>ERZ856578.1028-NODE-1028-length-55245-cov-6.732164_pt1 | contig 55245 bp, 41 predicted proteins | sample MGYA00514384_ERZ856578 | MGnify/ENA primary metagenome ERZ856578 (study PRJEB29103, sample SAMN06111958) | human gut metagenome | biome: human gut; feature: ankylosing spondylitis patient; material: healthy_person | host: Homo sapiens | place: China:Hangzhou...
TTTAAACCCAATAAATCCGGATAACGCTCGCATCCTCCGTATTACCGCGGCTGCTGGCACGGAGTTAGCCGATGCTTTTTCTCCGGGTACTCTCATAGCACCGCGCACGGCGCTTTTGCTCCCCGGCAAAAGAGGTTTACAACCCTTAGGGCCGTCTTCCCTCACGCGACTTGGCTGGTTCAGGCTTCCGCCCATTGACCAATATTCCTCACTGCTGCCTCCCGTAGGAGTTTGGTCCGTGTCTCAGTACCAATGTGGGGGACCTTCCTCTCAGAACCCCTACGCATCGTCGCCTTGGTGGGCCGTTACCCCCCCAACTAGCTAATGCGCCGCATGCCCATCCCTGTCCGGATTACTCCTTTGGCGCTCGCAGGATGCCCCGCAAACGCTTTATGCGATATTAGACCGGATTTCTCCGGATTATCCCTCTGACAGGGGCAGGTTGCATACGTGTTACTCACCCGTGCGCCGGTCGCCGGCAGGAAAAGCAAGCTTATCCCCCGCTGCCCCTCGACTTGCATGTGTTAAGCCTGTCGCTAGCGTTCATCCTGAGCCAGGATCAAACTCTCCGTTGTTGTTTATCTTTTCTTTCTCTTTTTTCAAAAATCAAGACAGACAAACTCATGTCCAACTTCGCGTCCGAACCGTTTCGATGGCTCCGGCTGATTCGCCGTATTATTGTGCTTGAAAATCGGAATTTCGTATGACGAGTGCAAAATTTTGCCGCGCCAACCTTCGGACTTGAATCCCCGGCGGCGCGCCGTTCTCTTGTACTACTTTGTCTGTTATTGCAATTCTTTCAATGTCCTCTTTTGCCTCGGACGACCGCCTTGACAGCACGCCGTTTCTTCCCGAAAGCGGATGCAAAGTTACACCCTTTTCCGATAACAACAAAATCTTCCCCGTTTTTTTCTTTAGTTTTAACAGGATTTAACAAAGGGAAGTAGGCTAATCATTGCAAAAAGCAAGCGCAACATGGTTCACACATCGGCTTACCGACGTGTAGCATAGCAATTTATCATAGTATTCGAAAAATTCCTCAAAGCGGCATCACATTCAAGTATGCTTCACGACCATTTTTAATGCAGAGGCCGGAAGTTGTGACGGATGCCGCGATGCAAAGATGTCAATTTTGGCGCTTGGAAGGGTTAAGGTTGGTCACACCCCAATCCTCGCGTTCGAAAGAACGCATCATACACGCACGTCCGATGTGTCGTGCATCTATCGCGTCAAGCCCCTCAAGGTCGGCAATAGTACGAGCCACGCGCAGTATACGGTCATAGGCTCTTGCCGAAAAACCGTATAGACGTATCGCACGCTCGAGTATTGCCCGCCCTCGTTCGTCTATAGAGCAGAAACGACGTATCAAATTGCTGCTCATCTGAGCATTGCAGTGCACGCCCTCAATGCCGGCAAAGCGGCGACGCTGTATTTCGCGTGCCGCAATGACACGTGCGCGTATCTCGGCGCTACTTTCGGCCGGGGCGCTGTCCGCGAGGGTATTGAAGTCCACAGGCTGGACTTGAACATGAAGGTCTATGCGATCCAATAGCGGACCTGAAATACGGTTTTTATAGCGCAATACAGCACCGGGAGGGCAGGTACACATACGTGTAGGATGGTTATAATAACCACATGGACAAGGGTTCATAGATGCCACCAACATAAAACACGCCGGATAAGTCACCGAGTATTTGGCACGGCTGACACAAATGTCGCCGTCCTCGAGCGGCTGACGCAGGACTTCCAGCACCTGACGGTTGAATTCCGGAAACTCATCCAAAAACAACACCCCATTGTGCGCCAGCGAAATCTCGCCGGGCATAGGATTGACGCCGCCGCCTACAAGTGCAACGGGCGAAATAGTATGGTGTGGTGCACGAAACGGGCGGCGCGTAAGTAGATGGCTACCGCCGGGCAATTTACCTGCCACCGAGTGTATTCGCGTGGTTTCCAACGCCTCTTCCAGCGTCAACGGCGGCAAAATTGTGGGCAGCAACTTGGCCATCATCGATTTGCCCGACCCGGGCGAGCCGATCATCAGGATGTTATGACCGCCGGCGCAGGCAATTTCCAAAGCTTTCTTAACCTCCTCTTGACCGCGCACATCACTGAAATCTAAAGCATTGTCATTGTCCGTGGTGGCAAACAACGCATCCACATCGCTATGTGTAGGAGCAATATCTGCCACTCCGCACATCAGGTTGGCCACCTGCTTGAGATTCTCGACACCGATAACATCGATACCATCGACAACGGCAGCTTCGGCCGCATTGTCTCGCGGAAGTATTATTGCATCGAAGCCTGCATTGCGAGCCAAGATGGCCATACATAAGGCGCCACGTATGGGGCGGACGCTGCCGTCAAGCGACAATTCGCCCATAATCATAAAGCGGTCCACCGAGGGTGCCGAAATCACATCATTGGCTATGAGGTGCGCAAGGGCTATGGGCAGGTCGTATGCACTACCCTCCTTCTTGACGTCTGCCGGGGCGAGATTGATGGTTGTAATCCCGGTAGGCACAGCGTATCCACTTTCGCGTATAGCCGAGCGCACACGGTCTACAGACTCCTTGACGGCCGTGTCCGGCAGGCCTACAATAGTAATAACAGTAGATGGGTTGTGGACGGCGGTCAATTCAATATCCACGCCTATGGCATCTATGCCCTGAATGGCAGCGCCGTGTATCTTGACAAGCATACGGATGTTGTTGTTAGTGGTTACGGCCTATTTGTCTATCTTTTTGAGAGCCTGCGAGATGGACGCGCCACGATAGATCTGCGAGCCGACACTATCTGTTACGATGAAGTACGGAATCCGAGGTATGGCTAACGGCTTCAGCGCCGCCGAGGCTATTCCACCCGTTCCCCACGCGGCATCCCATGTGGCCGTGTCGTTGCGCGTACTGCGCAGCCATGCCAGGGTGTCTGCATCCAGCGAAACATCCATAATGCCCAAGGCTTTGTCAGTGTGTGCCTTGCGAAGGCGACGCAACGCCGGGACGATACTGTCGGCGCGGCCGCTGTTTTCGTCCGAGAACACCAGAAGGCTGAGACGGTGCTTACGCGGGCTGAAGGTAGTCACCGTATCTCCCTGAGCCATAAGCGTCAGCGGAGATACGCGACGTTTTGCGGCATTCGTATCCGCATACATAAGCAGCGTAGCCATGGCTTCGGTGAGCGCGGTCGGGCGAGCCTCAGGCGCGATGGAAGACAGCAGCCGCGATGCGCCTTCCGGGTCGACAGAGGCGTCATATACAGTGGTGATGATCAGTGTCGAAACTATATCTTGCGGATGAGCTTTGACATATTTAGCAGCCAAAGCATTGATAATTTTACTGTTGCGACTGTCTATCGTTTTGGCATTGGCATTGAGCCATTGCGCCCAGCGTACGGCTACATCACTGCCCTTGTTGACTTTAGCTGAGGCGGGCGATTTGGGATCTATGGTTACGTCTATTTCGTCGCCATTAACGGCATAGAAGCGCCCGAGAAGCCGATAGTCGTTGTCCAAAATCTCGACAACGGCGCCCTCGGGTGCACGCCCCTTGAAGGCAAAAGAGCCGCGATCGGCCGGGAATATCGAGCTTTGGAGTGCTCCGTCGACATAGTATAATGCTCTGAGATTGATGGTTGCATCGCCTTTTACGTGGCCTTTGACTGCAAAAGAGTCCGGCCCGGAGCATCCCGACAGAATAGCCGAAAGCAGCGAGAATAGTGTTACGAAGATAATTTTGTGCATACGTGGCTGAGTTGTGCGTGGCATGACAGCGCCTGTTGGATTAATTCTTCAGAATGTTTTGGACGCGGACAAGCCCGTCAACAAAGGCGTGCACCTCGTCCATGGTGTTATATACTGCGAATGAGGCTCGAACACATCCTTCGATGCCGAGGGCCGTCATCAGCGGCTGGGCACAATGGTGTCCGGTGCGGACGGCTATGCCGAGTTGGTCCAACAGCATCCCGGTGTCGTAATGGTGTATGCCGTCGAGAAGGAATGATATCACCGGCTCTTTGTCGGGCGTGGCGCCGAAGATGCGCACGCCGGGCAGACGGTCGAGCATCAGCCGCGTGGCCTCGTCAAGCAGCGCATGTTCGTGGACAGCCATGGCATCGATGCCGATGCTGTCAATAAAGTCGAAAGCGGCATCAAAAGCGGCCACGGCAGTGAAATCGGGTGTTCCGGCCTCAAACTTGAAAGGCAAATCGGCAAAAGTTGCATAATCGATGTCCACGTGCGCAATCATTTCTCCACCACCCTGATAGGGAGGCATACGGTCCAACAATTCGCGGCGTCCGTAAAGGACGCCGACACCTGTGGGCCCATACATTTTATGAGATGAAAAGGCATAAAAGTCCGCACCCAAGGCTGATACATTTATATTCATGTGCGCGGCGGCCTGAGCTCCGTCTACAAGGACGACAGCACCGGCAGCATGTGCCATATCGGCAATGCTCCGCACGGGATTGACCGTACCCAAGACATTGGAGACATGGCAGACGGCGACAAGGCGCACACGTCCTTCGCCCAGGATGGCTGACACGGTGTCAAGATCCAATGATCCGTCCGGGCGGATGCCGGCAGCACGTATTTTCAGCCCATTGCGCCGAGCTGCCAATTGCCACGGGACAATATTCGAGTGGTGTTCCATAACCGTCACGAGGATTTCATCGCCGGGTGACAGCAGTCGACAATAGGTGTCGGCCACAAGATTGACAGACTCGGTGGTGCCGCGTGTAAAGACAATTTCTTCGTCCGAGGCAGCGCCGAGGCGAAGTGCTACGCGATGGCGCACATGTTCAAGGCGGTCTGTCGCTTCCTGCGAAATACTATGGACGCCGCGGTGCACATTGGCATGATGGCAGGTATACATTTCCTCGAGGGTATCGAGGACACGTGCCGGAGTCTGGGAGGTGGCGGCATTATCCAAGTAGACAAGCGGACGATTGTTGACCTTGCGGCTGAGTATGGCAAACTGGCCGCGTATATTTTCTATGTCTAATTTGATGTCGGACATTGTCTTGTGATACATTATTGCGGACAAATATTGCAGTCGGCGCATCCCGAAGGCGCGACATCGCGACGTAAGCGGTTGTCGACAAGCATCTGCAGACGCAGGCGCAGAGGCTCCAGCCGTATTGCATCTAAAATGTCTGCCATAAAAGCTTGGATAAGCATCGTGCGAGCCTCGGCGGCGGGGATGCCGCGGCTTTGCATATAGAACATCTGACGCTCGTCCAGACGTCCGGTGGCGCTGCCGTGACCGCATTTGACATCGTCACAATATATTTCGAGCTGCGGCAGCGAGTGCATACGAGCACCGTCGGACAGCAGAACATTGCGATTGTTTTGTTCGCCGTTAGTGTGGTGCGCCCCTTCGGCAACATGTATCATACCCTCGAAAGAGCCGCGAGCTTGGTCATCGACTACGTAGCGGAAATTTTGCAACGTGGTGCAGCGAGGTGCCTTATGGTAAACTACCGAATTATTGTCGGCCACCATGGAGCCATCGGCCAGGGCCATGCCGTTGATGTTGCACTCGGCGCCCTCCCCCTCGAGGGACACGGCGATGTTGTTGCGACTGGTACCGCACAGCAGAGTAACCGGCGTCATGGACAGGCGTGCGCCACGGCCGGTACGAACTCCGGTACGACATAGGCGCGAGGTGTCCGAGGCTGATTCCTCGAGCGTATATAGTGACAGCGAGGCATCTTCGCCAAGGTATACCTCCGTGACCTGCGAGATGGTAGACGCGGCAGCGCCGGGGGCGGTGTGGTCGCACAACAGTAGCGATGCATCGGCGCCGGCTTCGAGGACGATGAGCATACGGCGTACAGCCAGAGTCGGTGCGGCGGCATTGAGCACCTGCACCAGCTGGATGGTACGATCGACATGTACGCCGCGTGCAACATGTACAAGGATGCCGTCCTGTGCCAAAAGTGTGTTCAGGGCCACGGCGGCACGATCGCCGTTACGCATGTCTTCAATATCTACAATGGTGCCGTAATGACGTTGCAGCACTTCGGGCATCAGAGTGGCGGCACGGCGCAGGCTGCACACGGTGACACCGGCGCCAAGGTTGGATAAGCCGGGCTGATCGTCTGCAAAAGTATCATTGGCCACGATGCCGACGGCTGTACTGATATTAGGCACACGACAACGGAAAGCATCGGCAGCGGTAGCACTGAAGGGCAAGCGCGAAATATTGACGCCTAAGTCGGGCGCAAACATCCGGCGCAGCGAGGTATACAGATAGGGCCGGCTGCCATCACGAGGCAGCTCCACGGAGGCGCACACCTCGGCGGCACGGTCGCGCAGGGCGTTCATCACTGCCGGCGAGCCGCTCTCGAGAAGGTCGCGGTGCTCGCGGGCCAGATCGATGTATTGTTGTAATGGATTGGCGTTCATGCTCTGCCCTTTCATTGGACTTCGTCCACTTGTTCCTTGATCCAGTCGTAGCCGCGCTGCTCAAGTTCGAGCGCCAACTCGGGGCCGCCGGTGTAGACGATACGTCCCTTATATAATATATGTACTACGTCAGGCTTGATGTAGTCCAACAGGCGCTGGTAATGCGTAATCACTATGGTTGCGTTGCGGTCGGTACGCAGACGGTTGACTCCGGAGGCAACGATGCGTAGGGCATCGATGTCGAGGCCCGAGTCCGTCTCGTCCAAAATGCTCAGTCGAGGCTCGAGCACTGCCATCTGGGAGACTTCGTTGCGCTTTTTCTCGCCGCCGGAAAAGCCCTCGTTCACCGAGCGCGAGGCCAATTTATTGTCCAACTCGACGACGGAGCGCTTTTGGCGCATCAGCTTCAGGAAGTCTGCGGCGCCCAGTGGCTCAAGGCCTTGGTAACGGCGCTTGGCATTGACAGCCGCACGCATAAAGTTGACCATGCTCACCCCGGGTATTTCCACCGGGTACTGGAAAGACAGAAACAACCCTTCGTGGCTGCGATCCTCGGGCGACAGCGCCAGCAGGTCGGCATCGCCCAGGGTGGCAGTGCCGGCAGTCACCACAAAACGCGGATCGCCGGCCAGTACGCCGCTGAGTGTGCTCTTGCCCGAGCCGTTGGGCCCCATGATGGCGTGCACCTCACCCGGACGGATGGTCAGGTCGATACCCTTGAGAATTTCCTTACCCTCGGTCGTAGAGGCTCGTAGCCCCTTGACTTGTAATAATATATCGTTGCTCATATGTATATGCTGTATATCCGATTTCTCAGCCGATAGACCCTTCGAGGGTGATGGAAAGCAACTTCTGTGCCTCCACGGCAAACTCCATCGGCAATTTATTCATTACTTCTTTGGCATAGCCGTTGACTATCAGTCCCACAGCCTCCTCAGTGGGGATGCCGCGCTGATTGCAGTAAAACAGCTGCTCCTCGCTGATTTTGGACGTCGTGGCCTCGTGCTCGACCACAGCGTCATCGGTGGCGACATCTATGTCGGGAAAAGTGTGCGCACCGCATCTGTCTCCAAGCAGCAGCGAGTCGCATTGCGTGTAGTTGCGCGCCCCGGCAGCTCCGGAAGCCACGCGCACCAGGCCTCGGTAGCTGTTTTGGCTGCGACCGGCACTGATGCCTTTGCTCACGATGGTCGAGCGCGTGTCACGCCCCAAATGTATCATCTTGGTGCCCGTATCAGCCTGCTGGAAATTATTGGTCACGGCCACGCTATAAAACTCGCCCACGCTGCCGTCACCCTTGAGGATGCACCCGGGATACTTCCACGTGATGGCGCTGCCGGTCTCCACCTGCGTCCACGAGATTTTCGAGTGGTCGCCGCGACACAAACCGCGCTTGGTCACGAGGTTGTACACGCCGCCGCGGCCCTCGCGGTCGCCCGCGTACCAGTTCTGCACCGTCGAGTACTTGACCTCGGCACGCTCCTCGGCTACAATCTCGACTATGGCCGCGTGCAACTGATTTTCGTCGCGCATAGGCGCCGTACAGCCCTCAAGGTAACTCACATACGCATCGTCGTCGGCCACGATGAGCGTACGCTCAAACTGACCCGTGCCCGCAGCATTGATACGGAAGTACGTGGACAACTCCATCGGACAGCGCACCCCCTTGGGAATATACACAAACGACCCGTCGGAGAACACCGCACTGTTGAGCGCCGCATAAAAATTGTCCGTATACGGCACCACCTTGCCCAGGTAGCGCCGCACCAAGTCGGGATAATCGCGCACAGCCTGCGAAAACGAGCAGAAGATAATGCCCATCTCGGCCAACTTCTCCTTATGCGTTGTCTTCACCGACACGCTGTCCATAACCGCATCCACGGCCATGCCCGACAGCGCCTTCTGCTCGTCCAGCGAGATGCCCAGCCGATTGAACGTATCCAAAATTGCCGGATCCACTTCCTCCAGGCTCTTAGGCGCGTCCGACTTGCGACGCGGCGCAGCGTAATAGCTCAACGCCTGAAAATCAATATCCGGCATCTGCAAATGCCCCCACTTAGGCGGCGTCAACGTCCGCCAATGCTCGTATGCACGCAGACGGAAATCGAGCAGCCAGTCCGGCTCGCCCTTCTTTTGCGAAATCAGGCGCACGATATCCGCATTCAAGCCCTGCGGAATGATATCCGTATCGATATCACTCACAAAGCCATACTTATACTCGCCGCCCACAGCCTCGCGCAAAGCCTCGCCCGAGCCGGCATCGTCCGCATCCTCGCGAGCGGCCACGGCACTGACCACACCACGTCCATCAGCGACACGGCCATCAGCGTCACGGCCCGTTTCTGCCATGGCATCCTTTCCACCACGCGGGTCGAAGCCTTGAGCATCTATATCGTGAGAGTCCTTGTTCATATCAAATTATTCATTATCAAAAACATTCATTATCAGGATGCGGTTCTCCTACCGGCGCGGCGGCGTGACCTTACAGCCCCTTATGCCTTCCCATAAGCCCATGCAGCACGACCCGTCCGAGAGCCTCGTCCGAAGCGTCCGTCCCGAGTGCCACAATTACATATGCTCCTGGGACGAGCATACAGAACCACGTCCCGAGGCGGCACACCGCCCGGACGCACCCTTCCCTTATTCACCCACAAAAATACAACTTTTTTCCGTAACCGTTTTTATTCAGTCATCGCGTTTTATATTAATTAAACTAGAGCGCCTTTCAGTTTACCAAGAAAAGCGCTCTACTACACGAAATTATATGTTGTACCGTATGGTACTGAGGATTGTCATCGAGTCCGGGTCGTCTATAGGAACAGGCTGGGGGACTTGCTGGAAATAAGTTTTTAATCGCGACATATCGTCAGACGAAGCATCCTTAAAGAAGATGTATTTCGCATCACCTTGTAATGATAGGTTATACGGACAGAACGGAATACCTCGTAAATCAAAGTTTGGAATTACCTCAGACAAATTAGTATCATCCGGAAGGAATTGCCATTTATTCAGATCACTTCTTGATATGTATTCGCGCATACTAAAGCCTTTTAGGCCTCGCACAATAGCCGCATTTAAATCTGCGTTGTTGTCAATAATTTCATCAAAGTCATCATCAACAGAATATCCGTTCAACAATGACTTTACATCAACTTTCGTGACCATTTTGTCTTTCCAAATGCTATAATACCAATCCAACTGGTCGTTATCTAAGACTGCCAAAAATGGATACGGTACTGCCGGGGACATCGTAGCCAATTGCGATTTTGCCTTCTTATACATCTTAATAAGATTTGCATCAAACGCTTTCATCTTATTATGCTTTGATTGCAATTCTACTTTAAGGTCATTCACGCCATGTATTACCTTTCCATTGACATGGACCTTTATGGCTAATTGGTCTTTCTCCGCCTTTAATCGGTCTATCTCTTTTGAATTTTCTTGGATTTCATCTCTCAAACTTTGTCTGTAAACCTTATACCTATAGAGCAATGTACTCAGATAGATTAGCGTGCCGGCCGATACGACATCGGCAAAAATGCAAAGGAACGGCATAAACAGCGAGCAACCCCATAGGATAATACTCATTAAAACAGCGCATACACATGTTGTTATTTTATCTGACCTCCACTGCCTTAGCTTTTCACCAACGTCGGACACAAGTGTACCAACTACTTTTTTTTGCGTTCCTATTTGTTCTTCAAGCTTTTTTTGCGCGGCATCGGCGTTAGTACAACCATTCGAGAGCCACGAACTCGTATGTTTGCGAAGTAAGGCGTTTGAACAGAAATAACACCCTGCCTGAATTTTGGATATATTCGATTGCGTACAAACGCGAACCATATTATTATGAATAGTACTATCAACGCAACTAATATCCAAAATATCCATTCGAGAAGAGGCATCGACGTTTTATATTCGCCATTAAGGCTGAATGAAAAATTACCCTGTCTAACATCGTTGATTTTATCAAGATTTATTGCCTTGGAAACTTGGTCAAATCTTAACATGACATTACCGTCGGCTTTATCACTCGGAACAACAAGTTCAATAAGGCCATTGCTGTTCGGAGTTATCTGGATGATGCTATCTGCCGCTATCTCCTTGCCGTCAAACAACAACGCACAGTCCGCAAGGTCGACGTTTGCGCTTATGCCGAATTCAACGCTGGCATTATCATTGACCGCCTGAGCATTGAATTCAGGATTGAGAATCCATCTTAAAGTATCTACCGGATCCTGTTTTACCCACAAGAACGGCCTTGTGCGCTCAAGCTCCGTCGACATACATCTATCCTTAGAAATAGCTTTTATGTTAAGAGCCCTTACTGGGGCAGTACACAAGCGCATAGTCATTTCCGGATTTAAGACTTCGACTTCGCTACTCTTTATTGAGAACGATACCGAGCTATTGTCTGACCCATTTATTGCATGATTAAGCGCTTCTACATTCTTGTACTTATCATTTCTTGAGATTACAAAGACTGCCTTGCCATTCTCTATCTTATTACCCTCTAATTCTATTTTGATAAAATCATTATTTACGTTTCCCAGTTGGGCTCTGAAATAATCGGCGTTGGTAAATTCGACCTGTTGCTTTACCGGCAAATCTCTCGTATTAACAGTGAATAAATTACCCTGAAAAGCGCCGAATTGAGGTATACCATCAGACGCATTAATAATATGTAACGACTCACATTGCTCTATTATATCTCGAAGTTCTGTAGGCAACACTGCTGCATTGGTTAGCTCAACATAAAAGCCATGGGTATTATTATATTTACCACAGAAACCCTTAATAAGCTTTGCAAGTTTGGATACGCCTCCAATGTTGTCTTTACCATCAGTCAACAATATAATACTGTTGTCGTAGCGCTTATCAATGTATTTAATGGCAGTACTCCAAGCATCACATATATTTGTAGCTGTAATATTATTTACGTATTCGTCAAGAGTTTTTTCACATGTTACCCAATTAAAGTCTTTTGCCTCAGCACAAAAAGGGTCAAGCGGTTTTCCCTGAAACGGTAGGAGGACTATTTTAGACGATGGATGTTTTTTACACTCCGACTCAATTGTATTCTTTATAAAATCTTTTGTTGTACTCCAAACGTTCGGTGCGTTATTATACCCTATCATTGACCTTGTGCAGTCCAATATACATATAATGTTGCGCTGCCTTCCGTTTTCCTGCGAAAGAACATTCAATGAGGCCAAGAATAAGAACACAATAAGAAGCAGTTTCCTCATGGCCAGTGCCTTCGGACAATTCATCGTGATGATAGAGAAATGTGTGGCCGCCGAACCCCCACAGGCCACATATGTATACAAAAAAAGCGCAGGATCCGTATCGTTGCCGTTCCTCCGCTTCAAGGCATCTGGCATAGCCGTCACTTCATAGAACGAGCAACGTAGAGCCTACGCCGTATGATGCTACATGCCATCAACCTGATGATAGATAAAACCACAACAGGCTGACAGGTATGATAATCATACCCGAGACATCTACCGTTACTTCATTCTTGACGAAGTTGCTCGAAACTGCCAGATTTCTGAAGCGGTCAAGAACCAAGCGCCGATAAACGCTTCATATATAATGACCTTCCACTGCCCAGCAACACTATTGTTGCCTCACGGCGATAGGTCTGCGCAAAGTTAGTTATATTTTTTTTTATTGCAATAAGGGGGAGAAAATTTTTCGGAAGGATTTTTTGCGAGAAATTTTGCGAAAATGGGAAATTGTACGTAACTTTGCAGCGCTTAAGGCGCGAAGCGCCGCGCTTGGGCACCACGATAGTCTTATGGTGTAATGGTAGCACTACAGTTTTTGGTTCTGTCTGTCTAGGTTCGAATCCTGGTAAGACTACTATCCGAGAAGAAGGAAGCCTCAAAGCCGCATGGCCGAATGGTTTCTTTCTTCTTTTTTGCCGACGGGTTGTCTCGGAGTTTTATACGGGACTATCTCGGGGGATATACGGGACTATCTCGGGTTACGAGCTTTTGTTCGTACCGACCCTACCCCGCCCATCTATTTGATTGGTATACTTGTGTGCAATTTTTGCGCCGATTGCGCCGCAACAGGCATCAAAAGGGGCATTAAAAGGGCCGAAATTCGGACAAAATGCCACAAATAGGCTTAATTAAAGATATTTAACGTGGAAAATTTGGATGCAATCACAGCATTTGTCTACCTTTGCATCAGAAAAATCTAATACATGGTTTCTCATAGGGTAATATATAGATATAGTTTTTACTAATTAACACACAAACAAATCCACGAAAAGCAACCCCGAGCGGCGCCATCCGGGCGTCCTCGGACAGCAAGGCACAGAAATGTGCCGCGCACAAATTCGAACGCGTCAACACGCGTTTTTTTTGTGCCTATACCGACCCATAATTGATATTATCGGAATTATGGGAACTATAGGAGTAATGACATAGCTCTCATAAATCCCATCACACCCCCAACTAATTCTAATAGATCCTACGATTTCTATGCTTCCTACGATATAAATCTCATAATTCATATCACTCTCACAAGATCCGCTATAAGCTCAGTCGAGCTTGACGGGAACTACGGTATGGCGGTCCATATACCACAGGTATCCTTTTATGGGATACTCGGGATATATCATGTGAAGGATACGGCAATATTCGTGGACTTGCCGATGATGGGCGGGATATTCACGGGTAGTGAATTTGAAATCGACGACTTCCATGACGCCTTCGTGTATCACCACGCGGTCCGGGCGCAGCAGCCGGCCGATGTCGTCCTCGTCCTCCGGATGCACGGGCGGCACAAATATGGGCTGCTCTTCCATGCTATCGTCCGTCTCCACAAACCAGCGTCGCAGTCCGGCGTCATTGGTGCCGCCATCGCCGAAAAGAGCTCTCAAGTCGTCCAAATAAGTCTTGTAATTATGCGTATGGCGCAGGTAATGCGCACTGGCACAGCGGCACAACGGTATCATCACCTCGTCATCATCCACGTCCTCGGGACGGCGTATACCGCTGAATACCTCGTGCAGTACTTTGCCGCGTATAGCGGCTTGTCGCATCTCCTCGCTTTCGTAAATTCCGTCCACCAGGACATGCGCTTCGGGGGGCGCCGGTTCGTCATCCTCGTCATCAAAGCCTTCCTCGCCATCATCTATGCGCGTGATTGCATCCACGCGCGTGACTATGGCCGTATCATCGCGTATGTACGTGCCGTAGTTCAGGTCATCGGCCGTATCGTCTTTCTCGTCCTTGTCATACTCGGGATGCGTGTCGGCGCCGTAGACATACTCCGTTGCGCTTTCAAAATGTTCGGCCAGGGCCTCGGTGACCGCCGGGTCGCGACCTTCGTAACCTTCGGGCACGGGCGTATTGTTATCAATGGCGGCAACAGCATTGACCAAGATGACATCAAACGGCTTATTGGCCTCCAAACCGACAGCAGTGATGGCGCCCGTGTCCTTATCGCGTGTCAGTGCCTGCGATGATTTAGGGCTGATATATATATCCAATTCGCGTTCGGGACGCGTAAGGGCTACGTAGGCCTTATTAATGCTGTCGGTGGCTTTGGCGCGACAATTCTTCATATAGGCGTCCTTGAAGCTCGTATGATAATCATCCATAGCCTTGCTATAGCTTATAAACACCGCCGGGGGCAGGACCTCGCCCGGGATTAAATCTTTGAGATCTTTCGATGTTACCCATTCGCTTTCGCTGCGTATGCTGATGAGCTCGAAGTCCATATATGGCAAGTGCACGCACGGATATTGCAAGCCCTTGGCCGAGTGTATGGTGACGACGTTGACGGCATCTGTATCGCCCGAGGCTTTGATGGTGGGATGCTTGGATTGTCGGTCCCACCAATTCAGGAAATCGTAGATGTCGTTGCCGTACAGGTTGGAGTAGTCCATCAGCGTGTCCGATAGTGCGCTCAGGTAAACCTTTTCGCGCTGCGCCATTTCCGGCGGCACGAAGGTGGCGACAATCATGTCCGCCAAAGACATCAACGTCGACGGATGCAGCGACACAATGTGTTCCAGCTGCTCGCGGAAGTCATCGCCCATGCGACCATTGGCCAAGTCGTCCATAACCTCCTCGATGGTTTTCACAAAGGTATCCCCGTCAGCATCCGCTCCGCCATTCATATCATTGCGATACAGGGCCAACTCGAATCGGCACAACATCATCGAAGCGCGCACGCGGCGTGTCTTTTGATCTTTGTCCGTGGCCTTATCGGTTATGTTCCATAGATTGGCAATAAGGCGTATGATGCCGATGACAAAAACGACACTTCGGGCGCGGTCAATCTCGAGCGCATCGGCAGACATCACCGGAATGCCCGCATCGATAAGTGCGGCTACGCACCCCGAAGCCTGACTGTTGGTGTCGGTGAGCACGGCGATATCGCCCCAGCGGTATCCGCCCTCATCGTGCTGGCGTCTAATACTTTTAATCATTGCAGCCTCCACGGACTCATCTTCGACATCATTCGTATCCGCAACGTCCGTGGCAGCGCCCGCGTCTTTTTCCTTCTTGGGCGGAATATGGATACGCACCGCACCATGCAGGTCGCGATGACGCTCCGGGATATCCTGTATGACATTGTCGAAGCTATCAAAATGGGTCTTGCCGGGCAATTCTATGTGCTTGGCGATATAATGGAACAGCGTATTGTTAAAGCGTACGATTTCGACGGCGCTGCGGTGATTGGTGTTCTCGCCGGGATTGACCCCTTTCAATTGATAGTCTTCGGAGAATTCGTCAGCAACTTCGTGCTGCAGCAGCGAAGAATCCGAGTTGCGGAAACGATATATCGACTGCTTTTCGTCGCCGATAATCAAGTTGTCAAATCCCGAGGCAAGACTATTGCACAACAGCGGGCGAAAGTTGTTCCATTGCAGACGCGATGTATCCTGGAACTCGTCTATCAGAAAGTGCCTCAGGTCGACGCCCATGCGCTCGTACATAAAGGGCACATCATCCTTGGACACAAATCGGCTTATGAGGTCGGCAGCATCGCTCAGCAACAAGACATTGTTGTCTCGACGCCATTGTTCGACGCGGTCCAGCACCAGTTTCTGCAGTCCGTACATGCCTATATATTTTCTCAGCATCTCAAGAGTCTTGATGTCAGCCCAATACTTGGCATAAGAATTGAGCGCAGCCAGGATTGGCTGTGCCTCGGCAGGCGTGGGCGTGTAATCTTTGAAAATATCCGCCGGACCGAACGGCATCTCTTCGAAAACGGCCGCCATCGCCCTCTTATAGTATTTGGTTTCGGGATTCGACGGCTCATTATTCTTCAAGATATTAGAGATTTCGCCCTTTAGCTTGCGTCCACCCACGGCATTCCTCGCCGCATCCATCTGCATGGCCAATTGCGCTTTAAGGCTCTTGATTTTGTCGTCTACCGCATCCTTAAAATTCTGTATGGCATCGTCGCGTCCCAGCCATTCGCCCATGGCTTTGCTATACTCGACAAAGCCCTCGTCAAAAAAACTGTGAACAAACTCAACAATGTCGCGTCGCACCGTACCCTTGGACTGGAAGATATTGAAATCTCTGCCTTCGCGCACTGCCTCTTCCATCTTACGGAGTATCCAGTCGTTCAACGGGCGCAATTCGGTATTGCGCTGACGAGCATCTGCCATATTAAACTCTTCGAGCAGCCCGTCTATGGCAAAATTGATGACCGCATCCGAATCCATGGTGATATCGTAGTCGCCTTGACGTTCGAATTCAAAGGCCATAGAACGCAGCACATTCTGAAAAAAAGCATCGATAGTGCTGACATGGAACTGGCTGTAATCGAATATGATCTGACGCATAGCATCGTTGGCAGCCTCGGCCAACTGCCGGCGCGTACATCCAAACAAATCCGTCAATGCCATCGCATACGCGGCATCCTTTGCACCGACCTCCGGTTCATCAGCCAAATCCTGCAATTCCTTGAGTATGCGCTGCTTCATCTCCTCCGTAGCCTTATTGGTGAAGGTCACCGCCAAGATATGACGATGGCGGCGACGCTGCACGCCCTCGCCTTGCGGCAGACATTCTTTGTGGTTAAGATGGTATACGCCGTCAGCATCTTTGACGCCCAAAAGCAACGTAATATATTGCAGCGTAAGCGTATATGTCTTGCCGGACCCGGCAGAAGCTTTGTATATGGTCAAGTGGGACATGGTGTGGTACGGATTTGGTGGATGCAAATTATATGGTTGGGCGGATGTGAAATTGTAATACGAGTTTTGTCGGCACCGGCAAGAACCGAGGCGTGACGAAATGCGTATTTGTCAGCCTTTGGTCTTGAACCCGAGGCTCGGCAGCATGGTGCGCAAAGCGTCTCGACGGTCGCCCTGCAACAATATCTCACCGCCACGGGCGCTGCCGCCCACCCCGAGGCGTCGGCGCAGCGTGCCGGCCAAGGCATCCACATCATCATCGGACATACCTTGCGGACATACCACAATGGTGGCCGGATGACCGCCACGGCCTTTGCGCTCGTATACTATTTCGAGAGTCCATGCCTTGACACCATCGGTCGGCCCTCCGGCAGTATCCTTCGGCTCGATGCCATCGTCTGCCGACCGTGCTGAATCATCCTCCACGGGCGTTACGGAGGCGCGAAATGCCGCCAATGCGTCTTTCCAGTCGTCACTCATGGACATGGACGTCTATGCTGTCGGGTACGTAATCCTCGTAGTCGCGCAAGTCCGAATGCGTGCCCAGGGCCAAGCGATGCGCCATATTGGCAATGCTCTGCTCCTCGACACTCAGACTGTTAAGAAACACGGATACCGAGTCGGCGCTGACGGAAGCGGCACGCCGGAAGCAATCGGCGGCACGCGCCATATTCAATTCGTTGTCGCAATCATTGTCCGCAGCCGTGGCATACACGACGGCTATGCGGCACATCTGATTGATGGTGATAGCCGTACTGTCCGTCTTTTGGAGAATGTCACGGCATATCTCAGCGGCCTCTTCATAACGACCTTCGTGCATGGCGCTCTCGGCGAGTACAAGATCACCCTCCGTGTCCTCACCGCCCTCGCAGGAGGGTAGCGCGACGGTCAGTATAATTATTATCAGCGGCAACAAGCGCCGCAAAATGCCGTTGGTTATGGTATGGTAGGTAAGAAACATCTTGGGTGTTTGCATAAACGACGCTCCCGGCGTGGAAGCGCCTTTTGACTGATGCAAATATACGTCATTTTTTCGGTATGGATGCCATAGTCGAGCATAAAAAAAGGCGACCGGAATGCCCGATCGCCCATGTTTTTTCTGCCGTATCGGCTAAATTATTGTTTTATCGGGGATTTGTAGAATCGCGTATACAGGTCGGTGATGCAGAAGTATGCCGGGTTGTTCATATACGAAACTCCGTCGAAAGTGGAATTGTCGCTGGATTCCATCTGGAATACGAGCTCGTCCACGGTACCCAGTCCGGAGAGGTCGACACCTATCCACGAGTCAAAAATCTTGCCATTGTAAGCGAGGGGAACCTTAATCGAACCCACGCTCACGCCGCGAAGACGTCCGTAGATGATAACGTTGCAGTAGTCGTCTTGACCAAAGGCCTTACTATATGCACTGCCGTTCTTCATTGCGAAGTAGCCCCATGTGGTGTTGGCTATACGAGTGCTGAGCAGGGCGACCTCGCTCTCGAATTTGATGTAGCAGCTGGGGGTGGCGATATTCCCATCGAGCTTTTCGCCGGTATTCCAGTAACCCACGAGATAGTTGGGAGTTGTGAAACCCTTGCCGGGCATGGCTGCATACTGGTGATCCACCCAAGTGCCTTCAGCCGTATAATCCTTCAGATCCGAAACCTTGGAGGGGCAGAAGCCGGACCACGAATAAGTCGTGACGCCGCCATACTCGTATCCGGATACGCTGTGCGATATGGTTACGCCGGTATACTCGAGAGGACCTTGTTCGGGGTTGAGAACTTGGGCCCAATAGCCGTCGGCGTTATATTCTTTGGCTTCCCTGCCGAAGTTGTACACCAAGTCGATGCTGTCGGGGTCGTCATCATCATCGTTACATGCGGTCATACCAAATGTAAGGCATGCCAAAGCAACGAGTGTCAAGAGGTTGTGAAGATGTTTCATTGCTATTATTGTTTGTGGTAATTATTTCTTTGATGACACAAAGGTACACATCTTTACTGATATAGCGGATATTTAGCGACACAAAATACTCAAAAATAGGTATTGTCAGGCTACGGATACGACTGTAATTTTGCAGTGTCAACAAAAGGCAAATACGACTGCACCGACAGTCGGCTCGAACGGAGCAACAGACGGTGCCGAAATTGACAAAAGATTTTGTATATAGAGGATAATTACGTAATCACGAAAGACACACACCACGGCATGGCCGATCCTCACGGCATCGACCACCGAAAGACTTGGGGCGCGAAGTGATTCGCGCCCATTTCTATTGTCCCCGTAGGACACGCAAAAGACCGACTTTTTCGGCAATACGTAATCACAGATAGTTACAAAAAAAAGGTCTGCGCCCCGAATTGGCACAGACCTTTTTTGTATAATTGGATGCGGATGGTTGTTACTTGCCCACCATCACCTTGCAAGTCTCGGATCCGGCCTTGACAATATACATGCCCGGAGCGAGGCGTACGACTATACCACGGGGCGCATACGCAGCTATACGACCTTGGAGGTCATAAACTACGGCATTATCTGCGCCGGAGACTACCAAACCTTCCGAAGTCACATTGACAGCCGGGCCTTCGCCACCGGCAATATCGTTGACAGCCGAGAAATATGGCGTCAAATCGGTCGGCTGAGACTCACCGCTGCCATATACGGCAGTGATGAAGTAACGTCGTTCGATGATGCTCGTCTCGGGAATATTGAAGGACGTTGTCGCTGCTTCCACCATTTCTGCGTTGACGCGGCCGACTCCGTTTTCGTAGACATTGTAGCCCAGTAACGGGTTGGACACAGCCTCGGTGATACGGACATTATCAATCCATATCGCACTGGTAAACGAAATCTTGGAAATGAAATGTATGGCCACGCGTTTGGCTTCGGACGGGATGCCGGTTATGCTGATGGGTACAAAAGTTTCCGAATTGATAAACTGTCCATACGAAGGGCTCGATTTCAGGGTATTCACCTTGTTTGTGAAGGCGGCTGAAGGATTGGCGGCGTCATAGTCTGCTTCTGTGGAATAAAGAATTTCCATAGTGTAGTAGTATGACGAGGACGTGAATTTCTTTGTCGCAACAAGGAAGTTGAGATCCATTGTGGCGCCGGCCTTGCAGTCCAGCACGGGCGAAATCAGCCAATCATCCTGCTGCTTGTTTGCACCCAAAGTCAGACCAATGACATTGTCACCATCGCGGCCTATAGGAACAGACGGTTTATTGACGACCGAGAAGGCACTGCCGGAAGCCATATAGTAGCTATCGCCGGCAGCCTGATCGAGATCGAGGGCGGTGAAGCCGTCAAACGGACCCGTAAAGCCGCCTGCGCTTCCCTCGAAGGATGTGCTGACGCTGAGCGGGGTGTGTCCGTCACCTGCAGCACCCCAGGAGACTTCTATCGATCCGTCGGCAAGCTGCTTGGCATCGGGATTTGTAGGCGAGGCCTCTTCAACAAAAGCCACAGCCACCTCAGCCGCCGTTGAGATGTTGTTCTCGGGTTTTTCATCGCCGTCATATACGACTTGGAGCGCAAACGAATAGCTATCGGCAGCCTGTACCTCGATAGCCGTAACAGGAACTGTCAAATCCACAGTGGTCGATCCGAACGTTGGAATGTCCACGGTGGTCGGCAGGGCTATGGACTCGGGATAATCAGTCACCAGCTTGAGAGTGTAATCGGCGGCGCTGACAACCTTTGCGCTGTTGTTGGAAATGGTAAACGAAAGGTTGATATCTTTGCCCGAATATACCGATGTCGGAGCAACGACAGACGAGATTTCGAGGTCTTTGTCGGCCGGAACGAACACGCGCACCTTATCAATGACAGTATTCTGTCCATAAGCGCTCAGCGACAGAAATGCTACACGGAAAGTTTTGCAACCATCAGCGATAGCCGCTGCAAGCGGAAATTCAACCTTCTCCCAATTCTGGGTGGTGCCCTTCAACGTAATCAAAGCATCGGGAACATTCGTCCAGTCGCCGTTGTCACAGGACACCTGTATTTGTATTTTATCATCGCCGTCAGTACGGTATACGTAGAATTCGATGATGGGGCTGCTGCCTGCTACATATTTTATAGGTGCGGAGGCAAGGCGTGCCGAGCAGCCGCGTGTAGCGTCCCAAGATCTGTAAATGGCGAAGCCGCCGTCTTGGTCTATAGACTCGGAGACGATGGGACGTTTCGCGGTGCTCGAGGCCACAGCCTCCCAATTGATTGAGCCGGAAACAATATCAGCCGTCCAAACCTTGCCGAAGGATGCTCCGGCAAAGGAGTCTGTAAACGGGAGCGTCAGAGAACCGACAGCCAAGGTCTTGGTCTTTACTTCTTCGGAAGACAAACCATTGAGCACGGCTACAACGGAATACTGCAAAGATTGCAAGTCACCGGAAGTATAGTTGTCGATGAATGTCGTGGCAGTACATGCTTCGGCAACGATGGTCGGCACATCATCTACAATACGCGTAACGCGATAGGTGAGTGACGACGGGTCGAGAAACGCACCATGCACACCGGTTGCGGGAGCCTTCCACGAGAGCGTGTACGAGTCATCATTTGCGGATACCGCAAGATCGGTAACAGGATTAGGAGTTTCTTTGCCCACGTATGTCGAAGCTGTGACGCGTTCGCTGGTATTGCCGGCACTCTCAACCGTCACCGAGTAGGAGACTGTACCTTCACCGCAGTCGTTGTCTGTATACGAGACGTACTCGCCGGCAGCACCACGGCCGGTCTTGACTGCTGTCTCACCATCGCCGCGGAAGATGCTATACTTGAGTGTTCCGTCAAGCGGCTGTCCGCTTATCGTGGCCGAGGGAAGCGTAAATGACACCGTAACCGAGGCCGAGCCGTCGGATGCGGGCACCAGCGTAAGACCCTCGGCAGCCAGAGGAACGTTCGATGATCCGACCTCAACGACTTTGGTGTCGAAAAGATACATCCCGTTGGTTTCGCCGAGGAAGTACAGCTTGTACTGCCCGTCGGCATCGACATGGAATTCTACGGTCTTTTGTGTGGCCGTGCTTTTGTTGGCATAGGCCAAATTGTCGTAGCTGGCCAAGACCTTATACTTGCTCAAGTCGTTGCCCTGCCCCAGACCGATGGTTAATGAAGTGGTCTTGCGCGAGTTATAGGCTGCCGGAGACACCTCGATGCGATAGAGTGTGAATGCTTTCAGCGTCACTTCCGGAGTGATAAGATAGTCCGAATAATAGGGCTCGGTGATGCCGGAATTATACATATACGGGTATTTCCCGTAGTTGTTGAAAGTCCAGGCGTTGTATTCGTCGTGGTCGTACTTAAGGCTGGTCTGTGTGCAGTTGTCAAAGGTCGTGCGGTCCGTCAGGTCCAACACGGCCTCCGTAGTCTGCGCCGATGCGCCGACAGACAGAGACATAGCCGCCGAAAGTAATGTTATGTATAGGCTTTTCATTTTATTTCTTGTTTTATTTTTTTAAGAAAGCGGAGACGCATTTTCGATGCAGTCCCCGCCATTATTAAGCAGGACTGATCAATCCCGCGATGGATCGCTTGGTCACAACAGGTGCTTTTTTAGTCGTGAACGGGGCGTACCTGAATACCGCCGGCCTTGGAGCTGTAGGTCACCTGAGGGTCATTGAACTTGTTGCCTACACCACGCGAAAAGCGCAGTGTTACGGCTGTGCTTGTCATCTTTTTGCCGGTTTTGTCGGTATTGACATTAGCGCTACCGGTCATATAGTATCCGCTTTGGATGGAACCGCGCGGCGCTCCTTTGTAGCCCTGCATTCCGCAGGCGGGCAGGAAGATGCTTTTGCCGTTGGGGCCGGTAACGGTATATCCGTATGTTTCGGCTTTCCATGTGCATTTTTCGAGCAGTTCTTTGATCTCAGCCTCGGAAGGCAGACGCCAACCATTGCCCCAAAGAGCCTTGGCCGTGTCATATTTGGTGTCCGAAATTTGGTCTCCTATTTCGATGTATTCGCCGGTCAGGGGATCGTACCATTTGTAGTTGTATACATGGCTGTACTGCTTTTCGGTAATTTCGCCCCAGCAGATATAGTCTCCGGTCTCGGAGGCGGCTTTGGCGCCGATGTTGAACGGAGCCCATTTTACGGACAGGCCGAGGTCTACCGGCTCGGAGGGTGCGGTATATGTGGGCAGCGTCTCGGCTGGCACGGGACCATATACGGGACGTATCGAGAAGCCTACATCGGGATAGTCATATCCTTCGGCCGAGCGGTTGGAGGCATCGATGTTGGCGCGGTAGTTGCGGCATTCCTGCGTGATGTCGGACTGTTCGCATTCGGTGGAGGTCCAGTAGAAGCATCCGAGCTGGTCGTGGGTATGCTCCGAGCCCACCATATTGCCGGCGGCGGGCAGGAAGATGCTGTTGCCGTTGATGCGCGAAGTGACCACGGCTCCGGTTACACCGTTCATTCCGGTCCAGGTGAATTCGCAGTTATTGATAAGTTCGCGCCACTCATCGCGTGTAGGTATGCGCCATTGGTCACCCCACTTGACATGTGCTACGTCATAGTTCGTTCCGGTGATTGTGGCTCCCAGTTTGTAGTACTCTTCCCACTGATCGTGGTCTTCACCTTCCCAGTCGCAGTACCACTTGTAGTTCTCGAGGGTGTACTCGCTCTTAGGCTCGATTTCGCCGTAAGCGTAGAAGTTGCCTTCTTCCCAGGGGTTGGAGGCGCCGACATTGTATGTAGCCCATTTTACGGACAAGCCGAGGTCTACCATCTTGGTTGACGGATCTACCTGACCTTCGTTGATAAAGGTGATTTTGGACACCTCGGACACGTTTCTCAGTTCTTCGGTGCCGTCCTTGTATTCTATTTTCATCATCTTCTGCTGGGCATTGGCCGTGCCGAAGCCTACAGCGGCGACGAGTACTGCGTAAAGTATCTTGTTCATTGTATGTTAGAGTATGATTTTGAATGCTGTTTTATTGATTGTAACGATGTAGACGCCCTTGTTGAGTTCCGAGCGACTGACACTGAAAGACTCGGGGATCGTGGTATTGAGTACACAACGTCCGTCAAGCGAGTAGATTGAGAGCACGCTGCCGGCCTCGGCGTTGGATATGAGCAGTGCGTCCTGCGTCACACGCAGGGTCACGGCCGGTGCCACAACGTCGTCCACAGCATCGTTTTTTACGAAGTCGATGAATTGGATGTCATCAAAATCGAAAGTCACGGGGTCCTGGCCTTTGGTCGCGATTGTCGCACCGGTGTCGGTGTAGGTCACCTCCGGATTGGACGTGAACAGAAACACCACAGGGTCGCCGTTGGTCGGTGTAACCCTGACGGCGTCAGGCTCCACTTCCGCTGCAAAACCACAAATGCTCACCAATATGGCCAGCAAGAAAGTAATTTTTCTCATAAGCAGTGTTGTTTGATTGGGTTATACTTTTTATGTATTCTGAAATGTATCTTTCGAAATGTATCTACCTTGGACGTACATCCATGTAATATATACATGTAATGTGTAGAATTGCGGCAAGTGTATGACGCCTGTCGTATCAGAAATAGTGGTGTCGCCTAACGGCGATATCATGTAGAATGTCTAATAGTGTATCCATGCTTTGGATTACTATTTAAAAATATTTTTCGGTCGCAAAAGTACACTTAATTATCGTATCACACAAGACTTTTGCAAAAAAAACAGTCGCACTTATGGAATTTTGTTTTTTCAGGCAATCGTAAAAAATACACTAACTACCTTATTGGCAAAATGATACATTAAACAACTATGCATTGAGATAATTTCGGAAAACCACATCTTTCGGCTCATTCCGGTCAAAGTTCGGCGTTTTTACCGACTTTTTGTTTTTCAAGCCGGTTATTTTGAGCGGTCGCCCTTCATCGGCTATTTTCGGTAATTCGTATACAGGGACACGATGCGTTTCTTTCATAGACAGCAACAGTACATACCGATAACGGCACAAAAAAGGCGAGGAACTTGCGGATGTTCCTCGCCTTCATGCGCTTCAAGATGGACTCGAACCAACGACCCTCTGATTAACAGTCAGATGCTCTAACCGACTGAGCTATTGAAGCATTTAACGTGCTTATACACTCACGTGCCTCGCACGGTTACTAAAAATCTCTATACCTTAAATTCAAAAAGGATGAAAAATTGCGCTTCAAGATGGACTCGAACCAACGACCCTCTGATTAACAGTCAGATGCTCTAACCGACTGAGCTATTGAAGCGTATATCATTTTTATACAACAGTGCGCAACCGCGACGATTGCATCCTGCGGCGCTCCCCCTCCGGGGATTTGCGGTGCAAAGTTACACAGAATTCCCGTACACACAAAATTTTTTCAAAAAAACAAGCAATTTTTTTCGTTGAAAGATTCAGAAAAGAAGTGCAACGGCAAAAACCGGACATTCGGATAAGGAGGATAACGACCACGCAGTATCTCTCCGCCGACATAAAAAACGACACGAGGATGCCCGACAATTTGTGTCGGACATCCTCGCGAATGCATTGTCTGCGAGCCGAGGCCGCGGGCGTTTAGCGTACTAAGACCTTAGTGGTTTGAGAGCCCTGACGACGAATGTATAAGCCGGCGGCAGGAGTATCGCTGACGCGGCGACCTTGCAGGTCGTAGTATTCGACGGGGGCGGCGGCGTTGTCTTCATCGGCAACGATGTCGGACACGCCGACAAAAAGTTGCTCGGGAAGCCGGAACTTGGCTATCTGGATGGCAAAAGACGAGCCTGTATTGGCCGCCTCGAGTCCGGCTGCACACATGCCGCCTCTACCGCGAGCATCCGTGAATGCCAGGCCGGCCTTGGGCGCATAGGCTATATTGAATGCCAAAGGTATTGCTGCATTGAAGCCGCTGCCCTTAACACCGGTTACGAGAGACCATGAGTCTGCAGGATCGGCCTCAAGTGTATTGGCATTATAAGGACGCAGAAAGACTCCAATGGTGTTCTTCATCGTGTAGCCGAATACATATACCTTGTCGGGAGTGGTAGTGTTGACCAACGCGGCTTGGTAGGCGGTGAGACCGGTATAGGCGGCGGCGCTGAATGAGCCGGGAGAGCTTACACCCTTAATCCATTTGCCGGTAGCGGCATCAAACTTGACGAGCATACCCTCGCGCATACGAGCAGTGCTGGCCACGCCAAGCTCTTCATTGCCTTGGGGATAGAATTTGCCGTTGTACTGCCCGCAGAACCACAGGTTGCCGTTGCCGACACTGATGCCGGTGTTTTGCATGATGCACGAGTTGTTGCTATCCTTTTCGCCCACGATATTGGTGTGCCATTCGGAAGCAAGAGTGGATGCGTCGACGGCTGCTACATAGAGGTTTACAACACCGGTGCTGCACAGCGGAGCGCCTGCCAGCGTTGCGGTGAAAGCCTCGCCGGACACAACATCATAACGTCCGTAGAGGTAAAGAATGCCGCGGTCGTATACGACATTATTAATATGACCGTTGGTGATACCGGTGCCCTGAGCCTCGAGCGAACCGAGCAGTTGTCCTTCGGGGGTGAGCTTGAACAGGTACATATCGCCAGCAGCCTTCTGTGCATCGCCATTCCAGCCATTAATATACTTTGGGGTAAATGTCACCGTATTGCCGGCTTGATCCTTCAGGTGCATGGTGGCGCGGTAGTTGCCACTGATAAAGATGTTCCCGTCGGGGGCAACTGCAAGGTCGTCCACGAACAGGCCGGCACGCACTTTGTTCGTGCCTCCGTCTGCCGGGACTTCCATGGCATCAACATCGATGACGCCGTAGCCCAGCAGTTTACCGTCGGCAGACAGATGGCCTACAATGCCTACGTTACGGTATTCATCGACAGCGGGATATACGTCCGTAGATGCGCCCGTGCCGTCTACGATTGTCAGCGGATGGGCCAGCATATCAGCCTTTACGTCATGGCGCATAACTGCGACAAATACTATAGATCCATCAGGAAGAATATCGAGACCGCCGTTATTGCTGGCCGCATCGCCATACGAGCTGTAAAGGCTCCATATTTTCTTGCCCTGTGCGTCAATACGCATGATTATGAGGTTGTTATTGGTGTTGCGCTGCACGTCCACAGGACTGGCGAAAATGGTTTCGTCTGCATAAGTGGCGGCATCGCCGGCGCTGTGCGTGGCGGCCGAGCCCATCCAATAGATGGCCGAGCCATCCTCCGTGGCCCTGATGCTGCGAGTCATAGAGCCCGAAGCAAGAGGGCCTTTTACGAAATTGGCCCATTCGGCAGTGGGCGCGGCGGGAGTGGCCATAGCGGTGGCCGTTCCCAAAAGCATGACAGCTAATGTCGTTGTAATGAATTTCATAAGCTTTCTGTTGTTAAGTTTGTGTGTTTTCTATTGTTTTCAACCATCAGTCATTGGTTCTTCGTAAAGAAGCCTATGCTATAAAGACGCGGTTTTTTTCGGCGCAAAATTACGCATAGACAACTTAATATAAAAGCATTAAGCACCAAAAAGCCCAAAAATACTTACAAATGGGTATGTCGGATTGCGTCTCTCGCCAAACAATTGCACAATTTGAGTATGCGGTTACGGACAGCCGAAAAACCATAAATCTACACATCGCAGCTTTCGGATAATAACGTCCTTTTTCGAAAAAAACGCATCAAACAACTCGTTTTTTTCGGCAAATCATAGCGACAAATCGGAATAAGAGTGTTATTTTTGCACGATATTATACACATCTCGCGCGGAGTGCGGCCCTGAGCATCACTGCCGGCTTCGCCTCATTGACTTAAAGCCTTATGAAGACGAATCTTTTTTCGGCATTGTGCGCCATCATGGTTCTTATGACGGCCACGACACTGGCATCCTGCAACAACAGCACATCGGCGCAACCCGAAGCCGTTCCCGTACAATTAGACGATGAGGAGTCTTGGAGTCTTGTGGACTTTGGCGGCGAAATCATCGCCAAAAATGCCTTTGACAACACTCCAAGCTACGTATACAACGGCACTTTCGTAGTCAAAGAGGAGGATGGCCTATACGTCCACAGCATCTCCGATCCCAAGAAGGCTCTCAATTCCGAACCATTCCTACAACTCACCAATTTCGCTTCGGGACATGCCTTCGGCGTGCGCCCCGGAACGGGCATCCTGCTTGTGAATACCGACGGCGAGGTAATCAAACAGCTCTCTGACGACATCGCCACAGTCTATGTCCCGGTACCGCTCGGAGCCTTAGACTTCCTGCCATACAAAGATACCGACGAAAAAGCCGGATACATCAAAGCCTCGGGCGACATCGCCATCAAGGCCAAATGGGACACAGCCATGCCGTTCTCGGAAGGCCTTGCTATGGTATTTAACAATGACGACCGATATACTTGCATCGACACCAACGGCGAAAAAGTTTTCTCACTACGAGAAGGAGAAAGTATGGTCTTACCCTTATTCCTAAACGGCTGGTTGGCTGTAAACAAGGACGACAGAGGCCATTTTGTAGACCATAAGGGCGAAACCGTAATGAAACTGTCCCATGGAACAGCTGCCGTCGCACGCATCGGCGACCGCGTTCTGGCTCGCAACTCGGACGGATGGATGATACTCGAAGCCAAAGAGGACGGCGAAAAGATTCTCAAAGGATACGAAAGCATCACCCCCCTCGGACTTGACGGCACACGCTTCCTCGTGCGTAAACGCTCTGACAGCAAGTTCCGCGTGGTGGACGCCAACGGTGAGGACGTAGGCGACAACAGGATTGAAAACTTCAATGACATGGTCTCGCTATACGGCTACATTTTCGGCGGCGACGAAAAGCCGTACACACTCTACGACAAAAACGGCGAGCCCGTAAACAAAAAATTAGACATAGACGTCATCGGCAACGAAGAATATTTAGCCGTCTTCTCGCAGAAAATCTACAACAAAAAGCAGGTGGCAGCCCTGGTAAACATCATCGGAAATAGTGCCTCGTTCGGCGGCGCTGAAGGCGTACCATCGGTCAGCAACGGCGAGACTGCCTCGACTCTGCTGCCCGAAATGGGCATAAGCGCCGAAGATGCCTTCACCTACATCGACAGTGGCAGCTACCGCGTATCCAAGGCTATAAGCGATGACCTCGGCGTACTGTACGCCACATTCGCCACATCCCCGGCCGACTGGACTTTCGACAGCGACGGATGGACTATCTCACAACGCTACTTCTACAGGGAGGCACCCGTGTCCCTATTGGCCATAGAGACCCCCGTGAATACAGACAGCCGCACCGCCACGGCCTACGCCTTGATTGACGCCCTTATGGACAAGGGCTGGGAGCGCGCCGGAGGCCATAGCCACGAATTGCGCAACAGCGCCGGCAACTATGTGTACATCGTCCCGTCCACTTACTGCCTGCGCATAGTTTGCAGTTTCGGCCAACTTGACTACAACGCCGTGATGGGCAGCGCATTGCATGCGCCCTCCGCAAATAATGACGATTACTATCTGTCCGCCGATTCGGACTCGGTAGCGGTGGCGGCTCCGACCGAAGAAGTAGCGGCCGTCGATGAATATTAAAATCCACAATCAGAACATACTACAACACACATAACACATACAACGATGAATCTCTTTGACACTATAAGCGAAGATATCAAAACCGCGATGAAGGCACGCGAAAAAGTACGCCTCGAAGCACTACGCGGCATCAAAAAAGAATTCCTTGAAGCCAAGACTGCCCCCGGCGCCGGAGGCGAGCTGACGGACGACAACGCCCTCAAAATCATAATCAAACTGGCCAAGCAGCGCCGCGAAAGCGCCAAAATATACGCCGATGCAGGTCGCAAAGACCTCGCCGACAACGAATTGGCCGAACTGGCCGTCATCGAAGAATACCTGCCCAAGGCTCTCTCGGACGAGGAACTCACCGCCGCCCTCACCGAAATCATAGCCAAGGTGGGCGCAACCTCACCCGCAGACATGGGCAAGGTGATGGGCGTAGCCACAAAGCAACTGGCCGGACGCGCCGACGGACGCGCAATATCAGCCAAAGTGCGCGAACTCCTGGCCAAATAATACGATTGTCAAAAAAACAAATAGCATATAAAACACAACAATGCTTACACTTCAACAAATCAAACAAGACCCGCAAGACATCATCCGCCGTCTTGCTGTCAAGGGCTTTGACGGCACCGAACCCATAAACCGCATCCTCGAATTGGACGCCGAACGCCGTCGCCTCCAGCTGGAGAACGACAATGCCGCCGCCCAACTCAAAAAACACGCCGAAGCCATCGGCGCCCTCATGAAATCCGGAGACCGCGCTGCCGCCGAAGCCAAAAAAGCCGAAGTGGCCACCCTTAAGGAAAGCCAGAAAGCCACGTCCGATGCACTGGCTGCCGCCGAAAAAGACATACGCGACATCCTGCTCAACGTCCCCAATGTCCCCTGCGCAATGGTTCCCGAAGGTACAAGCGCCGCCGACAACGTCGTCGAGAAAACCGGAGGCCCTATGCCCGACCTGCCCGAAGACGCTCTTCCGCACTGGGAACTGGCCAAGAAATACAATATCATAGACTTTGACCTCGGAGTCAAAATCACCGGCGCCGGATTTCCCGTATACCTGGGCAAAGGCGCTCGCCTCCAACGCGCCCTCATACAATTCTTCCTCGACAGCGCAAGCGAAGCCGGATACCTCGAAGTCGAACCTCCTTTCGTAGTCAACGAGGCCTCCGGATACGGCACAGGCCAACTCCCCGACAAGGAAGCTCAGATGTACTACGCTCCTCTGGACGGACTGTACCTCATCCCCACTGCCGAAGTCCCCGTCACCAACCTCTATCGCGATGTAATCATTCCCGCCGACCGTCTGCCTATCAAGAACTGTGCTTACAGCGCCTGCTGGCGTCGCGAAGCCGGAAGCTACGGCAAGGATGTACGCGGCCTCAACCGTCTGCACCAATTTGACAAAGTCGAAATCGTCCGCATCGAGCGCCCCGAAGACTCTTACGCAGCCCTCGAGCAAATGAAAGACCATGTGCAGGGACTGCTCGAAAAGCTCGGCCTGCCCTGGCACATCCTACGCCTCTGCGGCGGCGATATGTCCTTCACCAGCGCCATAACTTTCGACTTCGAAGTTTTCAGCGCCGCACAAAAACGCTGGCTCGAAGTTTCGTCCGTATCCAACTTCGAGACATATCAGGCCAACCGTCTGAAATGCCGCTATCGCGATGCAGACAAGAAGATACACCTGTGCCACACCCTCAACGGCTCGGCACTGGCTCTGCCGCGCATTATGGCCGCACTGCTCGAAAACAACCAGACACCCAACGGCATCGTCGTTCCAGAGTGCCTGCGCCGCTACACCGGCTTCGACATCATTGATTGACGCCACATCATCATCGACTGACGCATCCCGACGACTTGACTGTCACCGACACCACGATTGGCAAGTATTCCAACGCCGTCTTCGGCTGACGTCATCCCATACAACCGGCGGTGGCCGCCCCTTAACATCCACGAGGCGGCCACCGCCGTCTTTCGTCCATTCTCAATACTAAGCTGTGTAAAAATCGTTGACCTCGTAATGGAGCAATTATGCCCCCGATTCGGCTCAGTACTTTATCCTGAAATAATCAAGGAAGGTTTTATATTGGTCTTGCGCCGTAAGGCATGTGTCGAGGAGATAACTGGGCGTCTGCGGCCATTGGCTCAGACCACGATAATAGAACATTTTGAGCTCGTCGGTGATGATAAACGGCACGATGCGGCAGCGCAAGCATTCCTTGAACATTATCAATCGGCCGACACGTCCGTTGCCGTCCTGAAACGGATGTATCGACTCGAAGCGCTGATGGAAATCAAGGATGTCTTCCATGGTTATAGATTCCTTTGACCGATATTCGCCAAGCAAATCCCTGACTGCAACACCGACAGCCTCCGGTTCGGTGGTTTCCACTCCGCCGACTTCATTGGACAAGCGCTTGTATTCGCCGACTGCAAACCGATCCTTTTGGGCATCCGATGTGCCGGATTTCAGGATATGATGAATTTGCTTTATCATACTTTCGGTCAGCGGTTCCGTTGCCCGATCTATGATGAAGTCTATGCAACGAAAGTGGTTGGTAGTCTCGATTATATCATCAACTCTGACGGCAACGTCGGTGACACCTATAGTGTTTGTCTCGAAAATATAGCGAGTCTGTTCTTTGGACAGCCGACTTCCCTCAATATGGTTGGAATTATAGGTCAAGTCTATCTGTGTGCGATGGTAGATTCCCCCTTTTATTCTTGCTGCTTTCTGTTCTCTCAGAGCTGTCAATAGCGGCGAAACGACGGTACGTGCATTTATTCGCTCGGGCAGCCGGACGTCTGTCGGGATACTCCACGTTTTGCCGACAAGGACGGCACCCGGCAGTCGGCCTCGGGCGCAATAGTTGCGTACTGTGCGCTCGGATATTCCGTGAGAGTGAGCATATTCTTTAGCTGAGATGTAATCCATATCTATCGGCAAAAAAAGTTGTGAAATCGTATGCAAAGATACGTTTTCTTGCCGATATCGGCAAGAAAACCACATTGTTTGGCTGAAGAGAGCCGGTGCGGAGTGCTCAGAGTTCCTGAAGTTCTCGGATAGAGGTCAGCGCACGAAGATTTTGCGGCTGCCGATGACGTATAGGCCCGGGGCGAGGGCGCGGACGTCGTCGAGGGTCGGTGCCTTCTTGACGAGGATGCCGTCTATGGTGTAGATATCACCGATTTCATCGTCACTTTTGGCTTGGATTTCGTTGATGAGGTTGGTTTTGTCCTTGACTTCTATCCGGCAGATTTCGGAGGATTGTAATCCGCTTTCGTCATTATACTTCACTGTGATAAAGCCCGTACCGATGCGTTTCCCTTCAAGGTTGATGGTCAGTTGCGCCGTATCATCCTTATTTATCTCGATTTCGGTATGGCTCAGAGTCATATTTACATTGGTTTCGGGCTTGAATGTCTCCACTTTTTTGAAGAGGTTCCAAGGGCTTACTGCGGCAAACGCTTCCTCCGATCCTTCCGGGATATACAATGTCGCGTTTTCGTAAATGGGGCTAAGAGCTTCTTCCTCATCATAAGGATTAGACGCCGGGAAAATATCAACGGGTGCCGAGAACGGCGTGGCGGATGTAAAAATGATTCTTTCGATTGCCGGGCAAAGGCTAAATGCGTCTCTCTGCAAGTCGTCAATCGGGCCGTTAAACGTTATAGTCTTGAGATTTGTACAGTTGTAAAAAGCGTGGCTCCGTATTGTCTTCGCTTTAGGTAATGACACCGATGATAATGAACAGTTATAAAAAGCGTTGTTCTTAATGGTTTGAACCGTGGCGGGAATTGTCACCGAGGTTATGCCGGTGCTAAGACTAAAAGCGCTATTCTGTATTTCGGTTACCGTGTAGGAGCGTTGGTTCTCTTTACTGTATACCGCTTCAGGGATGATGACGTTAGGACTTGTTGTTTCGTGCATGTTGCAGTTAACCACGTGACAATTATCATCAGATGTAATATACGTTAAGGTCTGTCCTTCATACGTGTAAAAGAAATATGCGTCCGCCGATGCCGGCAACGAGATAAGGGCGGCCAGGAGGGATAGTACGAGCTGTTTCATCATTTGGAGTGGTGTTATGTGTTTGGACTATTGTAAGATAAGGTATTGAGAAATCAGCATGTCGGAGCAAACTGATTGGCACAAAGATAAGGATATTTTTCTAAAAACATGCCCGGTGTCTAAGTCTTCTTGAGTATTGGGTGGAAGTAATGGGAATATTATGAACAATGGGAGCAATGGCTTAATCACCATCGCTCCCATTATTCATATTGCTCTTATTGTTCCCGGTATAGCCACGGGCGGCGGGACTATTTGCGGCGTCGTACGCTACGAGTGGCCGAGGCGGACTTGGAAGCCTTGGACTCCTTGACAGAAGAAGACTTGGAGCGCTTGGACGACCGCTTGGTGGAACGCTTGGGCTGTTTTTCCTGCTTTTCTTCGGCGTTAGAGACAGCCTCGGCACCATTTGCAGCCTCGGTATTGTCGGCGGCTACAGCCTCGGCATTGCCTTTTTTGCTCTTTCCGCTGCCTTTTTGTGCTATGATTTCCTCACGATCCGGCACCCAGAGTTTGGCCTCGAAGGAGTCGAGGCGGCGCTGTATGCTGTCCTGTGCTTTGGTCATCTCCTCGGGGTCGGGATACAGCTGCATCAGCGACTTATTTTTGAGATTGCGGGTCTTGTAAATCTCGCCCTCGTACATATTCAGGGTGAAATAGTCGTCATAAGTGCAGGTGGGCAGGTTGTTGTCGTCACTGGTGAATATGTGCTGTTGTGCAAGCCAGGGACGCAGGTCGGCAAACTTGATCCAGAACATGGGATACTTAACAGCCTCACCGCCGAAGTCGCCGCTTCGATGCAGTACCGGGCAGATGGCCTCGACAATGGTGCGCATACGGTTGTTGCGCGTATCAAATTCCCAGCGCTCAATAATGTAGTACGACAGTACTTCGTTGGTGGGCACATCGGCTTCCTGGATTGTGAAGCGAGGATTACGGTCGGTGCTACCCTTGGCGTCGGTATAGATGATATGGAAACGGTCGAGCAAGTCGCGCACCTTGACCTGATACTGCTCGGTGAAAATTTCGCGACCATCGAGGTATTCGTAGGCGTGTATTTGGTTGTTGGCCAGCAGTCGCATGATTATGCGGAAGAGGTTTTCCTGTCCGTCGATATTTTCTTCGGGGAAGTACAGCGGCGCGTTTTTGTCCTTATCGAGGTCCAATTGACGGTATATTATGCGCATCCATTGGCGGTCGGCGTCAGTAATGTTTTCTCCGGCGTCTTCATAGAATGCCTGCTGTCGCTGAGTCACCTGCGGGCCGGAGGCTTCACCTTGTCCGTGGCGTGTGCGAGATCCTGATGTACGGCGTTGCACGACCGTGGATGTTGACTGGTCCTGTGCAACGGCTTCGGGCCCTTGTGCGAGGGCGGCCAATGCGAAGGCGCATATTGCGGTACGGTATATGGTTTTCATCGTGTGTGAATTATTTTGTCGATATAAGTGGTGCGTCATCTGTGGGATGTCATCCGATGATTACCTCCATAGGCGAAAGATCGCGGGTAATTCCGTCGGGGCCTTTGGCCTTGATGCGTGAGATATAGAAACGGTTGCCGCGGCGCAGGCGCTGGAAGGCCTGCTTTTGGCGTGGGGAGAATTGTGCTCCAGCAGAGACCTCGGGGATGGCGTTGCCCATAGAGTCGAAGATGACGGTCTCGAAGGACAGCACTGTGAACGGGGTGTCCAGCAGTCCGTCGTCTATGGCTGCGGAAAGGCCGTTAGCGGCCAGCAGCAGGGTTTTCGAGAAGGGTCGCCCGCCTTTGTAGTGGTCGCTGTTGCCCTTGCTGTCGGTGAAGGCTATGAAAGCCGTCGGGTCGGGCAAGCGACGTATGCGGAAAGATGTCGTGCCCACCTGCGTGGAACGTCCGTCGATGGTGGCGGTGACGGTGACCACGGCAGTACTGCCGGGAGCGGCAGTGGGCCGAGCCACCCAATGGTCGCCGCTGCGTTGCAGACTACCACCGCTCATGGAGGCGCTGATGCCGTCCATGGGCACGCCGGGCACCGAGATGCTTATGGGGTTGTTGATGCCGGCATACAGGACGTTCATCATCGTGGCCGAGACAGTGGCCATAGGCTCGATGACAGTGTATTCGCTGGCAAAGTCATGGCGAGTGACAGAGCCGTCGCCGTGGGACACTTCGAGGTATCCTTTATATGTAAACTTGCCGGCCGAACCGACGGTAGTGGTGAAGTGACCGTCGGCAAGTTGGCGACCGTTGACAAATATGCGCGGCCGTGCCGTGGTGTCCACGGCGGCCAAGACTATGTCGGCGCTGTATTGTCCGCCGCGCATTACCATGCGCGAATTAGGGATAACCAATGCGTCGAGCTTGTTGACGCGCACATCCCCGGCGTCCACCTGTGCCAAAAGCGAGTTGAGAGCCTCGCCTTCGGCGTAAAGCAGGTCGTTCTGTATCTTGGTGAGTATGGTGACTGCAGCCACAACAGGCTGCTGGTCAAACTTGGCCTCTTCCCACAGCTGCGGGGTTAGCTGGCCTTTGCGCCTTACCGAAGCGGTGGACAGGGCGTCCTTGACGGTGGCGGCTTTGGCCGGGTCTTGTATTTGCGCGGTGATGAAATTGCGGTAGCTGTCGATGCTCTGGCGCAGGCGGCGTCCGTTGGAACTTCCGGGTGCCAGCATGACTACGCTGGCACTTTCGAGGTCATCGCGCGACTCAATCTTGTTTGGGTCACCCTGTGGACCGTCGGCCTTGCGTACTATGGCCAATTTGAGCGAGTCTACCATGGATACTATTTGGTCGGTGGCTCGACGCACTTGAACGGCACGCGTCAGCCATACCGAGCCTTTGTCGGGGTTTTGTTCGGCAAAGGCTTCGAGCGTACGGAAGATGTCCGCATTGCGCCGACTGACGTTGGCATTGGAGCGCGTCAGCCCTTCGTGTACCTGTGTGAAGCCGTCCAAAACGTCCGATGAGACGTTGAGGGCGAGCATGGCCGTTAGGACGATATACATCAGGTTTATCATCTTCTGGCGCGGTGACAGGCGTGTATTGTTTGCTCCCATTTATATGTTTGGGTGGTGGTTTTTTGGCTGTTTGTGATGTTGTCTATAAGTCGTTGTGCCGCAGTCTTATTCCTGTGGCGCGGCATCTCGAGCGGCAGAAGCGGCGGCCTGGGCGGCAGCGGCGGGATTGTACATATTGATGGTCATGGCGGTGATCATCTTTTCGTACACGGCGTTGAGTTGCTGCATGTAGCGTGCCATCTTCTCTGTTTCTTCGCAGTAGCGACTGCTTTGACTGGCACTCTTCTCGTACATGTCGCGGATGTCTTTGATGCCTTGGTTGACACGGTCTATCGAATCAAGCTGCGAGGATATGCTGCGTAGTTGTATCTCGTAGATGGTGTTGAGGCCCTGGATGTTGTGGCTCAGGTCGCCCATCTGCTGAACATAACCCTGGGACGAGCGCGTGATGTTCTCTGAGTTTTCGGTGATGGCGCGGTAACTTTCGAGCAGTATCTCTGAGACCTTATTGAGCGCCTCGGTGGACTGTTGGAGCTGTTGCATCTGCGCGGTGGTTGCGGCCATCTGTTCGATGTATGCTTGGGTGGCCGAAGCGACGTCCGCGGGAGCCTGCTGTTGGGCAACAGCGGGTTGAGGCGCCACATCTGTCGCAGGTTGTGCGCCCGGATGTTGGCCTACATACACAACGCTTGCGGCGTGTGTCTCGGTGGCGTGTGCGTCTTCATTGCCTTCATCTTCGGGCGCGAGGGCCTGCGATTTCTCATCGTCGTCATCGTCTTTGCGGTCAAGCTCGGGATATACTTTCTCCCAGTTGTATTCGCGCGGCGGACGGTCGAAAGCAGTGAGTACGAACATCAGAACCTCGGTGCCCATACCCACGGACAGCAGCATATTACCGCCGGGAAGGTGGAGTATTTTGAAGAGTGCGCCCCAGATGACGACGGCGGCGCCTATGGAGTACGCAAAATTGAAGAAGCGCTGGCCTTTGGTGCTTGAAATCCAAGCGCCGATGCCTTTCTTGTATTTTTTCAGTTTGACCATAGCGTGGTTACTGTGTTGATTTTTGTGTCTTTTGTGTTGTTTGGCTGAAGACTCCGAGAACTCCGGATTTGTCAGCCTCAGCAGTGTTTATTTCTTGTAATTCTTGGTGCCGCGAGCAAATCCTATCTGCGAGCGCACGCAGCGAAATCCGATGTACGAGCGTTGTTCGTTTTGGAATTCCCACATGCGGAGGTCGCTGCGGATGTTGTGAGCGACGTCTTTCCACGATCCGCCGCGGACGATTTTACGCTTGAGACGATACGGATCTTCCTTGGCGGCGTTGTAGCGATATTCGGGGTTGAGGTCGTTGGTGATTTTGCCGACGCTCTCGGTGTAGGCCGTCGATGTCCATTCGCTGACGTTGCCGGCCATATCGTAGAGGCCGAAGTCGTTGGGGGCGTAAGTGCCCACGCGCGAGGTGATGACGTGTCCGTCCTTGACGTAGTTGCCTTCCTGGGGCTTGAAGTTGGCGTAGAAGCAACCCTTGTCATCGCTCATGGTGAGGTCTCCGTCCCAAGGATACATATTTTCGTTGACACCGGCACGTGCCGCATATTCCCATTCGGCATCTGTGGGCAGTCGGTAAGGCTCGACATACACACCTTCCTTGCCCAAGGCGCGGCGCAGGTAGTCGGTACGCCAGTTACAGAAGGCGTTGGCCTGTTCCCAGCTGACGCCCACCACGGGATAGTCCGAGTATCCGCCGTGAGCAAAGTACATGCGCACGTATGGCTCATTGTAGGCATTTTCGAAGTCATTTATCCACGCCGTGGTGTCCGGATAGACGTTGACAATATAAGTGTTCAGGAAGTCATAGTCGCCGGTGAGTCCGCGGGTGATGGTCTCGCGTACAATCTGACCCTCATCGTTGAAGTATGCCGTGTCCTTGGAGATGACAGGCACATCAGTAGGCGTAGGCACATCGGTATTGTATATGCGGCGAGTGGGGTCCAGGCGATTTTTGCGCTTGGCGGCCTCGGTGTGGTTGTATATTTCGTAGCGGTAGTTAAGCTGCGTGGGGTCAAGCTCGCGCACTCCGGTGATGGGGTTGGTACGGTATAGGCTTTCTATGGCGCGCTGCTCGTCTTCGTTGGGGTTGCGCCAGGGTATGGCTTTGTTCCAATTCAGATGTGGCTTGACGGGATTGCCCTGACGGTCTTCTTCTATTTTGAATTCCTCGTTGCCGCCGTATGCCGGGTCGGCAAGACGTTCGCGGATGATGGAGTCGCGCACCCAGAATACAAATTGCTTGTACTTGGCATTGGTGATTTCGGTCTCGTCCATCCAGAATCCGTCGACGCTTATACCTCGTGCATCGGCTATGAGATTCCAGGCGCTGTCGGCCTCTTGCACGCCTACTTTCATGGAGCCTCGGTCGATGAGCACCATGCCGTATGGCGTGGGTTCGGTCCACGAGGTACCGCCCACTCCGGTGACTTCGCCGCCGGCGGCACTGCGCGAGCCGGTGGCGCAAGCGCCCAGGGCTACGGCCAGAGCCGCGGTCGACAGGGCTATGATTGTCTTGGTTGGTTTGTCCATATTATGGTGTATGTGGTAATGCTATGTAGTGTCTTTTGTGGTGTCTTTTATCTTTTCGTTGTCATTACATCAGGCGTATGGCCTTGTGCCGGTAGGGGTTTTTGGCGCCGAGGTTTAGCTTGAGGCTGTACCCGGCGGTGATTTCGTGGCTGCCGGAGGAGGCCTTGGCTATGGCGCCGGTGGGATAGTCGTAGGAGTACTCGACAAAGAACCCTTTGAATGTCGCGCCGACCACAGCGTAGACTGCGTCATTGTAGCGATAACCCACGCCGAAAGTCAGGAATTTGCTGTAAGAGGCACGCGCGGTGACTTCGGCGGTATAGAACGTGAAATCGGTACGCACAAGCATCGACGGCATCAATTCAAATAACGTATTTTTCAACGGAATATTGCTTCCGGCCATGAAATAGAGTGTGCGCCCGGTCTTGAACTCATAGATGTTTTTGGCCGAGGCGTCCCCGGCGTCGTTGCTCAGCGTAACCGTGGGGGCAGTCAGATGGCTGCACGATATGCCGGCCCAAAACTTGGGATGCTGATACCATATGCCGGCACTGACATCAAAGGCGGTGCCGTGGAGGTCTTGCGTCGGTATACCGTCATCGGTGCCCTGGTGGTAGTCGTCTTCATCCGGTAGGTAGACTTCGCTGCCTTTGAAAGACTGGTCGTACATCCCCAGAGCCACACCGCCGGTGAATTCGCCTCCCCACTTCTTGAATTTGTATCCTATCTGCGCGTGCAAGTTGAGCGTTCGGTACAGACCTATGCTTTCTTGAGAGATGACCACACCTGTGCCGAAGCGCTTGCCCAGAAATTTGAAGGGCATGTCAGCTGTGGCGGCAAAGGTTTTGGGGGCATTGTCTATGCCGAGCCATTGCAGGCGTGCGCCGCCGCGTATACGCAGCAAGTCGGTCTGTCCTACGGCGGCGGGGTTGTAGTACGTCGGAACGTTGTAGTATTGTGTGAAGGTGGCATCGGTCTGTGCGGCCGCCTTGGTGCACGGACACAGCAGCAGTGCCGCCGCCATCAGACGCAGGCACCGGCGTCGCAATTGTGTATTATATGTCTCGTGGCCGGTCATTCAAAGTAGAATGTGAGGACTATCATTTTGGACGTCGCTTTTTTTAGCGCGTTTGTAAATTTGAGTTTTTGCGGGTCATCGGCCAAGTCGGGGCGGTCGTGTTGCAGCACGTCGGTGAGACCGATGCAGAACTTTATCTCGGGATTGAGCTTGAAGTACGGCAGGTAGAAGTCGCAGCCGAAGCCGATGCTGAGGTAGCAATCGGTGCTCTTAAGCTTGAGCGCCTCGTTGCGCTTCTTGGATACATCGAAAGCGGGCATGACACCAACCACCCCATAGGGGCGGGCATTACGGTAGCGTTTCGATGCAAATTTCAGGTCTATGGGTGCGACCACGTAGGCACTCTTGAGGTTGAGACGCTCTTCGCCGCCCTCGCCGGTGACGTCAATCATACGGATATCACGATTGCCGAAGTACATACCGGGTGACAGTCGCAGGCTGAACCACTCGTTCAAACGCAAATCAAAGAGACCGTTGACACAGAATCCGGGCGAGAAAGAAGGCTCTTCCATATACCAGGTCTGGCCGTCTTCGGTGGCGATGCCGTTGTGCGTGAATTTGAGGTCTTGCGTATGTAGTCCCACCGAAAAACCTAAATGCCAGCGGCGCAAATCGGCATACGGGCGGTTGAGCACCTTGTCGTTGAAACTCTTGGCCGACATCAAAGAAGCCGACGGCAGTAGCGCGTACAGCGCCACCGCCACCGTCATTGCCATGCGTCGCCACAGCCTTATATGATGGTTCGGTATTCTCATTTTTCTATATAAGATAACGGCCTCCGCCGTTTTTTATTGTATACAAGCCGTATCGACTCGCACCCGACCGCGCCGGACCGCTTTTCCCGACTCCGACAAGAGGCCGCCACACTGATGTATATTCCGTCTATACCACCCAAACGGCCGGAGTTGTACCATTCCGTAAAACTTACTTGACAAAATGCTGCACTTATTGCAGCATAAACAACGAATATGACAACTCGCACTTGCATATTGCCGGTCAGCAACCATTATTGCAATCTATTGTGATGCAACACAATGCAACTCTATTTGTTAAAAAACGACCGACATCAACGACTTGAACTATTTTCTTGAAAAAATATTTTGTTTTACGAAAAATATGCACTAATTTTGGAGGCAGAAAGAAAAAACGGCTGACACCGGACGAAAAACACGTCGAATGGCCGGATGCAAGCAATCACAAAATAACAGCATAAACAAGAGACCCCATAAAAACGACTCATCATTAACTATAAACTCATCATTAACGATATGAAAACCTACAAACTAACACTAATATGTACCGTGGCATTATTTGCCACAGGATGCTCGTCCGAAGCGGACGAAGGGTAGAACAAACCCAAGTCGCGTATGGAGATGAATGCCGAGGAGGAGGGCATCAGCGAAGCGGAAATAAAGTCAGCATTCACTGTGTTCGAAGATCTCTATTCAGATGCGCTATCTGAATCCGATCGCGAAAACGTGATGCTGTCTCCTCTGAGTCTTGACCTGTGTCTTGGTATGACGTCCAACGCCTTCGCCAAGGCAGACCGCAATGACATAGTAGGCAGGCTCGGCGCTTCGTCCGCAGCCGCGCTCAACGAGTTCAACAAAAATCGCATAAATTATTTCTCGTACAACGGGAAACGCGCGAAAGTGTCCTTTGCCAATTCCGTATGGGCAAATTCGCTGACGATGAAATCAGAGCAAGATTTTGCATCGGCAATGGGTGACATAAAGAAGTATTATGATGCCGAAAGCCGCACCATTGACTTTGGCGCAAACGACATGAAGTCAATGATAAACAATTGGTGCTCGAACAAAACCAACGGCCTTATTCCGGAATTCTTGAAAGATGAGCCAAGTGTCCTTATACAGGCGATGTTTATCAATGCGATGTACTTTGATTGTCAATGGGAAGAACCGTTTGAGAAATCAGCAACAAAGACAAAACCATTTTATTCCCCCAACGGAGTTCAGCGTCAAGGCGATGTTGAGATGATGTTTGGCGAGCGCTTTGTCCCCATTTTCGAGGCAGATAATTATTCAATGTTTGCCCTGCCGTATGCGGACTGCAATTATTCGGCAGTCTTTGTTCTGCCGAGTAAAGACAAAAGCATAGCCGACATCCTTCCGAATGTACGTGATGCCCTACTTGCACGTAAACTCGACAATGTTTCGCCAAAGAAATACATTGTTGGCATACCCAGGTTTAAGACCGAATATTCGAATTACATTACCGATTATGTGTCGAATGCAGGCATCTCTCTGGTAAACCGCGAATTGCTTGGCTATGGTAAGATGAGAGGTGCTGAAATACTGCAGGCCACAAGTCTTGAATTAAGCGAAGAAGGCACAAAGATTGCCGCCGTGACAGCGAACGTAGGCTATACTACCACCTCACCCGGGTCGATTACTCTTGACCGGCCGTTCCTGATGATAGTCAAGGACAACAACCACGGCAGCATCCTGCTGATGGCCGCCATCCAGATGCCCAAGGAATAAGACCTCGGCAAGACATAAGCCTACACGCGCTCAAAACACAAGACGCCACTTCCCTCCACGGGAGTGGCGTCTTGCTTATTTCATATCGATGCGTCCGACCGACTTTTCGGAGACTTAAACATTCGATTGCTGCCCGGGTTCTAATGTTGTTGCGCCGTGCTGTCCGGCTGTGCGGCCGTACGTACACGCAGCGAGTCGGTGGCCGCATTTATACCGTCAAAGACGTCTGCGGCCGTCTTGCTGCCCAACACCGCCGGCGCCATATTGATGACGGCCGAGGGCAAGGCATCATTATATGACGACTTAAGCTTGCCCGAAGGAAACAGCGCCATCCAAACATTAAGCAATACACTGAAGACCAGGGCGTATTTGAGTATGGCAAACACGGCTCCGGCAAGATTGTCTACACGTCCCAAGCTGAGACTTTCAAAAAGCTTGCGCATAGTGCCGGCCAAAAAACGTGCCGCCACCATCACGACAATGAAGATAATGGCGTATGACATCACTGTATGCAGCAGTACGGTGTCCGCACTATCCTCGGGCGATGAAAACTTGGCGGCCACGATGCCGCTGAACACGCGGCACAGGATGATGGCAGCCACGATGCCGACAACGCTGCCGGCCTGAGACATCACGCCGCGACGCCATCCGTACAAAGCGCCGCCAAGGACTATGAGTATGCAGATTATATCAAAAAGTGTCATTGTATAATTCGGTTGGAATTCGTGATACTTGTGCCGTTAGGCCGTACAAAGTTACAACTTATAATTGAATTACACGATGAAACACAAGTCCCGGAAAACGGCTCCGTCAGGGCAACGACAATACTAACGCGACAGCTCGTTTTTTCGCCTTAAAGCAGAATAGTTGGTAAATATCGGAAATAATCGGTACAACATTTTGATATTTGCCTTATTTTTGCAGGCGAAAATTACCGTTTCGGCCGCGCGACACCAAACCGAACCATCCGGATGTTGGTTATACAATAATAGGTCGCACGCCAACGCCGTGAGACACAGCGATAATCGCAACCACGGATTCCAATAGAAACAGAAAATAATACATATCGAAACAACCACACACTATGAGGTCACAAACACGCATCCTCACAATTCTTGCGCTCACAGCCGCCACGATGTCCGCACGCGCCCAAGGCATCAGCGTCACCGAAGGTGCCGCAGCCGGCAGTGCGGTCTACACCTTGGAGCAGTGCCGCAGCCTTGCCCTGGCCAACAATAAACAGCTGATGATTGCACGCCAATCAATGGACAAGGCTCACTATCAGAACAAAGAGGCTTTTGCGGCATATCTGCCGGCCTTGGACTTTGCCGGCGGGTATATGTACAACCAAAAGGAGCTGTCCATATTCTCCAAAGACCAGCTGCTGCCCATTAAGACCTTCAATCCCGTGACCAACAGCTACGACTTCAATTTGGTGACCAACCCCGCCACCGGACAGCCGATAAAGACCCCCGACGGACAGTACATACCCTCGCAGGTGGCACTGATACCCAAGGAGTCGATGACCTATGACATACACAACGTGTTCTTCGGCGCCGTCACCCTGACCCAACCCGTATACATGGGCGGCAAGATTGTGGCCATGAACCGCCTGACCAAGTACGCCGAAGAATTGGCGCAGCAAATGCACCTCTCCGAGGCCGAAAACGTGGTCTACGCCGTCGATGCCGCCTATTGGCAAGTGGTGTCGCTCAAAAACAAGCGCGACCTTGCCGTGGCCTATGTCAACCTGCTTGACTCTTTGGACCGCAACGTCCGCCTCATGGAACAGCAGGGCGTGGCCACCAAGAGCGACCGCCTCAGCGTGGACGTCAAACTCAACTCGGCACAGGTGGACCTCACCAAAGTCGAAAACGGCTTGACCCTCTCGCGCATGGCTCTGGCCCAAGTATGCGGACTGCCCATCAACGCCGGGATGTGCGTGGTCGATGAGGAAGTTCGTGCCGGTATTGTCGAAGCTCCCGGGCTGTCGGCTACGGATATAGACAGCGCATACGTGCGTCGCCACGACCTGCGTGCGCTCTCGCTGGGTATAGACATCGCCGGACAGCAAAAAAAAATGGCTCTGTCTTCCATGCTTCCGAACGTAGCACTCATGGGAACGTACAGCTTCTCTAACCCCAATATGTTCAACGGCTTCGAGAAGCGCTTTAGCGGCGCATTCTCCGTAGGCGTGATGGTCAAGATACCACTATGGCACTGGGGCGGCGACTACGCCAAATACCGCGCCGCCGCCGTGGACGAAACCGTGATGCGTCTCCGCCTTGACGATGCACGCGAAATGGTCAATCTCCAAGTCAGCCAGGCATCATACAAGGCTCAGGAAGCCTACAAAACCTACCACACCACGCTGGCCAACCTCGAGAGCGCCGACGAAAACCTACGCACTGCCACCGTAGGCTTCCGCGAGGGCGTGGTCACCAGCGATGATGTCATGGCCGCACAGACAGCATGGCTCAAGGCCAACAGCGAAAACATCGATGCAATGATCGATGTCCGCCTCAGCAATACATACCTCAGCAAGGTCTTGGGCACGATGGACATCGGGGCATACTCCGCCGAAAAATGACACATACCGAATAACAAAGAATAACCAACAAGAAAACATACGATTATGTCAGAACAGACACCCATCTATCCCGTGCCGTCGCCCGAAGAACAACGGCGCGCCAACCGCTCGCTAATGATTACACTGGTGGCGCTGACGGCTGCCGTAGTCGCCATCGTCATCATAGGATTTCTATGCCTCAACCACCCGGACAACATCACCGAAGGCCAGGTGGACGGCACCACGGTACGCATTTCGGGCAAACTGCCCGGACGACTTGCCGAAGTGTACGTGCACGAGGGTGACACCATTGCCGCCGGCGACACACTTGCACGCATACACTCGTCTGTAGTCGAAGCCCAATTGGCACAGGCCGAGGCCATGCGCAACGTCGCACGCGCCCAAAACCGAAAGGCCGAGGCCGGTACTCGCAGCCAAATCATCGAAGCTGCACGCGACATGCTGGCGCAGGCCGAAGCCGCACAAACCATAGCCAAGAAGACCTACGAACGCATGCAAAACCTATACAATGACGGTGTAGTCACCGCACAGAAGCGCGATGAGGCCAAGGCCGCATACGATGCCTCCACCGCACAAGTCGGAGCCGCACGCAGCCAACTAAACCTGGCACTCGAAGGCGCCCAAAACGAGGACAAGCGCAGCGCCGCAGCCATGGTCAGTGCCGCCGAAGGTTCGGTGGAACAAGTGCAGGCCGTGCTCGAGGACAGCTACCTGATAGCACCTTGCGATGGAACCATCGACCAGATATACCCCGAGACCGGCGAACTGGTAGCAACCGGGACACCCATCATGAGCGTACTCAAGCACGAGCGACAGATTATTTTCAACGTCCGCGAAGAAATGCTCAACACCCTCAAGATGGGTCAAGAAATAACAGTGATGATTCCTGCACTGGGACAAAAAGAATTCAAGGCCCGCATATTCTACATCCGCGATATGGGCTCGTATGCCGTATGGCGTGCAACCAAGGCCACCGGCCAATGGGATTCGCGCACCTTCGAAATCAAGGCTCGCCCTGTGAATGCCATCGAAGGCCTGCGCCCCGGAATGACAGCCATACTGCGCGACTGAACCCCATACACCTAACATCTCGGCCGAAAGCAACTTTATGAATCCGCTTATAGCAACCATGCGCCGCGAGCTGCGGCGGCTGGTATCGCGTAAGGCATATATCTTTGCCTTTTTCGTGGTGCCCCTGGGCTGCACAATCTTCTTCCTCAGCCTGATGAGCCAAGGGCTGCCGCTGCACGTGCCCACGGCCATAGTCGATCAAGACCACTCGGCCATGTCGCGAGAAATTACGCGCACACTCAACGCCAATTCGCTGGTGACAATCACGCGTGCCGAACAGACATATTCGGACGCTGTGGCCGCCGTACGCCGCGGCCAGGTCTACGGCTTTTTTGTCATACCCAAAGATTTCGAAGCCGATGCCGTAGCCGGCCGCACCCCGGTCATAGACTACTATAGTAATATGACTTACTATGTACCCGGCACCTTCCTGTTCAAAGGTTTCAAAACCACCTCCGTGACTTCGGCAGCCGGAATGATGCGTGCCTCGCTCACCGCCTCAGGCATGGAGGACGACCGGGCTATGAACATCGTACAGCCCATGACCATCGAGACACATGCCCCGGGCAACCCGTGGACCAACTACTCGATGTACCTCACCCCGTCGTTCATGATGACAATGCTGTCGCTGATGATACTGCTGGTGACCGCATTCTCCATCACCGAGGAAATCAAATGGCGCACCTCGCCCCGGTGGCTGGAAACGGCGGGCGGAAGCATCACCGTGGCCGTCTTCGGCAAACTGCTGCCCCATACGGTATTGTTCACCCTGGTAGGCTGGGCTATGGGCGCAGTCATCTTCGGATTTTGCGGCTTCCCGCTGCAAGGCCCCGCTTGGGCTCTGATGCTTGGAGTGCTGCTGATGGTAGTGGCCAATCAGGCACTGGCGGTGTTCATCACCGCATTGCAACCCAATCCGCGCATGGCTCTGAGCATTTGCGCACTCACCGGCATCCTAAGTTTTTCCATAGCCGGACTATCCTTCCCCGTCGAGGGTATGTACGGCGGCATAGCCATACTCTCTTACATTATTCCGGTACGCTACATGTTCCTACTATATGTCAATACCGGCATCAACGGCCTGCCGCTGTACTACTCGCGCTGGATGTTTGCCATCCTCGCCATATTCCCGGCATTGGCCGCACTTACGCTGTGGCGCCTCAAGAAGGCATGCCTCAAGCCTGTGTACGTCCCATGATGTTTATTTCGTCCAATGAAGATTTTTCACGCAATATATAAATGGCTGGCCGATGTGGCCGATGTCTTCCGCTGCGAGTTCGGCTTGCTGCGCCGCGATGCCGGCGTGCTGCTCTTCTTTTTCGGGCTGCCGCTATTCTATCCCATAGTTTACACGCTGATATATAACCCCGAAGTGGTGCGAGATATTCCCATAGCCGTTGTCGACCTAAGCCACACGGCCGAGTCTCGCAGCCTCACCCGCCATCTCGATGCCACTTCGGCCATTGCGGTGAACTACCGGTGCGCAAACATGGCCGAAGCACGCGACCTCATGGCGCGCGGCGAAATCTACGGTATCCTCGAAATTCCGCGCGACTACGCACGCGACATAGGCCGCGGCACCACCGCACATGCCGACTTCTACAGCGACATGTCGCTACTGCTACGCTACCGCACCTTTGTGGGAGCTCTCACGGACGTGCAACTGGAAACCTGCACCGAAATCACGGCAAACAAACTCAGTGCCGCAGGTATCTCCTCACCGGGGCTGCCGATAAGCAACCGCAGCCACTTCATGGGCGACCCGGAGGAAGGCTACGCCTCCTTTATCATCCCGGGCATCGTCATCCTCATACTGCAGCAAAGTATGCTGCTCGGAATCACCATGATAGGCGCAACATCGCGCGAACGACGCCGCTTCTACGGCGGCCGCGACCCTTTGCGGCCCGAACACTACGGCCCGGGCGCCACCGTCTGGGGACGTGCCCTGGTATACTTCCTGTGCTATGTTCCTATGACGATATACATCCTGCACTGGATTCCGGAGATTTTCGGGCTGCCGCATTACGGCTCGGCCACGGATTACTTGCTGCTGATGGTGCCTATGCTGCTGGCCACGGCCTTCATGGGACAAGTCCTGATATACATAGTGCGCGAACGCGAAATGGCTTTCATCATCTTCGTATTCTCGTCCGTAATATTCCTGTTTCTCAGCGGCATGGTGTGGCCGCGCTACGCCATGTCCACACCTTGGCTGCTCTGCGGCGACATCATACCGGGCGTTTGGGGCATCGAGGGGTTCATACGCATCAACAACAACGGCGCCTCCCTGGCCGACGTTGCCGCTCCCTACTGCCGACTTTGGGGGCTGGTAGTGCTGTATTTTGTGGCCGCCGTGGCCGTCACGTCCTATCTGCGCCAACGTCCTCTACGCAAATTCAGTCCGTATTAAGGACGGCCGCCGGCACGTGCAACAAAAGCACACCGCCAAGCACTGTTTGATAGCGTTTTGCGCCACACCTTTGCAGTTTTAGCGCAAAACGTGTTGGCGCGGTGCAAAAAATGTGCTATCTTCGCAGAATGAAACTGTCGGTACGGAACATACACAAGAGCTACGGCTCTATGGAAGTGCTGCGCGGCATCAGTGTAGATGTTGCCGAGAGTGCCGTGACCGCCATAGTCGGCCCCAGCGGCGCCGGCAAGAGCACGCTGCTGCACATCATGGGCACACTTGACCGCCCGAACAGCGGCAGCGTCCTCATCGATGGCATAGATGTCACCTCGCTGCGCGACAAGGCCCTTAGCCGCCTGCGCAACACCTCATTGGGATTTGTGTTCCAAAGCCACCGTCTGCTTCCCGAATTTTCCATAGTCGAAAACGTGGCTATGCCATGCCTCGTAGGAGGTATGGGGCGACGCCAAGCCATGGAACGCGCACGCCTATGGCTGGAACGCCTCGGCCTTGCCGAACGCCTTGACCACCGCCCGTCCGAACTGTCCGGCGGCGAATGCCAGCGTGCCGCCGTGGCTCGCGCATTGGTCAACGATGCGCCTCTGCTGCTGGCGGATGAACCCTCAGGCAGCCTCGACAGCGAAAATCGCCGGCGCATGCATCGCCTGTTCTTCGACCTGCGCGACGCTTACGGCACAACCGTGGTCATCGTTACACACGACGGCGAACTGGCCGCGGATGCCGACCACGTGCTGCACATCGCCGACGGACGACTAATATGCGAGCAATCGCCGACAACGGACACCGACACGCAAAAAAATCCGGATACAGATGCAAGATTGGACACCGCCACGGATTAAAGACATAGCGAAACAAAAACAAATAACATAACTATCAAAAAAAAGTACTACAATGATCACCAAGACAATATGCCGAATGATTCCGGTTGTGGCAATGGCGCTGTTTGTCTGCTCGTGCAACAATAACAACAATAACGACCCGACGCAAGACGGCAACCAGGTAGACTTTGTAACAGTCAAGTCCATCACCAATGCCGGCACATCCTTCGAAGTGCAGAAGGAAGGCGACTCGCCCGTGGCCACACTCATCACGTCCAAGAAACTCTCCGAAGGCATCAAGGTGGGCCAGCGCATACTGCTGCGATACTTCCCCGCCAACGGACGACCCTATACCAGTGGCAACATCACCCCCACAGGATATATGACAATATACGGCAGCGGCGACCCCGTGGCCGTCAAGAAAAGCGAAGACGTCGGCGGATTTGCCTCCGAGGACGTCATCATCGAGATATGCCAGCGTGCCGGCAAGTACGTCAACGTGGCCGCTCGCTGCTTTATGCTCAACGCGCCCAAAGAATTTGACCTTATATGCGACCAAAGCACCATGGCCGATGCCGAGCCGGTGCTTTACCTGATATACAAGGGCGACAGCAACAGCATCGACGGCGCCTACAAGGTGACCTACGGCTCATGGGATATTTCGCAAATCTGGAGCCTTTCCACCTGCAAGAGCATACGCGTCAAGTACGCCACCACAGAGGGCACCAAGAGCGTAAGCCTCATTAAGGACGCCTCGCAAATCACACCCACCGAGTAATCGGTTGCGGAATACATACCGTGCTGCCGATGTCGACGGACTGGCTCCGCCGGCATCGGCAAATTCCCTGAAAATACATATAAACTATATAGACAAACGCCTTATGGACAACAAGAACAACAATACAAACGAAATCAAGATAGAGCTTCCGGCCGAAGTCGCATCGGGACACTACAGCAACCTCGCAGTGATAGCCCACGGCGCCGGCGAATTCTACCTCGACTTTATCGCCGTGGCACCCAATATGCAGCAGGCAAAGGTGCAAACACGCGTCATCATGACCCCCGAAAACGCCAAGAACCTGCTGTTTGCCCTGCGCGACAACATCGCCAAGTACGAGAGCGTATTCGGAGACATCGAACGCATAGTACCCAAAAACAATACGCCGGAAAAATCCGGATTTACCGCCTAAGCCGATGAGCACCGACCTATCGGGCATACGCCCCAACGACCTGTGCATCTACAACTCGATGAGCCGCGGCAAGGAGGCCTTCAAGCCCCTGCACGCCCCTCTCGTAGGCATGTACGTCTGCGGCCCTACAGTGTACGGAGATGCGCATCTGGGACACGCCCGCCCCGCCATAACTTTTGACATCGTACTGCGCTATCTGCGACACTTGGGATACAAGGTGCGCTATGTACGCAATATCACCGACGTCGGACACCTGGAACACGACGCGGACGACGGCGAAGACAAAATTGCAAAGAAGGCTCGCCTCGAACAGCTCGAGCCCATGGAAGTAGTGCAATACTACCTCAACCGCTATCACCACGATATGGAAGCGCTCAACGTGCTGCCGCCGAGCATCGAGCCGCACGCCTCGGGACACATCATCGAGCAAATCGAATATATAAAAAAAATTCTGGAGGCCGGATACGCTTACGTCAGCGACGGCAACGTCTATTTCGATGTGCCCAAATTCAACCGCGACTACGGATACGGACGCCTCAGCGGCCGCAATATCGACGAGCTGCTGGCCACCACACGCGCCCTCGACGGGCAGGAGTCCAAGCATAATCCCGCCGACTTCGCCCTCTGGAAAAAAGCCGCGCCGGAGCACATCATGCACTGGCCGTCACCATGGAGCGAAGGCTTCCCCGGATGGCACCTCGAGTGCAGCACCATGAGCGAGAAATACCTCGGCGAGGAATTCGATATTCACGGCGGCGGAATGGACCTCAAATTCCCGCACCACGAGTGCGAGATTGCGCAAAGCGTAGCCCACAACGGACATCCGAGCGTCAAAGTATGGATGCACAACAATATGATTACCATCAACGGCAAAAAGATGGGCAAATCGTTGGGCAATTTCATCACCCTCGAGCAATTCTTCACCGGCAGCCACGAGCTGTTGCAGCAGGCATATACGCCGATGACCATCCGCTTCTTCATCCTGCAAGCGCACTACCGCGGCACCGTGGACTTCTCCAACGAGGCATTGCAAGGCGCCGAACGCGCACTGCGCCGCCTCACCGAGGCCTACGGACGCCTGACCGAGCTGCACCCCACGGCAGACGCGCCCTCATTGGGCGAGACCGTGGCCGAACTACGCCGCCGCTGCTACGAAGCCATGGACGATGATTTCAATACGCCTATGGTACTGGCCACTCTGTTCGAAGTCGCCGGACTTATCAACAAAATCAATGACGGAACCGTCAGCGCCACCGCCGATGATATCGCCGACATCCGCGCACTTATGGACACCTTCATGGTCGAAATACTGGGCCTGCGTGCCGATGTGCAAGGCGCAGACTCCGCCGAAGGCAAGGATGCACTCGCACCCTTCCGCGGCGCTGTAGACCTGCTGCTGGACATCCGACTCAACGCCAAGCGCAACCGCGATTTCGCCACCAGCGACGCCATACGCGACCGCCTGGCCGCCCTGGGCTTCACCGTCAAGGACACCAAGGACGGCTTTGAGTGGACGCTGGACTGACGCCGAACAATATCTCTTACCACCCACGTCTGTGACAATGAATACGGACACACACATCTCGACAGAGCCTGAAGCCTCCGAGCCTCAGGCTCTGTCGGCACGTGTCATTGCCGCTCTCGGGTACGAGCCCAACGACCAGCAACGCGCCGTCATCGATGCGTTGGCGCGTTTTGTGGCACCGCTGACGCACCCGCAAGCACAGACCGGACCCGATGTGGATGCCGTATTCGTACTCAACGGATATGCCGGCACAGGCAAAACGTCGCTCACGGCAGCGCTGACACGCGCTCTGGCCGACATCAAAGTCCCCTCGATACTGATGGCGCCCACAGGCCGCGCCGCCAAGGTCTTTGCCGGCTACGCACACCACACGGCATATACCATACACCGCAAGATATACCGCCACAGCCTCGGCGGCGAAGTGCCGGGATTGCAGGAAAATAAAGCCGTAGGCACGCTATTCATTGTCGACGAAGCCTCCATGATTTCGGGTGGCGACCATCAGGGACGCGAAGACCTGCTCGGAGACCTCATACAATACGTCTATGCCGGACAGGGCTGCCGTATGCTCCTGATAGGCGATACGGCACAGCTGCCACCGGTGGGAATGGACCGCTCGCCGGCTATGGACCCGGAGGTGCTGCACGCCTACGGACTGCGCGTAAGCCGCGCCACACTCACCGCCATAGCACGCCAACGCGCCGACAGCGGCATCCTGGCCAATGCCACGATGCTGCGACGCGCCATGCGCGATGCCGCCGCCGGACGCGACGAGCTGCGTATGCCCACACTCCTCACCAACGGATTCAGCGACATCGACATCACCTCGCCCGAAGAGCTGCCCGAAGCCATCGAAAGCGCCTATCGCGACCACGGCATCGACCATACGCTTGTAATCACGCGCTCAAACATGCGTGCCGCCGCCTTCAACCGCGCCATACGCGCCGATGTCCTATATATAGACACCGCCATCGCCAAAGGCGAGCCGCTCATCGTGGTCAAGAACAACTACCGATGTGCACGCTCCGTCAAAGGCCTCGATTTCGTTGCCAACGGCGATACGGCCATCGTCTCGCACATATACAGCACCGAGACACGCTATGGGATGCACTGGGCGGATGTACGACTGGCCCTGACCGACCGCAACATCGAATTCGATGCAAAAATCACCCTCGACACACTCGTAGACGACACCCCGGCACTGTCGCGCGAAAAGCTCGGCAACCTCGCCGCCGCCATACTCGCGGCATACGACGGCGCCGCATCCATGAGCCCGCGCCAACAGATGACCATACTCAATGCCGACCCGTACTTCGATGCGTTGCAAGTCAAATTCGGATACACCGTCACCTGCCACAAAGCCCAAGGCGGCCAATGGGATCACGTCTTCGTTGACATGTGCGGCATAGCCCCCGACGCCCCCATGGAAGACTTCTATCGCTGGCTCTACACCGCCGTCACCCGTGCCCGCCGCCACCTCACCATCATCGCCCCACAACAATTCTGACCACGCCCCGGGCAGCAGACAGACACTTCCAAAATAGCATATAATAATTTGCCATGTATACACCGCCATTCACCATAACAGACGAAGTGCTACAACTTGTTAGCGAGATATGCTTACACGTGGGCCGTATCGAGGCAATATCGCAATCGCGATTGCCAAGTCCGATGCTCCGCAAGGCGAATCGTATCCGCACCATCCACTCATCATTGGCCATTGAGCACAACAGCCTTACATTGCAGCAAGTTACAGATATTGTCAACGGCAAGCGAGTACTTGGCGCGCCCGACGAAATTCTGGAGGTAAAAAACGCCATCGATGCTTATCGTCTTTTGCAGCAACTCGATGCGTTTAGCCAAGAAGACTTACTCAAAACCCATACGGCTATGATGCATGACCTTGTGCATACGGCAGGACATTTTCGCAACGAAGGTGTCGGCGTATTCGACAAAGATGGCAGCTGTGTTCACATGGCTCCGGCTGCCGAACGCGTGCCGTGGCTGATGAAAGACCTATTCGAATGGGTGTCCTCGACCACGATTCACCCACTCATCAGCTCGTGTGTATTTCACTACGAATTCGAGTTTATACACCCGTTCATCGACGGCAACGGACGTCTGGGGCGTTTTTGGCAGACATTGCTGTTAAGCCGATGGAAACCGGTATTTGCATGGCTTCCGGTAGAGAGTATAGTACACGACAACCAAGAAGGATACTATGCGGCCATCGCCGACAGTGACAGCCGCGCCGATAGTACTCCGTTCGTCACCTTTATGCTCAGATGTTTGCTCCGGACAGTAACAGAACACGAGGGTACGCACATCGAAGAGACCGATGCAGAGACTCCACCGCTTTCCAAGTCGGAAAAGATAGTTTTGGATGCATTTCGCAAGAACGGATTATTAACCATTGCCGAAGTGAGCGAGCTGACCGGCCTTTCGGTCAGTGGTGTCAAAAAAGTGATTACCTCCTTGAAAACCGCCGGGCTATTAGTGCGACGTGGCTCAAACAAAAACGGCCTTTGGCTGGTATCACCCGTGGCCGCTGCCCCCGAAAAGTAGCCAATAAGTAGCCAATAAGTGACCAATAAACGGTCTATAGATGAAAAACACAAACTCGGCCACCGTAAAACAGCAGCCGAGTTATGTCTCTCATTTCTTGGGTTATTATCGAACAGCTATAATACCCAAACAACACTTATGATTTTGGTTAACACTAATGAACATGGATTAATTAGTTAGAATCTATATGCTGCACCTATGCCGAAAACGACCTGATTATAGTTGCTAATAATCTGGTACTTAATCTCAAAGTTTATGGCAATTTTGGAAGTTATATCGTAAGATGCACCTGCGCCAAGATTTACGCCGAAGCGTCCCTCGCTGCTTGATCCGCTCGTCTCTTCATCTCCTTCATATCCCTGCATAAGGTCACTGAGATCATAATCCCAGCTACAATTTGCGTATGTCAAACCGACAAGTGGATATACCTTGAATTTCTCTGCAACGGAAAACAGATAATGAGCGTTTACATTTACATCCCACATCTTATTTCCATCCTTCTTTAAGAAGTAATCAAACGATACTTCACCACGGATAGCGTCAGTAAAATTATACTGACCTTTTACACCGATTCCTATATTAGAAATTTCGGTTCCATACGAAAGGTTCAGGCCTACGCCAACATCACCTTTCACTTGTGCCTGTGCGCAAACACATATAAGCGCAACAGCCAATGTCAAAAATAACTTTTTCATTTTTTTTATTATTACTGTCCGCTAAACCATAAAGATGTTAGTCCAACTTCTTGAATTGCAGGAGTTGGGCTGACTTTTTGTATG
>ERZ856578.1035-NODE-1035-length-55058-cov-5.768338_pt1 | contig 55058 bp, 36 predicted proteins | sample MGYA00514384_ERZ856578 | MGnify/ENA primary metagenome ERZ856578 (study PRJEB29103, sample SAMN06111958) | human gut metagenome | biome: human gut; feature: ankylosing spondylitis patient; material: healthy_person | host: Homo sapiens | place: China:Hangzhou...
TCAGTTCCCACTGACAGATCGCGAAGCGACTGCGTTCATGAGCAAGTAGCGAAGCGGATTGCGAATGTCCGCTTTACCGCGCTCCGGCTTTTCGAATTATGAAACAGATAAAGGGGATTACATCTATGGATCAGACCATCTACACCATCCCGGTCATGGTAGATAAGAAGATTTACCGGGATTTTGCGCTGTTTAACTGCTTTAAGCGTCAGAAAAGCTACCGCTCACCAGCTATTTTCACCGGAAGCTTCCTGATTTTCGCTGCCATCTGCTTTCTGATGCGGGATCGGACAGAACAGGCAGTGCTCCTGGGAAGCGTATTGGCTTCCATCGCCATCATTCTTCCGGCGGTTTATTTTGGGACCTTTTTCCACTCTATCCAGGTCCAGTCAAAAAAACTGAAGCTGCAGACGCCCCAGTACGCCTACACCGTCCATCTGGGCAACGCCGAAGAGGGGATCGAAGTCACCAGTAAAAAAGAAAAGCAGGCGAAAGTCACCTGCAAATGGTCCGAGGCGTTAGAAGCCTGGAGAAATAAAGACTGTGTCTATCTCTTTATCTCCAGCCGCCAGGCATTTTTGCTGCCCGACGGCCAGGGCGGTGTTTCCACCGAAGAGTTATGGAAGCTGCTTAGCGAACGGATGGAGCCTTCGAAGCTTCACGGATGATCTCCAGATCCAGGTCCACGCCAGCCTCTAACAAATGATCATTAAAATCGTACTCTGTAGTATGCAGAGCCGCATAAGCTTCCCCATTGCCCAGGTAGATCATCGCGCCTGGGCATTTTTTTAAGTAATAGCCGAAATCTTCGGAAGCGTAAAACGGATCGCTCATGACCACGACCTGTTTTCCAAGCTTCTCCGCGCAGGACTTCACCAGATCCAGACACTTCTCATCATTCACCGTATCCGGGAACCGGTCGGTCTCCTCAAAGCGGACCGTTAAGCCCTCTCTCTCTGCCAGTTCTTCTGCTCTCTCACAAAGTTTCTTCTGAAGCTCATCCATCTCTTCCCCATAGAACGCCCGGAGAGTCATGGACACTTCCCCTCTTCCGGCGGAAATGCCGAAATTCTTGGTTCCGATCTCCGTGTGGACCAAAGTCGCCAGAACAATGCCCTTATGCTCTTCCTTTAACAGCTCGTTCATATATAAAATGATCTCCGCGATCGCCACTGCCGGGTTCTTTCCGTTCTGCGGCTGGCTGGCATGGGAAGTCTTTCCCTCGAATAAAATGGTAAATCCCACAGATGCTGGCTGGCATGCACCGTAATACAGATCCACGCTGCCTTCCGGATATCCGGTCAGATTGTGGAACGCATATACCTGTTCCATGTGTTCTTTCTCGATCACCTGGGAACATTCCAGGCCACCGGCACCGATCTCCTCGCCATGCTGGAAGATCAGGATCACATCGCAGTCCGCTCCGCTCTGGTCTAATTCCAGGGCAAGACCTGCAAGCATGGAAGAATGGCCGTCATGACCACATTTATGTCCCTGACCTGCTGTTTCCGATACATAAGAAACCTGACAGGTCTCTCCGATCGGAAGGGCATCAAAATCAGCACGGAAGCCAAGAACCTTCGCTCCTTCCTTTCCGCAGCGGTATACCGCATAGAACCAGGCACCCATATCTTTGATTTCCAGTTTTGTATGTTCTTTTAAAAATTCCATCAGATGCGCTTTCGTCCAGGTCTCCTGGCAGGAAAGCTCCGGATGTTTGTGAAGTTCATGACGAAGCTTGGTGATTAATTCCAGATTTTTCTTATTCATATGATTTTCCTCTTTTCACACAGAGCATTTTTCTGGCAACTGTTCGCGCATTGCGCAAACAGCAACGGATTTTGCCGATGCTTCGCATTCTAAATCGGCAAAATCTGTTACCACCACTGTATCATACGGCATTTTCAGTTCAGAAAATGCCTACCCGTGTACAGTAACCTTTTCTGGCAACATTATAACCCTTAGCTTCGTTTTCCGTCAACCGTCGTATCCGAACATTCGCTCCCTTCTGTCCGTCTGACCCGTCTATCTGTCCGTACACTGTTGACAGATTGGCCCATTTGTGCTATTTTAACACTAACGCTGAAACAAACAAGTGAAGCATGCAGGAAAAAGCAGACCGCTTGCCGAAGGAGTAACACTCTCAGGCATCCCGATCCGGGATAAGGACTGTATGTGGATGTAACTCTGGAGAATCCCGTCAACGGGTGCCGAAGGTGCAACGCAGATTTCTGCGAATCTCTCAGGCAAAAGGACAGAGAATGTAAATACAGCTTTCTCCGGGTTTTTTCGTTCAGCCAAACCAATCAGGAGGAGTATATCTATGTCCAACACATGGCAGTCTGTGGAAACCGCTCTGTTTCCGATCGTTTCCAGCATCAACCAGTATTTATCTAACTATATTTTGGTATTTTTATTGCTTTCCGTGGGAATCTGGTACAGTATCAAGACCCGTTTTATCCAGATCCGCTGTTTCGGTGAAGGCATGAAAAAAGTATTCGGCAATCTTTCTTTAAATGGCAAAAAGCATGAGCAGGGCATGAGTTCCTTTCAGGCTTTAGCCACCGCCATCGCCGCCCAGGTAGGAACCGGCAACATCGTCGGAGCTTCCGGAGCTATCTTAACCGGCGGTCCTGGAGCCATCTTCTGGATGTGGCTCATCGCTTTCTTTGGCATGGCAACCATTTACGCGGAGGCAGTTCTGGCTGTTGACACCCGTGTAATAAAAGAAGACGGAACCGTACACGGCGGCCCGGTCTACTACATCACGAAAGCATTTTCCGGCGGATTTGGCAGATTCTTAGCTGGCTTTTTCGCCGTTGCGATCATCCTGGCGCTGGGCTTTATGGGCTGCATGGTGCAGTCCAACTCCATCGGTTCCACCTTCCAGACGGCTTTCGGTGTTCCATCCTGGATCATCGGTATCATTTTAGTCGTGATCTGCGGTTTTATTTTCCTGGGTGGTGTAAAGCGTCTGGCTGCAGTGACAGAAAAGCTGGTTCCAACCATGGCTGGCTTATTCCTTTTAGGAGCCCTTCTTGTCCTGATCATCCGTTTCCGCCATATTCCAGAGACATTTGGCATGATCTTCCGCTACGCCTTCCAGCCGCAGGCCATCATCGGCGGCGGCTTCGGCGCTGCGATCAAAACTGCCATCAGCCAGGGAGCCAAACGAGGGCTCTTCTCCAACGAAGCCGGTATGGGCTCCACCCCACACGCCCATGCCTTAGCCAACGTGGAGACCCCACACGAGCAGGGCATTGTAGCCATGGTAGGCGTTTTCATCGACACCTTCATTGTTTTAACACTCAATGCCCTGGTCATCATCTCCACCCTTTACACTGGAGACGGCATTCTGGCAAATGGTTACACAGGAGAAATCACCGCCGTGATCGGCAAGACCAACCTGGCACAGACTGCCTTTGGCACCGTATTCGGCAGCGAAGCCGGTCCTATGTTCGTAGCGGTCTGCCTGTTCTTCTTCGCCTTCTCCACCGTATTAAGCTGGAACATGTTTGGCAAGATCAACACCATTTATCTCTTCGGCAAAAAATCTACCGTAGTCTATACCGTCATCGCCCTGGTATTCATTTTCTTAGGAACCGTCAGCAGCAGTGACCTGGTATGGGAATTAACCGATCTTTTCAATAACCTGATGGTGATTCCTAACGTGATCGCACTGTTTGCATTGACGAAAATGGTGCTGACAGACGCAAAGAAACGGATGGCACCGTTACAGAAAGAATAATCGTATCACCATCACATAATGGGTTGGTATGGAACTGGTGAAGTGGAGAAAAGAGAAATCATATCCTCATAGCTCACCAATGTCACATTTCTCATCTTCTCCGCCTGTTCCATACAGCCTTTTGTAAAACCGGTTTTAGAAAATAAGAAGTAATGGATTGTCGTATAATGGAACAATCCACTTCGATCAACCAATGTCTCTAATACGTCCAGGTCAACATTTTCATTTCTCCACTTACATTCCGCAAAAACAGCCGAATTACTATCTTGCTCTCCCATAATATCAATTTCTGCCTGGATTTTCTTTCTCGGATCATTTCCCCACCAGCGCCCAAGAGAAACAAATTCAATCGGCATTTTCCCTTTTAGAAGCAATTTCCACAAATACTGCGTACAAATTTCCTCAAACACTTTACCCATATAATCATTCAGTTGTGCTTCTATTCTCCGGTAAACCAAATTTACCGCTCCTCTTGCGATAACAGAAGCATTATCCAGCACAAACCGGTACCAGAAATAAAACATATTATCCTCAATAGAATAGATGGATTTTCTGGAACTCTTTTCTCCATAAGGAGTTTCCTTCTTAATAATTCCAAGATCGATCAGGTTCTTAAGATATCCAGAACATACCGTGGTGCTTTCTCCAACCTTTGTTGAAATTTCTGACATTCTGGAGTGCCCTGTTGCAACTGCTGTGATGATGGCATTATAAATCGCAGGTTCCCTTACCTCCTGCTTTAAAAGATTCAACGGTTCCTCATACAAAAATGACATTGGATTCAGATACGTGTTTTTGATATTTTCCTCAACACTTAACTTATCATCCATCTGAAGAAGATACTGCGGCGTTCCACCTACAATTCCATATATATATGCTTTGTCTTCATCTGACAATCCACTTAGATAAGTACAGCACTCCTCAAAATCAAAGGGCATGATCTTCATCTGAGCAGTTCTTCTGCCATAAAGGGGAGCTTTATACGCAAGAACCTGATCTTCCATATATGACATCGAAGAACCACACAAAATAAGCATTAATTTTGAACGATCCTTGTATTTGTCAATTAGCATCTGTAAGGTTGATGCAAGGCTCTTTGACGCCCTTGCCACATAAGGATATTCATCAATCGTCAGGATCACACGTTCATTCTCGGCCAGCTTAAATACATATTCCAAAGCCGCCTGATACGATGCAAAGGATGTCTCTGTCTGTATTCCACTGCTGAATTCGATAATACTTTTACTAAAATTCTCCAAATTCTGCTTTTCATTACTCTCTACCCCCATAAAATAGATAGCAGTCTTGTCATCAATAAAATGATTAATCAGAGCAGTCTTTCCTACGCGACGGCGTCCGTATATTACGACAAATTCAAACTTATCTGATTGGTACAATCGGTTTAAAGCGTCTAATTCCTTATTTCTTCCAATAAACATCTCTGCACCTCCATCTCTATAGCTTTATCATAATACTTATCTTTATTTTAGTCAATTATACTTTACTAATTTTAATTTTACTAATTTAATATTTATAACTCTTTTCGGCATATAGGGCAGTGATTTCCGTTGATTTTTGTTCTTTCCTTTATTACCGCTTCCCATTCATGTCCCTTACTACATTTCCAATGGACACGTTTATGACTCCCCCACGTAACCATATTTGGAGTCAGCTTACCATTCATAGATGAATCCCATTCATCTATGATATAGTCTTTTCTATTTTCCCTACACCATGTTTCTAAATCATTTATACCTTTGATTGCTTTTTTATTTGTACTAGAACAAAATGGACATCCATGATTATATGTTCTGCTCTTAATTTGCGCTTCCCATTCATGTCCTTTCGAACACTTCCACCATACTTTTACATGGCTTCCATATGTAACAGATTGCGGTGTTATATCTTCATTTTTCTCATAATTCCATTCATTACACAAAGTAGAATTATTTTCATAGCACCATTCTGCTAATGATATTTTATTTCTTTTAACCTTATTTCCAGTATTACATATTGGGCATCTTGTTCCATTCACACGATTATATACTGTCGCTTTCCACGTATGGCCTTTAACACATTTCCAGTACACTTTTTCTTTATATGTCCTTGGAATCTCACATGCATTTACAATATTTTTTTCATAGTCCCACTCTTCTAACAATGCATTATTATTCGCCCTACACCACGATTCAAAATCATTTTTTCCAATTATTACTCTTTGTCCTGCACAATATGGACAACCTAATTTACGTTCTCCCCTTGAATTTATTGATGACCTCCATGAATGTCCATTTTTACACTTCCACCACACCTTTTTATTATTCCTCGCTGAAAAAGCATCTGGTGTAATACCTTCATTTTTTTCAACATCCCATTCTTCTATTAATTCTGGGAACACGCTTGCTACACTATTTTCTTTAAGACTATTCATGAAATATGCTCTAATTGCTAATTCATCAGCTTTCAAATCTATCATCGGAATATTATTACGATTCGCGATACCATTTATAATTTTATACAATTCATTAATTACCCATTCAAACTCTAATGTAACATATTTTCCATTCATTACCGAAAACTCTATACTAAATTGTCCATTTTCTTTAACAATTGAAGTACTTTCTTGAGTTTCTTTCACTCTGATTAGTGTTACACCTTCAGATATGAGTTTCTTTGCTTTTTCTAGATCATGCTCCATTTTATTTTTTTCGGAATGCCATCTTAAACCATCATATTCTATAGCAATATTATACTGTGGAACAAAGACGTCTACTTCTCTATTCTTTATTTTATATCTCTGTAATATTTCATATTCTTTCCTTAGGTAATATGCTATAGCCTGTTCTGGAAATGAAGTCTGAGTTCTTGCACAAATAGGACAGTTGGTTTTTGAACCTTCTGTTCTGTTATGAATCTGTGCCCTCCATTCGTGCCTCTTGCTACATTTCCACCAAACATATTTTCCACTACCAAATGTAACTTCTGTAGGTGACACTTTATTTTTTTCATAATCCCATTCTATCAAAAGAGTCTCTCTCTGATTTTCTTTACACCAAGTTTCTAAATCATTAAAACCAACAAGAACTCTTTTAGGTGGATTACTACAATAAGGGCATCCCGAAGGTTTTAACATTCTAGTTTTTCCTTGTCGTATAGTGATTCTGCTTGAAATAACAGCATCCCATTCATGGCCACATTTCCCTTTCCACCAATACTTTTTCCCAGATCCACTTTTGAAAATCTCACTGGGCTTTAATCCATTATTTTTTCCATAATTCCACTCTTCTAATAAATCTTCTCTATTATTTTCTTTACACCAGGTTTCAAAATCATTTTTCCCAATTATTAATTTTTCCAAAATCTCCCCACCCATTTCTTATTATTTTCTTTAATCCTATCAACTCCTACATTTCACCTCCTCTCATAACTTCTTTTATATACCTTCGCTCTATTTTATCCAGACAATGATTTGAAAATATATTTCCAAACGTAGATGACACCATAGCTTTAAATATCACCTCCTGCATTTCGTCGTTGATTGAAAACAAAAAATTTTTATGATAATGTTCTTTATACTCTCCTCCAAACAAAAATAGACACAATTCTGATGAGATTGGAAATATAATTTCTTCATACTCATCACACGGAAATTTCTCAGCCAAAATATACACTGGTTTATCTGATGTGATCACCTTTTTTTCTCTATCAACTCCTACTCCAAACGACATAGTTTTCATTGGTTCAAACAATTTGTTAAAAACAAATAGTTCCTTACTTTCCTCCTCTAATTCTCTAAAAAACGGTAAACATAATATTCTTGCAATATTCTTGACTTGCTTTACATTAATTTCTTCACCCAATGTTTTTCTACTTACCGCTTCAGCTATATTTAATGTTTGAGGTAATCTCAAAATTTGAATTATAATAAATGTCACCCAAAAGGCTTTTTCTTCCCTTGTCAGAAAACACCTAGTATAATAATTACTTTCTAAAAACGCTTTTCTTTCCAATTTATCTCTATAGTTACCAAACATATTTTCAATAGCTGAAAAGAATCGTTCCAAATAATTTGGAAACAACATCTCTTCTTGATTTCCAGTTATTTCATATAAATTTTTTTTATAACAAATCGATTTAATCGGTACCGCTTGTAAACATTGCTTCTTACCGTTTATATTGTGACAATAAATAGTATATTTGCTCTTTGAATAATTTCCCCTTTTTCTTGAATACTCTGGTGAAAAACCTCTTAAATAAACTTGTGGAATATAATGTTGCTTTTCAGTCAATCTACTACCATTTGACACTATTTCACCCACTTTCTTGCCAAACTCACATCATCACTCTACTATCAATATATTGAACATCTGTTCTATTGTCAACAAAAGATGCAAAATAGAATCCTGCGAGCAGGATTCTCCGCCTGCGGCGGGTCGCTTTAGCGACATTCTTCCACTCCGCCGCAGTGCGATCCCGCGGAGCGTTTTTGTGTCATAGGGCGAAGTTTCCTATGACACAAAAAAAGACAGCCTCTCCAGACTGTCTTCATCAAATAGCGAGAGGGGGATTTGAACCCTCGACACCACGGGTATGAACCGTGTGCTCTAGCCAACTGAGCTATCTCGCCATATTCAATTTGTATGGGGCCTACAGGGCTCGAACCTGTGACCCTCTGCTTGTAAGGCAGATGCTCTCCCAGCTGAGCTAAGACCCCATATGAGCAGTCGTTCCCGATTCTGTTCCCGACTGCTCTGCTAGTATACCTTATATTGTTTTAATTGTCAACACATTTTTGAAAACTTTTTCATCACTTATTTTTGAAACCCTTTTCATCACTTGTCATCGGTTCCCTGATCTGGCTTCTGCTGCCCGGTCAAAGGCGCCTTGGTTCCTGTCTCTTTACCAGTTGCTTTTTCCCCAGCTTTCCGTTTTTTGAAGGATTTCCGGATCTTCCACACCAGACAGCCTGCCACTGCACCGATCACAGCCGCAGTGATCCAGAATGGACTGGTTACGATCACGCGGATTCCAAAATTCTTCAACCCTTCTGCCAGCCGTCTTCCATTATCTGACAGTCCTTTTAAGATCTGCTCGCCGGTGGACTCCGGAACAGCTTCCGTATACCGTTTCACTTCATTGATATTTAATGTCACCTTGCTGTACTCAATCTGGTTGTCATAGAGACGAAGCTGGGATTCGTAAGATTCCAGTTCATAACGGATATCCGACAGCCGTTCTTCTAATGCAATGATGCTATCCATGGAATCTGCCTTTTCAAGCAGTGCCCACAAACGATCCTGCTCGATCTTTAAGGTCTTTTTATGGCTCTCAATGTCGCTGTACTGCAGAGTCACATCCTGGGTGTTTTCCGACCTTCGGATTACGTTTCCCGCTGACTCCACGCCATTTAAAAATTCATCCAGCCGGTCCTTTGGCACACGCACCGTCAGATCTGCCCAGCGCATCATCGGATTGCCCTGCCAGTCTAATTGATTGCCTGAAACCGTTTCATCTTCAATATATCCACCGATCTGCTTGATCTGTGTTTCCAAGGCTGTCATCAACTGCTCGAACTGCTCAGTCTCCACGTCCATACTGGCCGTTTTTATCAGTTTTCGACCAGTTTCCACGGTCGCACGGTTCTCTGTCCCGGATGCCGCGCCCGCTGCTGCATCCTCAGAAATCATCTCCCTTTCCGCAGACACCCCGACATTCCCATATTCCATAGCGCCTGCCGCCGTCTCCATGATATAACCTTCATTTGCACTGCTTTTCGAACTGCTTCCAGCTCCGCATCCTGAAATAATGGTCAGTACTCCGGCGATTGCAATACACAGCCAATACTTTCTCATAATCATTTCCTCCTTCCATGCTTCATCTGTTACGATCCCTGCGTTTCACATACTGTAACGGTATTTTCAGCTCCGATAATCCTTATACAGTTACCTTTGTTTTCAGTATACCAGATTTTTCCTTTTCATATCTGTCTTTTCCCTTAACTTTGCACGAAGATTCTCTTACCCGCTGACCATTCATGCATCAGTTATTGTTCATGCATCATCTGAGCGATCCAAGACTGTCACCTGCCCGGCTTGTAATCTGTCCGCGATTAGAGTACAATAAGAATAGTTACGAATTATCAAAATATGTCGGAAAACCCATGGCGTTAGCTGTGGGGAGTGTCAATGCATCAGAATGATTGAAAAAGGAGATTTTCTATGAAGGTACTTACATTTGGCGAGATCATGCTCCGCTTAAAAACACCAGAATATTTACGCATCGTGCAGGCAGACGGATTTGAAGCCAGCTACGGAGGTGCAGAATCCAATGTGGCAGTTTCTCTTGCCTCTTTTGGCGATGAGGCGGCCTTTGTCACAAAACTGCCGGAAAACCCGGTAGGAGAAGCAGCCTTAAACGAGCTGCGCCGTTATGGAGTTGATACCTCTCTTATTTTAAAGGGAGGCCCGCGGCTTGGCATCTACTACTTTGAAAAAGGCACCAACATCCGTCCCACCAACGTGGTCTATGACCGGGCCGGAAGTTCTATTTCTGTGGCGGATTCCAGCGAATTTGACTGGGAAAAGCTGCTGTCCGGCATTAGCATCTTCTATTTTTCCGGTGTGACCCCGGCGATCAGCGATTCCATCGCCAGGGCTGTAGAAGAGGCTCTGATCTACTGTCAGGCCCATCACATCCAGGTAGTCTGCGATTTAAACTACCGTTCTAAGATGTGGAGCTGCGAAAAGGCCCAGTCTGTCATGAAAAAGCTGATGCACTACGTGGATCTATGTATTGCCAATGACGAGGATTTTGAGTCTACGTTAGGAATTCACGCCTATGATGGTGATGTTGCCCACGGAATCGACCAGATCGACTCCTACCGCCGTGGCATGCAGGAGATCCAGCGCCAGTACCCAGGCTGCAAAGCAGTAGCCAGCGTGCTCCGCAATGTGACCACCGCAGAAGATGGCGAATGGATGGGTATTTACTTAAAGGATAGCAAATTCTATGACAGCCCGATCCATACCGTTCACAGTTTAGAGGCCGTTGGCGCCGGTGATGCCTTTGCCGGTGGGCTTCTTCACAGCCTGATCCACGGCTTTGATCCTCAGAAGCTGATCGATTTTTCCATCACAGCCAGCGTCATGAAGCTGATGATCCAGCATGATTTTAACCTGGTCAATGAAAAAGAAATTCTCCGGATCATGAAGACCGGAGAATCCAATATTCAAAGATAATAAAAAATCCCACAAGATCAGATGTTCCATCTGCGTTTTCAAAACGCAGAGCAAGTCTTTTCCTGTGGGATTTTGTTTTTTAATTTCGTTATCGTCTGACTACTCTTCCACCTTCGTCAACAGCCCTGTCTCCGAATTCATGATAAATCCACTGATTTTCACATCCTTCGGCATCAGTGGGTGTTCTTTCAGTCCCTTTACGGTCTCATGGACAGAGCTTTCTACAGACTCAAATCCGCCAAGCCAGTTTTCCAGGTCGATACCACTGTGACGCACAATGTCGATATGCTGCTTATCAATGCCTCGCTTCTCTAAAAGCTCCAGCATCTCTTTCCCATCCATGCCCTGAACACCACAGTCTGTATGGCCGATGACCATCACCTCTTCTACGCCCAGCTCCAGGATACCGACTAACAGGCTTCTCACCACGCTTCCATACGGATGGACCATGGTTCTGCATGCATTCTTGATGATCTTGGCATCACCATTTTTGATACCAAGAGCTGCCGGAAGAAGCTCGATCAAACGGGTGTCCATACAGGTTAAGATCGCCAGCTTTTTATCTGGGTATTTGCTGGTCAAAAATGGCTCATAGCCTTTATTTTCCACGAATTTCTTGTTATATTCCATGATCTGATCTATCATTGCTGCTACCTCTCTTTCATCTGGGGGAATCACGGTTTCCGAGATATTATAAATGTTTTTCCAATTTCTTTCAATCTCAATCTGAAACTTATCCGTGGAAAATAGAGGCAAAATCTGTTACCACCAAAAACCCGTTGCCAGCATTCCGGATGATATAACAACAGCAAATCCGCATAAGGGATCAATCAGATTCCCTATGCGGATTCGTTATTAGCCATGCTTATTATGCGTCATTGTCCGTATCGGATCACCGATTACATCAGAGAACGATACAGAGCTTTAATCTCCTCAACAGAAGTATCTCTTGGGTTGCCTGGACGGCATGCGTCTGCGTATGCGGACTCTGCTAAGAACTGAACGTCCTCATCCTTTACGATAGCCTTCAAGTCAGCCGGGATTCCAACATCCTGGGACAGCTTCTTCACTGCATCTACGGCTGCTTTGCGGTACTCTTCCTGAGTCATATCATCTACACCCTCAACACCCATAGCCTTTGCGATGTATTTGTATTTGTCACCGGTAAATGGTGCGTTGTACTCCATAACGGTTGGAAGCAGGATGGCGTTGGCAACACCATGAGGAGTATCATAAACAGCGCCTAAGGAATGTGCCATGGAATGAACGATGCCAAGGCCTACGTTGGAGAATCCCATACCTGCGATGTACTGGCCTAATGCCATGCCCTCACGGCCTTCTGGTGTGTTGGCAACAGCGCCTCTTAAGGACTTGGAAATGATCTCGATGGCTTTCAGATGGAACATATCTGTCATCTCCCATGCTGCCTTGGTGGTGTAACCCTCGATTGCATGAGTCAGGGCATCCATACCAGTTGCTGCGGTTAATCCCTTTGGCATACTGGACATCATCTCCGGGTCAATGACTGCAACTACCGGGATATCATGAGTATCTACACATACGAATTTTCTCTTCTTCTCAACATCAGTAATTACATAGTTGATGGTAACCTCTGCTGCCGTACCTGCTGTAGTTGGAACTGCGATGATCGGAACGCATGGTTTCTTAGTTGGAGCTACGCCTTCCAGGCTTCTTACATCCTCAAACTCCGGGTTTGCGATGATGATACCGATGGCTTTTGCAGTATCCATGGAAGAACCGCCGCCAATCGCTACCAGATAATCTGCTCCGGATGCCTTAAATGCAGCAACACCTGTCTGTACGTTCTCGATGGTTGGGTTTGGTTTGATATTGGAATAAATCTCATAAGCCAGACCTGCGTCATCTAATACATCCGTTACTTTCTTGGTAACACCGAATTTTACCAGATCTGGATCAGAGCATACGAATGCTTTCTTAAATCCTCTTGTTTTTACTTCACCGGCGATCTCCTTGATTGCGCCTGCGCCATGATAAGAAGTTTCATTTAATACGATTCTGTTTGCCATTTCGTTTCTCTCCTTTTCATATAATCAATCCTGTAGGAACTGTACCAGAGTCTCTTGACAGATTCCCGGTACTTGTTATGTTATGATACCAGGGTCAAAAGGTCAGAAGTTCGACGCAAGCTTGCTTGCAGGAGAATTTTTGACCTTGGGACCCGCCAAAAACATGAGTAAGTAGCCATTTTTCAAAGAAAAATGAGCGAATTACGAATGTTTTTGAGAATTGCGGGAGCACGCAGTGCAGAGCAATTCGGTATCAGAGGGGTCAAAAGCTTTTGACCCCAACATCATGTTATAATTTTAACATTCTCAATCAAAAAAGAAAGTGACAATGTGTTCCATCTGTCACTTTCTTCTTATTTTTGTTGATAATCACTAAGAATCTTGTGCAATATTACTTATACCAGCCCCAGTTCCCCCATAACCTTCGCCAGCTTCGGCGGCATCGCCTCCACCAGCTTCACAGCCATGGCTTCCGGAGTGTCCTTCATGCCGGTCAGAATCCATTTCACCGTCATATACACGGACCCCTGACAGTACATCTCTAAAAGGAACTGCAATTCTTCCCCCAGCGGTCTGCTGGTACGTCTGGCGATCAGATCCTTATAGAATTGCAAAATCAGTTCAAAATCATGTTCCTTCACAGAATTCCGGTCATCCGAACGGAACGCCTCGGTGAAAAATGCTTTCTCCTCCTGGATAAATTCCAGCTTCTGGGTCAGACTTTCCCTAATGGTATGACTGACGCCGATCTGCTCAAAGGACTTTAATACCAGCTTATCAAAGTACCAGTTGATCAGATCATATTTATCTAAAAAATTCCGGTAAAAGGTCTGTCTGGTCACCCCAGCGCCCTCCACGATGCTGGTCACAGTGATCCGGTCCACAGGAGTCGTCTTCATGCACTCTTTCATGGCCGCTGCCAGCTTGTATTTGGTTTTCTCCTGTTTTTCCATATAGCCTCCGGATTCCTTCTAAACATCTGCCACTACACAGTTACCTCTTTTTACACCAGCTGCCCATACAGCTCCGCCGGCACATAGGCTGTCACAGCGATTCCGTCCTGGGTGTATTCCTCCGACAGCAGTTCGCCGTATTTGCGGATCTGCTGGATCTTACCGGCTTCCTGATAAGAATAGGTCTTTTCCAGGTAGATCTTCTGGTTTCTTAGGATCTCTTCCAGGGTGTCCAACAGACTGTCCACATTTTCCCCTGTCCTGGCAGAGATCTTCACCTGATAATCGGCAGAGAGATCCTTCAGGATCACATCACTGTCCAGCTGATCCATCTTATTAAAGACCGTGACAATGATCTTGTCGGTCACCTGCAGCTGCTTCAGGGTTTCATATACAATGTGCATCTGCATATCCATCTGTGGATTGGATGCGTCCACCACATGAAGGATGATGTCGCTGTAACGCGCCTCTTCCAGAGTGCTCTTGAACGCCTCGATCAGGTGATGAGGCAGTTTCCGGATAAATCCAACGGTATCTGTCAGTAAGATCTGCTGGCCGCTGGGAAGCTCCAGATTTCTGGTGGTTGGGTCCAGGGTCGCAAATAACTTGTCCTCCGCCAGAATCCCGGCATCGGTCAGATAGTTTAACAATGTGGATTTGCCTGCGTTGGTATAACCGACAATGGCTGCCACCTGGGTATGCGCCTTTTCTCGCTGCTGACGCTGTACCTCTCTGTGACGCTCTACATCTTTTAATTCTTCCTTTAACTGGCTGATCCGGTCATGGATCAACCGGCGGTCGATCTCCAGCTTTTTCTCACCCGGTCCTCTGGTTCCGATTCCACCTCCCAGACGGGACAGGGAATTGCGCAGACCAACCAGTCTTGCAGCCCGGTATTTTAACTGGGCTAATTCTACCTGGATCTTTCCCTCACGGGTGTTGGCTCTTGCCGCGAAGATATCCAGGATCACCATGGTACGGTCCATGACCTTGGTATCCAGGGCATCCTCCAGATTCTTCAGCTGTGCCGGAGACAATTCATCATCGCACACCACACCAGTGCCCCCCAGCTCCCAGAGGCGTTCCCGCACCTCCTCGATCTTTCCCTTGCCAAGATAGGTTCCTGGATGGATACGTTCCCGGTTCTGGATCATCTTGTCCACGGTAACGGCTCCGGCAGTCTTCACCAGCTCCTCTAATTCTTCCAGACAAGCCTCCGTGTCATCCTCCTCGCAGGTCCGCACCGCGATCAGGATCACCCGCTCCTCTGCTTCTTTTAACTCATATAACTCTGCCACGCTTTTCTCCTTTTTATCACTGAATCCACTTCCGGAACTCCCCATTTTCCTGCTTTTGCAGTCGTGGACGATCCAGACCTCCGATCTTTCCTATCGGGTTTTCAAAAATGTCATTTCCTTTTCTATCTCTGCGGTAGGGCCAAACTCCTGCACATAGGACTCCAATGTAGTGAAAGCTCCCGCAAAATCCGCATTCTGCTCCTGTGCCGCCGCCTTATTATACACCAGCTTCTTCCGCACCTCCGGTTCCTGGTCTGCCATGGAAAGTCCCTGTTCAAAATAGTCCAGCGCATCGGATATCTTTCCGGCGTCTAACTGGCATAATCCCATGCGGTTATACAGTTCTGCGTTCTGCATGCCGCCGCTCAGTGCGCTCTCATACAATCCCATAGCGTCATCAAAACGCCCTGCATCGGTCAGTCCCTGTCCCACAGCCAGAAGCGCTTCCTGGGTCGTTTCACCTGCAGGATCCTTGGCATAGGCCCTCTGGTACTGCTCCAAAGCCTTGTCCACAGCCCCTGCCTTCACATACAGAAGGCAGCTTCTTCCCAGATACTCCGGTCTTTCTCCATCCACCTGGTTCAGCACAGCATAGGTGTTCGCCGCCGCCTCATAATCCCCGGTTCCACACTCTGCTTCCGCCCGGTATTTCAAAATATCCAGTTCAAAATTGCCAACCATTCCATCAGAAGCCTCCAGCGCCTGGTCAAATGCCTGGATCGCGCCCTCATAATCCCCTGCTTCCAGCAGATCGATCCCATTCTCACGGAAGGTATATTTTTCTTTGCCGCCAAAACAGCCGCTGGCAAAAATACTCAGTGCCGCCAATACGCCCAGGAGACAGAGCTTTCTCCCCTGCTTCCATATCACTTTTCTCATCCTGTCTTATTCATTCCTTTCCCACCGGACTTTTGCTTTCTTTCAATTGCTTTCTTTCAGTCGCTTACTTTCAGTCCAGTCCTTACTGCACTCCGGTGCTTCCGATTCCACCCCGGTCCGCTCCGGTCAGCTTCTCAGTCTCTTCAAACTGGATCGTTGGCTGGTGCTCCATGATCCGGAACTGGCAGATCCGGTCATTGACATGAATTTCCGTATCCCGCAGGGCATAGGCCGGAAAATACCACTGGTCATTGTCGCCACAATAAGACTCATCAATGATGCCGTAATGATTTGTCTGAATAATTCCGAAATTCTTGAATGTTGAGCTTCTTGGTACAACATGAGCCTCATAGCCCTGCGGCAGCTTCATGGCAACCCCAAGAGGGATCAGCTTAAACTCTCCGGCCTTTAATGCCACATCCTCTGCCGCCCGCAGATCGATCCAGTCGGACTTCCCGTCGATATAAGTCAGCTTTTCTATTTTATCGGTAAAATATTTAATGGTAATGGTTTTCATGCTTGTTCCTTTCTCTGATAAACAGTAACAGTATCATAACATAATTTTCCCCTATTTACCAGATTCCTTTGCGAATCCCGTTTATTTTTGATATACTATACTTAATCATTTATTTTCACCAATTAGGAGTTTTTATGGATATTCGGACAATCGTTGTGGACAACACCGTAGAATTAAAAGAAAAATTAACGAAACTATTAAATGAGATCCCTGGCGTGACCGTTTGCCAGAGCTTCGATGATGCAGTAGCCGCCATGCAGTACGTGGAAGAACATCCGGTCGATCTGGTCTTCTCCGACGTAGTCATGCCGGAGATCAGCGGTATCACCCTGGCGTCCTCCATCTACGCCCTTCCGGAACACCCGGAGGTGGTGCTTCTGTCCGGCATTCCCGGATTTTCTCTGGAAGCCTGGAAGGTGCAGGCGTTCGGCTTCATCATAAAGCCCTACACCCGCCGCCAGATCGTAGACATGATCAAAAAATTCCGGGAGCGCTCCTGATTTCGGACGCCCCCGGAATTTTTCACTTTCCTCTTCTTACTGTACGGAAATCACCTTGTAATCCTGGTCTTCTACCGCTTTCTTCAGCACACCATCTGACACAGCCTCGCTTAAGGTGACAACAGCAGTTCCGGTCTCATGGCTTACTACTGCCTCAGATACCCCGGCTACTGCTTCCAGTGCCTTCTTGACTCTTGCCTCACAGTGTCCGCACATCATTCCTTCGATCTTCATGGTCTTTGTCATCGTTTTATTCTCCTTTTCTTTATGATTCTTTTTGATTTTTTTATCCTTTCTGGTGCTTCTGATATCAAATAAATTCAGCCGCAGGGCATTGGTCACTACACAGAAGCTGGATAAACTCATGGCAGCTGCGCCAAACATCGGATTTAATTTCCATCCAAAAACAGGATACCACCCTCCGGCGGCTAATGGAATACCGATCACATTGTAAAAGAATGCCCAGAACAGATTTTCATGAATATTGGTCAGAGTCGCCCGGCTTAAACGGATCGCCGCCGGAACATCGCTTAACCGGCTCTTCATCAGCACCACATCCGCCGCATCGATAGCCACGTCTGTTCCCGCGCCGATGGCGATCCCCATATCCGCCCTGGTCAGTGCCGGAGCGTCGTTGATCCCGTCTCCAACCATAGCCACACGGCCTTTCTCCTTCAGCTGGCGGATTACCTGCTCCTTTCCCTCCGGCAGAACTCCGGCGATCACCTCATCCACGCCTGCCTGCGCTCCGATGGCCCTGGCTGTCCGCTCATTGTCACCGGTCAGCATGACCACATGGATTCCCATGTTCTGAAGCTCCTTCACTGCCTGCGGGCTGTCTGCCTTGATCACGTCCGCAACTGCGATCAGACCAAGCATTTCCCCATTTTTTGCAAAATAGAGAGGCGTTTTCCCCTGTTCTGCCAGTTTTTCTGCTTTTTCCCGGATCTCGCGGGTCACAGAAGCCTGGGTGGAAACAAAATTGTAATTGCCTGCTGCCATTTTCCCGCCCTGGACCACAGCCGTTAAGCCATTGCCAGGAAGCGCCGCAAATTCTTCGGTCTCCAGTTCTTTCACACCGTCTTCCTGTGCTTTTGCTAAAATAGCTCTTGCCAACGGGTGCTCGCTCTTTTTCTCCAGGGCATAAGCGTAGGTCAACAGTTCTTCTTCCGAGATACCCCCTGCTGGTATCATGTCCGTTACCTTCGGCATACCCTCGGTGATGGTTCCGGTCTTATCCAGGGCCACGATCTCTGTCTTGCCGGTCTCTTCTAAGGAAACTGCAGTCTTAAACAGGATACCATGCTTCGCACCCATGCCATTTCCCACCATGATGGCTACCGGAGTCGCAAGACCCAGAGCACATGGACAGCTGATGACCAGCACGGAAATGCCTCTCGCAAGAGCAAATCCCACGCTCTGACCGGCGATCAGCCACACCAGAATGGTTACAACGGAAATAGAAATCACTGCCGGAACGAAAATACCAGATACCTTATCTGCAATTTTTGCGATCGGCGCCTTGGTGGCAGCCGCGTCGCTGACCATCTGGATGATCTGGGAAAGAGTCGTGTCCTCGCCAACTCTTGTGGCGCGGCAGCGGATAAAACCGGACTGGTTGATGGTCGCCGCAGACACCATATCGCCCACTTCCTTATCCACCGGAATACTCTCGCCGGTCAGCGCAGACTCATTGACCGCGCTGCTCCCCTCTAAGATCACGCCGTCCACCGGAATATTTTCTCCAGGTCTGACCACGAACACGTCTCCCGTCTGCACCTGGTCGATGCCAACGGTCACCTCCGCGCCATTTCTCACCACCACAGCGGTCTTCGGCGCCAGCTTCATCAGGCTCTTTAACGCATCTGTAGTCTTCCCCTTGGAGCGTGCCTCTAACATTTTTCCTACGGTGATCAGCGCTAAGATCATCGCCGCTGATTCAAAATAGAAATCGTGCATATACTCCATCACCAGCTCCGTACTGCCATTCAGCTGGGCATCGGTCATGGCAAATAACGCATAAGTGCTGTATCCAAAGGATGCCATGGAACCTAATGCCACCAGCGTATCCATATTCGGAGCCTTATGCCACAGGCTCTTAAAACCACTGATAAAAAACTTCTGGTTGATCACCATCACGATGGCTGCCAGGATCATCTGCAGCAGACCCATGGCAATATGGTTGCCTTCCATCCACGCCGGAACCGGCCAGTTCCACATCATATGTCCCATGGAAAAATACATGAGAACCACTAAAAATCCCAGTGACCAGATCAGTCTCTGCTTCAATACCGGAGTCTCCCGGTCCTTTAACAGCTCTTCCGCATTCCCAGCGGCTCCTGTAGCTCCTGCACTGCCTGCTTTCGCTGCCGCGCCCGGCGCTCCTTTCTTTGAGGCCCCATACCCCGCTGCTTCTACTGCCTGGATGATGGCTTCCGGAGAAGCCGTCCCTTCCACGCCCATGGAATTCGTCAGTAAACTTACCGAGCAGGAGGTAACGCCGTCTACCTTCGATACCGCCTTTTCCACTCTGGAACTGCAGGCGGCACAGCTCATCCCTGTTACAATATACTGTTCCATCGTTCTGCCCTTCCTTTCTTTTCTCGTAACTATTCAGTACCTTCATAGTTACCTCTTCTCTACTTCATCAGCTTCTGCAATACGGTCACCAGCTCATCGATGGTCTCTTCCTTCCCATCCCGGATATCATCTGCCACACAGGTCCGGATATGATTAGCCAGAAGTACCTTATTAAAACTATTTAGCGCCGCGTTGGCCGCCGCCACCTGCACCAGGATCTCCGGACAGTACGCATCCCGCTCCACCATCCCTTTGATCCCACGGATCTGACCCTCAATCCGGTTCAACCGGTTGATCAGATCCCGGTATTCCTTTTCTGAACGTTCCTTATGCTTATGACAGCAGCACAGCTCTTCTGCCATTCCATCACCTGCCATTCTATCGTCTTTCATTCCTTCGCTTTTCATCCCTTCACCAGCTTTACCAGTATTCCCCATCTGTATGTTTTTCTTACCTCGTAGCTACGGCGATAATTATATACCCCCATGGGGTATATTGCAAGTAAAACTTTTCTCAATAAGAAAAAATGTGCCTTTGCGCATCCCGCGGAGCGTTTTTTGTGTCATAGGACGAAGTTTCCTATGACACAAAAAGAGGCAGTTCCCCTCTCCGGGTTTCCTGCCTCTTCCATTCATTTTACCAGCAAATCCAGCTTATTCGGTTTTCTCCCCGTCATCAGCCTTTTCCTCGTCCCCGCCATCTTCTTCCACGAAAATGTCGTCCGGATCTGCTTTTTTCTGTTCCTCCACTGCATCCAGCTTTCTCAGATCATCGGTCTCCAGTACATCCTCTTCCGGCGCTTCTTCCGCTTCGTTTTCTACCGGTGCGCCGCACTTTGCACAGAAAGCATCATTCTTTCCAACGGAAGCCCCGCATACCGGACAGGTTCCTGCTTTTTCCAGCTTTTTTACCCGCTCCTCCAGTTCTGCGATGTGGGCCAGGGTTTTCTCGATCTCCGGGAAGAACATCTGGTATTCATCATTCTCGTTGTCACGGTGCTTTTTGAAATACAGCACACCGATGGACGCGTACAGCTCCTTGGTCTTGCTCTTCTCCGTACTGATCTGTGCCTTTAACTGCAGGATCTCAGCCACATCCTTTGCTTTCTTTGCTGCTTCCCGGCTTTTATCAGCCAGAGTTTTTCCAATCTCATCAAAAAATGCCATATGAACATTCCTCCTTTGAACCTATCTTATCTTTTCTCAAAAGGAATGTCAATGCCGTTCTATTCCTGCAGATATTTCATTTTCTGCTCCTTGCTCAGCTTAGACGGATCGATGTAAAATGGATACCAGTTTTCTGTGTTTTCTGTGTCCTCTGCTTCAGACACCACAGTCTGCTGATCCTCTGTATCATGACCCACAAACAGAACACTGGCACTTGCTTCGGTAATGGTCTGCTCATAATACATGTCATTCATCCAGACATAATCCTGATAATTTAATGCCGGAATCAATGCCTCCAGATCCTTAGCATCACGATACAGGACCGTCCTGCTTCGATTTCCGTTGCCTTCCGGATAGGAGGTGATCTGGATACCAGAAACATTCTCTGTATTTAATTCTGTAAAGTCCACTCCCGCCTCTTTTAACAGGGCAATCGTTCCCGTAAAGGACGGATACACCGGATAATAACACCGATTACTGATATACTCTGCAGAATACCAGTAGTCTGACAGTCCTCTCAGGCTTTCTATACGACTGATTCCATCACACTGGTTCTTTGTACGGAACTGGATCGTTGCCATCGGATATTCCTTCTTCCTGGTTTCTATGGCCAGGGCCTTTAACTCGCTCTGGTACACCGCCAGAAGATGCTCCTGCATCTGGTGGTCGGTCTCCACCTTCTGTACCTGGTTATACTGCTGGAAATAGATCTCTTCGGTGTCCTGGGAGCTCTGGCTTAAAATCGGGTATTTTCCCATTTTAAATTCCACGCTGTCATAAATCTGGGTCCAGCATTCCTCTACTTCTGCATTCATACGGATCGTATAGGTTCTGTTGACCTTTTTCCCACTGTTCAGATGGTACTGCACCGTGATCGTCTTCCAGGTATCATCCTGTCTTTCCACATCCCAGATGCTTCCGATCCGTCCATTCGCCTTACGCAGCTCTTTCTGCACCTGGATTCCATTTTTTACCAGCTCCATTACCGGATAACAATCAGTCAGTTCCATATGTTCCAGCAGATATACATTTTCATCCCCATAATCCCAATGCGGCTGCTTTGATTCATCTTCCGGAATCTCCACCTGTCCGTAAGTCACCCAGGTATCATCGTCTTCCATATTGATGGCCATGCTCTGAATCTTCCCGGTATCCGGCATCCAGGTGTCATAACCAAACCAGTCCTTAAAGCCTGCCATGGAAAGTCCCAGAGTCACCAGCAGACAGCCCGCAAGATAGATTTTCCGGTCAAACAGCCGCCGGAAATCCATCCGGTAAATGATCTCGATGATGCAGTGTGTCAGTACCGTACCAACTACCGCTCCCACTAACAGCCAGATCACCGTAGCTCTCAGCGCAAAGAAGAACATACCAAACACCACGCCCACCGGGATCACGATCAGAACCCGGATCACATTTTCTGTCTTCGGAAATGCCATAGCCTTTCCTGCTGCCTCAGAGGGACGCAGCCAGTACAGGCAATAGGTAGCGACAGCAAGGACCACTGTCACCAGAAGCGCCGTCACCACCGCTCCGGTCACATTCCGTCCTTCACCAAAATTCCCCAGGGCGTACACATATGCCGTAAATGGCGACGTCCTTTCCAGCAGCTTCTCAAACAGATCACTGATGACCGCTGTCTCCCGGTAAGTTTTAAACCATGTGTCCATATACGCCATGGAAAGTCCCACCACCGCCGGTCCGTAGGAGAAAAATACCACAGTTCCCAGCAGCGCTACCACGATATTGCCCGTCAGCATCATAGCCGCAGATACCGTCGTGTAAAGCAGGCTGTAAAATACCACGTTGATCAGCGCTCCCATCCAGATTCTTCCTGTATGAATGCCGCCACTGATTCCACATCTTCCGGCTAAAAGAATGGTCACTGCCGTAAATACCAGATAAACCGCCGCTGTCACCCAGATTCCATTGAAATAATTGGCGATATAGAGTACATGACGTTTCACTGGGATGCTGTGATAAAAATCCACCTTTTTACTGTTATGCAGATAACAGAAGCTGGTCACTGCCCACAAAACAGCCGCCCCTATCAGAACTGCCGCAGCCATGGGATTTACCTTCAGCAGGGACAGAATATTCGTCTCCATGTATTCTCTGGTGGATTCATTCCATTTTCCTGCCTGCTCTGCGTATTCACTGCACTTGACCGCAATCGGGAAAATCTGTGCAAAGATCAGAGCCAGGACTGTCAGCGCAATGGCCCAGACACGCCGTTTTAAATCCTCTGCCATTAATTTAAAGGATAAGTTTTTTGATGTCATAACCAGCCACCTCCGTTTCACTGATAAAGATCTCCTCCAGGGACAATGGAATGATCTCCGCAAAGATCGGGTGATACTGCTCCATCCGCGCCTCGATCTCTTCCCTGGTTCCACGCACCGTCAGGGTACACAGACTTCCTCTGGCATCTGCATGGATAATGTCCAGAGTCTTCAGATCTGCCACATTCATTCCAGGAACCAGCACACACTGGAGCTTATGGATATTTAACTTCATATCCTCCAGATCCTTGGAAAGAAGGATTCCTCCTTTATGCAGCAGCCCTACATGGTCGCAGATATCCTCCAGCTCCCGCAGGTTGTGGGAAGCGATGATCGGCGTCAGGTTTCTCTCCTCCATGTCACCTATAAAAATACTTTTCACTGTCTGCCGCATCACCGGGTCCAGTCCGTCAAATGTCTCGTCACAGAACAGATAATCCGTCCCGGCACACACGCCGCAGATCACGGAAACCTGTTTTTTCATACCTTTGGAAAATGTATTGATCTTCCGTTTCCGGTCCAGTTCAAAGCTGTCCATCAGATGGATGAACCTGTTTTTATTAAATTTCGGGTAAACGCCCATATAAAACTTCATCAGCTGCTCCGGAGTGGAATTGCTGAAGAAATACTGGTCATCGGAAATATAGAAAAACCGTGACTTCACCTCCACATTCTCATATACTTCCTTCCCGTCGATGGTCACGGAGCCCTCATCCGGCTTCAAAACACCGCTGAGCATCCGCAAAAAGGTACTTTTGCCTGCTCCGTTGGTGCCGATCAGTCCAAATACACTGCCATCCCGGATCTGGGCATTTATATGGTCCACTGCCATCAGGCTTCCAAACCGTTTGGTCAGATTTTTCGCCTCTATCATACGCTTTACGCCTCCCTTTCTGTCTCATTTTCCTCATAGATCCTGACGATCTGCTCCCACAGCTGCTCCTTGGTCACCCCCAGGGCACAGGCTTCCTTAGCCAGATCCACCTGCCGCTGCAGCACTTCCTGCCTCCCGGCTTCCTTCACATGGCCGTTGTCCGCCACAAAGCTTCCTTTTCCCTTGATGGAATAGATGTACCCCTGCCGTTCCAGCTCCGCATAAGCCCTCTGGATCGTATTCGGGTTGATGGACAATTCCATGGCCAGGCTCCGCACCGATGGCAGCTGGCTGTCTTTCTCCAGCGCCCCTGTCAGCATCAGCTCCTGGAACCGGGAAATCACCTGCTCATAGATCGGACGCCGGTCCCGATAATCCAGTATGATCATAAAGTCCCTCCTTTTTGAATCAAACACCGCAACCGTTCTCCATGTTTTCTGTATGAACTGTATGATGTGTTTTAACTGTATTAATTATCTTAATACAGTTATAGTACAGATTCATACAGTTGTCAAGATGGAATTGGAAAATCAAAAAATAGAAGAAATTTTATAGAAGATGTGATAAAATAATCCTATAGAATTCCTCTGTACCACGGTAAACGCTCCATAGGTTTACCAGAATACGATTCGACAAATCAAGGAAAATCGTGGAAAGGAGAGGCAGTATATGATGTGGCAGGATATCATTGACGATGCTAAGGAAGACAGTCGCCAGGTTATGATTAAGCTACTAAGGGATATGTTAAGCCCTCTGGGCACATTGCCTGATGAAGTTATTCAGCAGATCGATCAAGAAAAGGATTTAGATCAGATCAGTGCATGGATAAAGCTTGCAGCAAAGGCAGAAAGTCTAAAGGATTTTGTCCGTCAGATGTGAGCCGGAGGGTTTTTTCGTAACCGCCAAATAATCCTACGGATTTTCTTATTCTTTGAATCCTTCTATAATTATAGCTGTTAAATACTTAGACTATTTCACTACAATTATGGAGGATAGGCTATGTCCAATACTCGCAAAGCCCATATTTCTACGAAGGAACAGCTCAGGCTTATCACTGAATGCCGCCAGAACGGCATGACAGATACTGACTGGTGCCGTGAAAACAGTATCGCAGTGAGTACTTTTTATAACCGGGTCAGCCGGTGCCGGAAAGTGGCAGCGTATCGGATCCCTGTGCCAACTATGGTCATCTGGAGATCCCACAGTCAAAACCATATGTAGTCCCTATTGACATTATCCCAGATCACAGTTCAAAACAGCCATACAGCACCGCTGACCCGGCAGACATCTCCTGACAGTTCACATACGATCGAAGTGACCATGAGGGATGTGTGCATCCGGATCAGAAGCGATGCCGACCTGCCTCTTCTTTCCAGGGCTCTCCATCTGATCCGGAAGATCCTGTGTTAGGAGACATCTCCGGGCTTGGAAAGTTTTACATCGTCTGCGGTTATACAGATATGCACAAATCTATCGATAGCTGCTGTGCCATCATCGGAGACCAGCTCAACTGTTATTTTTGTTTCTCTAATTTTTCTTTTTTACGTTTGTACAAATACAGGCGTACCCCTATGTATTCATCTGCTATATTGTCATCTTTCAGCTGTGATTCTAACTTTTCAATTTTCTCCTGCAAATACTCCGCTGTCAAAAAGCCCTTTTTACTCCATCTGTCAAATTGTGAATGAACACTGTCACAAATGCATCTTCTGCTTGCTACTAATTTGGATCTTGTGTCCCATTCTATTTTTCCGTTAGAATCTTTTTCGCCATTTAGATGTAATATATCATCAATATCCGTCTGCATAGCATTTTGCAATTCACTACCTAACCCGACATTTGATCTCACATATATCTCGCCGTTTTTATAGTACCCAATTGCCTGCATTTGACGTTGGTTCCATGGACTGATTGTTAATTCTTTGTCTCCTCTTGAAGCGTCACAACATAGACATTGTTTATTCTGTTCTGGGGAATCATGTTCTCCACCATAACAAACGCCAAGATAATTTTGATAGTCTAACACGCCCTCCTTATCCACCGATAAAGCTTTATAATGCTCTATTTTTGTATCATTCTGCTGTCCAGTTATTCTTCTCATACAATAGGCACATAAACCATGCTGTTCTTTAATCAATTCTGAACGTATCGTCGCTTTGGGCATTTGTTCGAACAGAAATCTCAACTGAGTTGAATCCCTAGGCGGTTCCAATTTTTCATATCCACTTGCAAAATCTTTCTTTATGGCAGTTGCCTTTTCAGCTATTATATTCGGAGTTTTTCTTTTGCGAATATAAATCATTCCTATTCCTCCGCTTCAATCTCATATTCAGATTTCAATGCAATTGATTGTGGATGCTTTTCTCCGAGTATCACAATCAGCTGATCCAAAGCTTTTTTCGCATCATCATATTCTTCCCGGTCCATCCTTTTCTCAAATTCCTCAATAAGATTTTCAACTTTTGCCGGGCGCATATGATAGCCCAGCATGTCCCGTAATATATCATTTACAGAAAATGCATAGCTGTCAGTTATATATCTGACATTCCCGTTTTCATCGAGATTAATTATATTGGCATCCTTGCAGGAAGATACGATAATGGGAGAATGTGTTGCTGCAATAAATTGAATATTGGGAAAAGTCTCCGTTAAAGCATCTACAATACGCCATTGCCATTTGGGATGTAAATTGGAATCTATCTCATCTATGAAAACAATCCCTTCAACTTTAGATATATTTTCCCCCTCATCAGGATTTAAAATTGCCATACGGTATGCTAAATCAAGTATTAAATTTAAAAGGGATTGATATCCCGCACTTAAGTCATCAATTTCTTTAAATTTCCCATTTTCACTATAAAGAAGCTTTCCTAAGTTTGGATGATAAACCACCTTACTTATTAAACCATCATTCATAATACTCATAAACTTTGAAACAATTTTTCCAAACTGTTCGTAGTTTTCAGAGACGTTGTTCATTCTGACACTGCTCCACTCCATTTGTTCGCACCAATTGTTAACAACATTTAAGCTGGCAGTTCTGTCTAAGCAGCCCAGATATCCACAACGTCGATTATGAAGCTGTTTTCTCTTTTTTTCATTAGCATCTTTTCTCGCTGATATCCAATGTCTGGAGGCGCTTTGATAACTGATTAAAGGTAGTATCTTGCGGTCAGTACTGTTTATAAGGTCTTGTGACACCTTCAAAATATCTTTTGGATTAATCATAGTACGTGTACTAATTTTAGTTCTATTCCATGTATAATCAGTTCCTGCATACGAAATTGTGCTTTCTATTTCTACTGGATAGCAATATGATTTATCAGGAGTCCCATTATTATCCACCAAGATATTATAATGTATATCATCTTTATAGATATTGCGTGTAGGAATATCTTCCATTCCAGTTAGAAAGCCAGATACTGCAACGGTTGCCGCTTCGAGTACCGATGTCTTTCCCACGCCATTATCCCCCAATATAAGGTTAAATCCTGGCTTAAATTGCAAATTCAAGTCCTCAAACATTTTAAAATTCATTATATGCAAATTTTTTAACAGCATCTCGTACTCTCCTTTTACAACTCTGTGCCTTATTAATTATTTCCATATATTTGTATTTTAACACAATGTATAAAGCACTACAACAAATACATTTTTCCAAAAATTATTTCTAAATGTCACAATTTCATTTCCCTTATTGTAAAACAAAGCGATTTTTCTAGTCTTCGTATTCCTGGGTTTGGGGGGCTATCCCAAAGGTGCGTTTGGATATCCAAACACTATGCTTGCAAAATCAGTCGCACCTGCCATAGTACTGTATTCATCATATAACATACTGAATTCATCCATCTATATTCCCCCCTCTTTATTTTTCTAGTAAGTCCAGTGTATCATCCCTATCCAAATATAAACAGGCTTTTAATACATTTCATTTCACATTTTGCACTTTTGGGGTACTTGCAAACACTTTCTCCTTTTTCGCTATCGTTTTTTCATGTTTTTAGAGCATCTCATAAGAGAATGTTTTAGCCAAGGCAAGTGGTTTGACGTTTACAATGAAATGGAAAAATAATTTCTAACAGATGTAAAAAAGAGAAGCCGAACCGATTCGACTCCTCTTTCTATTACAACAATTCTTTAATTCTTGCCACTTCAGCCTCATCCAGAGTTCTCCCTGAATGCAATACTTTCAATTCTCCCCAGTCAGCTCGACCAAACCTGGTCAGAGAATCCAGTTTAACAAATGACGGTAACAAAAATGGTGGATTATATGACCGTAATTTTTCCTAGAACACCCTGACCTACTAAAAAACTCATTAATAGATCACCAGCCTTCCATTATCCACATAAACACTATACGTGTCATCATCAGCCGATAATGAAAAGCTCTCTAACTGGTCTATCATATCGTCTGTCAATGTGAATCCATCATAATAAAATGTCACTCCATTAATGATCTCACTTGCTGTCGCATTGTTCGCTGTCTCTTTATAAGCTGAGATTATTTCTCGCATTCTTTCAATGTCAGAACGCTGAGACATCATATCAAAAACCGACATTCCTTTGTCATGATAACCAGTGCTTCTAGTTCCATGATCAAATGCTTCTTTCCAAAAATTAAATGTATGGTTAATATCTGACAATTCTTTCGCTGAAGCGCCACCAAATATTCCCATTACCAGATCTAATACTTCATATTCCCTTTCAGAAAAATCCGGCTGGTAGACTTCGCTATCCTGTCGAAATGCGCCATAATCATTTTTATACCTTAAGCGCACTTTCTCTACAACACATCCATTTTTTAAAGCTAACACTTGATCTTTGAATAGTGGTTCACCATATTCCGCAATATTTGCCAAATCTGCCAAAACTAACAGCTTTTGCAATTTCATATTGCCATCGTATGTGTTCGGTTTAGAATCAGCGCCATTTTTTATGAAAAACCTTGCAAAATCATATGCGTCTCTCATATTGACACCCTCCTTAAAATAATATTCACTTCAAATTGAAGTGCCCAAGAAAACCGAACTTCATTATGAACACACATAATTCATCTTATATTATATTCAGATATATCCACCTCGTCAATGCTTAAGAATCCACTTCCTTTTCTATACTTTCATTATAACATATGGATTTTTGTTTGTAAACATATGTTCGGTTGCTATCTTCCGGCCTCCTCGTCCCAGCTGCCGTCCTCTTTCACATACCAGCCATCCGGTGTCCGGCGCTTTGTATACATAATACCGGCGGTGCCATCGGAGTTGGGATTCAGATAGTACCATTTTCCGTTGATGAACTGCCATCCGGTCAGCATACCCTGGTTTTCGTCCATATAGAACCAGCCCTGGTAAATGGTATCATAGATCCAGCCGCTGCTTATATAACCGTCAGAGCCAAATGCCCACCATCTGCCGTTGACCTTCTCCCAATGATATGCGCCTGCGCGGACCATTGGCCAGGTGCCGTCGCTGTAGCGGAGCCACCAGCCTTTGGCATCTTTCATCCAGTGACTGTAGCCATCGTTCACTGCCTGGTTGTTTGCGCCGGTGATCACGCCCTGTTCCTCGTTCCGGTATCCCTTCTGGCTGTCTTTGGTTACTTTGCCGGACTGGCCTGGGCTTACTTTTACAACACTTGCATTGGAATCGTCACGGTCGGAACGGTCCCGGTCAGAACTGGAACTGCCATTACCGGAATTTCCGCTGCCAGAGTTTCCGTTATTGGAACTGCTGCCTCCGGAAGTGCTGGTTCCAGAGTTATTTCCAGAATTACTTCCGGAATTGTTTCCAGAATTGTTTCCGGAATTACCGCCGGATGAACTTTCTTTCGGAGTCACCGTCACTGCAACGGTTTTGACCGCGTCTTTGAAATTCGCCATGGACGCTTTCACATATACCAGATATGTTCCCGCCTCTGTAAAGCCCGGAATCTCATTCTGGTAATTAACGCCGTCCTTGGAGTAGGTAAATACCGCATCCGGGCTTACCTTTTCAAGTCCGGTTTCCACAGAAGCATTGATCTTTGGCTGCTGCTCGGTACCGTTGTAGGTGAGCGGGGCTGCGGATACGGTCATGGATGCGAAATCGCGTGGCTTGATAACGCCCTTCAGTGATGAAGTCTCGTTTATCAGCTCATAATTATTCACTTTATCACCCGCTAACGTGATGATTGTCGCATCTATATAATGTTCTCCAACATCTGCGCTCCGATATGCATATTTGACCTGGTCCGCATGAATATCCTGGAGATCAGGCACACCAGAATCATTCCAAAGTTCAACGAACACACCCTGACCCTCTGTAATATCCGTAGTCCCATCGTAGACTTTATCTACTGGGCTTCCTGTCATTTGTGATTTTAATTTGCACTTTTCGATTGTAAATGAAGCTGTTTTTACCTCAGACAAGTAATTTCCTTCTCTAGTTCCCATCAGACGAGCAGTATATGTTCCAGCATCTTTTAGCTCTACTGTACGTCCCTCTTCATTTGTCCAATCAATTTTATAACCACTACTATCCACTTCATCTCCGGAATCACCTAACCAGTCCTCAGTCACTTTAATTTGGGGCTTCCAGTTGTCACCATTATAAGTGACAGTGTCTGGGGTAATAGTTACTCCCACATCCTTAAAGGTACGTCTGGAAATCTCTATCTGTTGAGAAGAATCAAATATTTTCGACTTGTAATTATCCGTTACAACCCTTACAAAGACATACTTATAAGAATCTGCTACATCTTTGACTGTTAAAGATGCGTCCCAATTATCTTCTAATAAGTTTGCATTCCTCTTAGCTGCCAGTTGATATTGATAACTTGCATTCACATTTTGGGGAATATTACTCGTAATTGTGGCTGGGGCTACCTTCTTGCCATCATACGTTTTGTTAACAGCATTTACTGTCAAATTCCAATCATTCGGGAAGTCCGCTTTGTTAACCGTCAATGTTATCTCAGCTGGAGTACCTTCTATATAAACTCCAGTCGCCAGTGTTTTAACCTTAATTTTAAAAATACCAGCCTTTTTTACTGTCAGTTTACCTGTTTCAGAGTCAATTGTTCCGATTCCCGTACTTTCGCTTTCATCAATTGAGTAAAATAACTTTACATACTGATTGGGTGCGGTGACATCAGCAGCACTTTGAACATCTATCTTCTCCTCACTATAGTTCCGTTCTAACCTAGAATTCTCAATGCCAACATCTCCTGGATTCCGCCGTACTCCTTCCGGCACATTTCCACTTCCACTAATTGTACCAGTATTTTCAATTGTTCCATTTCCTTCAAAATTACCATTTGCAATAAGCTCTCCTTTATTTATCAGCTTACCATTATCTCCAATCTTTATTCCTCCAGTTTCTAATATTCCTCCTTCTACTGTCATTGTAGTATCTTTTACTATTTCAAGAATATTTACATTCATCGTTCCGCCTTTAATCGTCAGGTTTCCTTTTGTACTAAGTCCTGTATGACCAGTTTTGGAGGTGATGGTAATTGTACCACCAGAAAGTGTAAAATTAGAATTTGGCTCATGGTCCACTGCTATTATACCATTTCCAATAATATCAAATTTACCACGAGACATATTAATTGTTCCTCTTGCACATAGACCATACTTTCCATTTCCTGTCGCTATAACTTCTCCTCCGTTAATATTTAAGGTTCCATTACTCGTCACATAAATTGCTCCTGATGATAGATTATTGTTCTCTGCACGATTCGCATTTGTTATAATAGTTCCACTTTCTATCGTCAAACGCGCCTCAACCTGTATTCCACTGGATCCATCTGAGTTCTTTCCTGTAGTTGGATTATTACTAACATTCAAAGAGGCATCCCCAGTTCCTGCAACAATTGTTGCACTTCCCCCCTGAATATAAAGTGCTATTCCAGCACAATACTGTCCCTTTCCATCCAGCTGATTATTACCATTTAACACGATTTCCCAGTCTCCACTAGGTATAATAATATTACTTGCTGAAGTATCATTTAATGTTAACCGAAATTTATGCTGACCATCACTTCCCTGCCCCAAAGAGTCAACCGTTATATGTGTCTGATTCTCTATACTATCAAAACCATTATTATAACTTGAAAACCCCGATCCATTAAAATTAAGCGTTATGGACTCCTGTCCTGAAGCAGGGCTCACACGTAACACCGGCCATTCCGCCGTCACCGCCGTCTGATCCCCTACCACGGACACTTCCACCACCAGCGCATCCACGCCTTCTGCCAGCTCATATCCCTCTTCCAGTTCTGCCTTAAACTCATAAGTGCCTTCCAGTGGCCAACGTCCTTCTTCGTCCTGCACATACTCCGTGCAAACCCAGTTGGTGATCTGCAGATTCTTCTCTTCCCAGTCTTCACCCTCTCCCACCTGGGCGATGATAGCCTGTGGTAAATACTCGATGACTTCTGTAAAGGATGGCTGGGCTTCCTCAGTGATTCCGGTCAGCTCCAGCCTGCCATCGAGCAGATTTTCCTCCGGATCAAACCAGGACCAGGACAGGATCTTCGTCTGCACAGCAGGTGTCACCGTTCCACCTGGATTGATTGTAGTGTCTTCCGCATTGGATGGTGTGCTGACAGAAACAACCCCCCATCTTCTGTATCTTTCTGATCTGCATTGGATGGAGTTCCCACTTTCCATGCGTCAGCATCGTTATTTTCCAAATCCTCTGTATCCAGTATACAGCCGCTCTCTACGCTGCACACATGGGTACATTCCGTCGGTTCCAGTTCCCCGGTCTGGGACATGGTGGCTGTCTCATCTGCATCTCCATAGCACTCTGCCGTATGCACATGAACGCACCTATTTTTTCCTGTCTCCTGCAGCACATCTCCCCATGCCGTATTTCCCAAAACTGTCGATACTGCCAGCGACATCGTCATCCATGCCGCCGCTGCTCTTCGTGTATTCTTCATTCGCCCATCTCCCTTTTCTGCTCTTAATTCTGAAAAGCCATTTTCGGCTAATTTGCTACTTTTATTATCGAAAAACCAGACCGACATGTCAAGTAAATGTACACAAGATGTCATTTTTCTGCACAAAATGTCAAAAATCGGAAGATTGGCGTGATTTCAACCGGAAGGTTAGCGAAAAATCAACCGGAAGATTGGCGAAAAAAAGGAGAGCCCCACCTCTCCCGCGAATCTCACGGAACAGATGGGGCTCCCCACACCGTTTGGACACAAATAACTATATTCATATTTGAAAGTCAACTGCTCCGTGCTATTGCACTCCCGCAGTTGACAACGACATTCGCAATCCGGGCTACCGCCCTACTTGCTCATGCCGTTTAGCTCGTCCAATAGTTATGAATTCGTTCATGCAAGCATGACTCATCCATAACTACTGTCCGAGACTTTCATCGCTAAATTAGTCGTTTCCGTACAGAGTAACCAGCTTGGACAGATACTCGTATCTCTCCTTAGCCTCTGCCTCGTTCTTAGCGAACAGTTTTGCAGCTCTCTCAGGGTTCTTCATAGCTAAGGATGCGTAACGAACCTCACCCTTTAAGAAGTCCTGATAGCCTTCCATCTTAGGAGCCTTGCTGTCTAAGGAGAACTTCTTCTCAGCAGCTGGGTTGAAGCGGAAGTTGTTCCAGTAACCTGTCTCAACTGCCAGTTTCTCCTCAGTCTGAGCTTTTGCCATACCTTTCTTGATACCATGGTTGATACATGGAGCGTAAGCAAGGATTAAGGATGGTCCTGGATATGCCTCAGCCTCAGCCAGAGCCTTAGCGGTCTGTGCCGGGTCAGCACCCATGGAGATCTGTGCTACATATACATAACCGTAGGACATTGCAATGCTTGCAAGGTCTTTCTTCTTGGTCTCTTTACCACCAGCAGCGAACTGAGCAACCGCACCAGTCTTGGTAGCCTTGGAAGCCTGTCCACCTGTATTGGAGTAAACCTCGGTATCGAATACCATGACGTTGATATCTTTACCGGAAGCCAGAACGTGGTCTACGCCGCCGAAGCCGATATCATAAGCCCATCCGTCACCACCGAAGATCCACTGGGACTTCTTAGCCAGATAGTTCTTATTCTTAACGATGTATTTGCAGGTATCGCACTCGCAGCCATCTAATGCAGCTACCAGCTTATCAGTTGCAGTACCGTTCAGAGCGCCGATACCAAATGTATCTAAGTACTCCTGGCAGGCAGCTTTCACTTCATCAGAAGCTTTATCGCTTGCAGCAACCTTCTCTACCTTCTCTTTTAACTCGTCACGGATTGCGTTCTGAGCCAGTAACATACCGTAACCGAACTCTGCTGCATCCTCGAACAGGGAGTTATCCCATGCAGGACCCTGTCCCTTCGCATTTACAGTATATGGTGTGGATGGTGAGGAGTTACCCCAGATAGAAGAACATCCAGTTGCGTTCGCAATGTACATTCTGTCACCAAATAACTGTGTGATCAATTTTGCGTAAGGTGTCTCACCACAACCTGCACAAGCTCCGGAGAACTCTAACAGAGGCTGTTTGAACTGAGAACCTTTTACAGTAGCCTCTTTGAACTTGTCAACAACTTCTGTCTTGATCGGCAGAGTTACTGCATAGTCAAATGCTGGCTGCTCATCTAAGTGTTTCTCTAATTTATCCATGGTCAGAGTCTCTGCTCTGTTGTTTCCTGGACATACGTTAGCACAGGAACCACATCCGGTACAGTCAAGTACGGAGATAGCCATAGTGAACTTGTATCCTGGCATACCCTTTAAGTCAACAACCTGTGTTCCTGCTGGAACGTTAGCTGCTTCCTCTTCGGTCATAGCTACTGGACGGATAACTGCGTGTGGACATACATAAGAACACTGGTTACACTGAACACAGTTCTCTGCATGCCATACTGGTACGTTAACTGCGATACCACGTTTCTCGTATGCTGCAGAACCGGATGGTGTGTTACCATCTACATAATCCTTGAATGCAGATACTGGTAATGTGTTACCTTCCTGAGCGCTTACCTTGGACTGGATGTTGTTTACGAAATCAACAACGTCTTTTCTTGCGCCGGAAACGGTCTTGTAATCCAGACCTTCGTCTCCACAGTTCTTCCAGCTTTCTGGAACCTCAACCTTCACAACGCCGTTAGCGCCTGCGTCGATTGCTGCCCAGTTCTTCTTAACAACGTCCTCACCCTTACGGCCATAGGTCTTCTGAGCTGCTTCCTTCATTAACTGGATAGCCTTCTCCTCTGGGATGATGCCAGTCAGTTTGAAGAATGCGGACTGTAAAATGGTGTTGATACGGGTTGGTCCCATACCAGTCTCGATACCAATCTTCACACCGTCGATGGTGTAGAAGTTGATGTTGTGATCAGCGATGTACTTCTTCATCTGTCCTGGTAAATGTTTCTCCAGTTCCTCTGCATTCCAAGCGCAGTTCAGTAAGAATGTACCGCCGTCAACTAACTCCTGAACCATGTTGTACTTACGAACGTAAGCTGGGTTGTGGCAAGCTACGAAGTTTGCTCTGTGGATCAGGTAGGTAGATTTGATCTTCTTATGACCGAAACGTAAGTGGGACATAGTCACACCGCCGGATTTCTTGGAGTCATAATCGAAGTATGCCTGAGCATACATATCTGTGTTATCACCAATGATCTTAATGGAGTTCTTGTTTGCACCTACAGTACCATCAGCGCCCAGACCCCAGAACTTACAGTTGGTAGTTCCTTCTGGTGTGGTAACTAATGGAGCGCCCAGTTCCAGAGACAGACCAGTTACATCATCGTTGATACCAATGGTGAATCTCTTCTTCTCATTATTGCCATAAACAGCAACGATCTGAGCTGGAGTTGTATCCTTGGAACCTAAGCCGTAACGTCCGGAGAAGATCTCGCACTGGTCGAACTTGCTGCCCTTTAATGCTGCAACAACGTCCAGATACAGAGGCTCGCCTAAGGAACCTGGCTCTTTGGTTCTGTCTAATACAGTGATCTTCTTAACAGTTGCCGGGATTGCGTCGATCAGGGCCTGTGCACAGAATGGTCTGTACAGACGAACCTTTACAACACCAACCTTAGCGCCGGATGTCTTAACCATGTAGTCGATGGTCTCTTCGATGGTATCGTTAACAGATCCCATAGCGATGATAACCTGCTCAGCATCCTCAGCACCATAGTAGTTAAACAGCTTGTAATCTGTTCCGATCTTTGCGTTAACCTTGTCCATATACTCCTGAACCAGAGCTGGCAGTGCATCATAATATGGGTTGCAAGCCTCTCTTGCCTGGAAGAAGATATCCGGGTTCTGAGCGGAACCTTTCTGAGATGGGTTGTTTGGATTCAGTGCTCTTGCACGGAACTCAGCGATAGCGTCCCAATCAGCCATATCAGCTAAATCGTCATAATCCCACTCCTCGATCTTCTGGATCTCATGAGAAGTACGGAAACCATCAAAGAAGTTGATGAATGGAACTTTGCCCTTGATTGCTGCTAAATGAGCAACTGGAGTTAAGTCCATAACTTCCTGTACACTGGACTCGCACAGCATTGCGCAGCCAGTCTGACGGCAAGCGTATACGTCGGAATGATCACCGAAAATAGAAAGTGCATGGCTGGCAATTGCACGGGCGGATACGTTGAATACGCCTGGTAACTGCTCACCTGCAATTTTATATAAGTTTGGAATCATCAGAAGCAAACCCTGGGAAGCGGTATAAGTAGTTGTCAGGGCACCTGCTGTCAGGGAACCATGTACTGCACCAGCAGCACCTGCCTCAGACTGCATCTCTGTGATCTGAACGGTACGACCAAAGATATTCTTTCTTCCCTCAGTTGCCCACTCATCCGTATGCTCTGGCATAACGGAAGATGGTGTGATCGGGTACATAGCTGCTACTTCGGTAAACGCATAAGAAGCATGAGCTGCGGCCTGATTACCATCCATGGTTTTCATTTTTCTTGCCATTTGATTTTCCTCCTACAAATGTGAATATTGCATACAGTTAAGTGTGTGTTAGACCTGAAACACACACTGACCTGACTATATTATAACAACATTTTCTCAAAATGAAAAGAAAAAAACTATAAAATATCGTATTTAATTAGATACAATCAATAAAAAAAGAGCCATCCGTCCTGTTAACTTTGTAACAGATAACTGATTGCTCTTTTTTTCATACGTTATCCACTGCTTCCTGTTTAGTCTGCCGGTTTTGGCGCTACCATTCCATCATCAGCAGGCTGACGATCCGGGTTTACTGCCGGTTCAGAAACGGGAGTCTCTGCCGCTGTCGTGGCTGGTGCTGCTGGCGCTGTCGCTGGCGCCACGCCTGGTCCTACCTCTCCCTCGGTCGTCTCGGCTGCTGCCGTAGTCTCCGTCGTCTGTGATGTACTCTCAGCGGCGCTCTCGGTCTCTCCTCCGATCACCACACCGGAAGTATTTCTCCGGATCACCGGATTATGACCTTTATATGTGGCGGTATGATCGACTTCACTGCTGATCACCTGGCCATCCTTTTTAACCACCAGTTTTACCTGCCAGCGGCTTCCCTGGGTTCCTTTGCTCTTTACTACTTCCTGACCCGGCTGCAGTGTCTGGTCTTCCTCGTACTGAGGCTCCGGAAGATCAAAGGTCTCTGTCTTGGTAGCTTCCAGAGAATAGGTCACGCCATCCTCCAGAACCGGAACTCCGTAAATGGATACGGTAACTGTCTGATTGGAATAGCTTGCCTTGATGCCGATAGCGGAACTGGAGGTATTGATAAACCGGAAATCCGGTCCGCCCCAGCTGACGGTCGCATCCATACCAGGAGTCACATAAGACGGCTCAAAGGTATGGGAACGGCGCATGGAAATCTTCATACCGGCTTTTAATGCCGCATTATACAACGTTGTGGATACCTGGCAGACGCCTCCGCCAATCTCCTGCACCACTTCTCCATTATTATAAGCTGCCGCGCCCTGATAACCCTTAGCCTCGGTACGCTGCCCTACCGTATCATTAAAAGAAACTTCCTGTCCCGGTCCCACGATCGTGCCGTTTAAAGCCGCGGCTGCCAGACGGATGTTGGTGTTTCTCTTGCTGTTGGAGGTGGTGTTGGTGGTATAAGTTCCAATCGTCTTATATTTCTGTTTCGCTGCCGCCGTGGAATATTCCGGCTGGACCTCACTGGCGGACACGGTGATCACCTTGTCAAACTGCTTGGCTGACAGCGCCGACTGGATATCGGATTTCAGCTGTTCTTCATTGATCGCAATTCCTGTCTGCTCTCCCGCAAAGGTGAAGCTATCACTGGACGCGTCATAAGAGGAAATAGAACCATTTTTCGCTGCCTTATTCCAACGGGCCTTCATGGATTCAATCTCCTGGTCAACGGCAGTGTCCAGACCGGAAGTATCCAATGTATAAATGTTCTTTGGCTCACTGCTGTAGATCTCATCTAACAGGCCATCGATCTTCACGGTCATCAGATTCGTGATCTCATAAGTATCGTCCTGATACTGGGCTTTCATGGCCCATGGATAATGGTCAATCAGGGTCTGTCTTGCCTCTTCCCTGGACATTCCGGTGATGGAAATGCCATCCACAGACACTTCCTTCTCCAGCTCAGTCTCCGGTACTTCTGTAACGGTTTCCGTCTCTGTCTCCTGCTGGATCGGCTTATGCCTGCCGCTGCTCTGCATACCGTAGACCACAGAAACGATCACGATCATCAAAATCACGCCCACAATGGCGATCACCCCATAATTAGGGTCTCTTCTGCGTCGTCTCGGACTTCTATAAGAAGAGGTACTTCTGGAAGCTGAAACGCGGCCTGATGATGTCTGACGTCTGGCCGTACTTCCTGTGGAAGTCTGGCGTCTGGCTGCGGAGCTGCCTCCGCCTGATGCCTGACGCGTTGTTGAGGTCGCCCGTGCTGATGATGTCCTGGATGATGCAGCGCGTCCAGATGCACTTCCCGCACCTGTCTGTCTGCGTGTGCCGGTTCCTGTGGTTCCGGCTGCGTCCCGGCTCCTTCCTGTTCCGCTGGAACGATTAACTGTGCTCATATTGTCTCCCTTGCTCTATTCAATCGATCTTCATAGTTTTATTCTTGATTCATCCTGTTATGCTGGATTTCGGATTTCAATTATAGCATACTTTTTTAAAAAAGAAATGGCTTTTTTCCCATTTTACATATTTTCCAAAACGTGTTACTATAACTATTACCGAAGGGTTTCCAAACCATTTCAAAAGCGTTTCAAAACATTTCAAATCTATTACACGGAGGAGAAAGATATGAATTATGTAGATCTGCATGTACATTCCAACGCCTCGGACGGTACGCTCAGTCCCGGAGAGGTTGTCCGGTATGCAGCATCGAAGCAGTTAAAAGCCATAGCTTTAACCGACCATGACACCATTGCCGGGATCACTCAGGCAAAAACGGCTGCCGCGGAGTGCGGGATCGAGCTGATCCCCGGTATTGAACTTTCCTGCTTTTACCAGGCGACAGAGATCCATATTCTGGGATTCTTTATTGATGAACATTCGGAAGTGTTAAATGAAGGACTGAAGCATCTGGTGGATATCCGCACCAAGCGGAATGAGGTGATGTTAAAGCGGTTCCAGGATGACGGATTCCAGTTTACGCTGGAGGATCTGACCGGCGGCAATCCGGATACGGTCATTACCAGGGCGCATTTTGCCAGAGTTTTAGTGGATAAGGGATATGCTCCGAATATGGGTAAAGCCTTTGACAAGTATCTGCAGTATGGAGGCAAATACTGCATGCGGAAGGAAGTGGTCACTCCGGAGCAGGCCATGAAACTGTTGACCTCGTCCGGCGCATGGCCATGTCTGGCACACCCGATGCAGTACCATCTGGGCTATGACCAGATCCGGGTGTTAGTTGGCTCTTTAAAAGAGCAGGGACTGCGTGGACTGGAAGTCTACCATTCATCCCAGAATCCGTACCAGAGCTCCAAGCTGCGGGAGATTGCGCGGGAATTCGGTCTGCTTCCATCCGGTGGTTCCGATTTCCATGGCAGCAATAAGCCGGATATCGACATCGGCGTCGGACGCGGAGGACTACGGATCTCTTATGCATTATTGAAAGATATTAAGGAGGATTATGATGGAAGAACTGTATCGAATGATTGAGGAGACCATTAAGGCTACAGGATATAACGGAGATATCGATGGACAGGATATCTATGAAGATATCTGCGACCAGATTGAAGACAAAGAACCGGGTTCTTATCTGCTGATGTCCAAGAAAACGGACGATGTATTTTTTGAATATCAGGTCGATGTGATGGAAGATCAGTTTAATCTTGGATATGTGGATATTCACGAGGGCGACAAAGTTTATCACGCTGATTTTGACTAAGTGAATTCTGACTGCGTGAATTCATTGGCTAACGTTCCGGCCGAACATGCACTAACCCAGGAGACATGGGCATGCAGACCGCAGATGTGCGTCCGCATGCCCATGCATGTCCACTGACTCCGGACCTTTAACCCGGTTGGGTCAACTCCATTCTATGTCTCTACACGATGCTTCTGCAATCTCTTCCCAGGCTTTCTCTATCTCACCTTCCGTCGCATGGAATGTTCCCTGCGCCATCAGATTACTTCCGCCGCCTCGACCATTCAGCACCGCATTTAATTTCTTACTAAGCTCCCTCATATCCACATCCGCTGATCCCAGCGCATATTTCCACTCTTCATTCTCACCAGAATACACCAGCACAACTTTTCCCTTTTTCTGCTCATACAGCATCGTACAATACTGTCTCAGCTGAACCGGAGTCAGATTATCTTCTTTCACTAAGAGCCAGTCTTCGCTGTCTGGTCGTGCCTGCACCAGTGTCTGGAAAAGTCTCTGATAGAGCTGATTAATAGCAGCATCTTTGGCCTGGCTGTCATTTTTTAATTTCTCGACACTTTCTACTAAACGATCTGGCTTTGCGGAAAGAAGGACGGAAATGGCAGTTGTGGTCTTCTGCTTCCTCTCGTAATCCAGCATAGCTTTTCTTCCGCAGAGCATGGAGATGCGGACGCCGCCTTTGTAGTTGATCATGCCTAAGATCTTGATCAGACCGATCTCTCCAGCCTGTTTCACATGAGTTCCACAGCAGGCGCAGACATCAGCCCCACAGACCTCCACGATCCGCACCTGACCGGTCAGTTCCTTTTTGCTTCGGTATTCCAGTTTTTCTAACTCTTCAGAAGTCGGATAGGTGATCCGGATCGGGCCGTTAGCATAAACTACCTCATTGGCTTCCCTCTCTAACGACTCCACCTGCTCCATGGTCAGAGGACCATTGAAATCTACGGTGATCTCGTCCTCGCCCATGTGGAAGCCTACGTTGTCATAACCATAATGACGATGAAGAAGGCCGGAGAAAAGATGTTCCCCGGAATGATTCTGCATATGGTCGTACCGTCTCTGCCAGTCGATCTCACCAGCCACAGTTCCGCCTACGGTCAGCGGTGCCTCTGTCTCATGCACCACATGACCATCCTTCTCATGCACCTCCAGGACCTTCACCCCGCCTAACATACCGGTGTCATACGGCTGACCGCCGCCTTCCGGATAAAATGCAGTCTGATCCAGGATCACCTGATAGCGGCCCTTTTTGCCCGGCTCGCAGGAAAGTACCTGGGCAGTAAATGTCTTCTGATAAGGATCTTCATAATATAATTTTTCCATGATTGCTGTTTTCTCCATTCCATGCTGCTTTTTTAACTTACGATCCGAAATATTTTGGGATTATATGTATCAGAATCAACTACAGACACCCTGCAGTTAATCCATTGTAATTTTTTATTCATGCTATCCTGCAGCTCTTTCATTATCATTTTTTTAGATCTTGTCCTGCTTCCAAAATCGCCTTCCAAAAACAAAATCACATATTTCTTTTTCGAATCATCCGAAAAACGATCACTTGACAGAAACTGAATGTATTCCTTTAATTCCTCCAAACAGTCCTTTGTATCTCCAAAAGATTTCGCTCCGGTCAAAGCTGCCACCGTCATTGCAGTTTTCTGTGCCACCTCAATATCCAGACTGTCTCGACCTTCCACATTGACAACTGTGTGCGTTGTATTTTTTTTCTGATTATTCGGCGCAATTCTCCAACGGCAATTGCTTTCATCTCCAGTGCAGTTCTTTACTTCTATAAAAGCAATCTTATCTTTATCAACAGAAATAAAATCAACACCTTTTGCTTCTGGCAATTTATTGAAATAATCTCGATAAAATTTTGTATCATCGAATTTAACTACTGTATCATTTTGGGGAAAAAGAAATTTTAGTCCACTTTCTTCCTTGATTTTATTCTCCATAAATAATCCTCTGTTCTCTATCATACATGGCGTCAAATTCCTGCATAATTGCATTATGTTCCAAATCAGATGCTGAATTTTTCATCTCATACTGAACATCATGTGTCTTCTCATCTCGAAATAACGAAATAAACCGAATATCCATTTTTTTAGGGTTTAATTCTGGATAAACCGCAATCATATTAAATTCCTGCTGAATAAAATAATCATGTGTTGAAACAAAAATCTGTACACCCATCTGAGCTAACGCGATCATGGCCTGCACAATCGGGCGAATCATTTTAGGATTCATATTCGTTTCTGGTTCATCCCAGAATAAAATCGTATTCTTATTCAGACTTCCAGAAAGAATCATATAAATAATCATCGACAGTTTTCTATATCCATCAGAAAGTAAGCCCATTTCAAATTCGCCTTCGCCTTTTATTTTGAAATAAAACTTCTTATTTTTCTGTACAATCTGTCCTTTCATAATCTCTTCCAGATTACTTAATACCTGATTTTGTTCTGTTGTATTAGGACCTTTGGAAAGCGGACGGTCTAAAAGCTTTGCCAGATCATAATACATCTCTTCAAAATCAATATGATACTCATCATACAAAGAAACAAAATGTTCTACTGTAGAAATCATTTCTTTCGTTGGAATGTAAATCACATCGTATTTTCCGTTTTTCTCACCACGCTCAACAGAAACATCTGCATGATTCTCCTGCCGATTACCAAATCCAACAGAAATTCTTTGTTCTTTCTCTAAATCAATCGAAAAATCCGTGCGATTGCTTCCTTGTCTACGACTCACAAGTCTGCCAATTTTCATTTCATCTGGACGAAAAATCCCCTGAATCTTTCTTACAAATAGCTGCTCTTCCATCTCTTTTGTTAATGTTTCTCGATTTTCGTTGCTAAGCGGTTTTATCAAAGAATACATTACTTTTAACAGCGTTGTTTTTCCGGTGCTATTTTCTCCACAAATAATGTTAATATTATCCGACCAATCAATCTGTGCATTTCCAAAAGCCATAAAGTTATCTAAAGTCAATTTTTTAATTTTCATATACCTGCCACCTCACTTCTTCGATTTCATTGTTGCCAGCAAGTTCTTTTTTAATCCATATTATTGTATCATACTGTATATGTTTCTTCAATGACAAGCACCAATAGCAAAGGCCAATGTATAAGAAAGAATGTGCCTTGGCACATTCTCGCGCCGAGCGCGGTCGCTTGCGACATATTTCTTCTTCGCGCGAGTGCACATCCCGCGGAGCGTTTTTGTGTCATAGGACGAAGTTTCCTATGACACTAGAAAAAAGAGGCGTCTCCGCCCCGGTTCCCCGGTTTGAAAACGCCTCTTCTCTTTGTTTGATCGAATCAGAGCCATATGGCTTTATTCTATCTCTTTATGCAGTTTTCTGTCCCAGATATCTTGGAATGGAAGGAATCCAGGCTCCGTCCGCTCCTACGAAATATCCGTCTGGTGTATACTCGTTGCAGTACATGGAACCCTGTGGTCTGCCTTCCTGGTATACAGGATTCAGATAGTACCAGATTCCATTGATCAGTATCCAGCCCATATGCATGGAGCCTTCACCCGGAATCAGGTAGTACCACTGATTGTTGTACAGCAGCCAGCCGGTATGCATATAACCTTCTTCATTCATGTACCACCACTTCTGACCAACCTTCACCCACATACTCTTTGCGAATCCATCATCCATCTTGAACATCCAGTTTCCGTCCGCAGTCTGAATCCATCTGCCCTTCAAACCGGCCTCCGGATCATGCTTGCGATCCTTCTCCTCCCGTTCTACCGGGAATCCGATGTAAGTGTTGTAACCACCCTTATCGGTGATGTGATAATGATTGGTTGCAAAATAGCCTATATTGCCATCCCGGTCTTCATAAGTGAAGCCGTGACGGATGTAGGTATCGTCGCCCATACCGCCTTCGAGATAGAAATCGGTTCCGCTCATCCATAAATGCCAGGTGTTGGTTCCGCTTTCGGTAGAGATTCTCAGTTCATGCTGGTTGCCAGCTCCTAAGTATCCCTCTTCTTCTCCGGTGATTCCATTTTCATGGAACTTGTATGCTGCGTCTTTTTCATCTTCCACCGGGCCGCCAAGAATGAATGTGTCATCTCCGCTGCCTGTGGTGATGGTAGTCGGCGCCATGGTTGTTACGATGTCGATCAGGTTATTGCCGCCCGGAACGATGGCTTCGACAGTACCAGGAGCCAGGTTGAACCAGATCTCAGCGTCATTGGTTCCGCCCTGAAGTCTGATCCGGTCTCCGAAGAAACGGATGATCTCGTCAGCTTCTGTAGTCGTCATCTTAAAGCTTCCAGATGTTGTTACGTGGATCTGCTGGTTATCCTTTGAGGACTCCATGGTCAGATCAACCGATGGCTGATCCAGAGTCTCATCGGTATCCTCTTCACCGGTCTCCTTCTTTTCTGTAGTTTCCACATCCAGTTCTCCGATCTTATCCGTTACACGGACAATGATATGGTCCGCACCCTTTAAGATGGTTTTTGGAGAAGCGATGATTCCACTTACTTCGATGGTTCCACCCGGTGTCTCAATCGATACTTCCTTACCAGCAGTCAGCTGCTCGGTTACTTTCATGCCCTTCTGATTTCTGATGGCGATGCTCTCAGCCACTTCACCGGCGATCTCATCTACATCCGTTGTCAGATCTGCATGTTCTGCCTTCACATGAAGCTTCTCTGCTTTCAGAACTGCGTCTTCATTGGTCAGATCACCATTCACGGTCAGATCCGCATCTTTTCCGATGTCCGTGTTCTCCAGTTTCAGAGAACCGTCATTGTCCAGATACAGGTTTTCTGCCTTGAATCCGCCATTTTCTGCCTTGGTTCTTACAGATTTCTCAGCAGAACCAATATTGCCGGAGGTATTCATGCGGACAGTTTCTGCAGTTGCGTTGCATGCAGTTGCCACATTCAGGCCGCTTAAGATGTCATACTGGGAAGTGATCTCGATCAGCTGGTCTGCAGTCCAGGTACCCAGATAAAGGATACTTTCTGCGATCACCTTGATGAAATCATCTGTCTTCATATTGACAATGCCTGCTGCTGCCAGAGACTCAACAACAATGTTTCCTGCCTGTGTCAGGTCGATTCCGCCGGTTCTGGATACCAGTCTGCCAAATACGGACTGGGCGTCATTGTTGATGACGATATCCTTCTCCGCTTCCATATAGAGTCTGCCATTCTCGGCTGCTTCTATGTTCTTCGCCTCTAACCTACCGCCTGTGGTCACATTCACATTCTGACCCTGGGTATCTTCCAGAACCAGATCACGATTGGTTTCCACTGTTACATCGTCTTTATCACTCTTGGCAGTGATCGTGGTCTTGCCAGGCTCAGTGCTGGTCTCCTGAATATTGATCAGGCCGCCAGCTTCTGCCTCTACGCGGTCACCAGTTTTCAGCATCAATGCCTCTTCCCTGGTTCCAAGATCACCTGCTGCTTTCAGGCGGATATTGGCCGCCTCAATAGTTCCTGCACTCAGATCACCACTGGTTGTCACATCTGCGTTTCTACCAGCTGTCAGTTTTGCGTGACCGGTAAGAAGCTCATCGATCACCATCTCACCTGCAGCCTCTGCCTCTACACGCTCTGCCTGTAACAGTTTTGCATGGAGGTCTTTGCTGGTTGCCACTTTCAGAAGCTCTCCAGCCGCTGCCTTTAAGCTGTCAGCAATGATTTCTGCGATTTCCAGGGTTGCCGTTGCTGTAATGTCTGCCGTCTTCGCTGTCAGTTCTTTGATTGTAAGGTTTCCAACAGTCTCAGCCATTCCTGCGCCGTTTTCTGCCTTCATGCTTCCAATCTCAGTATCCTGTGCCGTCTTTAAGGAAATGTTTCCGTTTGCACTGGACAGGCTGTCAATCACTGTCAATCCACTTTCCTGATTGATCTCATTTGCATAAATATCATGTTCTGCAGAAATGGTGATCTTCTTACCGCCTGCATCGATATCCAGGTACTGATCCTTGGAACCTTCCTCAGACTCATCTGCTTTCGCTCCGATGGAATCTGCTTTCAGGTTCAGGCCCTTGGACTTAATGGTACCATTTAAGGAACCACTGCTCGTCACATCAGCCATTCCGTCAATATCCAGATCGATCATTCCGGCGATCAGTTCATCGATTGCAGTATCTCTTGCAGATTTCAGATGGATCTCTCCAGCCTTAGATCCGCTTACCAGATGTCCTACCTTCCAGGTTCCTTCTTCCGGTTTCTGTAGCCGGATATCCTTTAACCACATGTTACCTGCTGTATCAGCCTTAAGCTGACCTTCTGTTTCCAGAACCAGCCATTTGCCTGCGGTTCCTAAGTTTCCTGTGCCATCAGCTGTCTTGCCAGTTGCGTTTAAGGTGATGTCTTTACCAGTCAGATTGGTCTGATCTGTTTCTGTGCTTTCCAGTCCGCTTAAGAGGTTTCCGTTGTTGATCGTAAGTGTGATGTCCTTGCGGTCACCTACACTTCCAGCTTCCACATGACCGATGGTTAAATTGCCATCTACGTTACCGGTAATCTTACCAGTTGCATAGATATTCACCATCTTGCCAGCCTTTAAGTTGTTCATGGAGTAATCTCCATTTACCCGGCTGGTAATGCTTCCGTTTTCTGCCTTGATGGTCTCAATAGCAGTGCTACGCTCCGCACGGAAGGAAATATCGCCGTTTGTGGAACTCATCTCGGTGATCGGGAGAATTCCTTCGGTTCCGATGTCGTGAAGATTGATGTTACCTTTGGCCTTTACGATCAGCGCATTATTTTCTGAAGGTAAGCTCTTGTCTACGATCAGATTGGTTGTCAACGCCTTTTCGTCTGTTCCAACCGTATCTGCTTCCAGAACAATGTTCTTGGCAGTTACATTGGCAGTTGTGTCATCCAGACCATTTACCATAGCTCCGGTCGTCTTGATCTTCACATCATTGCTATCAGAAGAAACTTTCTTCAGTTTCAGAGTCTTGCTGTTGTCCTGGATATATACGCCTGTCTTGGCTTTCGCCTGCAGCTCCAGTTCAGCGTCGCTTCCGTATCCTTTTACTTTCAGGTAATTGGTGTCTTCCGCGATCTGTTTTGCTGTGATATCCAGTTTCTTGGTTGTTACATGTACTTCGTTCGCTGCGATTGCTCCTGCGGTCATCTTATCAGTTGCCGTAAACTGAATGCTTTCCGGAGCGGTCAGATGGTTCACTGTTGTGCTGCCAATGGACTTCATCCAGATATTTTTTGCTGCATCTGCATCCAGTGTATCTGCCTTCACCTTCAATGCACGTTCTGCGGTTCCGATATCGCCATTCACTGCAGTCAATTTCAGATTTCTGCCTGTCACTTCCGGCTCATCTCCAGCTGCGGTTCCAGTCAGACTGTTTGCCTTGATCTGGATATCTTCTTTTGCTTTGATATCCACGAGAGCTAAATAGCCGCTCTTTTCCGTGTTGTCTAAGAAAATGCTTCCCTTTGCTGCAGATGCAGTCATAGAAGATACCTTCGTCTTCAACGGCTGAACTTTCATTCCGATGTTGCCATTGATGCTAGTGATTTCTGCATTTGCTGCAGTCACAGCAGCCATTCCTGCTGCACTGGTCTTTCCACTGATGCTTCCGGCTGCCTTAAAGACGATCTTATCAACTGCCTGCAGCTGTCCTAACATCACATTTCCGGTGAGATCTGTCAGATACAGACTTCCGCGATCCGCTACTGCATTCAGTGTACCGCTTCCAACCTCCACATCCATCGCTTTTGCAGAACTTCCGATACTTCCTGCAGTTGCATGAAGGGTAATATTGTCTGCAGTGATCGCCGCACTGCCGCCCTCTGCACAGTTTACCATACCGGCTGCTGTCAGAGAAACCTTTCCTTCGTTCTTGGTGCTTCTGATATTCTTCACATTAGCTGTACCCAGCTCTGTTGCGTAGATATCACCGGCAGAGATCATCTCCATGTTACCGGAAATCTCTGTTCTCAGGTTCTGCTCCTTCGTTCCGATCGCACTGCTCTTTAAGATTCGAAGAGCGGCTGCCTTGATGTTCGTCTCGAAGGTAACTGCCTTCACTACATGATCTGCACGGATCTCTACGACACTGTCAGAAATGATAGAGCCAATACCCAGATCTCGTTCCTTCGCTGCCAGATAGATTGATCCAGTGTTTAGATCTGTTGTAGATAACCCTCTTTCTCCGACGGATACACGAATCGGTGTTGCAGCTGTTCCAAAGCTTTTGGTTACCTGGAGTTTCATGCCAGCTGCTTTCAGATCAATATTCTGAGAACCTTCTCTTGTCACGGTATCTGCTGTCAAAGTCAGATCAGTGCCCGCCATGATTGTTCCTGTCAGGTTAACCTCGGTTCCAGGTGCAAGGATCTTGACATCATTTTCAGCAGTGATCGTATTCAGATTGTAAGTTCCAAGATTGTCGTATTCAAACTCAACTGTCTTACCCTCTGTCATTCCAGTAACATCCTGCTCTTTTTCAACGGTTGTAACCGTTACACCTACATACTGACTGGATGTCTCATCGTAAGAAATATAATCATACTGCTTAAGCACCTGACCCGCCTTCACAACTTCATATTTCTTCGTATTCTTGTTATAACGGATCTCATCGTACTGATTCTCATCTGTGCTTCCTGGTGCCGGTTTGTAAAGCAGAGTTACCTCATCATCTACAAGCCAGTAGTTCTTTGAAATCTCCTCTGTGTAGGTGCCATCTTCTAACTTCTTCAGATACTGGATTCCATTCGTGCTTCCCAGAGTGATCGTCTGCTCTGTGCCGCCGATCTTCACTTTCACCTGACCGGTTGGGTTTCCATCTGCATCCTTCAGATACTCTGCAGGCTGATCCAGTTTTTGATAGGTTACCTGATCATCCGCAACGGTTGTTACCAGATAGTACTCAAAGCCTTCCGTATCATAACGCTCTTCTACGTGTTTTCCGGCTGCGACCTGATACTGGTTCATACATGCAGAATCCGTATAATACCGGGTCTTCCACTCACCACTTGCTGCATCCAGTTCTGTTTTCTCATATAAGGTATCAGTGATTTGTGTTTCTGTCTTACTGCTGGTTACCACAATATTTAATGCGGTAGAAACAGATTCTGTCGTTGTATACTTATATGCTCCAGTCACCGGATCTTCAACCAGTACGCCTACTACCAATTTTGGCAGATCAAGTATCAGGTGGATCTTTTTGCCCTTGATGGACTGGATCAGAGCCCGGTCCACATTGCTGATCTTCGCTGCCTCTGCATCTGCCAGTGCCTTCGCCTGTGCAGAGGTCGTTCCCTGAACCTCCACATAACGCTTCAGTCCCGCCTGAAGATAGACATTACCAGCTGCATCTATGATCAGTTCCGGACGTTTCAGGTTGTTGTTGTTATCTTTTGCCACAAACAGATTGACATGAAGCGGGTTGCCGTCCATTCCTACATTATCTGCATTCTGGATATTTAACTTCGATACATCCAGCTTCGCATTTTCTCCAAAGTATACGTTTCCCTTCGTTCCGTTGAACAAAACATTTAAAATCGCCGTATAGTAAGAGAACAGACCATCAAAGGTAACATTCTTTCCAGTATTCGTTGTAATGGTAACTTCCGGCTGAGCCATGTTATCAACCACATCCTCCATCACAAATCCCGAATAATCACTGCAAAGAATGGTATATGCGCAGCTTTCAGGATCATACTCTGCTAAAAGATCAATGTTCTTTAAGATCAAATTCTTAGCCGAGTTGTTGGTAATATTCAATTTGGTGATCACGTTGTTACTGTGAACCTTCACATTTCCACTTACCTTGCCATATGCGGATTCGATTTTTAAGCTTCCGTTGGCCTTAGAGCTGAAGGTTTTGATCTTGACATCATTATCGGTTGTCTCATAGGTCACATCTTTATTGGCGATGTTTCCCTGTTCATCAATGATAATGTCCACAGCTGCGTTGCTTCCATAATAAATATCACCGTTTAAGATTACATTGTTTGTCGAACTGTAAGAACCATTTTCATATTTCTCTGTCTCACTCTGAAGGATCTTTTCTACTACAATCTCCTCTACCCAGGTGATCACCTTTACGATCGTCTTTGTGATCCATTTCACGATCTTATTCAGTGGCCATGGAAGTTTCTTACAGATCTTTGCAGAAACTTTTTCGATTACATTCTTTGTCTTTGTAACCGTCTTTTTTATAAATTCGGTTACTGTGACTGCCTTATACTCTGCTTTCTTTGTATAGGATACTTCTCTCTCGCTCTTCGTTGCTGCTCCAATCGCGATGTCTCTTGCGTTCATTGAAGAGCTGCTGTCCTTGATCTCTACATTGCCATAGATTCCGGTGTTGTTGGTTGCTGTTGAAATAACAGAACCGGTTCCACCTGCAGTATATCCATAGCTGTAAGCATTTGTATAAATATCATTGGTTGAAATCGCGTACAGGGTTAATCTTTCACCTGCATGCAGCTTCACGCCAGTTCCTGTAACCGTTGCATATGCAGTGACATCGACGGTTGCATTTGGCCTAGATTGGGTATTGATCACAGATCCAGTCTCCGAATATGCAGAAGCATATGCGTAGATTCTCTTGATCAGTGCCTGGATATCCAGATTCTTCGCCGCTGACACTTCTGTGTACGATCCAAGATCGATCTTGGAATTGATCCTCATCGTATTCTTAACATCTGTGGAAATTGAACTGAGACCGTCTACGGTGAACTTGATTTTTCCATAAACTCTTGCTTCCGTATCGGTTTCTGTTCCAATCGTTGTGTCTCCGGTCTTTGCATTAACTGACGCATGATTGCCAGAAGATCCGTCGATGAATTCCACAATTGCGTTAGCATTTGTAACTGCCTCTGCCTTAACATTTGTTCCTGCTGCCACTCCACCTGCACCGCCGTATGCGGTTAAGTTGGAGGTAATGTCTTTCGCTGATGCGTGGATGACGATATTACCCTGCTGTGCAATGATCGTAGATGGAGATATTCTCACTCGTACATCATCAGTCACTGTCTGAATCGCGCTGGCAACACCTTTGGCAATGATCGCTCCGGCGATCGCAGTTGCATAACCCTTATAAGAGTTATCAGATTCTGCGATGATCACGATTGCATTATCATCCAGATTGTTGTCCGTCGCTGTCAGTTTACTTCCGCTTCCTACCTCTGCATAAGTCTGATTAGATACAGTCGTATTATCGCTGACATCATTTGCTGATCCACCAAGGGCTCCTGAGGATGCCGTTGCGGTCGTGTCCTTCTTGATCGCTGTTCCTGCTTTGATCAGAATGTTCTGTGCCGTAACAGTACTTCCATTCACGCCTGCAGTCGTCTTGTTGATAATCTTCGTTGTGATCTTTGTCAGACCACCAGATGCAAAACCTGCTACGCTATATCCTGTTGCTTTTCCGACAACCTGATGCTCATCCTGTGCCAATACAGAAACGGTTCCCGTTGCGTCTATCTTGCTGTTGCCTGCAATATTGGCTGTTGTGGTAATGTTCTCTGTCATGGACAGGCTCTGTGCGGTTCCAGCTACCAGAAGTCCGCCTGCGGTTCCTTTGGCTGTTCCGTTTACGGTTCCGTCATAATCTGCCAGAACGGTAACGTTTCTTGCTGCTGTGATGATTGTTCTGGTGATTCGTGCGATGGTTTCGAAGGTGTTGCTGATCTTCACCACTACCCCACCAACTGCCGCGCCACCAGCTGCCGCTAAGCCTGCTCCGTTGCCGGTTAAGCTTCCATTGACTTTGCTGAGTACCAGGGCATCCTCTGCTAATGTCAGAGTTGCATTAGTTACTTCTGCGGTTGCACTGCCATCTACGGTGATTTCCGAAGATGCACCGGAACCACTTACCAGGCCACCGGCTGCTCCTGCATATGCATTGGATTCCAGATTACCAGCCTTGTTATAAGAGTTATTATCATTGACATTGAACAATGCACGCACTCTTATATTTTTAGCCTGAATCTGGCCGCCTGTAACAGATGCTAACACAACCGGTTTTACTGTCAGTCTGGCAATCGCCGCCTGAACAGATCCGCCTAATGCTGCTGACAAACCATACGCATTTGCTGTTGCAGTTAAAATACTGTGGGCCAGAATATCGTAAGTACCATTTGATGCTGTCACATTGGCTCCACTTGCTACTTTTGTTGTACTTCCTACCTCTACAAGTGCAAGAGTCACAGATCCTGTTGCTCCATAACCTACATTTGCTGCTTTGGTGGTTGCTGTAGAAGTAATATTCTGATATGCATTCAGTTTCACATTGCCATTGGCAGATGCCAAACCGCTGCCACTAAGTGCTTCTACGATGGTTGTTCCAGTTACTTTTAATCTGGCTGCTGCCATTCCTGCAGATGCCCAGCCTACACCATAACCGTCTGCTGTTGGATTTGTATTGATGATTAACCGTGCTGATACGTTAACTCCGGACGTTCCATTTCCATTTACAGAACCGGTGCTTCCGATCAGAACTTTCGTCGTTCCAGTCACATCCATGTAAGCCACGGCTGCGCCCAGTCCGATGACTCCTCCGGAACCTACTACCGCCTTAAAGGCATTGCTGGTAATCTGGTTCTCTGCGTTGATGGTTACGGTGCCACTTGCATTAATAGTTCCGTTGATTTCTGCCTGAACCGTGCCATTTAAGATTGCGATAGCCACCGCACCGCCTGCTACCAAAGCACCTACAGATACAGAACCTACATATGCGGTTACTGTGGTTGTTTCTGCTGCGTTGATCTTGGCGTCGCCTGTTAAGGTGAGCACAGTTCCAGAACCGATTCTTGCCGTTGTTGCATTAGCAGTTTCCCCTGTGAAGTAACCTTTGATATCCAGTTTCAGGTTTTCGCCAGTTAAACCATTGGCATTATTCAGAGCCTCGTTAATACTCTTCTGGCTATTGGAACTTACATCATTCGTGTCATCCCGCTTCATTGCCGTCTTTGCATCATCACTCTGCTTGCTGCCAACCAGAATTACCAGTACACTGCCGGATACAGCGCCGACACCACCGGAACCTGCCGCTACATAAGACGTAATGTTCCGTTTAGAGTTTGCTGTCAGATTCAGGTTCGCTGCTGTAATCTTGCCATTTGTTCCAATCTCTGCCAAAACGGTATTCTTGAAGATCAGAACTGCTGCTGCTCCGCCCACGGCTGCTCCGCCGCCGGATACGGTACCTGCCGTCATGTCAATGGTTACAATATCTTCTGCCTGAACGGTTAAATCACCGCTCAGATTGATGGTTACGTTGTTGCCGATTCTTGCGGTTGTATCTGCATTGGCAATGATCAGGATCAGAGATCCGCCCACTGCGGTGCTTCCACCAGTTGCTGCTGCCACCACGCCGGTGATGGTTTCTTTGGACTGTGCAGTCACATTCAGAGAACCTGCGGTAATCGTTGTACCATTCAGTACCTCCGCCTTGGTATGGCTCTTGAAGATGATGCTTGCTCCTGCTCCGCCCACTGCGGTAATTCCCGCTGCGACAGATGCCGCTCCAGAAGTAATGTACTGCCGGTTGATGGCTTTTACATTGACTGCTGCTGTACCTGTCTCAATGGTTCCGCCAAGCTGGCTGGTTATGGTATTCTCTGTGTAGAGAACGGATGCACTTCCCGCGCCGCCTGCCAGACCGCCTGCCAAGCTGGTTGTCAACAGGAATACATTGTTATCGCTGATTGCCAGAACGTCAACTCCGCCTGGTGCATAAACCGTACCATTTAAGATGGCCTCTACGGTCTTCTTTAAATGAGTTACTACGATGGTTCCAGTTGCCCCTGCGATACCGACTGCCGCGCCACCGGCTGCCGTGTCAACCTCCGTGGAGTCCATGGCGATGACTTTCACGCTGGATGCGGATGTCTTCTGTTCCCGGTTTGCTTTTACCTTCTGGTTGATCTGCGCGCCCTGTTCTGCTTTTGCCCGTACTTCAGTTTTAGAAACCACTGTTGTAGAAGCAACCGCTCCTGCTGCTCCAGTACCTGCAGAACCAGAAGCAGTGATTGCCATCAGATTGTTGGTATTAAATGCTCCGATGAGAACACCGCACCGAACCGCTTTCTGGCGGTTTCTCTTCCGGTTGCCATCCTTGCCATCTAACTCGCCGGTATAGAAACTAATACCTGTCGTTCCATAAGCATCTAACTGAGCCAGTCTTCCAACCAATGCCTGAACCTTGTTGCTTGCTTTCACAACTGCTACGCCTGCCGCAGCGCTGCCAGATATTAAAGTTGCGCTGATTGCGGTATTTGCAGCTCCTGCAATCACATACAGATTCTGGTTATCTTCTGCCCAGATTGCGATACTTCCGTTTGCCGTCAGATTGGTAGCTACAGTATTGGCCTTCACCTCTGCGGTTGTCTCATTCTTTATGATAATCGTAGAAACTGCTCCGTTCACAGCGCCTGTTGGTGTTGCACCAACTGCTGCACCGGCACTGACTACAACCACCACATAGGCTTCGTCGCTGATTGCCTTGATGACGATATTTCTTCCACTGGTTAATACTGCGCCTTCATCTACATAGGCGTTGGTCACCTTCTGGAAGGTAATGGTGTCGTTGGAAATGCCTGCGCTGACTGTGCCGCTGGCAGCTATATTACCTACCACATCCTGAATGGAAGTGGTATCCACTGCGATCACCAGAATATC
>ERZ856578.1038-NODE-1038-length-54936-cov-5.242221_pt1 | contig 54936 bp, 57 predicted proteins | sample MGYA00514384_ERZ856578 | MGnify/ENA primary metagenome ERZ856578 (study PRJEB29103, sample SAMN06111958) | human gut metagenome | biome: human gut; feature: ankylosing spondylitis patient; material: healthy_person | host: Homo sapiens | place: China:Hangzhou...
GATAGAGCCACAGGTCCCGGTCCGGGTGGGCCTCCACCTCCTCGGTCATGTCCTGGAGGGGGGCCACGTCAAATTTCTCCCGGCCAGACAGGACGAACTGGATGTCGGCATACTTCCGGTGGGCCTCCGGGGTGTCGTTCACCGGGCGGGTCTCATAGTCCTGAAGGAAGAAAAACAGGTCCTCCCCCTCCACCTCATACCGGGTTTCGGTAAGGGCGGAAAAGTCCGTGTCCCGCAGCAGCTGCAAGCCCCGATAGACGCGGGGGTGGACGGTTTTATATTGCTCTATGTTTTTCAGACTGTCAAAGATCATGGCGGTGCGCTCCTTCCTGATTCCGGGCCCCTTCGGCCCGCTGCTGCCCCCATTATACGGACAGACCCCGGCCTTGGCAAGGGGCGAAAAAAGAACGGATGTCAAAAACCAGGCAAACACCGTTTTTTATTGCAGAACACAGGTTAGTTTTTAACGCCGTTTTTACCCAGTTTGTGGGGATTCCGCCGAAAAAAAATTCGTCTATTGCCTTTATTCGTAAGAACCTATATAATGAGTTCGCAAAAGAGAGGATAGCGTTCTCTATTGCGGAACTTACAAAAGGAGGCGCTGCACATGGACGGACGGGCCGAACCAAAGGTCAAATCCCTGGCCAAGGCGCTGAACATCCTCTCCTGCTTCACCATTCAAGAGCCCATCCTGGGCGTGACGGAGCTGGCCAACCGCATCGGTGTGACCAAATCCAACATCCACAACATTCTGTCCACCTTCACCTCCATGGGCTATCTTCAGCGGCTGCCCGACGGGCGCTATACCCTGGGGCTGAAGATCCTGGAATACGCGTTCATCATCAACCAGAACCTGGGCTATCCCAACGCCGTGTATGACATCCTGGTGGAGACGGCCAGCCGCACCGGCGAGATCGTCTATTTCGGTCTGCCCTATGGCACCAACGTCCTCTATCTCTATGTGGCCCACCCGGCCGACCGGCTGGGGGTGCTGCCCTATCGGGACATCCTGGGCGAGACCGCTCCCTTCTACTGCACCGGCATCGGCAAGGCCATCCTGGCCCACATGCCCGAGGAGGAGTGGCTCTCTCACATCCCTGAGGAGCGCACCAAGTATCAGCCCAACACCGTCACCGATCTGGACGGCATTCTGGAGGAGCTGCGCATCACCCGCCGCCGGGGCTATTCCATCGACAACGGCGAGCGTGACCCCAACATCCGCTGCGTGGGCGTGCCCGTCTATAACGCCGCCGGACAGCTGGTGGCCGGGGTGAGCACCTCCGGTCCCTCCGTCACCATGACGGACGAGAAGCTGCTGGAGTGCGCAGGCATCCTGCAAAACGCCGCCCTGAAGATGCGTGAGCGCATCTATCGGTAATTTTTCTTCGTTTCTTTTCCGGGTGGAGAGCCCGGTTTGGAAAAATAGGTACATTTTTGGATTTAGGAGGATCTACATGAAAAACTGGAAAAGAAGCATCGCCCTCTGCCTCAGCGCCGTCATGATGATCGGCCTGCTGGCCTCCTGCGGCAGCAAGACCCCCGCCGCCTCTGCTTCCGGCAGCACCGCTTCCGGCAGCACTTCCACCAACACCGAAGACGTTGGCGATCCCGTCAAGCTGGTCTTCTCCATCGCCGCTGTGCCCACCGACGCCCACGGCGCTGCCCAGAAGGTCTTTAAGGACACTCTGGAGGAGATCTCCGGCGGCAACATGACCGTGGAGTGCTATGACTCCGGCTCCCTGTATGGTCAGGACACCGAGCACGACGCCCTGAAGAACGGCGACGTGGACCTGATCTACTCCTCCGCCTCCTGGCTGACCGACGGCTCCCCCTGGGTCTCCATGTTCACCGCTGGCTATGTGTTCCAGAGCTATGACCACATGACCAAGGTGCTCAACGGCGACATCGGCAAGGAAGTCTTCCAGAAGATCGCCGACGAGCAGGGCATCCTGCCCCTGGGCGCTTATTACCTGGGCACCCGTCAGGTCTCCCTGTCCGAGGACAAGCAGATCAAGACCCCCGAGGACCTGAACGGCATCAACCTGCGTATGCCCAACTCCGACGCTTGGGTCTTCCTGGGCAAGGCCATGGGTGCCAACCCCACCGCCATTCCCTTCAACGACCTGTATCTGGCCCTGCAGACCGGCACCGTTGACGGCCAGGACAACCCCCTGCCCACCGTGCAGTCCGCCAAGTTCTATGAGGTCCAGAAGTCCATCTCCCTGACCAACCACCTGGTGGACTCCGTGTGGCCCACCATCAACCTGAACACCTGGAACAAGCTGACTGACACCCAGAAGGGCTGGGTCATGGAGGCCGTTGAAGCCGGCCGCAAGGCTTGCGACGAGCAGAACCTGAAGACCGAGAGCGAGGTCCAGGACTTCCTGAAGGAGCAGGGCCTGAGCATCTATGAGGCCGATGTGGCTGCCTTCGCCGACCACGTTCTGAACACCTATCTGAACGACCCCATCTCCGACAGCTGGGACAAGGACCTGCTGGCCGAGATCCAGGCCATGGCCTAAGTTCTCCCAAAGGTACATCCCCAACGGGGGCTGGGATAGTCCCGGCCCCCGTTTTTAAGTGCCAAAACCAATTTTCATTTTTCCTTCTGAGATCCGTTTGAACTTCCGGGCTGCCCCGGATAAAAAATTTTTGAAAGGAGCGAACATAATGAAAAAAGTCGGCGGTTTTATCCGCGACTGCGTGGAAAAGTACATCCCGGCAATGGCCTTTACGGTGCTGTTCCTGGTGTTCGTTTTCCAGGTTTTCATGCGCTACGTTATGAAGATGCCCCAGGCCTGGACCACCGAAGTGGAGCAGGCCTGCTTCCTGTGGCTGGTCATGCTGGGCGCGTGCTACTGCCAGCGGCTCAACGGCCACGTCACCTTCACTCTGGTCTATGACAAGATGAACGTGAAGGGCAAGGCCATCACTGCCATGCTGGGCAACATCCTCATCACCTTCACCTGTCTGGTCACCTTCCTGCCCTCCCTGAACTATGTGTGGGGCCTGATGGAGCGCCAGCAGATGACCACCCTGCTGAAGTGGCCCAAGACGGTCGTCTTCATGCCCTATGTGGTCTTCCTGGCCTTTATCGTGGCCTATGCCGTCATGGAGCTCTATGAGGAGATCATGGTCCTGTCCGGCAGCAAGAAGTATACCGACATGATGCTCGAAGCCTCTAAGTCCGAGGCCGAGCAGGCCATCGAGGCCTCTCTGGCCCAGGAGGACCTGGACCTGTCCCACATCGACTATGGAGGTGACAAGTAATGCTGGATAACCTTCCTCTGATCGTATTCCTCATCTGCTTTGTCCTGATGTTCGTGCTGCGTATGCCCATCCCCACGGGCATGATCGCCGCCTGTACCATGTACTTCCTCACCGACGGTCTGGTGGACGGCAACAGCTTTATCGGCATGATCACCGGCCAGGAGGGCCAGCTGCACCTGGTGGCCCAAAAGACCATCGAGGCCATCTTCACCAACACCACCATCATTGCCGTGCCCCTGTTCATCTTCGCCGCCAACGTGATGAACGCCGGCAAGATCACCGAGTATGTGTTCGGCGTGTGCAAGGGCCTGGTGGGCCGCTTCCCCGGCGGTCTGGCCCACGTGAACGTGCTGGCCTCGCTGGTGTTCTCCGGCATGACCGGCTCCGCCGTGGCCGACGCCTCCGGCCTGGGCAAGATGGAGATTGACGCCATGCGCGCCGAGGGCTATGATGACGGCTTCTCCTGCGCCATCACCGCCGCCTCCGCCACCATCGGCCCCATCTTCCCCCCCTCCATCCCCGCCGTTATTTACGCCATGCTCACCGGCGCCTCTGTGGGCGCGCTGTTCATGGCCGGTATGATGCCCGGCGTGATCCTGGCCATCTGCCTGTGTATCTACATCGCTTTCATCTCCAAGAAGCGCAAGTATCCCAAGTCCGTTCCTCCCCAGCTGGGTGCCTATCTGCGCTATTGCTTCAAGGCCATCTGGGCCCTGCTGACCCCCGTCATCCTGCTGGTGGGCATCTACACCGGCGTGATGACCCCCACCGAGGCTGGCGCCATCGCCGGTGCCTATGCCCTGCTCATCGCCGTTCTGGTCTATCACATCCTGAACTGGGAGGGCCTGAAGCAGGTCATTTTCGACACCGTGAAGGGCACCGGCTCCGTCTCCATCATGGTGGGCGCGGCCTCCGCCATCTCCTTTATCTTCGCCAAGGAGCAGATCGGCGTCCGCCTGGGCAACTGGATCACCTCCTTTACCGACAGCAAGTATGTCTTCCTCATCATGGTGAACATCATCATCCTGGTGCTGGGCATGTTCGTGGACACCTCCGTCATCCAGCTGGTCATGATCCCCATCCTGTGGCCCGTGGCCCAGCAGTTCGACGTGAACATCATCCACTTCGGCCTGATCATCATCTTCAACATGATGCTGGGCCTGTCCACTCCTCCCTTCGGCATGTGCCTGTTCATCACCTCCGGCATCTCCGGCACGCCCCTGAAGAACGTCATCAAAGAGATCTGGGGTCCCATCGTGGTCATGCTCATCGTGCTGCTGATCATCACCTTCGTCCCCGAATCCGTGCTGTTCCTGCCCAAGATGTTCGGCCTGATGTGAGCCGACTTCCCCGCTGTTCCTATTTGAAACCTAATATCTATCGAAGGAGCGATTTTTCATGGCATTTTCCATCAATCCCGGCGTTTGGCCCGTTATGATCACCCCCTGGACCGAGGACAACAAGCCTGACTTCAAGGCCATCAAGCAGCTGTGCGACTGGTATGTGGAGAAGGGCTGCACCGGCATCTTCGCCGTGTGCCAGTCCAGCGAGATGGCCTACCTCACCGAGCAGGAGAAGCTGGACATCGCCCGTGCCACCGCCGAGGCGGTGGACGGCCGCATCCAGGTGGTGGCCTCCGGCCACACCGCCGATGACAAGGCCACCCAGTTCCGGGAGATCGAGAACATGATGAAGATCCCCGGCATCGGCGCTTACGTGCTGGTGTCCAACCGTCTGGACCAGAAGAACGAGGGCGAGGCCGTGTTCGAGGCCAACGCCCAGGAGATCTTTGACCGCTATCCCGAGATCGACTTCGGCATCTACGAGTGCCCCATGCCCTGGAAGCGCCTGGTCTCCACTGAGTTCCTGCGCAAGGCCGGTCAGCAGGGCCGCATGGTCTTCCTGAAGGACACCTGCTGCGACTACGAGCTGGTGCGGGAGCGCCAGGCCGCTGTCGAAGGCACCCCCCTGAAGATCTTCAACGCCAACGCCCAGTCCTGGTTCGACAGCGTGTGCCACGGCGCCGCCGGTTACAGCGGCGTGATGGCCAACTTCCACCCCGATCTGTACAAGTGGTGCTTCGATCACAAGGACACCGACTATGACAAGGCCCGCCTGGTGGCCGACTTCCTGACCACCGCCGCCATGATCGAGATGCGCATCTATCCCTGCAACGCCAAGTATCACCAGAACCTGGTGGACGTGCCCATGAGCGTCTTTGCCCGCAGCGCCGACTGCGCCAAGCTGGACAAGAACGCCAAGGGCGAGGTGGAGAGCCTCATCCACCTGGAGCAGTATGTCCGCAAGCAGCTGGGCCTGCTGTAATTTAAAAACCACGTGGGCGTCCTGAGCTTTTCAGGGCGCTCATGCAATATCCGTCATAATGGGAGGAATCTTCTATGACTTTGAAAAAGCCTAACATTCTGGTAGTCGGCAGCTTTATGATGGACCTGATCGCCAGCACCCGCCGGGTGCCCAACTCCGGCGAGACCGTCATCGGCATGAAATTCCAGACCGCCCCCGGCGGCAAGGGAGCCAACCAGGCCGTGCAGTGCGCCCGGCTGGGGGCCCACGTCACCATGGTGGGCCAGGTGGGCGACGACGCCTTCGGCAAGATCATGACCGACACCGCCGCCGCCGCGGGCGTGGACGTGTCCCACGTGTCTGTGGACCCCAACGAGTCCTCCGGCGTGGGCCACATCACCCTGGAGGTCACCGACGACGGGGCCAAGAACCGCATCACCGTCTGCCCCGGGGCCAACTTCACCCTGACGGTGGACGACCTGGCCTGGCTGAAGGACCAGATCGGCCGGTATGACCTGGTGATGATGCAGTTCGAGCTGCCCATGCCCGTCATCGAGGCGGTGGCCCAGTGGGCCCACGACGCCGGGGTCATCGTCATGATCAACCCCGCTCCCGCCGCCCCCCTGTCCGACAAGCTGCTCGCCTGCACCACCTATATCTCCCCCAACGAGCACGAGGCCGCCATCCTGGCCGACCACTCCATCGACGTGTCCAACGGCATCAACATGGACGACGTGGCCATCGTGGCAAAGGCCTTCCATGACCGGGGCGTGGAGAACCTGATCATCACCATGGGCGAGAACGGCTCCATCGTGGCGGGCAAGGACGGCATCCACCACACCGACTGCGTGAAGGCCCCCCAGGTGGTGGACCCCACCGCCGCCGGAGATTCCTTCGTGGCCGCCTTCTGCACCGGCCTCACCGCCGGCCTGCCCCAGGGCCAGGCTCTGGCCTTCGCCAGCCACACCGCCTCCCTCACCGTGTCCAAGATGGGCGCTATGCCCAGCCTGCCCACAGTGGATCAGGTGCAGGCCTTTATGCTCCAGCGCGGCTACACCGGCTTTGACCCCGCCGTTCTGGACGGTTTGAAGTAATATCCTTATCTTTCCCCATGGGAATACCAGTATCGAAAAGGAGTGTATCATTATGCTGAAAGAGGAGAGCAAGCAGGCTGTTTCTCAGTTCTTCACCGCTGTGGACCAGGAGTTCAACGCCTTTTTGAAGGCCCGCAGCCCCGAGGATTATGAGGCCGCCGCCCAGCTGATCCTGGAGTCTCAGGCCCACGGCGGACGGCTCCACGTCACCGGCATCGGCAAGTGCAGCCACGTGTCCACCTATGCCGCCTCTCTGTTTTCTTCCACCGGAAACCCCGCCTATTATCTCCACGGGACGGAGGCCGTCCACGGCTCCTGTGGCCAGCTGGTGGCCGGGGACGTGGTCATCGCCATCTCCAACTCCGGCGAGACCGGCGAGCTGAAGGCCACCGTCCTGGCCGTGAAGAACAACGGCTGTAAGATCATCGGCGTGTCCGGCAACCCCGACAGCTGGCTGGCCCACGAGAGCGACGCCTTCCTGGTGGCCGGCGTGAAGCAGGAGGGCGGCCCCCTGAACCGGGCCCCCCGGAACTCTGTCCTGGCCGAGCTGCTCACCCTGCAGGCCCTGTCTGTGGCCCTCCAGGTAGAGAAGGACTGGGACCCCGTGAAGTATGTCCGCTGCCACCCCGGCGGAAAGCTGGGCCAGCTGCGGGACAACGAGAAGAAGTAAATTAAGGGAGGTTTTTCACATGCTCACTGGTAAGCTGATCCACCCGGACATCATGGCCGCCCTGGCCCTGTGCGGCCACGGGGACAAGGTCCTCATCGCCGACGGCAACTATCCCCTGGACTCTAAGAGCGGTGAGGCCGAGACCGTCTATCTGGGCCTTACCCCCGGTCTGCCCACCGTCACCGACGTGCTGGAGGCCATCCAGAGCGTGGTGAACATCGAGAAGGCGGAGGTCATGGACCCCGCCGACGGCACCACCCCCGAGATCTTCGGCCAGTTCCAGTCCATGCTGGGCGGCATGGAGCTGACCAAGCTGGGCCGGTATGAGTTCTACGACGCCTGCTGCCAGCCCGGCGTGCGTCTGGCCATCTCCACCGGCGAGAAGCGCACCTTTGCCAACATCCTCGTCACCATCGGCGTGGCCTGAGCCATCTGAAGTTTCATCGTCTGACCGCCGCCGCAGGTCTCTCCTACGGCGGCGGTCTTTTTGTATGTCTTTTGACGTCCCTGGACAGACTAAGGGCATCTATCACGCCTGGAGGTCGATGCTCATGTCCCGTTTCCGCCCTTCCAAGGGTCCCGTTCTGGCCGGGCTGGCCCTGTGCCTGGTCCTGGCCGCCGCGATCTGCTACTACCACGCACAGCAGCCCCTGTCCCCCGCCGCCGGTCCGGCGGCCATCCCCGCCTCCACGGACAACTGGGGCCTGTCCTTCCCGGAGGAGGGCCAGTCCCCCGTGGGCAACGCCAGCTCCGAGGAGCTGGCCAACTACAACGCCCGCTTTCTGGGGGACACGTCCAAAAAAGTCATCTATCTCACCTTTGACTGCGGCTATGAGAATGGCTATACCGACGCCATTCTGGATGCATTGAAAAAGCACCGCGCCCCCGCCGCCTTTTTCGTGGTGGGCAATATGGTCGAGACTGCCCCCGACGTAGTCCGCCGCATGGCTCAGGAGGGGCACATCGTGGGCAACCACACCTTCCACCACCCGGACATGTCTGCCATCGCCGACCAGGCCGCCTTTCAGAAGGAGCTGGACAGCCTGGCGCAGCTCTACCAGCAGACCACGGGCCAGACCATGCCCCGGTATTACCGCCCGCCCCAGGGCAAATATAACCTGGAAAATCTGAAGCAGGCCCAGGCCCTGGGCTATCAGACCATCTTCTGGAGCCTGGCCTATGTGGACTGGTACGCGGACGACCAGCCCACGGCCGAGCAGGCATTTGGCAAGCTCCTCCCCCGCATCCACAGCGGGGCCATCGTTCTTCTCCACGCCACCTCCCGCACCAATGCGGAGATACTGGATGAGCTGCTCACCCGGTGGGAAAACATGGGCTATACCTTCGCCTCCCTGGATCAGCTGCCCACCCTGTGAGCACCCCATTCAAAAACTTTTTTATTTATTTTTAAAAAAGACTTGCATTCTGCCGCAAAAGCTGGTATGATACCAGTCGAGGCTTTTTGATAAGCGATTCTCATAGCGAGGAGGTAAGCAACATGGCCAAATGCGAATTCTGCGACAAGGGCGTCACCTTCGGCATTCAGGTGTCCCACTCTCATCGCCGTTCCAACCGCACCTGGAAGCCCAACGTGAAGCGCGTGAAGGCGATCGTGAAGGGCACCCCCACTCACGTGTACGTCTGCACCAGATGCCTCCGTTCCGGTAAGGTCACCCGCGCTGTGTAATGGAATATGGCAACTAAAAACAGCCGCCTTTTTCGGGCGGCTGTTTTTCTTTTGTCCCGGCGCTTGCTTTTGGTCGGACGTTCTGATATATTAAAGTCAGACAAACAGAAAGGTGGGATACTCATGGGGATGATACATCCAGCGCCCCGGCGGTGTTTGGCGGCGGCCTGCGGCGGCGTATTTCTCGCGGCCATGCTCCTCCTGCCCTCCTGCGGGGTGCAGCATACAGCAGACCCCGTCCAGGACTTTCAGGCGCAGCTGACAGAGCGTGCCGTGCCCTTTGTGGGCTCTGACAAGCAAGAGCCCCGAGACCTTGTGCCGGACTCCATTCAGTACGGCCACTTCTCCTCCCCGTCGTCTGACGAGCTGTGTGCCCTCTTCAAGGATACGTCCCTGGTCCACCCGGAGGGGCTGGACCGGACCCTGGCCGTGGTCTATGATGCGGAGGACCTGTCTGTGGTGGCCAGCCACGAATTCGTCGCGGACCAGGTCCAGCTTCAATTTCTCCCCGCCAAAGACGGGCGGGACTATGTGCTCTATCTGGGCACCGTCACCTATCAGGGTATCTCCGCCTATTACCTACAGCTGTTCCAGATCGGCAATTCGGCCTGGGAGCCCGTCTCCGCAGACCTCCCCCAGCCGGACGACGACCAGCCCGGCGGCTGCGCCTATTCCATCACTGACCAGGCCATCCTGCGCCTGAACGGGGACCACACCTACACGTCCTATGTGTGGGACCAGGAGGCAGAGTGCTTTCTCGAAAGCAGCGTACTCCCGTGACTGATTTATCCGCCAAACAAAAAACCGACAGAGCCTGCACACCTGCAAGGCTCTGTCGGCTTTTTTATACTTCTTTCGCCGCTCTCCAGGGCACGTCCTGAAAGCGCTCTCCGGCCTCCAGGACCTCCACCGCTCCGGCGGTGACGTCCAGGACGTGGGCAGCGAACTCTGCGGCGCACTCCTCGGGCAGCAGGCAGGACAGCACCACGTCCGCCCCATAGTCCACCTGCTCCACCACACCGGAGAAGGCAGCCACCTCCCGGCGCATCCCCTCGAACTGGGCGTAGGTACAGGGCACCTCCATGGCCACCCACCGGCGGACCACGGAAATGCCGGCGGCATCCAGGGCGTCCTTAGCGCTCTGGGTATAGGCCCGCACCAGGCCCCCGGCCCCCAGCAGCACCCCGCCGAAATATCGGGTGACCACGCAGCACACGTTCTCCACGCCCTCCCGCTGGAACACGTTCAGCATGGGCTGGCCCGCCGTGCCCTGGGGCTCCCCGTCGTCGGAGTAGCGCACGGCCCCGTCCCGGATGAGATAGCACCAGCAGTTGTGCCTGGCATCGTAGTGCTGTTTCTTTGTCTCCTCGATGCGGGCACGGGCCTCCTCCTCCGAGGACACCCGCCACACCTGGCCGATGAAGCGAGAGCGCTTTTCCACCAGCTCCGTCTGGCTGTGTCCGGTGGGGATATAGTACTCCGTCACTTAGGCTCCACCTTTCTGTCTCATTCCTGTCTCATTTGGTCTGTCAGTCCTCCCAGGGCTCCTTATGGGGCTGCCAGCCCTCCACCAGGGGACCCAGCTGGCCGATGATCCTGGTGGTACACACGGCCTTTACGTCGATGGTCTGGCCATACTCCACCGACTCCACCTTGGCCTGCTGATACAGGGTCTCTAAGATGCCGCCCTTGTCATAGGGCAGGTGGATGGTCACCCGGCGGGCCCCGTTGTCCAGCACGCCGCCGATGGCCTTCAGCAGGTCATCCATGCCCTCCCCCGTCTTGGCGGAGACGGACACCCGGCCCTTGCCATGGGGGCGGATCTCCCCCTGCCACTGGTCGCACTTGTTGAATACCTCGATGCGGGGGGTGTGGTCAGCGCCCAGCTCATGGATCAGCTTATCCACCACCTCCGCCTGCTCCATCCACTCCTCGTTGGAGGCATCGATGACGTGGAGCAGCAGATTGGCAAAGGACAGCTCCTCCAGGGTGGCTTTAAAGGCCTCCACCAGGTGGTGGGGCAGCTTGCGGATAAATCCCACCGTGTCAGACAGCAGCACGGTGCAGGTGTCAGATATCTCCAGGGTGCGGGTGGTGGTGTCCAGGGTGTCGAACAGGCGGTTGTTGGCGGGGATGTCCGCCCCGGTGAGGCGGTTGAGCAGGGTGGACTTGCCCGCGTTGGTATAGCCCACGATGGCGACAACAGGCACCTCGTTTTTGATGCGGCGGTCCCGCTGGGTGGCCCGCACCCGGCGCACGTCCTTCAGCTCCCCCTCTAGCTTGGCGATCTTCCGGTGGATGTGCCGCCGATCAGACTCCAGCTGAGTCTCACCGGGGCCGCGGGTGCCGATGGCGCCCTCCTGGCGCTCCAGGTGCTTCCACATGCCCGTCAGCCGGGGCAGCAGATATTTATATTGGGCCAGCTCCACCTGCAGCCGGCCCTCTCTTGTCCGGGCCCGCTGGGCAAAGATGTCCAGGATCAGGGCGGAGCGGTCCAGCACCGAGACGTTCAGCTCCTCGCTGAGCACCCGCTGCTGGGAGGGGGACAGGCTGTTGTCAAAGATGACCATGTCCGCGTTCATGGCGTGGACCAGCTCTTTCACCTCGGCCACCTTGCCCTCGCCGATGAAGGTGCGGGGGTCGGGGCTGTCCTTGGACTGCATAACCACCGCCGCCGTCTGGCCCCCCGCCGTTTCCAGCAAGGCGGCCAGCTCGTCCATGGACTCCTGGGTGGCGTTTTCCTCCCGGGACAGGCTGAAGGCGTCCAGCCCCACCAGCACCGCCCGCTCCTTTTTCTCTTGGGTATTGATGTCGGTCATAGTTCCTCCCGTTTCCGGCCAGATACCAGGCGCGGTGTTACCGCACCAGGGCCTCTACGATCTGGCCGATATACATGGTGTGATAGTCCTGCTGGGGATACCACTTCTCCTTCACATCCTGGGGGATGTTGGCCGGGTCCATGGGCTGGGCAAAGCGCTTGCGGCACACCAGCACCAGCTCCGCCTGGTCAAAATAGGGCGCGCCGCACTCCGCCGCCTGAACGGTGAAGCCGCACTCCTTCACCTTGTCCACGTCACGGCCGCTCTTGCTGCCGCACAGGGACAGGGCCTTGCGATACTCCTCCCCGAAGAAGCACAGGGTGAAATACTCCTCCCGGTCCACGAATTCCTTGGTGTAGCGCTGGGGGCGGATATAGCAGGTGGCCGCCGGAGCCCCCCAGATCACGCCCAGCCCGCCCCAGGAGGCCGTCATGGTGTTGCACCGCTCCCGGCTTCCGGCGGTGATGAGCATCCACTTGTCCCCGATGAGGGAAAACACGTTCTCGCCCAGCGTTTTGGGGTCTACCTTATGAAACATAACACATACCTCCCGACTGAAATATACGGAAAAAGCCGCACCGAATACTCGGCGCGGCTTTTATGGACGATCTTACTTGTCCAGACCGAACTTCTTGTTGAAACGGCTGACGCGGCCGCCAGTGTCTACCATCTTCTGCTTACCAGTGTAGAAGGGATGACACTTGGAGCACACCTCGACGCGGATGTCCTTCTTGGTGGAACCGGTCTCGATCACATTGCCACAGGCGCACCGAATCGTGGTCTGCTCGTAGTTAGGATGGATGCCTTCCTTCATTTATATTCACCTCTTTCTCCCTGGAGGATCGTTTCGCACAATGCAACTGATATAATACCACAGGGCAAAGGGAAATGCAACTGTTTTTTGAAAAAAATTATTTTTTGGTTTTTCGCCCCGGGCGCGCTCCTCTTCATTTATTGTCTCAGTAAAATTTTCCCGACGGAATTGTGCGCTTTGTTGATGTGGCTGAAATCGTTCCCAGGGTTTTTGTGCTGAAATGTGCGGGTTAGCTATTGACAACTTTAGTGAGCAATGGTAAACTTAGTCCGCTTAAAAAGTTAGCCCCTGCAAACCTTTTTGCGTATTTGCGGGAGGTCACGATGAAAGGAGCGGTTTCCCATTATGCCATTAAGCCTTTCCACCACCGGCAGCGTGGTCACGATCAAAGATATCAAAGGAAAAGACGAGACCCGCCGTTTTCTGGAGAGCCTGGGCTTTGTCGTTGGCGGCAATGTGTCTGTGGTCTCTGAGATCGACGGCAATCTGATCGTCAACGTCAAAGAGAGCCGTGTGGCCATCAGCAAGAGCATGGCCAACCGGATCATGGTCTGATGGGAGACGCGGCGGCGCTGTGCCGCGCCGCCGCGCTCTTTCAAGGGAGAAAGGAGAAGTTTTACTATGAGCAAAACACTCAAGCAGGCCAAAGTGGGCGAGACTGTCACCGTGCAGCGCCTTCAGGGCGAGGGCCCTGTGAAGCGCCGCATCATGGACATGGGCATCACCAAGGGCGCTTCTATCTTTGTGCGCAAGGTGGCCCCCCTGGGCGACCCCATCGAGGTCACGGTCCGCGGCTATGAGCTGTCTCTGCGTAAGGACGACGCCGAGCTCATCCTGGTGGACTAATGTCTGTCCCGCCTTTGGGCGGGATAAACTTGGGGGCCTGACCCGTCCCCGTTTTTTTCAGTGAAGTGGTTAGCTTTCGCTAATTATTTTAAGGAGGAGAGTTGATTCATGTCCATTAAAATCGCGCTGGTGGGCAATCCCAACTGCGGAAAGACCACCATGTTCAACGCCATGACCGGCGCCAACCAGTACGTTGGCAACTGGCCCGGCGTTACCGTGGAGAAGAAAGAGGGCAAGCTGCGGGGCTATCCCGACGCTGTGGTCACCGACCTGCCCGGTATCTACTCCCTGTCCCCCTACACCCTGGAGGAGGTCGTCAGCCGGAACTACATCATTGACGAGCACCCCGACGTGATCGTCAACCTGGTGGACGCCACCAACCTGGAGCGCAACCTGTATCTGACCACCCAGGTCATGGAGATGGGCATCCCCGTTGTCATCGCCCTGAACATGATGGACGTGGTGAAGAAGAACGGCGACAAGATCGACGCCGTGAAGATGTCCAACGAGCTGGGCTGCCCCGTGCTGGAGGTCTCCGCTCTGAAGGGCACCGGCCTGAAGGAGCTGTTCGACAAGGCCGTTGAGGTCGGCAACGCCAAGACCTATAGCGGCCACCAGCACAAGTTCGCCCCCGCCGTTGAGGAGGCCCTGGGCAAGATCGAGGGTCTGCTGGAGGGCAAGGTCCCCCAGGCTCAGCTGCGCTGGCACGCTGTGAAGCTGTTCGAGCGGGACGACAAGGTCCAGGCCAAGTTCGACGCCGCCATCGTCAACAGCGTCAATGAGATCACCTCCGCCTGCGAGACCGCCCTGGATGATGACAGCGAGTCTATCATCACCAACGAGCGGTATGAGTACATCACCTCCATCATCGGCAAGATCTATAAGAAGGCCCGCCAGGGCATGAGCGTGTCCGACAAGATCGACCAGATCGTCACCAACCGTATCCTGGCCCTGCCCATCTTCGTGGTCATTATGACCCTGGTGTATTACATCGCCGTGTCCAGCCTGGGCACCATCGTCACCGACTGGACCAACGACACCCTGTTCGGCGAGTGGATCCAGCCCGCCGTGGGCGCCTTCCTGGAGAACGCCGGCGCTGCCGACTGGGTCGTGTCCCTGGTCGTTGATGGTATCATCGGCGGTATCGGCGCCCCCGTGGGCTTCGCTCCTCAGATGGCCATCGTGTTCTTCTTCCTGTCCATTCTGGAGGACTGCGGCTATATGGCCCGTGTCGCCTTCATCATGGACCGGATCTTCCGCCGCTTCGGCCTGTCCGGCAAGTCCTTCATCCCCTTCCTGATCTCCTCCGGCTGCGGCGTGCCCGGCATCATGGCCACCCGTACCATTGAGAACGAGAAGGACCGCCGCATGACCATGATGACCACCACCGCCATCCCCTGCGGCGCTAAGCTGCCCGTTATCGCCACCATCGCCGGCTTCCTGATGGGCGGCGCCTGGTGGGTCGCCCCCCTGATGTACTTTGCCGGCATCATCGTCGTCATCGTCTCCTGCATCATCCTGAAGAAGACCAAGATGTTCTCCGGCGACCCCGCCCCCTTCGTCATGGAGCTGCCCCAGTATCACGTGCCCTCTCTCAAGGGCGTGCTGCTCCACGTTTGGGAGCGCGTGTGGGCCTTCCTGAAGAAGGCCGGTACCATCCTGTTCGTCTGCTGCGCTGTCATGTGGTTCCTGGGCAGCTTCGGTATCCAGGACGGCGTGTTCGGCCTGGTGGACACCGACTACTGCTTCCTGGCCACCATCGGCGGCGCTATCGCCTGGATCTTTGCTCCTCTGGGCTTTGGTACCTGGCAGGCCGTGGCTTCCTCCCTCAGCGGCTTTGTGGCCAAGGAGGGCATCGTCTCCACCATGGGCGTGCTGAGCGGCCTGGGCGAGATCGAGGAGTATGCTCCCGACATGCACGCCCAGTTCGCAGCCTTCTTCCCCACCAGCCTGTCCGCTATCTCCTTCCTGCTGTTCAACCTGTTTGACTCCCCCTGCCTGGCCGCTATCTCCACCACCGCCAAGGAGATCGGCAGCCGCAAGTTCTTCTGGTTCGCCATCGTGTTCCAGAACGTCATGGCTTACGCCATCTCCCTGATGGTGTATCAGCTGGTGGGCCTGGCCCTGGGCGAGGTGCAGTTCGGCGCCGCCACCGTGGCCGCCGCCATCGTGCTGGTGCTGATCCTGTACTTCCTGTTCCGGCCCGACCCCGCCAAGCAGCTGCAGCGCCGCGCCGCCGCCACCCACGCCTGATCTCCTGGAGCTGATTATCAATGACCACAAATCTTTCCTTAGGCACTGCCGATATCGTGGTCCTGTGTGTGCTGGCAGTTTTGATCCTGCTGGCCCTGAAGATCATCACCGGCTTTTTCAAAGGTGGTAAAAAGTAATGCTCACTTGGATCTCCGCAAACCTGACCAACATCGTGGTGGTCGGCGTCGTTCTGGTGCTGCTGGCCCTGGCGATCCGCAAGATCGTCTCTGACCGCATCCATCACAGGAGCGATTGCAGCACCGGGGTCTGCTCCGGCGACTGCGCCCACTGCCACATGCAGCACTGAGTTTGCCAAAGACGCCCGCTCTCTCCGTTTGGAGGGGGCGGGCGCTTTCTTGACTTTTTTCTCCCGGCTTGCTATACTCAAACCGTTCTTTCAAAATTTTTCGGGAAATCGCGGGCCTGCCTGGGCCCGCGCCCTTTTGTCCCGGCAGAAAAAGGGGCCAACGCCATGTCACAATCCAAAAACATTCTGGGCACCATGCCCATGGGGCGGCTGATCTTCACCATGTCGGGGCCCATCATGCTCTCCATGCTGATGCAGGCGGTATATAACCTGGTGGACAGCATCTATGTGGCCCGGCTGGGGGACAACGCCTTTCTGGCCCTGTCCTATGCCTACCCCATCCAGACCCTGCTCATCGCCTTCTGCGTGGGCACAGGGGTGGCCTTCAGCGCCACCCTGTCCCAGCGCCTGGGGGCCAAGCAGATGGACCAGGCCAGCGCTGTGGTCCTCCACGGGGGGTCGTTCTATTTCGGCTGCTGGCTGCTCTTCTTCCTGTTCGGCCTGCTGGGGGCGGACGCCTATCTCCGCGCCTGCACCGACACTCCCTCGGTCATCACCCAGGGCGCGGCCTATCTGCGGGTGTGCTGCTGCCTGTCCTTCGGCGTGTGTACTCAGTTCCCCTGCGAGCGTATCCTCCAGTCCTCTGGCCGCCCCGCCGGATTTATGATCATCCAGGGCTCCGGGGCGCTCATCAACATCATCCTGGACCCCATCCTCATCTTTATCTTTGACATGGGCGTGGTGGGGGCCGCCGTGGCCACCGTCATCGGCCAGATCACCGGGGCCTTCATCGGCTTATTTCTAGTCCACAGCCTGCGGGAGCACTTCCCCATCACCCTCCGGGGCCAGCGCCTCCAGCCCGCCCTGCTGGGGGAGATGGGCCGCATCGCCGGGCCCGCCATCCTGATGCAGTCGCTGAGCAGCGTCATGTCCCTGGGGCTGAACGCCATCCTCCGCCGGGTGTCTGAGACCGCCGTGTGGGTGCTGGGGGTCTATTTCAAGCTGCAATCCTTTGTGTTCATGCCCATTTTCAGCGTGAACAACGGCCTGATCTCCATCATCAGCTTCAACTATGGGGCCCGGGACCGCCGCCGGGTGTCCGGGGCCATCCGCTTCGGCATGATCCTGGCAGTGGGCACCGGCGTCATCGGCTGCGTGCTGCTGATCCTGTGCGCCACTCCCCTGCTGCGGGTGTGCTTCAACGCCGGGGCGCAGGCTCTGGCCCTGGGCGTCCCCGCTTTAGGTCTCACCGCCCTGTCCTTCCCCGTGGCCGCCGTGAGCATCATCCTGTCCGCCGCCTTCCAGTCCCTGGGCCACAGCCGCGATTCCCTGGTCATCTCCCTGCTGCGGTATATCGTGCTGCTGCTGCCCATCGCCCTCCTGCTGGTCCACCTGTGGCCGGAGCGGGCGTTCCTCTGCTTCCTCCTCACCGAGCTCGGTGCCTGCCTGGTGGCCCTGCCCATGTACCGCCATGTGTACCGAAGCAAGATTGCGGTCCTGTAACGTGAACGGGCCGACACAGAGGTCGGCCCCTACGGCGTGTCATGTGGGCCGTCTGTAGGGACCGCTGTCCCCAGCGGCCCGCCGTTGACAACAAAACCCCCGGATACCTTGGGAACGTACCGTTCCGTGGTATCCGGGGGTTCTTTTACGAACTTATTTCGCCTTCAGCATCCGTCCGGCGTTCAAAATTGCGATGACGGATACGCCTACGTCGGCGAAGACGGCCATCCACATGTTGGCGCGGCCAATGGCGGACAGGAACAGCACCAGGAACTTCACCGCCAGGGCGAACCAGATGTTCTGGTGGACGATGGTCAGGGTCTTTCGGGCGATGCGCACCGCCACGGGCAGCTTGGACAGGTCGTCGTCCATCAGGACCACGTCCGCCGCCTCGATGGCCGCGTCAGAGCCCATGGCGCCCATGGCCACGCCGATGTCCGCCCGGGACAGCACGGGGGCGTCGTTGATGCCGTCGCCCACAAAGACCAGCTGCTCCCCGGGGCGCTTCTCCTTCAGCAGGCGCTCCACCCAGTCCACCTTGTCCCCGGGCAGCAGCCCGGCGTGGACCTGATCCAGGCCCAGCTCACCGCCCACGGCCTGGGCCACGGCGGGGTCGTCGCCGGTGAGCATCACCGTCTGGCGCACCCCGGCCTCCTTCAGGGCCTTCAGGGCGGGGGCGGCGCTGTCTTTGATCTGGTCGGCCACCACCAGGTGACCGGCATAGGACCCGTCCACCGCCACGTGGACCACGGTGCCCACGGGCTTCTCCCCCTGGGGTCTGGCGATGTGATTGGCATCCATCCACTTCCCGTTGCCCGCCAGCACGGTGCGGCCATCCACCATGGCCTTCACTCCGTGGCCCGCGATCTCAGAGCCATCGGTCACCCGGCTCTGGTCGGGGGCGGGCTGACAGGCGGCCTGGATGGACAGGGAGATGGGGTGGCTGCTGAAATGCTCGGCCAGGGCGGCCCACTCCAGCAGCTCCCGCTCAGAGCAGTTCACCGGCTTGGTCTGGGTGACGGCGAAGGAGCCCCGGGTCAGGGTGCCCGTCTTGTCCATCACCACCACGCCCGTCTTGGCCAGGGCCTCCAGATAGTTGCCGCCCTTCACCAGCACGCCCACCCGGGACGCGCCGCCGATGCCGCCGAAGAAGCTGAGGGGCACGGAGATGACCAGGGCGCAGGGGCAGGACACCACCAGGAAGATCAGCGCCCGCTGCACCCACATGGAGAAGGGCCCAAAGCCCAGCACGGGGGGCAGGATAGCCAGGGCCAGGGCGGCAAAAACCACCGCCGGGGTATAGTACCGGGCAAAGCGGGTGATAAAGTTCTCCGCCTTGGCCTTTTTGGCGGAGGAGTTCTCCACCAGGTCCAGGATCTTGGCCACGGTGGACTCGCCATAGGGCTTGCTGACTTTCACCCGCAGCACGCCGGTCTGGTTGATGCAGCCGCTGATGACCTCCTGGCCGGGGGACACCTGGCGGGGCAGAGACTCGCCGGTGAGGGCCGCCGTGTCCAGGGCGGAGGTGCCCTCCTCCACGGTGCCGTCCAGGGGGACCCGCTCGCCGGGCTTGATGACGATGGTATCGCCCACGGCCACCTCCTCCGGGTCCACCTGGACCAGCTCCCCCTCCCGCTCCACGTTGGCATAGTCGGGGCGGATGTCCATCAGGTCAGAGATGGACTGGCGGCTGCGGGAGACGGCCACGCTCTGGAACAGCTCCCCCACCTGGTAAAACAGCATGACGGCCACGGCCTCGGAATACTCCCCGCAGCCAAAAGCGCCCACGGTGGCCACCGCCATGAGGAAATTCTCGTCAAACACCTGGCCGTTTCTGATGTTCCGCACGGCCCGCCACAGCACATCCCAGCCGATGACGGCATAGGGGATGAGGAACAGCGCCAGGCCCAACCAGCCCCGGTGCTCCGCCCCGATGACGAGCAGCAACACATAGAGCACCGCGCTGACGATGATGCGGCGCAGGGTCTTTTTTTGCTTTCTTGTCATTGTGTCTCTCCCTCCTCTGGAAGACCAGAGGTCACTTCACCACGACCTCGCAGTCGGGCTCCACCTTTTTGCAGACCTTTACGGCCTGCTTGACGATCTCGTCAAACTTGTCGTCCTCGGCGTCGATGGTCATCTTCTGGGACAGAAAGCTGACGGAGGCGTCGTTCACGCCGTCCAGCTTTTTAATGGCGGCCTCCATCTTGGCGGCGCAGTTGGCACAGTCCAGGTCGATCAGCTTAAAGGTCTTTTTCATGAAAAAGCACTCCTTTTTGTCATCTCTTTATTTTGGTTTGCCTATTTTCTTCTGCCACCCGGCAGGGGTTTACTCCATGATGTGCTCCATGCCCTGAGACAGGATGCGGATCACGTGCTCGTCCGCCAGGGAATAGAACACGGTCTTGCCCTCCTTGCGGAACTTCACCAGCTTGCTGGTCTTCAGCACCCGCAGCTGGTGGGACACGGCGCTCTGGCTCACCTCCAGCAGCTTGGCGATGTCGCACACGCACAGCTCCGCCTCCAGCAGGGCGTACAGGATTTTCACCCGGGTGCTGTCCCCGAATATCTTGAACAGCTCCGCCAGGTCATACAGCACCTCGTCCTCCGGAAGCAGGCGCTTCACCTGCATCAGGGTGTCGGCGTGGATGATGGCCTCCTCGCAGCAGGGGGTATCCCGCTTCTCCATGAACGCACCTCGCTTTCTTTTCGATATATGAACATGTATTCATATGTTAGTTGTAATATACTCCTTAACAGGATCTTTGTCAAGAGGGTTTTCACAGGTATAGCTTTTTTTCTTCATCCCTGCTATAATAGGGCGCAAGCGTTGATACGACACGGAACGATACCTCTTATCTGGAGATGACTGTGATGGAACACAACAAAGAATTTTTAGATCTGCTGCTGGACCGGCGCAGCTGCCGGGCCTTTCGGCCTGACGCCCTGGACCGCCCCACTTTGGCCGCCATTGTAGAGACGGGCCGCTATGCCCCCAGCGCCATGGACACGCAGCAAAACCACTTCTATATCATCACCGACCAGAAGCTGCTGAAGCAGCTGAGCGAACTGGTCAGCCGCAAGCTGGAGCATCTTGCGGACCGGGACTTCCGCTATGGGGCCCCCGCCCTGGTGCTGGTGACCAACCGGAAGGACCACGCCATGGCCCCCCAGGACGCCGCCTGCGCCATGGAGAACATGATGCTGGCCGCCTATTCCATGGGCGTCGGCTCCTGCTGGCTCAATCAGCCCTTCCACCTTCAGGACGACCCCGATCTGCGCGCCCTCCTGGCCCCCCTGGGCGTAACAGAGAAGGACCTGCTGTGCTGCGCCCTGGCCCTGGGACTGCCCCAGGGGGAGCTGCCCCGCTCCCGCCCGGAGCGCACAGGCAATCTGATCACCTGGGTGGACGGAGTGTAAAAAGTTTTTTCTGATTTTGGGAACCTTTTTCTCCGGGTTTCGTCCAACCATGGCGTAACACAAAAAATACGCTGAATTTCAGCCCGAACAAAAGGAGAACCTAAGTTATGAAACGACGCACCCTCTCTCTGGTCCTGGCCTGCGCCCTGTCTGTGGCTCTGCTGTCCGCCTGCGGCAGCAAGGGGAACGACAGTTCCGTCTCCGGCTCCGCCAGCGGCAGTCTGCTGCCCGGCGGCTCCTCCTCTGTGTCTGCGGACATCTCCCATCCGGACGGCTCCGCCCCCGACCAGTCTGAGCCTGACGCCTCCGCCCCCGACGGCTCTCAGCCCGGCGACGCCTCTCAGGAGCCCGCCACCGCCTCCCTGTCCCTGAACAAGAACAGCTTCACCCTGTCCAAGGCGGGGGCGACCTATCGCCTGAAATATACCCTCTCCCCCGAGGGCGGCAAGGTGACCTTCTCCTCCAGCGACGAGAAGGTGGCCACGGTCAACGCCAAGGGCACCGTCACCGCCGTGGCCCCCGGCTCCGCCGTGATCACCGTGTCCAGCGGGGATCTCACTGCCCAGTGTACCGTGAAGTGCAGCTGGACCGCGTCCAAGCCTGCGGAATCCAAGCCTGCTGAGAGCAAGCCTGCCGAGAGCGCCAAGCCCTCCGCCCCCAGCCAGAGCGCCCAGGACAAGCTGCCTGCCCAGGAGGAGAAGTCGGTGGATCTGGCCGCCTTCTTCACCAAGATCGAAAAGGACTATGACATGTCCTCCATGGAGGCCGCCGACAGCGAGCTCATCGAAAACTGCTACCCCGGCCTGTCCGCCATCCAGACCCAGCAGCTGGCCGTTTATATGTGCATGATGAACCCCTCTCCCAACGGAGACGTGGTGCTGGTCCAGGTGAAGGACAGCAAGGACGTGGACGCAGTGAAGGCCATTCTTCAGGCCCGCATCCAGTACATGGTGGGCGACGGCAACGGCCCCGGCGGCGCCTGGTATCCCGAGCCCACCGAGATGTGGGAGAACAACTCCCGCATCGTCACCCACGGCAACTATGTCATGATGGTGGCCGACTTCGAGTGCGAGAACATCGTGAACGCATTCAACGCCCTGTTTTGAGCCGGACCCAAATTTAACAAATAGACAGAACGGCGGACGAAGAGACCCTCGTCCGCCGTTCTCGTGAGGAGCGCTTATGGTTTTTTCAACGCCTATTTTCCTGTTTTATTTTCTCACCCTGACCCTGTTGGTCTACTATCTGGTGCCCCGGCGGCTGCGCAATCCGGTGCTGCTGTGCGCCTCCCTGCTGTTTTACTTCTGGGGGGAGCGGGTCTACACCGTCATTATGCTGCTGTCCACCGCCATCGACTATACCCACGGGATGCTGGTGGAGCGGTGCAAGGCTCGGGGGAACGACCGGGGGGCCCGGATGGCGGTGGCCTCGTCCATGGTGTTCAATCTGGGGCTGCTGTTCTTCTTCAAGTACTGGGACTTTCTGGCCGGGTCTCTCCAGGCCGTGGGTCTGGGCTTTATGCCCGTGCTGAACATCCACCTGCCCATCGGCATCTCCTTCTATACCTTCCAGACCATGAGCTATACCATCGACGTATACCGTGGAGATGCCCGGGCCCAGCACTCCATCATCAACTTCGGCACCTTTGTCACCCTGTTTCCCCAGCTCATCGCCGGTCCCATTCTGAAATACAAGGACCTGGGGGACCAGATCGACCAGCGGGACTGCACGGCGGAGAAGTTCGCCTCCGGCGTGCAGATCTTCATGGTGGGCATGGGGAAAAAGGTCCTGCTGGCCAACAACGTGGGGCTGCTGTGGGAGCGGTATAAGGCCCTCCCCCTGGACCAGCTCACGGTGGCCGGGGCCTGGCTGGGCGTCATCGCCTTCACGTTCCAAATTTACTTCGACTTCTCCGGCTATTCCGATATGGCCACCGGCCTTGGCCGGATGCTGGGCTTTGAGTTTGCCCCCAACTTCCGCTATCCCTATATCTCCCGCAGCATCACCGAGTTCTGGCGGCGGTGGCACATCTCCCTGTCCTCCTGGTTCCGGGAGTATCTCTACATCCCCCTGGGGGGCAACCGGTGCAGCAAGCCCCGGTGGATGCTGAATCTGTTTCTGGTCTGGGCGGCCACCGGCATCTGGCACGGGGCCAGCTGGAACTATCTGTTGTGGGGTCTTTATTTCTTCGCCCTGCTCATGCTGGAAAAGCTGTTCCTGCTGCCCCGGTTGGAGAAGGCCCCCCGGGCCCTTCAGCATGTCTACACCCTGTTTCTGGTGGTGGTCAGCTGGGCCATCTTCGCCATCGAGGACTTTGCTCAGCTGCGGGGCTATTTGGCGGTGATGTTCGGCCTTGGGGGTGCGCCCCTGGCCGACGGGGCCTTTGGCTATTACCTGCGCAGCTATCTCCCCGTGCTGTGCGCCGCCGTCCTGGCCTCCACCCCCCTGGGCGTGTCCCTGTTTCAAAAGCTGGGGAGCCGGACCCGCCAGATCCTGTGCGCTCTGCTGGTGCTGGCCGGGCTGGTCCTCTGCACCGCCTATCTGGTGGACGGGACCTATAACCCCTTCCTCTACTTCCGCTTTTAAAGGAGGCCGCCATGAACAAAAAATTTGCTGTGTTTCTCTCCACCCTGTTCTGCTGCTTTCTGGGGGGCATGGCCCTGGTCAGTCTGATCTTGCCCAAGCAGACCTTCTCCCCCATGGAGAACCGCTATCTGCAAAAGGCCCCCGCCCTCACCCCGGAGCGGGTGATGAACGGCAGCTTTATGACCGACGCGGAGAATTACGTCTCCGACCACATCGCCGGGCGGGACCTGTGGGTGGCCATGAAGGCCTGGAACGAGCGTCTGTCCGGCAAGCAGGAGAACAACGGGGTCTATTTCGGCAAACAGGACACCCTCATCAACCGGGTGGACCAGCCGGACATGGACCAGTTGGAGCAGAACCTGTCCTATGTGGACGATCTGACTGCCAACCTGTCCGTCCCGGTGTACTTCGGCCTCATCCCCTCCTCCGCCGCCATCTGGGCTGACCGTCTGCCCGACGGGGCCCCCACCGCCGACGAGAAGGGCATCATTGACCGGCTGTCCTATGAGACCGGCGCCCAGTCTGTGGACCTGTACGCCGCCCTGGACGCCCACAAGTCGGAGGACATCTACTACCGCACCGACCACCACTGGACCAGCCTGGGGGCCTATTACGGGGCCAACGCCCTGCTGTCCGCCATGGACTTAGCGCCCCTGGATTTGGGCGACTATGCCAAGACCACGGTGAGTGACAGCTTCTATGGCACCACGTTCTCCACCTCCGGCGTGCGGTGGGTGCGCCCGGACCAGATCGACACCTATGTCCCCGAGGACGGCGTCACCGTCACCAGCTATCCCGACGGCACCCCCCAGCCCGGCTCACTGTACGTCCCTTCCCACCTGGAGGAGAAGGACAAATACTCCTTCTTCCTGGGCGGCAACCAGCCCCTGTGCGTCATCCAGACCCAGCAGAAGGACGCCCCCAAGGTGCTCCTGGTCCGGGACTCCTATTCCGACAGCCTGGCCCCCTTCCTCACGCAGCGCTTTTCCGAAATTCACCTGTTCGACCTGCGCTATAACCTGACCAGCGTCAAGTCCTATGTGGAAGAGCACGACATCGACGCGGTGGTGGTGCTCTACTCCTTCTCCAACTTCGTCACGGGAACGAATCTGTTCGCGTTGGGACGATAAACAATAAGAAAGCGGCAGCTTTGCAGAACGAAAAGTTTGCAAAGCTGCCGCTTTTTCTGTAGGGGCGGATGTCCTCATCCGCCCGCTTTGACATCTGACGGGCCGCTGAGGACAGCGGCCCCTACGCAATTCAGATAATTTAGATATCCTTAAACGCCCGGCTCAGTCTCCAGATGATGACCAGATCGGTCACGCCGTCGAAGATGAGGGACGCGCCCACCAGGCCCATCAGGGCGGCAAAGGTGCCGAAGGGGTTGACCACCACCAGCACGCCCAGGGCCAGCGTCAGGACAGCCAGGAGCAGGTCCACCCACCAGCGGCTGTAGCCCTGACCCATCAGGGCCAGCGCCCCCTGAAGGTCCACGACGCCGTGGAAGATGAGCACCGCGCCGAAAATATACTGCACCAGCTGCACCACCGAGGCGGGGCTGGTCATCAGCCAGGCCCCCAGGGCGAACAGGACTACCCCGGGCAGCACGAACAGGGCGGGCACGCCCTCCCGCCGCCGGGCCAGCCAGCCCACGAAATAGATGATCCCGGTGACGGCGATGGCCGCCCCCAGCAGCATACACAAAAAGGATACCGACTGCCCCGGCCAAAAGGCCAGGAACAGCCCCAGGAGAATGGTCACCGCGGCGGCGGCGATGCTGCTGCGCCGCTGTTGATTCAGGATAGAGTTCATACTTGCCACCAGCTTTCTTGTTGTGTTCCCCTCACAGGGGCTTGACCTTGATTTGGTCTAATATCTGCCCGATGGGCCCGTGGAGCACCAGGTCGGCTTCCCTGTCCCGGGGGGTCTCGCTCTTGTTGATGAGTACCAGACGGCTGCCCCGGTAGTAGTTGATGAGTCCCGCCGCCGGATACACCGCCAGGGAGGTCCCGCCCACGATAAGCAGGTCCGCCTTTCGGATGTCGTTCACCGCCCCCTCAATGACGTCGCTGTCCAGCTGCTCCTCATACAACACCACGTCGGGCTTGACCACGCCGCCGCAGTCGCATTTGGGCACGCCGGTGCCGGAGAGCACCCACTGGGCGGAGTAGCTCTTGCCGCAGCGCGTGCAGTAATTCCGGTGGACGCTGCCGTGGAGTTCCCACACCCGTTTGGACCCGGCCAGCTGGTGCAGCCCGTCGATGTTCTGAGTCACGATGCTGCGCAGCCGCCCCGCTGCCTCCAGCTGGGCCAGCTTTCGGTGGGCCGCGTTGGGCTGGGCGGTGAGACAGAGCATCTTGTCCCGGTAAAAGCGGTAAAACTCCTCCGTCTTCCCCTTGAAAAAGGTATGGCTCAAGATCTCCTCCGGCGGATAGGCATACTTCTGGTTATAAAGCCCGTCCACGCTGCGGAAATCCGGGATACCAGACTCGGTACTCACGCCTGCGCCACCGAAGAAGACGATGGCCCGGCTCTCGTCGATCCAGCGCTGCAAGGTCTGCACATCTGCTTCCATAAAACGCCCTCCCTTTGTTTTTTCTATTGTATCACAATACCTTCAAGCAATCCAGCTGCATCATTGCAGCAGCCACGTGGCCGGGATGGACAGCAGGGGGATGGTCACGGCGGACAGGGCGGTTGTGACCACGAACAGCTCGGTGGCGTAGCGGGCGTCCCCGTCATACCGCTGGGCGAACAGGATGGTGGCCGCCGCCATGGGGCAGGCAGTGCCCACAAAGATGGTGAAGGCCATGATGAACTCCAGGTGCAGGGGCCACAGGATCAGCAGCCCCATCAGGGGATAGGCCACCAGCCGGGTCAGGGTGAGCAAATACAGCCGCTTGTTTTTCAGACTGTGGCGGATGTCCCCCTGGGCCAGGGAGATGCCCGCGATCATCATGGCCAGGGGCGTGTTCATGTTGCCGATGAGGGTGATGGGGGACAGCAGCACCTCCGGCAGGCGGACGCGGGCCACAAAACAGAGGACGCCCAGCAGGATGCCGATGACCGAGGGGTTGAATATCTTCTTCCAGCCCCCGCCCGTCTCCCCCTTCCGGTCCATGATGGACAGACCGTGGGTCCAGAACAGCACATTGAACACGGTGAGATAGGCCGTCATGTAGAAAACGCCCCGGCTGCCTAAAATTCCGTCCACCAAAGGGATGCCGATGAAGCCGCAGTTGGAGTAGATGGCCGCCATCTTCTCCACCCGGCCCCGGTCATCCCGGCCGGGGAAGAGAAATTTCGCCGCGAAAATACCCACCGCCGAGATGAGCAGCGACGCCCCCGCCACCTCCAGCAGGCCGTAAAACAGCTCCAGGTCAAAGTCCGTCTGATAGGACTGAAACAGCAGCAGCGGGGCCACCACCGTGAGCAGCAGGTCAGACAGCTTTTTGCTGGCCGTCTCGTCTATGATGCCCAGCTTATACACCGCCACCCCTACCAGCAGGATCACCAGCATCTCGCAGATGCGCTCGGCCACAATTCCAAACATTCTCTCCGTCCCTTTCCTGATAATTCAAATCTGTTTCAGTATAACCCCAACCACCGGGGGGCCGTCAAGGGGGAGCGTGTTTTTGCGGGGACGGCAAAGCGGCGCGCCTTCAAAACAGAAAGTGCGCCGCTTCTTGATTTTATAGTCTTTACAGCTTGCCCGGCCCGCCGATGACGTTGATCGGGCGGCCCGCCAGATAGCAGCGGAGGTTCTCCACCGCAAAGTCCAGCAGGCGCTGCCGCGTCTCCTTGGGGACCCAGGCCACATGGGGGGTGATGATGCAGTTGGGAGCGCGGAGGAGGGGGCTGTCCGGCGGAATGGGCTCTGTGGCCGCCACGTCCACCCCCAGGCCGCCCAGCTGGCCGGTCTCCAGGGCCCGGGCCACGTCGGCCTCATTCAGCAGTCCGCCCCGGGCGGTGTTCAGCAGCAGGACCCCTGGCTTCATCCCCGCGATGCGCTCGGCCCGGATCATCTGCCGGCTGCCCTCCGTCAGGGGGCAGTGGAGGGAGATCACGTCCGCCCGGGCGAACAGCTCCTCCCGAGGGACGAACTCCACCGGGACGGCGCAGGGCTTTTTGTGCTGTTCGTCCGCCAATAGCTTCATGCCGAAGCCGTGGGCGATGGCGGCCACCGCCTGGCCGATGGACCCAAGACCCACAATGCCCATGGTCTTGCCCCAAAGCTCCGCCATGGGCCGGTCCCAAAGGCAGAAGTCGCCGCTTTCACCCCAGCGGCCCGCTTTCACCGCCCGGTCATAGTGGCCCACCTGGTTGCACAGCTCCAGCAGCAGGGCGAAGGTGTGCTGGGCCACCGCCGGGGTGCCATAGGCGGGGATGTTGCAGATGGTCACCCCGTGCCGGGCGGCATAGTCCAGTGTCTCCCGGTCCACCTGGTCATAGCCGGTGGAGGTGAGGTCGATGAACTTCAGCTCCGGGCAGGCCTCCAGCAGCTCCCGCTTCACCACCCGCTGGCGGAGCATGGCCCCCTGGCTGCCCTGAAGGCAGTCGATCACCGCCGCCAGGGGCGGCTCCGTTTCAAAATTGGTGACGGTCACCTCCGCCAGGGCCCGAAAGCCATCCCAGCTCAGGTCCCCCGGGTTAAAGATCCGGCCATCCACCACAGAAAATTTCATAGGCTCTCGCTCCTTTTGTTTGTTGTCTGCCCGCTCACGCCGCCGCCCCGCCCAGGGCCAGCAGCACGGGGATGGTGGCCAGGGACAGCAGGGTGGAGATGAGCACGCACTGGGCCGCCAGGCGGCTGTCTGCGTCATATTTCTCCGCCATCAGGGCGCAGTTGGCCGCCACCGGCATCCCGCCCACCAGCAGGGGGGCGGAGAAGGCCTCCCCCCGGACCCCCAGGGCCAGCATGGCCGCCGCCAGGATCAATGGCGTGACCACCAGACGGCAGAAGGACACCACATAGCAGGCCCGGCCCCGCACCAGCCTGGGCAGGGAGAAGTCGGAGATGGCAAGCCCCGTGATGACCATGCCCAAGGGAGCCAGACAGGCATTGAGCATGTCAGCCGTGTCATAGATCACCTGGGGCACGGGCACCCCCAGCAGGGCCACCGGGATCATCACCAGCAGGGCCACCACCGGCGGGGTCTTCACCGTGGCCCACAGGGAGCCGGAGGAACCCTTTCTCCCCCGCTCCATGATCCAGATCCCCAGGGGCATGTTGGTCAGGCGATAGACCAGGCCCATCATGTTGGCATACAGCAGGCCCTGGCTGCTGTAGAGGCTGCTGACCATGCCCAGCCCGGCAAAGCCGAAGTTGTTATAGGCCATGGAGAACACCACCACGTTGGCCGCGGGATAGTCCAGCTTCATCCACCGGGTGACCGCCAGAGCGGCCAGAAAGGGCAGCATGACCCATATCCCCCCCGCCAGCACCAGCTTGCCGCTGTTGATCAGGGTGTCACCGCTGAGTTCCATCCCCTCGAAGGATGTGACCACCGAGGCCGGGAACAGGATCAGAAAGCAAAAGTCTGTCAGCTGGCGGCGGAAGTCCGCCGTCACCAGCCCCTTTTTCCCCAGCACGATGCCCAGCAGCATCAGCAGGAACAGGGGCAGCAGCTGCACGACGCCCTTGAGCACCATGGTCCTCTCTCCTTTCCGGTGAAAGAGGCGGAAGGGGTCCTCCCCTTCCGCCCCGTGTCGTTTTTTAGGGTAGTTTTTTAGATCGCTTCGATCAGATGTCCTCCTCGCCCTCCTCGGCCAGGCGGCCCTGGGCCATGGCGGCCTTGCGCTCCTTGTATGTCTTTTTCACCGACAGGAACACAGACAGCGCCGCCAGCACCAGGAAGAACACAGCGATGGGGCTGTGGAACATGGGCAGGAACGACCCGTCAGACAAAATCAGCGCCCGGCGCAGGTTCTGCTCGGCGATGGGCCCCACGATATAGCCGATGATCAGGGGCGTGACGGGGAAGTCGAACTTTTGCAGCAGCATCCCATACATGCCGAACACGCCCAGCATGGCGATGTCAAAGGCCCGGTTGTTGTTGGAGAAGGCGCCCACGCAGCACAGGACCATGATGGTGGGCATCAGAATGGCCTTGGACACGGTGAGCAGCCGCACAAAGCCCCGCATCCCCACATACTCCATCAGGATCATGAAGACGTTGGCGATGATCATGGCGGCGAACACGGTGTACACCAGGCCCGCGTTGTTCACAAACAGCAGGGGGCCGGGCTGGATGCCCTGAAGGGTCAGCGCGCCCAGCATCAGGGCGGTGGCCACGTCGCCGGGGATGCCCAGGGCCAGCAGGGGGATCATGGCCCCGCCCACGGTGCCGTTGTTGGCCGACTCGCTGGCCACGATGCCGTCCATAATGCCGGTGCCGAACTTTTCGGGGTATTTAGACGTATCCTTGGCCACGGAATAGGCGATGAGGTTCGAGGTACTGGCCCCCACGCCGGGCAGGATGCCCACGCCGATGCCGATGATGGCGGAGCGGATGCAGTTGGGCAGCTGGGTGATGAACTCCTTCATGCTGAAGCCAAAGCCCTTGATCTTATAGGAGGAGACCTCCACTTTGGTGGTGTCCCGGCTCTTCTTGGCGTTTTTCATCACCTCACCCAGGGCGAAGGAGCCGGTGAGCACGGAGATGAGGGCAAAGCCGCCCTGCAGTTCCGTAACCCCAAAGGTGAAGCGGGGGGTAAAGTCCACGGGGGCGATGCCCACCATGGCGATGACAAAGCCGAAGCAGCCGCTGATGAGGCCCTTCACCATGTTCTTGCCCGACAGGCTGGCCACCATGGTCAGGGCGAAGACGGCGATGGTGAAATACTCCCAGGTGCCAAACTTCAGGGCGAACTTGGCCATGGTGGGGGCGATGAGGATCAGGCAGAACATGCTCAGCAGTCCGCCGATGAAGGAGAAGACGATGCCCGTGCCCAGGGCCTTGCCCGCCTCCCCCCGCATGGCCATGGGGTGGCCGTCGAAGGTGGTGCCGAAGGAGGCCGCCGTGCCGGGGATGTTCAGCAAAATGGCGCTGATCAGGCCGCCGGACACGCCGCCCATCATCAGGCCCATGATCAGGGCGATGCTGATGTTGGGCTCCAGAGTATAGGTGACGGGGATGAACAGGGCGATGGCCACCGAGCCGCTCAGGCCGGGGACCGCGCCGAAGATAATGCCCACGAAGGTGCCCAGGGCGATGTAAAACAGGCCCTGCAGGGTCATAACAGAGGCAAAGCCCGCTGCGATCATACCAAAATTAAGCATCTGTGCGACCCTCCTTTAACCCAGGATGCCCTTGGGCAGCATCAGGAAGAAATAGTTACGGAACAGGAAATAGACCGCGCAGGGGATGAGGACAGAGGACAGGATGGCCACCAGATAGTTCCGCTTTCCCATGGTGGTATACAGCAGAATTTGCAGGAACATATAGACGATGGAGGGCAGCAAAAAGCCCAGGCTGCCGATGCTGAACACATAGACCAGCATCAGCACGCCGCTGACCCAGTCCAGGTTGTCGTAAAAGAGCTGCTTAAAGGTCTTCTTGCCCTCGTAGGGCTCCAGCTGGCCGTGGTCCTTCAGAAACTTAAAGTCCCGGATGGCGGTGTTCAGATTCAGCAGGCCCAGCAGGAAGATCACCACAGAAATCAGCCGGGGCATGAACTCCGGCCCCAGGGTGGTGACGGTGGAGGTCTCCACGAAGAAGGACGCTATAAACAGGAACGCCGCCAGCAGCAGCACCACAATGGCCGCGCCCACGTTTTTATAGTTGTTCAGACTGTATTTTCGCAAAAGAGATCATCTCCTTTATCCACACGGAAATGGGCGGCCCGGCGAAACCGCTGGGGCCGCCCATTTCGTCGGCTTGATTTGAACAGATCAGAACGTGTCGCTCTGGATGGTGTCCGCCATGCCGTTCAGGAAGTCGTAATACTCGGCCTCATACTCGGCCACCTTGGTGGGGTCCATGTACAGGGGGGTGAACTGAAGGTTCTCGCAGTCCTTCTGATACTCCTCGTCGTTGACCATCTGCTCGATGGCGGAGGCCAGGGAGTCGATGATGTCCTGGGGGGTGTCCTTCTTGACCCACACGGTGTAGTGGACGGCAAAGCCCACGTCGCCGATGTCCACGCCCTGCTCGTTCAGGGTGGGGATGTCGGGGGCAAAGTCAGAGCGCTCAGAGGCCAGAGAGCCGATGACCTTGGCATCGCCAGAGGCGATGTAGTCCTTCATAATGCCCACGGTGGAGGAGACCACGTCCACCTCGCCGGAGAGCATGGCCACCACTTTGTCAGAGCCGCTGCCGATGTCCACCTTCTTGAAGGAGGTACCGCTGGCCTGCTCAAAGGCCACCGCGTGATAGTGAGAGGGAGAGCCCAAGGTCACGGCAAAGGACACCTCTCCGGGGTGCTCCTTCATGTAGTCCACCAGCTCCTGGGCGTTGCTGTAGGGGGCGTCCTTGCTGACCACCAGGATCTGGGTGTCGTTCTTGGCATAGCAGGCCACGGGGACGATGTCGTCCCAGGCATACTCCAGCTTGCCGCCCAGCACGGCGTTGGCATAGGAGAAGTAGTTGATGACCTGCTGGCCGTCGGCATCGCCGTCCATGATCTGCTTCATGGCCAGGTTTCCGCCGCCGCCATCCACGTTCACGGGGACCACGGTGGTGCCCAGATACTTCTCCAGGTCCTTGGCGAACAGGCGTCCGCTGGAGTCCACGTCGCCGCCGGGCTTGGCGGGCAGCACGATCTGCACGGGGCCGTTGGGGTAATTGCTCTGGCTGCCGCCGGAGCTGGCAGAGCCGGAGCTGGCCGCTCCGCCGCCTCCGCCGCCGCTGCATCCCGCCATCAGGAGCATCAGGGTGGCCATCGCTGCCGCAATCATCTTTTTCATCTTCGTTTCTCCTTTTCGTTTCATTTTTGTTTTTATTTCAGGAGGTCATCCCCCTTGTACCTGCATTCAGTCCGCTTTCTGCTCCTGCTGGGCCTGCCAATCTCTCACCGCGCCCACCAGCTGTTTCAGTCCGTTCATCAGGATCTGCTGGTCAGAGCCCAGGGACAGGAAATAGGTCCCGTCCTTTTTGGCCTGGGCCATGGTCTCCGGGGTGTGATACATCTCCCAGCCGATCTTTCGCACGGCCAGGGCCTTCTCCCGCACCGTTTTGATGGCGTTCACCACCCGGGGGTCGTCATACTTGCCCGGGCAGCCATAGGAGGCGGTCAGGTCCGAGGGGCCGATGGGCACCCAGTCGGTCTGGGGGATGGCCAGGATGCGGTCAATGTCCTCCACGCCCTCCTTGGTCTCGATCTGGGGCACCACAAAGCTGTTCTCGTTGGACCGGCGGGCAAACTCCTCCGGGGTCATGCCGTTGCCATAGTTGGCGGCCCGGGTGATGGGGCAGAAGCCACGCTTGCCCTCCGGGGCGAACTTCACCGCCTGGACCAGCTCCATGGCCTCCTCATAGGAACCCACAGAGGGGATCTGGATGCCGTCGGAGCCCATGTCCATCACCTGGGCGATGCGGGCCTCCTCCACGTTGGGCAGGCGCACCATGCACAGCTTGCCCGCCGCGTGGACGGCCCGGATGATGTTCTGCATGTTCTGGGCGTCAAAGGCATAGTGCTCGTTGTCGATGACGACCAGCTCCACGCCCTGAATGGCCAGCATCTCCGCCAGACTGGGGTCGGGGAAGCGGAGCATGATGGAGGTGACGACCTGACCGGCCTTCAGCTTTTCTTTCAGTTTCTTTCCGTCTAACATGCCGTTGCCTCCTTTAGTGATAGGCCGCTTCCAGCAGTGCCTTGCAGCCGGCGGCGATGATCTGCTGGTCGGAACCGATGCTCACGTGGCGCACGCCCCGCTCCAGCAGGGCCCGCACCGCTTCGGGGGTATAGGCCATCTCGCCCACGTTCTTCCCCGCAGCTCTGGCCCGGTCAATGATGTCCCGCACCACCCGCTGGACCTCCGGGTCGTCGTTGTGGCCGGGCTTGCCATAGGAGGCCGCCAGGTCAGAGGGGCCGTAGTCGATGCAGTCGATCTCCGGGATGGAGAGGATGCGGTCCAGGTCGGCCACGCCCTCCTTGGTCTCGATCTGCACCATGACGATGGAGTGCTCGTTGGCAAACTCCGCATACTCCTGGGCGGACTTGCCAAAGCCATATTCCGCCGCCCGGGTGATGGGGCAGAAGCCCCGCTCTCCCACGGGGGCATATTTCACCGCGTTCACCAGCTGCATGGCCTCCTCATAGGAGTCCACCGAGGGGACCAGGATGCCGTCCACGCCATAGTCCATGATCTGGGCGATGCGGGTGGGCTCGGCATTGGGCACCCGGACGGCGCAGGCCATGCCCCGCACGTCCGCCGCCCGCACCAGGTCGATCATGGTCTCCTCGTCAAAGGGATAGTGCTCGTTGTCGATGATGACCAGGTCCACCCCCGCCAGGGCCATGATCTCCATGGCCGCCGGACTGGGGAAACGCAGCATGGCGGAGATGACCACATCGTTGTTCTGCAGCCGCTTCCGGATATTTGTACGTCCGATCACAGGTTCTTCACTCCTTTGATTTTCATGGGGCGCGCCGCCGTCACATGCGCGCTTTCACGCCCTGGATCAGCTCCTTGAACCCGCCGCTGAGCAGCTGGAGGGGAGAGCCGATCTGGAACATGCGCACCCCGGACCGGATAGCCTTTTTAGCCTGCTCCGGGTTTTTATAGAGGTCGCACAGGCACTTGCCCGAGGCGATGATCTTCCGCTGGCCCTCCTCAATGGCCGCCTTGACCACCGGGTGGTCCGGCTGGCCGGGCAGACCGTAGGACGCGGACACGTCCGAGGGGCCGATGGCCACGACGTCGATCTCCGGGATGGACAGGATCTCGTCCAGGTTCTCCAGACCCCGCTTTGTCTCCACCATGATGGAGACCACGCTGTCCCGGTTGGCCCTGACTGGATAGTCCGCCGGGGAGGCGGTAAAGCCATAGTCCGCTGCCCGGGTGATGGGACAGAAGCCCCGCTTGCCCACTGGGGCGTATTTCACTGCGTTTACGATGGCCAGGGCCTGTTCCTTGGTCTCCACGTGGGGGATCTTGATGCCCTGAAGCTGACAGTCCATCATCTGGGCCACCCGGGCCGCCTCCTCGTTGGGGACGCGGATGACCACGCCGGAGCCGTATATCTGGGCCGCCCGGGCCAGGGCCTCCACCCGCTGGGGATTGAAGGGATAGTGCTCGTTGTCGATGCACAGCATGTCGATGCCATACTGGGCGGCGATCTCCGCCGCAGCCATGTCCGACTGGCGCAGCATCATGCACAGGAGCAGTCCGCCCCGGTCCAGCTTCTCTCTGATGGGATTTTTCATGCTCACGCCTGCTCCTCCTCTCCGCCGAAGCACTCCCGCTCCAGGGCCCGGATATCCCGCATCATGGCGTCTAAGCGCCAGCGGATCATCTGCACGTCAGAGCCCACCGTCATCACCGTGGCGCCCCGCGCACGCATCCGCTCCGCCGCCTCCGGGGTATAGGCCTGGGCCACCAGGGCCTTGCCCGACGCGGAGATCTTCCGCTGGCCCTCCTCAATGGCCGCCTTCACCACCGGGTGGTCCGGCTGGCCGGGCAGGCCATAGGAGGCGGACACGTCCGAGGGGCCGATGGAGATGCCGTCTACCTCTGGGATGGCCAGGATGTCGTCCAGGGCCTCCAGGCCCTTTTTCGTCTCGGTCATCAGAATGATGCAGGTCTGTTCGTTGGCCAGGCGGGTGTATTCGTCGCCGCTCATGGCCATGCCATAGCTGGCCGCCCGGGTGATGGGACAGAAGCCCCGGTGGCCCACAGGGGCGTATTTCACCGCGTCCACCACGGCCAGGGCCTCCTCCCGGCTCTCGATGTGGGGGACCACCACGCCGATGGCCCCCATGTCCATGATCTGGGCGATGCGGGCGGGCTCGGTGTTGGGCACCCGGACCATGCACTCGGCCCCATAGGTCTCCGCCGCCCGTATGATGGTCTCCATCCGCTGGGGGTTGAAAGGATAGTGCTCGTTGTCGATGACGATCAGGTCCACCCCGGCCAGAGCCATGATCTCCGCCGACGTGGGGTCGGAGCTTCGGAGAAAGGCCCGGATGACGATCTCGCCGTTTTTCAGCTTTTGCTTCACCTTGCTGGTCTGAAGCATATTGTTTCCTCCTTCTGATGGGGGGTTCAGGGCTCCTCGGTCAGCCCCAGCTCCGCATACATCTTGTCAAAGCCATAGCGGGCAAACAGATACGAGCCGTCCTGGCGCACGTGCTTCAGGGTCTCCTCCTCGCTTCTCTCCCGCTCCAGCACCTTTTTCAGGACCTCCTCCGCGTCCGCCTTGGGCACGATGACCACGGCGTCGTTGTCGGCCACCACCAGGTCGCCCGGCTCCACATACACGTTGCCGATGACGATGGGGTGGTTGATGGTGCCGGGGGTGCGCTTGGTGCTGCGCTTTACGCTGATGCCCCGGGACCAGACGGGAAAGCCGATGCGCTGCATCATCATGGTGTCCCGCACGCAGCCGTCGATGACCAGGCCGGAGGCCCCCTGCACCTGGGCGGCGTTGCTCATGATGCCGCCCCACATGCCGCCGGCCTCCTGGAACCCGTCGCAGGTGACGATGACAAAGTCCAGGGGGGAGAGCATGGTCAGCGCCTTCTGCAAGATCAGGTTGTCCCCGGGCCGGGCCTGCACCGTGAAGGCGCGGCCCACTGCGTGGGTGCCGGGCCACACAGGGCGGAAGTCGTGGGTCAGGGCCCCGTTCTTCTTCAGACACTCGTTGACCGAGGCGCTCTCGTGGACGTCCTGAAAGGCGTGGATGATCTCGTCGCTGACGGAGTCATAATGCTTGATGATGTCGTACATAATGAAAAAGACCTCTCTTTCACTATCGTGTGTTTTTATTGTATCTGTGATTGGATACAATTTTTTATGCAACAAGATTACTCCCATTCCACCCTCTTTGTCAACGGATGCGCCCTTGGTTTTTCCGTTTTTATGCAAGATGCACCATTTCTTTTGCACACTTTTCCGCTAAAGTCTGAAAAACAAAGTAAAACGGGGGCGTGTCCGTCACCTGGGGCACGTCCCCGCTGTTGATCTTTGCAAGATTTTCCCGCCGGTTCTCCCGGTTTTTCTCTGTTTTCCCGGGAAAATCAGACGATATCCGTCCTTTCGTCATATCTGACAAGGAATATCGTCAGTTTTTTGACCGGTTTTCCCTTGCATATTTGTATTTCAGCACGTATACTTAATTGTATTCAATATGTTATTTCTCCCGGTTCTTTCGGCTCAGGCTGGAGATATAGGACATGGCCATGGCGAACTGGGGGGCATACTCCGGGCTGGACAGGACCTTTTGAAAGTTCTGCTCGCTGCGGTTCAGATGCTCGCTCATGCTCTCCACACAGGCCTCCCGGTCCCCCTTCATCAGCGCCTGCTGGATCTTCTCGTGCTCTTTCTCCGCGTCGCCCATGCGCTCGGGCAGCACAAAGTTCAGCCACCGGGCCCGGGAAATTTGCAAGCGCATCCGGTTGGATATCTCGATCAGGCGCTTGTTCCCCGCCGCCTCCATAATGGCGTTGTGGAACAAATCGTCGTAGTAATAGTTCTGCACCGGGTCCTTGTTGCTCTGCATCTTGGTATAGATGTCCCCGATCTCGTCCTTCTGCTGCCGGGTCAGTCCCCCGTGGTCCATGATGATGTTGATGGCGGCCACCTCGATGGCCTTGCGCACCTGGCATATCTCGATCACGTCCTCCAGCGTCATGGGGGCCACCTTGGTCCCCGTGGGGGTGGTCTCCAGCAGGCCGTTGGCCGTGAGCAGCAGCATTGCCTCCCGGATGGGGGAGCGGCTCATGTCCAGCTCCTGCTCCAGGGCGTGGTCCGACACGGGCATCCCGGGCGCCAGCTCGAAATTGATGATCTTGTCCTTGATATAGTCATAGGCCTGCTGCACCTGCGGCCCCTTTTTTCTCGCCATGGTGTCTCCTCCCCCTCCGCGCTTCCCGGCGCGTGGTCTCCATATTTATATTTAATATAGTATACAGAACAAAACCGTTTGTCAATGTATCCCTTTATCCAGTTGTTTCCGGCGGTCCTCCGCCGAACGATCGATCCACTTTCCCACATTCTGAAGAGAGGATGACTTGCTTTATGAAAAAAATCGTGTCCTTTTTTGCCGATCACTCCGAGACCTTCGATCAACTGAACCGGCAGGCCGCCGACCACGCCCGCGCCCTGGGCTATGACTATCGCTGGGAGCCCCAGTCCCCCTTCCAGGCGGACCAGGTCATCGCCGCCCTAAAGGAGGCCGACGTGGGCATCATCGACGTGGAGCCATACGGCGAGGAGATCTTCAAGGAGATCCAGGGCCACACCAAGCTGCTGGTGCGCTTTGGCGTGGGCTTTGACAAGGTGGACCTGGCCGCCGCCAGCCGCCACGGCATCGCCATCGCCCGCACCACCGCCGCCAACGCCAGCGGCGTGGCCGAGATGGCCCTGTCCCTGATCCTGGCCGCCCGCCGGGGCCTGCGGCACAACCGCATCCACTGCATCGACACCGGCAAGTGGGACCGCTATGTCTATCACGAGACCGCCGGGGCCACCGTGGGCATCTTAGGGCTGGGGGCCATTGGCCGCATCCTGGCCCGCCTGTGTCTCGGCCTGGGCTGCCGCGTGATGGCCTATGACCCCTACGCCAGCCAGGACGCCGCCCAGGCGCTGGGGGTGGAGCTGGTGGACCTGGATAAGCTGTTCACCACCGCCGACGCCATCAGCGTCCATGTCCCCTATTCCAAGGAGACCCACCACATCGTGGACGCCCGCCGCATCGCCCAGATGAAGCCCTCCGCCGTGCTGGTGAACACCGCCCGGGGCAATCTGGTGGACGAGGACGCCCTGTACGACGCCCTGAAGGCAAACCGCATCTGCGGCGCGGGGCTGGACGTGTTCGCCCAGGAGCCCCTGCCCAACACCTCTAAGCTGCTGGAGTTGGACAACCTGGTCCTCAGCCCCCACTTCTCCAGCCAGACGGTAGAGTCCCTGTGGAACACCTATAAAATGGCCATCGACATCGCCGATGACTTCTTCCAGGGCCGGGACTGCCCCCACATCCTGAACCCGGAGTATAAAGACGCACTGTGATGCGTCTCCCCCAAGCCGTTTCAGCCTTTAGAGGTGATCTGCATGAAATTTGAAAAGCATTCCCTGTGCCATATCCCCTTCTGCTATGCCGTGGGGGCCATGCCCGTGGGCGGTCGGCAGACCTATTTCTTCGCCACCGATGACACCGGCCCCTGCTATGCCGTGGACGCCCGGACGCTGGCGCGAGAGACCGTCTGGGACGGCCCCGGCGGCACCATGTCCATCGTGCCCCTGCCCAACGAACCGGACGCCTTTCTGGCCTCTCAGAACTTTATGCCCGGCTTTGCCGCCGCCCACGCCCGCATCGTCAAGGTGAAGCGGACTCCCTCCGGCTGGACGGTAACTCCCTGGCTGAAGCTGCCCTATGTCCACCGCTTCGACCTGCTCCAGCGGGACGGGCGCTGGTACTTCTTGGCCTGCATCCTCTCCTCCACCCAGGAGGAGCACGCCCGCCGGGACTGCCCCGGCTATCTGGCCGCCGCCCCCATGTCAGCCGACTTTGCGCCCCCCGCTCACCTGGAGGTGATCGCCCGGGGGATGGCCCGGAACCACGGCTATTGCCGGGTGGCCCGGGAGGGATATGACCAGGCCTATACCGCCTGCGACCAGGGGGTCTTCCGCGTCACGCCCCCCGCCGCCCCCGGAGAGAACTGGACGGTGGAGCAGCTGCTGAAGCAAGCCGCCTCCGACGTGGCGGTGTGCGACGTCGACGGAGACGGGCAGGAGGAACTGGCCGTCATCCACCCCTTTCATGGGGACGTGTTCGCCGTGTACCACCGGAAGGGCCATGGCTATACCCCCTGCTACTGCTACCCCAAGCCCGCCCCCTTCCTCCACGCCATCTGGGGCGGGACCCTGCGGGGAAAGCCCGTCTTCCTGGCCGGGTGCCGGGCGGGCGACAAGGACTTCTTCCTGGTGGAGCACACCCCGTCCGGCCTCCGCGCCCGGCTCATCGAGACCGGAGCCGGTCCCAGCAACGTGACCGTCCTCCCCGGCCCGGACCACGACACCATCCTCATCGCCAACCGAGAAAGCCACGAGGCCGCGGTGTTTACCGTCACCGAGGGATGATTTGAAGGAATAGATGGCACCCCCGGCCCAGCGCCGTTTTCCGCAGGCGGTGGACCGGGGGTGTTGTGCGGTTGATAGATTCTTCATGAAAAACCTTAGTCTTACAGTCTACATCATCAGCCATCTTTTTTGTCGCAGGTCTTCCAGCGTTATCACAAGACCGTAGCTTGCTAAAAATGCATTCATATCGTTTACAAAACGCCGCTGATTTTCATCTGATAAGTTATCAAATTCTCTTTTTACCTCCTGCATATTTTTTAATAGTTTCAATCTAAATATTCCATATTCTTGTTGCAAATTCATATACGTACCTCCATGGTTTATTTTCCTTATTTTATCATATTTGTATAGTTAAGTCAATCTCTTGCCATAACGTGCCCATACATATTCCGGCAGATCCTGCAAATACTGTTTTCAGAAACAAACAGGCGTTTTTACACGCCGCAAAGGAGACATTGTTATGAAAGCAACCGGCATTGTCCGGCGCATCGACGACCTGGGCCGGGTGGTCATACCCAAGGAGATCCGGCGGACCATGCGCATCCGGGAGGGCGACCCGCTGGAGATATACACCGACAAGGACGGCGGAGTGATCTTTCGGAAATACTCCCTCATGGGGGCGCTGGCGGATTTTGCCGGGCAGCTGTGCGAGACCCTCAACCGCACCTGCGGGCGGGTGACGGTGATCTGTGACCGGGACAGCTGCATCGCCGTGGCCGGGGTGCCCCGGCGGGAGCTGATGGACCGCCCGGTGTCTCAGGAACTGGAACAGCTGATGTCTGGCCGCCAGGTGTATCAGCACAAGCCCGGGGAGCCCGCCCTGCCCCTGTGCGCCGGACAGGACCGCCCCGCCCTGTCCACCGCCGCCCCCATCCTCTCCGGCGGCGACGTGCTGGGCTGCGTCACCTTCGTGGCCCAGGACCAGGACCTGGACGGCACCGAGGTGGAATACAAACTGGCCCAGTCCATCGCCGCCTTTTTGGGACGGCATATGGAGAATTAAAACAGACCCGCATCTGTCATTCAGCAGATGCGGGTCTTATCTTGCGTACTAACTTGCGTACTTTCTTCCTCCGTGATTAGTTCAGATTTTTACATATCTTTGATTTCTGCTGTTTGGCTTATCCGGTATGGTCATCTGCACCAAGTTCATCTGGAGCGCTGGGTGAAGACAATTCCTGCGGAAGCCTTCTCTCGACTTCATCCCCAGCTTTTCCATCAAGGCGGCGCTAGTGTATGGAACATCATATTCCATCGCGTCCAGCAGCCTTCGGACAGCATTGGGAAGAGCTTCATTTCTCTCGCTGATTTGAACAGAGATATCCTCCAGTATCCTGTCGATTTGAGACAGCATAAATTCGATAAAGATCGTAGATTCCCCGGCGACATGGCACCGGGAAATGGCCGCATAGTATTCATCCTGAAACTGCTCGATCTGGCTTTCGATGGGGATATATTCAAACACCGGCTTCCATTTGGACAAAATGGCCGTATGCCACAGTCTTGCCATTCTGCCGTTCCCATCAGAAAAGGGGTGGATAAAGACAAACTCATAATGAAAGACGCTGCTTAAGATCAACGGGTGAACGTCAGCCCGCGCTTCTTTCATCCACGCAAACAGCTCGTGCATAAGCTGCGGGACCAATCGCGCAGGCGGCGCCATGAAGATGCACTGGTCCCCGTTGAAAACGCCCTCCTCCCCGGAGCGAAATTCACCGGACTCCTCCACAAGATACTTTGTCATCATCCCGTGGAACCGTTTCAAATAGCGCATATCATAGGGGTCGATCTCAGAAAGCCGTTCATAGGCAGCATAGGCGTTTTTTACCTCTTGAATCTCTTTCTGCTCGCCCAAAACAACTTTGCCGTTGATCACATCCCGGACCTGTCCCAGGGTCAGGGAGTTTGCTTCGATCTTCAACGAGGAATGGATCGATTTGATCTTGTTGTTTCTCCGCAGATGCGGCTTCGCTTCCAAGCTGCTGGTGGCTGTGATCCGGCCAATTTTTTCGGAAATCGACGATACATATGACAGTATCTGGTTTGTGATCGTAAATGGCGGCTTGTATTTTTCCATCGGACCTCCTCCGTTATCTTGCGTACTATCTTGCGTACTATCTTGCGTACTATCTTCCTCCATTATACGGTTTTTCCGGGAAAAATCAATCTGGATCAGAAGATCAAACAGACCCATATCCGGGTCTTATCTTGAAAAAACGGCGAAATATGGTATATTGGAACCAAGACAATGAAAGGAGCTGCTTTATGAAGTGCGTGAAATGTGGGCATGAGATGGAAGGCGGATATTCTTTCCGTCTGGCCCTTGCGGGACCCGTTAAAATCGAAAAAATGGAGATCAAAAAGAACTCCATGCAGCCAGAGGTCTGCGTCTGCCCGAACTGCGGGAAGGTGGAGATATACGTTGATCCGCAATCAAGGGGACGGTTCTTATGATCAGAGAACCGTCCCCTTGATTATTTCACCCCAAATTTTCCTCAAAGAACCGCATCGTGTTCCCATAGAACAGCTGGTCGCACAGCGCAGTTCCATAGCGCTCCGCCAGCTCGCCGTACAATCCGGCGGCTTTGGTGGGGGAGCTTAGGAACTGGGGCAGATCGGCGCCGTCGAAGTCGCTGCCCAGGGCCAGGCAGTTTTCCGCCCCCAGGGCCAGGAAGTGGTCGATGTGCCGCATCAGGTCGCCAAGCTCTGGCTGGCCGTCCTCCCGGAGAAAGCGGGTGTAGTAGTTCAGGCCGATCAAGCACCGGCGGCTGACCATCTGGCGGATCTGGTCGTCGGTGAGGTTCCGGGGGTGGGGGCACACGCCGCGGGCGTTGGAGTGGCTGGCCACGAAGGGGCGGTGTACCAGGTCCAGCAGCTGATAAAAGCCCGGGTCGTTGAGATGGGACACGTCGATGAGGATGCCCGCCTCCTCCAGCCGGGGGATGGCCGCCCGGCCCAGGGGGGACAGGCCGTGGTCGGTGGCGTGGCCGGAGCCCAGGGGGTTCTCCCCGTTCCAGGTGAGGGTGAGCATCCCCACCCCGTCCCGGGCCAGCCGGTCAATTTCGGCCAAATTTCCGCCCAGGGCCGCGCCGTTTTCCACGGTGAGAATGGCCGCCGTTTTGCCCTCGGCCCAGGCCCGGCGGATATCTCCCGCTGTGCGGCATTGGGCGGCGTCAGCCCGGACTGAGAGCTGGCGGACGAAGCTGGCATGAAAGCGGCGGTAATAGGCGTTCCCCTCCGCTGGGGTCAGCCCGTCAGGCACAAAGACGGCAAAGCACTGGCACCAGTTTACCCCCTTCGGCAGGCGGGACAGGGCCAGCACGGACCGGGGATCGTCTAACGTATGGCTGTTCTCCCCGCCGTGGGTTGCGGTGAGGGTGTCACAGTGTAGGTCGATGAGGGCGGCGGGATAGGTCATGGACATAGGGCGCTCCTTTCTCAACATTGGCGATCAATCAGGGGGACGGATCGCCACGTCGGCCCGTTGGGCTTCCTCGCAATGACAGGCTTTTTTGACAGTCTTGGCTCTCCCTATGGGAGAGCTGGCACGGCGTGAGCCGTGACTGAGAGGGCTTTAAGACGGCTTCTTCATGGTCAGACTAATGCGCTTTTTCCCCTCGTCCACCGACAGGACCCACACGGTGACCACGTCGCCCACGGCCAGACGGTCAGAGGGGTGCTTCACCCGCCAGGGCAGCTGGGTCACGTGGACCAGGCCGTCCTGGTGGACGCCGATGTCCACAAACACGCCGAAGTCCACCACGTTGCGCACCGTGCCTTGAAGCTCCATGCCCGGTTTCAGGTCCTTGGCCTCCATCACGTCGGTGCGGAGGATGGGGGGCGGCAGCTCGTCCCGGGGGTCCCGTCCGGGCTTGGACAGCTCCCGGATCATGTCGTTCAAAGTGGGCAGACCCACGCCGCACTGCTCCGCCAGAGCGGCAAGGCCGATCTCCTCCGCCCGCTCCCGCAGCTGGGACAGGTCGCCCTCCCCCTTGCAGGCGCACAGCTGGAGGAGCTTTTTCGCCGCGGGGTAGCTCTCCGGGTGGACGCCGGTTCGGTCCAGGGGTTCGGCGCTCTCGGGCACCCGGATGAAACCGGCGCACTGCTCAAAGGCCTTTGGCCCCAGCTTGGGCACCTTCAGCAGCTGGCGGCGGGAGGTGAAAGCCCCGTTCTCCTCCCGATAGGCCACCAGGTTCTTGGCGGTGGTGTTGGTCAGGCCGGACACCCGCACCAGCAGGGAGGGAGACGCGGTGTTGGCGTCCACCCCCACGGCGTTGACGCAGTCCTCCACCACCCCGTCCAGGGCCTGGCTCAGGCGGGCCTGGGGCATGTCGTGCTGATACTGGCCCACGCCGATGGCCTTGGGGTCGATCTTCACCAGCTCGGCCAGGGGGTCCTGAAGCCGCCGGGCGATGGACACGGCGGAGCGCAGATTCACGTCGAACTGGGGGAACTCCTCCGCCGCCAGGGGGGAGGCGGAGTACACCGAGGCCCCCGCCTCACTGACGATCATATAGGACAGGTCGCCCCCCACCCGGCGGATCAGCTCCACCGTCATCTGCTCGGTCTCCCGGCTGGCGGTGCCGTTGCCGATGGCGATGCAGGTGACACCGTGGCGACGAATGAGGGCGGAGAGCTTGGTGATGCACTCCTCTTTCTGCCGCTGGCCGTGGGTGGGATAGACCACCGCGGTATCCAGGACCTTGCCCGTGGGGTCCACCACCGCCACCTTGCAGCCCATGCGATAGCCCGGGTCCAGGCCCATGGTCACCTTGCCCTTCACCGGGGGCTGCATGAGCAGGGGCTTTAAATTCAGGGCGAACATGTGGATGGCCCCCTCGTCGGCCTGCTGGGTGAGGGCGTTTCTGATCTCCCGCTCCAGAGAGGGCTGGATGAGCCGGTCATAGGCGTCGTCCGCCGCCGTGCGCACAAAGTCCATGCAGGCCGCCCCGGGCACCACGGCCCGCCGGACGGTGACGTGGGCCGTCTCCGGGTCCAGCTCCAGAGACACTTTCAGGACCTTCTCCCGCTCTCCCCGGTCCATGGCCAGGATTTGGTGGCCGTGGAGACGGCTGACGGGACAGCGGAAGTCATAATACAGGCGATAGACCGTGTCCTCCGGCTCCGCCTGGGCAGCTTTGGACACCAGCACCCCCCGGCGCTGGGCCAGCTCCCGCAGCTGCTTGCGCAGATCGGCCTGGTCAGATATCTCCTCGGCCAGGATGTCGCTGGCCCCCTGAAGGGCGTCCTGTATCGTCTCCACACCCTTCTCCGAGGCGATGAAGGCGGCGGCCTCCCGCTCCGCGTCCAGTTGGGCGCTCCCCTTGGCAGACAGGCGGCGGGCGAGAGGCTCCAGGCCCCGCTCCCGGGCGATGGTGGCCCGGGTGCGCCGCTTCTGCTTATAGGGGCGGTACAGGTCCTCCACCTCCGCCAGGGTGGCCGCGGCGGCGAGGGCGGCGGACAGCTCCTCCGTCAGCTTGCCCTGGGCCTGGATGGCGGCGGACACCTCACTGCGGCGCTGGTCTAAGTTCCGCAGATATTGCAGCCGGTCCGCCAGCTGGCGCAGCAGCTGGTCGTCCATGGACCCGTGCAGCTCCTTGCGGTAGCGGGCGATAAAGGGAATGGTGGCCCCCTCGTCGATGAGGCGGACCACATTCTCCACATAAACTTCTTTCTGCCCCAGTTCCTGGGCCAGGGCTTTGATGATGGCTTCCATGTTACCGTTCTCCTTCGGTCAGAATCTCTATCAGTTTAGCTCCCCGGCGGGAAAAAGTCCAGGGAATCAGGCGGTATTTTGGAAAAAACGCCCCCGTTCCCCTGGACAACCGGGCCAGTTTTGTCTATACTGGTGTTGAACGGGCCGGACCCCGGCCTGTATTTTTATTTTTAGGAGTGCCTGTTTTTTGAACCTTTCTATTTTGACACTGGAGCGTGTGGCCTGACCGGGAGGTCGGCAAATCTCACACGCCAGCCTCCCGAGTGGTTTTCTCACATTCAGGAGGTCATTTTCTATGAACCGCGAACACAAGCGCCAGCAATTTGACAAACATTATTTCAAGACCCACCCCTGCACCGACAGCTTCACCTGCAAGGTCTGCGGCCGCCTGGTCACCCCGGATGGGGCGGGCAGCGGCCACCGGAACCACTGCCCCAACTGCCTGTTCAGCCTGCATCTGGACGAGGAGCCGGGGGACCGGTCCTCTGACTGTGGCGGCAGGATGGAGCCCGTGGCCGTCTGGGTGCGCAAAGGGGGCGAGTGGGCCATTGTCCACCGCTGCACCCGCTGCGGCGTCCTCCGCTCCAACCGCACGGCGGCGGACGACAACCCCATAAAGCTGATGAGCATCGCCCTGAAGCCCCTGGCCAGCCCGCCCTTCCCCCTAGAGCGCATCCGGGAGCTGGCCGCCCTGATGGGCGGGGACGGGGCGCTGGAATAACCTTTCCCAAGACGCAAGGAGAACACGCCATGAAATATAACAAGGAGGCCGCCAGCGCCAAGCAGGGGGCCAAGATATTAGAGACGGCGGGACGGCTGTTTCTGGAATACGGCTATCACGAGACCAGCATCCGCCAGATCGCCCGGGAGCTGGACATCAGCCCGGGACTCATCGGCTATTACTTCCCCACAAAACGGGACCTGGCCGTGGCCCTGCTGTCCCGGCAGTTAAAGCGTTTTGCCCAACTGGACAGCCAATATGTCCCGGCGGACGATCCGGTGCTCCGCTCGGCGGTGCTGATCAAGCTGGAGATCACCGTGCTCAACTCGCCGGTATTCAAAAAGTTTTATCTTGGGGCCCTGAAAGAGGACGTGATCCTCACTGTGATCCGGGCCTCTGGCCAGGACATCTATCGGGCCATTTCGGAAAAGTATCACCTGAATTACCCAGACAGCCGCTTTGCCATGAACGACTTACTCGCCTCCAGTATCGAGCGTACCCTTGTGTTGTATGCTGACGACATCCAGTTGGAACGCAGCATCGCCGACGAGGTGTTCCTCATCAACATGCGCCTGATCTATGGCTCCGAGGACTTTCTGCTGGAAAAATGTCGAGAGAGCGAGTTGATCACCGCCCGCATTCTCTGCGACCACCCTGAAATTTTAAAAGACTGGCTGTAAGCAAAAAATTTCCCGTGGGACTGATTTTTCAGTCCCACGGGAATTTTCTTGCCTATTTTGTGTTTAGATGAGGCATGCGGCCACGGTACACACCAGCACCAGAGGGATATTCACGCACAGGAAGGCAGGGATACAGGTATCCCGGATGTGGTCGTGCTGACCGTCGGCATTGAAGACGGAGGTACAGACCAGGGTATTCTCAGAGGCGGGGGAGCCGGAATCACCCAGAGCGCCGGCGGCAGCCACCAGCATGATGATGGCCGCGGTGCTCATGCCCATGCTCTGGCCCAGGGGAACCAGAATGGTGGCCACGATGGGCACAGTGCCGAAGGAGGTACCGATGCCCATGGTCACGGCCAGACCCACGATAAGCATGAAGAAAGCGGCAATCAGCTTGTTCCCGCCCAGGACATTGCTGAGGGCGGCAATCAGCGTATCCAGCTGGCCGATCTCACGGGTGACATTGCCGAAACCGGCGGCGGCCATCAAAATAAAACAGCCATAGGCCATGGTCTTGATGTTCTCCGTGAAGCTCTCAGACAGCTTGTTCAGCCGCACCACGCCGCACAGGATCAGGAAGGCCACACCGCAGGTGGCGGACAGGGGGATGTTGCTGGTCATGAACAACACCACCACGATGATGACGGCGGAGACCAAGGTCAGCCAGTGCTTGGCTTCCATCTTGGGCAGGGGCGTGTTGGCCTGGTTGGCGGCCTCTTCCACCACGTCGGTGGCGGTATAAGCACGGGGTTCGCGGAAGACGACGATGGCGGCGATAACACCCAAGATCAGGGCCAGCAGAATGGGCAAGTTAGCGGCGGCCACCTGAGAAAGACCCACGCCGTCCAGACCGTTGTCGGCCATGGCGCTCTGCACGATGCCCATATATACCGCGCCGATGCCCACGGGAATGCACACATAGCCGATCTGCATTCCGGCGTCGATCACAGTGACCAGCATCCGGCGGTCCACCTTGTACTTGTTGAACAGGGAGATGAAGGGAGGAATGAAAATGGGGACGAAGGTGACATAGATGAGCACCACCGTCTCAGACAGGACGGCCATCAGGCACAGGAACACGGGGATCAGCCACACTTTATTGCCGATGAGCCGGGACAGACGGGGCACCAGAACCTCGCCCATTTTGATTTCCTGCATGACAACGCCCAGCATGCCCATGACCAACAGGCCATAGACGATCTCGTTGTTGCCGCCCATGCCGTTGATGAACAGCCAGAAGCTGTCGTTCACGTTGGCACCGCTGAGGAAAATACATACAAATACGCTGGCCACGATGCTGAAGAATACCTCTACCTTCAGCAGACACAGGACGACCATGACCACCGTTGCCACTAGCATTGGGTTACAGATAATGTCCATGAAATGACCCACCCCTATTTCTTTGTTTATTTTGGACGCGTCCTATATTTCGCATTGTACTGTACGTGTCCAAAAATGTCAACTGTTATTTTACGAAATTTTCCTCCACTTGGACGGACGATTTATTAAGCTGTGGTTTTGTGCCGCTTAATTTTCATGTCGTGAAAAAAGATTTTTACTAAAAATCACAAAATCGTGTTGACATTCTCTCGGCGGCGTGCTATGTTGTGTTTGGACGCGTACAAAATTTGCAGTGAGGTGCAGATAGCTATGAAAATCGAAAAGCCGTATCCCCATTTGTTCCAGCCCCTGGTGGTCCGGGGCAAGAAGTTCCGCAACCGCATCATCTCCTCCCCCCACAATGCCGCCCCCAACACCATCCGGGCCGGCGCGGACGGGTATACCAATTTTACCGAGAACGCCATCGCCTACTACGGCAGCATCGCCCGGGGCGGCGCCGCCGTGGTGAACACCGGCCACCTGGGCGTGGACCCGGAGTATACCCTGGGCAGTGACCGGGAGCGCTTTGACTTCGGTTTCACTCCGGAGTCTACCAGCACCCCCACTCTGGTGGCCCTGACCGATACCATCCACGCCTATGGCGCGCTGGCCTCTCTGGAGCTGAATCACCCCGGCTATCAGCTGACCGTTCCCCGCACCCGGGACTATATGATCGCCCCCTGTGACGGCGAAAACGAGTTCGGCGTGTATAAGGCCATGGACGAGGCGGAGATGGACCGGGTGGCCGAGTGCTTTGCTAATGCTGCCCTGTTCGGCAAGCGCTGTGGCTTTGACATTATCAACGTGCATGGCGCCCATGACTGGCTTATCCAGTCCTTCCTCTCCCCCATCTCCAACCAGCGCACCGACCAGTACGGCGGCAACTGGGAGAACCGGGCCCGCTTCCCCAAAATGGTCCTCCAGCGCATCCGGGACAAAGTTGGCGAGAATACCATCATCGAGATGCGCTTTAACGCCTGTGACTATGTAAAGGGCGGCATCTCCATCGAGGACGCCGCCGCCACCATTGACTATCTCAGCGACGTGGTGGACATCATCCAGTGTACCGGCGGCAGCATGGACGACCCCTATGCCGACGTGTTCAGCATCTCTCTGGGGCCCATGGGCCACGCCATCAACGCCTGGTCCGCCGAGGAGATGAAAAAGCGCATCAAGAGCAACGTCATCATCGAGACCGTGGGCGGCATCAACGAGCCTGCCCTGGCCGAGCAGGTGCTGGCCGAGGGCAAGGCCGACCTGGTGGCCATGGCCCGCTCCTTCATCGCCGACCCCGACTGGGCCCGGAAGGCCAAGGCCAACCACGCCGAGGACATCCGCCCCTGCATCCGCTGCCGCCGCTGCCTGACCACCAGCACCCCCGAGTTCTGCAACCGCAGCCGCTGCACCGTGAACCCCGCCCGCACCCTGCCCGTGAAGCTGCCTGCCTCTGAGATCCCCTTTGAGAAGAAGACCGTGGGCGTCATCGGCGGCGGCGCTGCCGGTATGTTCTGCGCCACCGAGCTGACCAAGAAGGGCCACGACGTCATCCTGTTCGAGGCCAAGGACAAGCTGGGCGGCGTGCTGGAGTTCACCGACCACTCCGACATGAAGGACGACCTGAAGCGCTATCGGGACTATCTCATCTGCCAGGTGAAGAAGGACGCCCACATCGACCTGCGCCTAAACACCACCGCCACCCCCGAGCTGCTGGACTCCCTGGGCGTGGATACCGTGGTGCTGGCCGCCGGCGGCTCCCCCTTCATTCCTCCCGTCCCCGGCGCTGACCGGCCCAACGTGTTCCACGCCGTGGACGCCTATGGCAAGGAGGATCAGCTGGGCGACCACGTGGTAGTCGTGGGCGGCGGCTTTGTGGGCTGTGAGCTCACCATCCACCTCCAGTCCATGGGCAAGCACGTGGACGTGGTGGAGATGGCTCCCCGCCTGATGCCCGGCGAGGTGGAGTGGCTCAGCGAGTACGCCTATATCAAGTATTTCATGACCCACGAGTTCTCCCGCACCGCCCCCCTGTATCGGGATAACCCCGAGATCGACCGGGTGAAGGTCCACCTGGAGACCGGCTGTAAGGAGATCGGCCCCGACGGCGTGGTGATCCAGGGCAAGGACGGCCAGCCCGTCAAGATCGACGCCGACTCCGTGGTCATGGCCACCGGCTTCCGGCCCCAGGCCGCCCTGGCCGAGGGCTATGAGGCCCTGGGCATGGACGTCTATGTGGTGGGCGACTGCAACCGCGTGGGCAACGTGATGTCCGCCACCGAGAGCGCCTATTCCGCCGCCCTCCAGATCTGATCGAATATTCCCCTCTTTTCTAATTGGCCCCCGCGCCCGGCCCCTTCCCGGGCGCGGGGGGGCGCCCCAAACAAAAATTTTAAAAATTTTTGAAAAAAGGCTGGCTTTTTCCGAAAAGCTGTGCTATACTATCCCAGTCGCCAAAAGGCGGCACAATATCCGGGTGTGGCGAAGTTTGGTATCGCGCTTGAATGGGGTTCAAGAGGCCCTGAGTTCGAATCTCAGCACTCGGACCAAAAGTCCTGAAAACGAAAGTTTTCAGGACTTTTTCTATCTGTTTCAACGGCACTTGCCCCCTGCCATTTCCTGTGATATAATAGGCCAACTCAAACAATATGACATGGCCATGAAGGAATTGGAGGTGCTCTATGAAGCGAAAGGTCACTTTGGCGCTGGCGGTTTTGGCCGTGGCGGCCCTGTGCGCCCTGGGGGGCGTCTGCCTCACCTATCCCATCCAGCTGGACCAGGCCACGCTGCCCGGGTATCTGGCGGACTTCTATGACCGTGGCCGCAGCACGCCCCTGTCGCCACAGGTCACGATATATGACGAACTGGAGCTGGGCCGACGAAACTATTACCTGTTTGAGGTGGGGCCCGATTTAGAACTGGGCACCGCCACACTGGAGCGCGGCCCCCTGGGGCGGTATAAGATCGTCCGCATTGGCTGGGGCGGCGGAAACTTTAAAAACAGCGTGGAGGAGAGCGGCGGGGAGAAATACCTGCTCATCGCCGGGCGGGACGCCGGGGAGCAGATCGCCAGAATATCCGCCCAGCTGGGGGGAGAGACCTATGACCTGTACCCCCAGGGGGACCACTTCCTGGTCTGCACCAAGCTCAGCGGCCTGACGGAGGACACCCACGTGGATGATATGACCTTCTATAACGGGGCGGGGGAGGACATCACGGGGGATTACTTCCCCGGCAGCAGCCAGAAGCCGCCCGCTGACATGGGCGACGCCGACTGGGCTGCCCCCACGGATACGGGTCTGGCGGAGACGGTGTGGGGCTGCTCCGGCTGGGTCCTGAAGCTGGGCGGAGACGCGGACGCCGCCGACTGGGCGGGCACGGCGGAGCTGTGCGAGAGCCAGGAGGGCCAGTCCGACGAACTGGTCTGCTCCGGCCAGTGGCGGATGGAGGGAGACGACCTCCGCCTGGAGCTGTCCGGCCAGGACATGACGGTCAGTGGAGCCTTCCCCGTGGAGATATCCCCCTCCGGCGAGCAGCTGCGCATCCGTTCCACGCAAGAGGGCGAACAGCTGCCCTTCCTGCAGGACCAGGAGGACGAAGTCGAACTGACGCTGTATTTCGGATAGGATAAAATAGCATAAACTGAGGGCTGCGGCGTGTGCCGCAGCCCTTTTGCTGTTTTGTGCCTCAGTTTAAACTTTGTTTAACAACTGTTTATATCGAGTTTTACGCCTCCCGTTACAATGACATGGTGTAAGGGAGGCGCTTGTTTATTATGGGAGAGACGAACGAAGCACAGGGCAGTTTGGCGGCGGGCCTGGCATGAACAAATACCAGACCCTGGCGGCCAACACCATTCTGATGAGCATCGGCACCGTCGGCTCTAAGCTGCTGGTGTTTTTGATGGTGCGGTTTTACACCGGCTATCTCACCCCGGCGGAGTACGGCACCGCCGACCTCATCACCCAGACGGCAAATCTGCTGATCCCCCTGGTGTCGCTGGACATCACCGACGCGGTGTTTCGTTTTGCGGCGGACCGCCGGAGCGGACGGGCGGGGCCTTCTCCGTGGGCCTGCTGGTGATCACCCTGGGCTCGGCGGGAATGCTGCTGGTGATCGCCCTTTTACAGGGGTTCCCGGAGGTGCGGGCCTATGGATTCCTGCTGGCCTCCTTCGTCATCGCCTCCTGCTATCACGCTCTCTGTGCCCACTTCGTCCGGACCAGGGGGGACACGGCCCTGTTTGCCGCCCAAGGACTGTTCAACACGGCCCTGTTCATCGGTCTGAACGTGCTCTTTCTGGCGGTGTTCCAGTGGGGCATCCGAGGCTATGTCCTGTCCACCACGGTGGCGAACCTGGCCACAACGCTGGGGCTTGTCTGGAAAGCGCGGCTGTGGCGGTATGTGCAATTCGCACCCAAAAGCAGGCTGCGGCGGCAGATGCTGCGCTATTGCATCCCGCTGATCCCCACGGCCATCTTCTGGTGGGTCATGGGGGTGTCGGACCGGTATATGGTCAAGTGGTTTTTGGGCAGCGACGCCAACGGCATCTACGCCGTGGCCTATAAAATTCCCACCATCCTGACGATTCTGGCTTCTATCTTCATGGACGCCTGGCAGCTGTCCGCCATTGCCGAGAGCAGCGGGGACCGGCGGGCCCACCTGCGGTTCTATGGGCGGATCTGGGACCTGTTCGCCTCCACCGTCTTTTTGGGGGCAGGCGGGATCATTGCCCTGTCGCCGCTGCTCATCCGCATTCTGGCGGACGAGCCATACTACCCCGCGTGGCGGTATATCCCCATGCTGACCCTGTCCATGGCCGCCGCCGCTCTCTCCAACTTTATGGGCAGCGTCTATGTGATGACCAAAAAGAGCGCGGCCTCCTTCTGGACCTCACTGGTGGGGGCGATATCCAACGTCCTGCTGAACCTGTGGCTCATCCCCTGGCTGGGCATTCAGGGAGCTGCCGCCGCCACCTTTTTCAGCTGTCTGGCGGTGTTTTTGATCCGGCTGGTCAACGCCCGCCTGCTGCTCCCCTTCCACCTCTCCGGGAAAAAGCTGGCCCTGGGCGTGGGCACGCTGACGGTTCAGACCGGGTGGCTCCTGCTGGGGCTCCCCGGAGGGCTGCTGGTGCAGGGGGGCAAGCCTGTTTCTCCTGTCGCTATTGGGCGCTCCGGCTGTGCTGTCCACCGCCCAGATGATCTTTCACAGAAAGTAGGCGTTTTTTATGATCGTAACTGTGTTTCACGGCTTTTGCATGGCCCTGGCCGACAGCGTCCCCGGCGTCTCCGGCGGGACCATCGCGTTCATCCTGGGCTTTTACGAGCGCTTTTTGGACGCGCTCCACGACCTGTTCCGGGGGGAGGGGGAGCGGCGAAAGGCCGGGCTGCGCTATGTGCTGAAGCTGGGGCTGGGCTGGATGGTGGGCATGACCGCCTGTGTGATCCTGCTGTCCGGCCTGTTTGCCAAGAACATCTACTTCATGAGTTCCCTGTTCCTGGGACTCACCCTCTGTTCTGTCCCCTTCATCGTCTCGGCGGAGCGGGAGACGCTGAAAAAGCAGCCCCTGCGCCACGGGTGGTTTTTGCTGCTGGGGGTGGCCGCTGTGGTGGCCCTGACTCTGCTGCGCACGGGGATGGGCGCCATGGGCAGCGTGAACTATGCCCATCTCACGCCGGTCCAGTTGGTCTATCTGTTTTTCTCCGGCATGGTGGCCATCACCGCCATGGTGCTGCCCGGCATTTCCGGCTCGTCCATCCTGCTCATCGCGGGGGTGTATCTGCCCACCATCCAGGCCGTCCACAGCTTTCTGCGTCTCCAGCTGGACGTGGTGCCGGGGCTGTGCGCCCTGGGCTTTGGCGTCGTCGCGGGAGCGGGGCTGTCCATCCACGCCATCCGCGCCGCCCTGCACAGCTGCCGCGGCCATATGGTCTGGCTCATCCTGGGCCTGATGCTGGGTTCGCTCTATGCCATCGCAAACGGCCCCGCCAGCCTGGACACACCCCTGCCGCCCCTGGACGCCGCCACCTTTCAGCTCCCCGCCTTCCTGCTGGGCACGGCCATCCTGCTGGCGCTGGAGGGGCTGAAAAAGGCCACTAAGCGGCGGGAGCAGGCCAACGGTGCCCTTCAGAAGGGGGAGAGCTTGTCATGAATCTGGACTGGAGCATCTATGTCCACTCCCCAGCGACATCCTGGGCGCGGCAGTGCTGGGCGTTCTGATCGGGGAGATAACGAGACGGTGGGGAAGGGCACGACCTGACCTGGACAATATAAAATGACAGAACCGGCGGCGTGGTACTTAAAAACCACGCCGCCGGTTTTGCTTGGGCCCCTGCGGGAGGGACAACTCAGCATTTTATGATTTGTCCCAGAAAAATGCTCATTTCAACTCACGCTCCTGTGAGAGGGGCGACTTACTGCGTCAACCCCAACATCAAGGGCGTACCGCAATTTCAACTCGCGCCCCCACGGGAGGGGCGACGAGAAAGACGGGCTGCTGTACTGCGGCCACTGCGAATTTCTACTCGCGCCCCCACGGGAGGGGCGACAAATCGCAAAGAGATCGGAAGAGCGTCGTGTAGGGAAAGAGTGTAGATCTCGGTGGTCGCCGTATCATTAAAAAAAAAAAAA
>ERZ856578.1045-NODE-1045-length-54792-cov-5.274605_pt1 | contig 54792 bp, 56 predicted proteins | sample MGYA00514384_ERZ856578 | MGnify/ENA primary metagenome ERZ856578 (study PRJEB29103, sample SAMN06111958) | human gut metagenome | biome: human gut; feature: ankylosing spondylitis patient; material: healthy_person | host: Homo sapiens | place: China:Hangzhou...
GGATGCTTTCGAAAAATCTTCCTCTGTATGTGCCATATAAAGCGTATTTTTCTCTTCCGATTTGTCTTAATGCTTTCCAACTCCTTTGCATGGCGGAAAAATATCCCTCGGACAAGCCGAAAGGCTCCGAAAAGAGGGAAATAAAAAATTCCAAGACTATGGCAAAGGTAATAGACGAGAGTATCAAAAAACAACTTAGCAAGAGGATGGATTTCTTCTTGAAGTATTTTCCCGTAAGGGTTCGCAACGTCGGTGAGGATGCAGTGGAAGCACGCCAACTGATATGGGACTTCAAGGATGCACGTGACAACGCTTTTGAGAAAGTGGCACAAATGACGGCTACACACCTTATCAAGATATGCGATGAGAAGATTAGAAACATTGTGTTTGTGTGCGTCCCTGCAAGCACACAGGACAAGAACGAAAGTCGTTACAAGGCTTTTTGCAATCGTGTGAGTGAGTTGTGCGGCATCCTTAATGGCTATGCTCATGTTTCCGTTTCGGGTGAACGCCTCGCAGTGCATGAACACAGAAAGGATAAAGAAAAAACGCTCGTCAAAACACAAGTGATTGAGTTTGACGAAGATTTTTTCAAGGGCAAGGACATTTATGTCTTTGATGATGTGGTAACGACCGGCGCAAGCTATGCACTTTTCGCCAATCAGCTGGAAACATTTGGTGGCAACGTGTTGGGCGGATTGTTCTTGGGTAGAACTCACTACAAATACAACAGATAATATGGAAAAGACAAATTTCAATAAAACCAACTCAGTGGCGTTTTCGGGACACCGCTCCATTCCCGAACATAGAAAAGAAGAAATGAAAAAGAAACTGAGGGGAAAGATAAGGTTGCTCTACGCTATGGGCATCCGAAATTATTTCTGCGGCATGGCACTCGGCTTCGATATGCTTGCAGCGGAAATGGTGCTGTCGCTGAAATCAGAATTGCCACAACTGAAACTCATTGCGGTTGTTCCGTTCAAGGGGCAGTCCGCAAGGTGGAGTTGTAACGAGCAGACAAGATACAAAGCCATACTCACCAGATGTGATGATGTCATTCTGTTGAGCCAAGCATACTACAACGGCTGCTTGTTAAGACGCAATGACTATATGCTTGCCCATTCATGTGGCTTGATAGCCTTCTTTGATGGCAAACCGAAAGGTGGTACATTTTACACTTACCGAAAGGCAAAGTCATTGGGAATGGATATTATAAATCTGTTTTAGTTCATAAGTTCATCGGAAGGTTCTTCGTCGTGAGATGCGGAGCCTTTTTTCTTTTCATCTTCATGATGACGCTTACATAGTCCACGTATACGTGGACATCCACACTTCTAACACAAAAACCAGGGCATTGGTTGTTGTCTTGCCTATTTCAGCGGTCTCGTCTGTAGTCAGATGCCTTGAAACCGCCCCACAATGCACGAAGGACAATTTTGAGAACGTAAAAGACAACAAAAAAGATAAGTAAATCTTTCATAAGATGAATTTTATTAGTTATTTAAAACGTTATATGTTATACAAAGGTACGAATATTTATTGAGAAAGATGAATTTTATACGTTAATATTCAATAAGTTAGACTTGATTTCTACAGTCGTCAAATCCTACTATAAGCCAAATCAGGCAATTCGGTCTTTACCAAATCGTATGACTCTTTTATCCATTCTTCAATCATGTCGTTAGGGAAAGTCCCCTCAATAAAAATGTCATTCCAATGTTTCTCGCATATGTGGTATGCTGGAGAAATGGCGTTGTACCGTTCACGCAGCTCTTTACCACGCTCAGGCAACAACTTAACAGAAATGGAAGGGATAGGAGCTTTTAACCATACATACAGGTATATGTTTCCTTCCATATGGAAAACCAACAAATTTTCTCCACATGGCATTGCTTTCTCTGTGTTTGGTAATGACTGACAGTAATCTTGTATCTCTTGAATGCTCATTGTTGTTTTTATTCTTTTGTATTATCGTCCTTGGGCTTTCTTTTTCCAAGAGGACCGCTGAAGTTACCACGATTGAGCTTCACCCCATACTTGTTGAGTATGCGGAATATGGAGCTTCTACTCTTAAAGCCGCATACCGAATATATGTCATCAAGCGTATGCCCATTGTTATACATGCTTACAATCATATTCTCACGTTCCGCTTTCTCCTTTGCGGTAAGCGTTTTGAACTTTTTGGGTTTCATATGTTGCTGCAAATACTGTACATGAGCTTCGGCACGACGCAACACCATCACCTCTTCTGGTAAAGCACCAAACATTTGTATTATTTGCATGGTACTTGTGTTTGGGAAAAGTTTATCCGCTGTATCAATTCGGTCTCTTATCGAAATCAAACGAATAACCTTGACACGGCAATACTCGAACAAAGTGGATAGTTCACGTAGCCCTTGTACTGCATTGCTGAACTTAGAGACAACCAACTCGTCACCTCTATCCAGATTTGCCAACAGCTGCTTCCATTGCGGGCGCAGCTTCTCCTGTGCCGTTTCTTCCTCGACAATCTGTACACATCCATAATCAGACATCCAAGCCTTGACTTCGGCTAAGCTATCATCATGCGATGTACAATATATGTAACCTACTTTTGCCATTCTTTTCTATTAGTTTTGGAAAACAAATGCAAAGGTACTTGTTTTCTCCGTACTTCAATCATACTTGCAATTAAATTATCAAAATCGCACTTGTATCTCCCGATTTTCCTTCACTTGTTTTCAATATAAATGATACTTGCAAGTATGATATAGAAATATGCTTAAAGTTTAGTAGAAATGACTTGAAATACAACTATGTATGCTTATCTTTGCAGCGTTTAATTCCAATTTACAAGAAAAAAATAAAGCATCATGCAAATGAACATACACCACTTTCAAGTACGGAAACACCTAATAATAAAGAACGTGATGATACAAAGCCACTATGCATACGCCAACTGTACATGTGCTTTATTTAGGTGCTTTATTTACATTATTCTATTATCATTATACCATTACATCAACAAGAATTCCATTAATACTTACGCCACACCATCTTATCAACAATACCAACGTAGCTCTGCACAATCTTCACAACCTTTGTTGAAACATTCTCGTCCACATAATCAGGTACGGGAATACCATGCTGACCATCACGGCAAAGTTCTACGGCAGTATCTACTGCCTGAAGCAATGATTTTTCATCGATACCAGCAATGATAAAGTCTCCCTTATCTATAGCCTCAGGACGCTCAGTAGATGTACGAATGCAGATAGCAGGGAAAGGATGACCTATTGAAGTGAAGAAGCTGCTTTCTTCCGGGAGTGTACCGCTATCGCTGACTACGGCAAAGGCATTCATCTGAAGACAGTTGTAGTCGTGGAAGCCGAGAGGCTCATGCTGGATTACGCGTGGGTCGAGTTGGAAGCCGGAATCTGCGAGACGGTTGCGTGAGCGTGGATGGCAACTGTAGAGGATAGGCATGTCGTACTTTTCTGCCATACGGTTGATGGCGTTGAAGAGGGACATGAAGTTCTTCTCGGTGTCGATGTTCTCCTCGCGATGGGCGGAAAGGAGGATATACTTGCCTTTCTCCAAGCCGAGGCGCTGGTGAACGCCGCTGGCTTCTATCTCTGTGAGGTTGTTGTGGAGTACTTCTGCCATAGGTGAACCTGTAACGTAGGTGCGCTCCTTGGGCAAGCCGCAGTCGGCAAGGTAGCGACGGGCATGCTCAGAGTATGCCATGTTTACATCACTTATGATGTCTACGATACGGCGGTTGGTCTCTTCTGGGAGACATTCGTCTTTGCAGCGGTTGCCTGCCTCCATATGGAAAATAGGGATATGTAGACGCTTGGCGCCGATAACGCTAAGGCATGAGTTAGTATCGCCTAATACCAATACTCCGTCTGGCTTTGTCTGTGCGAAGAGTTTGTACGAGCAGTTGATGATGTTGCCGCATGTGGCGCCAAGGTCATCACCTACTGCATCCATGTATACCTCGGGCTCGGCTAACTTTAGGTCTTTGAAGAAAATGCCGTTGAGGTTATAGTCGTAGTTCTGACCTGTGTGGGCGAGAATAACGTCAAAATACTGGCGGCATTTGTTGATAACAGCGGCGAGACGGATAATCTCGGGGCGTGTGCCGACAACGATAATGAGCTTTAATTTGCCATTATCTTTAAACTTTATATCTGAATAATCAAATTTTGGTTGCTTTTCCATGTTCCTTATCTTTATTTCTGTTCTACCTTATCAAAATAGGTATCTGGCTTATTGGGATCAAAGATTTCGTTGCAATACATAACTGTAACTAAATCTTCTGTGTCGGAGAGGTTGATAATGTTGTGGGTGTAACCAGGGAGCATAATGACAGATTGTATTTTGTCGCCACTTACTTCGTAGTTCAATACTTCGTCTGTGCCTTCCTTGCGGAGCTGGATTAGTCCATGACCTGCTACAACAATAAACTGTTCCCATTTGGTGTTGTGCCAATGCTCACCTTTAGTAATACTCGGCTTTGAGATATTGATGCTTACCTGACCACAGTTGAGAGTGTGTACCAATTCTGTAAATGAACCACGAGGGTCTACATTCATTTTCAAGTCGAAGATTGCCTTGTCCTTGGGCAAATAACTAAGGAATGTGCTGTATAGACGCTTAGCGAATGAGTCGGCAGGTATTTCTGGAATCATCAATGTCTTGGGCATGTCGGCAAACTTATGGAGTAAGTCTACTATTTCACCAAGGGTTGCCTTGTGGGTGATAGGACAATAGCAGTACCTACCATCTGCTGAAGGAAGTACTTCAAGTCCCTCAAACTCACAATGATGTTCCTCACCTTTTAATGCGTGAATCATCTCGTCAACAAGGTCGTCGATGTAAAGCAGTTCAAGTTCTACACTTGGGTCGTTGACGGTAATGGGGAGGTCGTTGGCTATATTATTGCAGAATGTGGCTACGGCGCTGTTATAGTTAGGACGACACCATTTACCATAGAGGTTTGGAAAACGGTAAACTAATACTTTGGCTCCAGTCTCCTTGCCATACTCAAGGAACAAATCCTCGCCAGCCTTTTTGCTTCTGCCATACTCGCTATTGCCGAAACGACCTGTTAAGGATGCTTGTTGTGAACTTGAAAGCATTACAGGACAGTTGTTCTTATGCGACTTTAATGTGTCGAGCAATGTAGAGGCAAAACCGAAGTTACCCTTCATAAACTCGTCATTGTCTTTGGGGCGGTTGACACCTGCAAGATTGAACACGAAGTCACATTCCTTGCACCACTGGTCAAGTTGCTCGGGGGTAGAGTCGAGATCGTACTCGAAGACCTCATCAATTGTGAGGTCTCCGTAGCAACGAGCCTTGCCGTCTTTTATATTATTAAGTTGAGCGCAAAGGTTTTTACCTACAAAACCTTTGGCTCCAGTAACTAAAATCTTCATACGCCTAAATTACTGTACGAAGTTGCCCTCGCCACTCAATTCTTTTTTGATGTACTCCAAAGCGCCAATCTTTGCCTTAGTTTCCTCAAGGTTCAAACGATAGGTGTTGTCTGAGTTAAACTCTTCGATTTCAGCACGCTTGGTGTCTCCTTCCTTAAAGAACTTATCGTAGTTCAAACCACGATTGTCGGCAGGCACACGGTAGAAGTTGCCCATATCCTCTGCCTTGGCGCACTCTTCCTTGGTAAGCAATGTCTCGCACATCTTCTCTCCATGACGAATGCCGATAACCTTAATTTCTTCTTTCTTGCCACCGAAGAGTTCACATACAGCCTCTGCCTGAGTTTGGATTGTACAAGCAGGAGCCTTCTGTACGAGAATGTCACCATTCTGACCATGCTCGAAAGCAAAGATAACGAGGTCTACAGCCTCTTCCAATGACATGATGAAACGTGTCATCTTTGGCTCGGTCAATGTGATAGGGTTACCATTGCGTATCTGATCAATCCACAAAGGTATAACAGAACCACGTGAGCACATCACGTTACCATAACGTGTGCAGCAAATCTTGGTCTTGCCAGAGTAGCGGCTCTTAGCTACAGCTATTTTTTCCTCAATAGCTTTAGTAATACCCATAGCATTGATAGGATAAGCGGCCTTGTCGGTAGAAAGACAGATAACAGCGCCTACACCAGCCTCAATAGCGGCAGTAAGCACATTGTCAGTACCAATAACATTGGTCTTAACTGCTTCCATCGGGAAGAATTCACAAGAGGGCACCTGCTTCAAGGCTGCTGCGTGGAAGATATAATCTACGCCAGGCATAGCGTTACGGCATGATTGTAAATCACGTACATCACCAATAAAGAACTTAATCTTGTTGGCCACATCAGGATATTTTACCTGATATTCATGACGCATGTCATCCTGCTTCTTCTCATCACGTGAGAAAATACGAATCTCACCGATATCTGTACGAAGAAAACGATTCAATACTGCGTTACCGAAGGAACCTGTTCCACCAGTAATCATAAGAGTCTTACCTGCAAAAATGCTCATTTTTATATACTGTTTTTTAAAATTATTACTATATACTTAATTTGCGATATACCTTATTGGGATATATGCTAACACCAATTATTCTCATTCAGTATTTCATACAACTTTTTACCGACTTCATTTAATTGATACGTTGACTTGTCCTTCCAAAAACCTCCAGTATAATTGTCCATCAAGCCGAGATTGATAAAATTATTTGCTATTACCGAATACTCATCATTTTCATTTATATAATCTTTTAATTTGCGTAAGTCATCAACAAAAGATCGGTCTATAATAGAGCATAAACGAAGAAACATTACCTTGTCAATATTGTCCAGTACGCATGATTTATAAAGGTATCCCATAAGAACTGCCTTTTCATCGTCTTCTGCATGTAGAAGATATTGAACGACATAATCTTGTATTTTCTTTCGATCACTGTCTTTAAGACTATTGACAAATCGTTCCTTTTCGTTATATGGTATAGACAAATCACTCTCAAGAAATTTAGCTAGCTTCCTAATAAAACGAAGCTCCATATACTTGCAACCTATCACTCCAAGTTTCACAAGTGAACCTACGTAAGGAAAGGCAGATAGAACTTGTACAATGTCTACTGTAACTTCAAACTCACTTGTAAGTGCCTTCTTTACGAATTCGTTTTCATTTTTAGATAGGGCAAGTTCGAAAACATCTTGATCTTTCATAATTTATATCCTTTCACGACCTTACTTACAATATATTTATAGACAAAAGCCCAATAATCCATTCAGATACCATGGTATATCATTACTGCCTCCTAATACACAACTCAATCGCCTCCTTATGCTCTTCTGCAAAAGCCTTGGCATCTTCTACTACTAATGCCAAGTAGCCACCGCCACCTGCTCCAGGCATTTTCCATGCTAAGACACCTGACATTTGGCTGTACTTTTGAATGTATGGTTCTACACTTGCTTCGGGACAGGGGTTGCCATACACGACAGGGTTTACCATGGCTGGGAACATGGCGATTTGTGCTTGGAAGGATGCTTTAAAGGCTGCTGCAAAGGCTGGGAGATTGCGAGCTTGGATGGCTGACCAACAAGCATCGGCTGCATCGACAAGGGCTTTTACTTTTACAGGAGTGATGTCCTTGCCTTCCACTACTGAACAACCGGGACGGCGAGGCTCCATGGGTACCATTACGAGATGGTCTTCAAGGAAACGGAGTGTCATCTCATCGTTGGTACTCTCAATCTTCTTTGGCCAGAAGTTGTTGTCGTAGTAATGGCGGCAAAGACCTGGAACGCAAATGCCAATTGAGTCTTGTGCTCCACTAATATGACCGTCTTCACGTTCTGGATTGTTCTCGAAGCAGAATACAAGACGTGCTAACATCTCTGGGTCCATCTTTGGGAGTTTCAATGGCCATATCTTCTTAATCATATTACGTGTGGAAGTTGACAATCCACAACGGTCACGCACCTCAAAAGTGGGCTCAAGTGAAATCGTTATTGCCCATCCTAGATGATATTGGGAAACGGATGGTTGGTCAATCCATGTTCCTGCCAAGTCAAGACGTGTAGGTATGCCACAACTTTCAGCTTGAACGATTGAGTCGGTTACCTTAGATAGTTCTGCCTTTAATGATGATGACGAACGTGCCTGAAGGCCAGCATGGGGTGTGCGCTGAAGTTCCACATACTCAATGCCACGCTCCTTACAAAGCTGACGTTTGTCATCGGAACCACCCTCTGCGTTCACCACAAATATGTCGGGCTTAACAATGTCAAGAGTGGGAATGAAGTCAAGCACACCGCTGCCTTCATTGATATAAGCATTCTTGACTGCCTTGACATTCTTCACCATAAATAGACGCTCCTCCTGTGGAAACATCGGTTTGCGGTGCTTATACTCTTGATAGGTTGCGTCTGAACCAATACCTACATAGAGATCGCCAAACTGCGATGCCTGTTGGAAGAATTCTACATGACCGCTATGAAGGAGGTCGTAACATCCGCTAACAAACACTTTCTTTTTCATAGACTTTTCTGATTTTTTTTGCATAAATGGCTACAACAATGTAGCACACAAGGGGAATGATAAAGCCAATAGCCATATTGGTTTCACCTATATATCCCATTAGTATAGGAGCGATGGCGCCGCCTACAATTGTCATTATTAAATATGACGAACCGCATTTTGTGGCTGAAGAACTTAAGCCTTGAAGGGCAAGGGCAAAGATGGTTGGAAACATAATGCTCTCAAACAGATATGTCACTATCAATGATATGAGTCCGATGGTTCCGCCATATATCACACCTATCATACATAACGTGGCGCCTAAGGCACATATCAGCAATAAACGTGGGGCTGGGAGGTAGTTCATTAGCCATGTGCCAATGAGTCTACCTATAAGGAACAGGCCCATACCTCCAAAGGAGAGCATAAGGGCTGCCTGCTGATTGGTAATTGTACTTGATACTTCTGTTACATAATTGATAAAAAAACTGTTCACGCCTGTTTGGGCTGCCACATAAGCAAAGAGGGCAACGAGACCGAAAAGGAATGATACCGATTTTGACAGTTTGTCTATACCTGCCTTTTCTGAGACGGTGTTCTCCACGATCTCCGGCAGTTGCATACGGCTGAAGATTATAGCTATGATAAACACAGCAATTCCGATAGCAGCATAAGGAAGTGCCACAGAACCTAAATCGCCAAAGATGATAAGTCCGCCTGCCAATGGACCGACTATCCATCCCAATCCATTTAGGCTTTGGGCAAGATTGAGTCGTGAGGCTGCCGTATCAGGCTCGCCAAGCACTGTAACATAAGGATTGGCAGCGGTTTCCAAACATGTGAGTCCACAACCGATGATGAAGAGACATAGCAGGAAGAACTCAAATGACATCATCCGTTCGCCCGGAACAAAGAGGAGCGCTCCTATTCCATATAGTATAAGTCCTGTGATTACACCTGCCTTGTAGCCCCAATTCCTTATGATTACACCTGCCGGAATTGCCATGATGAAATAGCCTCCATATACCATAGCCTGTACAAGGGCAGAACGGGTCTTGGAAATTTCCAGCATGTTCTGAAAATGCTTGTTGAGCACATCAAGTATGCTATGCGCAAATCCCCAACAAAAGAACAGGGATGCGACCAGGGCAAACGGAATCAGGTATTTACGTGTTACGATCGACTTCATTAGCTGTTGAGACTGTCTTTATACCACTCGAAGAGCTTCTGAACGCCATCCTCTATCTCCACCTTATGTGTCCAGCCAAGCGAATGGAGCTTGCTCACGTCGATAAGCTTGCGCATAGTGCCATCAGGCTTTGTGGTGTCAAACTCCACTGTGCCTTCGAAGCCAACGGCTTTAACAACAAGTTCCGACAGTTCACGAATGGTAAGTTCCTTACCCGTACCTACATTGATATGGCAGTTGCGTATCTCGCCAAGAGAAGGAATAGCACCGCCACGACCCTCAGAATTGTTTCTGTCTACAGAACCGTCGGTCTTGGCTCCATAGAACACGCTGCTGTACTTCTCGATACCGATGATGTCCTTGAAGTCAACATTCAGGAGCACATGCACGCTTGCATCAGCCATGTCCTCGCTCCAAAGGAACTCACGCAGAGGAGTGCCTGTACCCCAAAGTACCACCTTATTATTATATATACCATAGAACTCCAATGCCTTCAAGATACGCTCATGAGAGTTACTTCCGTCAACATTGCGCTCACCGATAATAGCACGAAGCTTGTCTGTTGGATTGATAGGACGCTTGTTCATGTCAACCTCAATGCTGCGCCAGTCGCCCTCATGGATAAGCTTGGCCAAATATATCTTGCGCATCATAGCCGGCATCACATGACTGTTCTCAAGATGGAAGTTGTCGTTCGGTCCATAGAGGTTTGTCGGCATAACGGCAATATAGTTAGTGCCATACTGCAGATTATACGACTCGCACATCTTCAATCCCGCAATCTTTGCAATGGCATACTCCTCATTCGTATACTCCAACGGCGATGTCAACAGGCAGTCCTCCTTCATAGGCTGCGGAGCGTTCTTGGGATAGATACATGTAGAGCCAAGGAAGAGTAATTTCTTAACTCCATGCTTATAGGCATTCTCTATCACATTGCACTGCATCTTCATGTTCTGCATGATGAAGTCGGCACGGTAGAGAGAGTTTGCCATGATGCCGCCCACAAAAGCGGCAGCCAGCACAACGGCATCAGGACGCTCCTCATCAAAGAAGCGCGCAACGGCCTGCTGGTCTGTAAGGTCCAACTCCTTATGGCTGCGGCCTACAAGATTGTTGTAGCCGCGAGCCTTAAGGTTGTTCCATATAGCGGAACCCACAAGTCCGTGGTGTCCCGCAATGTATATCTTGCTGTCTTTACTCAGCATCTCAATTTAATATTTAACATTAAATACTTAATATTGTGAAAACTACTTCACAATTCCCTTTTCCAAATACTCCGCAAGGTTCATTCGTACCTTTGCGGCGGCTCCCTCTGAAGCTACCTTTGCCATGTCGTGGTCAACCATTATCTTCACGAGCTCCTCGAATGAGGTTGTGTTAGGATTCCAACCGAGCTTTGCCTTTGCCTTGGTAGGGTCACCCCAAAGGTTCACTACGTCTGTTGGGCGGTAGAAGTCGGGAGATACCTCGACGAGTGTCTTGCCGATGAGGTTCTCTGGTCCGCTTACGCAGATACCCTTCTCGTTCTCTTCCTTACCTTCCCACTTCAGTTCGATGCCTACATAATGAAAGGCAAGCTGTGCGAACTCACGCACACTGTGCTGAACGCCAGTAGCAATAACGAAATCCTCTGGCTTTGGAGCCTGAAGAATGAGCCACATGCACTCAACATAATCCTTAGCATAACCCCAGTCACGAAGTGAGTCAAGGTTGCCGAGATAGAGTTTGTCCTGCAAGCCCTGTGCAATACGGGCAGCGCCAAGAGTTATCTTACGTGTAACGAATGTCTCACCGCGACGCTCGCTCTCATGGTTGAAGAGGATGCCGTTGCAGCAGAACATATTGTATGCGTCACGGTATTCCTTGATAATCCAGAAGCCGTACTGCTTGGCTACGGCATATGGTGAGAACGGGTGGAATGGTGTGTTCTCGTTCTGTGGAACCTCCTCTACCTTGCCGTAAAGCTCGGAGGTCGATGCCTGGTATATTTTACATGTGTTGGTTAATCCGACCTTGCGCACTGCCTCGATGATTCGGAGAACACCTACTGCATCAACGTCGGCTGTGAACTCCGGTGAGTCGAAGCTTACCTGCACATGGCTCTGTGCGGCGAGGTTGTATATCTCCGTAGGACGCACCTCAGACACAACACCTACGATAGACATTGAGTCGCCGAGGTCAGCATAGTGAAGATGGAAGTGTGGTCTGCCCTCAAGATGAGCTATGCGCTCACGATAATCTACTGACGAGCGGCGGATAATGCCGTGTACATCATAACCTTTTTCCAACAGCAGCTCTGCCAAATAAGAGCCATCCTGACCTGTTACGCCCGTGATAAGGGCAATGTTCTGTTTACTCATAATAAAAATTTGCTTTTATGTCGTGATATTTTATTAAAGCACTTATTCCTTCCCTACCATTCAAATTCAAATCTCTCTATATCTTCCTCCACAAGCGGATTACCTATCTGCACTTCTATAAATGTCAAGTCCGTTGTAGCTTTAATGGCATGGTGATGTCCTACGGGGATGTTCATCACATCACCACGCTTCACCTTTCTACGTTCGCCATCCAACACAAAGATGCCTTCTCCCTCTACACAAGTCCACGTCTCACTGCGGTGATGGTGCAGCTGGTAACTGATGTTCTTGCCTGCGTTGAGGTGTATTTTCTTGGTCAAAGAACGTGTGCCGTCTTCGTATTCTGCATTATCCAACACCCGGTAGGTTCCCCAACGGCGCTCTTCGTACATAGGGCGTGTAGTGAGTTTATTGGCATAATCCTTTATCTTCTCCGAGTCCTGTTTGTCACAGACCATTATGCCATCAGGAGATGCAGCTACAATTACATCTTTCAATCCGTTGCAGAAAACGGGGATACCCAATTCATTTACGACATGAGTGTTGTCGTTGTTGTCTCCCATCATTACGTTGCCAATATGGGTACTGGGCAGCTCCTCGCACAGGGCGTTCCATGTGCCAAGGTCCTTCCACTCACCAGAGAAAGGAACGACGGCTACTGACTCTGCCTTTTCAGCGACCTCATAGTCGAAACTGATCTTCGGGAACTCTGTATAGCGGTTGCGTGTCTCACAAAATATCTCTGTTTGTATGTATTGGTTTACAATGTTCATAATGTATCCAAGACGGAAGGCAAAAACTCCACCATTCCAGAACGCATTCAGCTTGAGCAGTTCTCTTGCCTTTTTCATATTTGGTTTTTCGGTGAAGTGGGCAACACGGAGATATTCGTTATTGAATACGGCTTCTTCTGATTTATCTGATTTGGGTACTACATATCCAAATTTCTCACTTGGATATGTTGGGGTGATGCCCATCAATACGAGGTCGGCACCATTATTCTCAACAACCTCAACCATCTTGGCTATTGTCGTAAAATACTTTGACTCTGTATACACATCACACGGCATTATTACAACAACCTCGTCATCATCGCATTTCTTTTCCTTGGCGAGATAGCTTGATGCAAGGGCTATAGCTGGGAATGTGTCACGACGCTCAGGTTCTGTTACCACATTGACATCCTCTCCCAACTGATTGATGATGCTGTCACGCTGCACAGTATTGGTAGCAAAGGTTATATTGTCAGTAAGCTTTGCCTCACGTATTTGACGCACCACTCGTTGTATCATTGATTCCATACCACCATCAGGCGAAGCTAATAATGGTAAGAATTGTTTACTGCGTGCATCATTAGATAGTGGCCACAAACGCTTGCCGGAACCACCAGATAAAAGAATTAACTGCATCTATTATAATAATTAGCGTACCATTCTGCAAAAAGACGGAGACCTTCTCTTAAACTTGTATTCGGCTTAAACCCAAAATCTTGTTCCAATGGGGTCGTATTAGCATAAGTTATGGGGACATCACCAGGCTGCATCGGTACAAGTTCCTTGTGGGCCTCAAAGTCATAGTCCTTTGGAAGTACTCCTGCACGTACAAGTTCTTCTTGAAGGATGGTTACGAAATCAAGAAGGTTTTCTGGAGAGTTATTTCCGATGTTGTATACTTTGTATGGAGGGATAGGAAGACCGTCCTCGCCATTCTGCTTCTCTGGAGCGTGTTGCATAATACGAACTACACCTTCTACGATGTCATCAACAAAAGTAAAATCTCGCTTGCAGTTGCCATAATTGAAAATCTTGATGTTTTCACCTTTTACTAATTTGTTGGTAAAACCAAAGTATGCCATATCTGGACGGCCAGCAGGACCATAAACTGTAAAGAAACGCAAGCCAGTAGATGGAATGTTGTAGAGTTTGCTATAGGCATGAGCCATAAGCTCGTTGCTCTTCTTTGTAGCAGCATAAAGAGATACTGGATTGTCTACCTTATCGTCTGTAGAATAAGGAATCTTCTTGTTGCTGCCATATACTGATGACGAAGAGGCATATACAAGATGCTCTACCTCATGGTGACGGCATGCTTCAAGGATGTTGTAGAAACCGATAAGGTTGCTCTGGATATAAGCATCAGGATTTGTGATGCTATAACGTACACCTGCTTGGGCTGCGAGGTTAACAACAACAGCAATATTGTTTTCGATGAAAATCTTTTCTACAGCTTCTTTGTCGGCGATAGAGGCATGAACAAACTGCCATACATCTTCTTTTGAACACGAATTATCATGAATTAATTTTTCGGCTATTGCTTCGATTTCTTTCAGACGTTCATACTTGATGTTGACATCATAGTAGTCGGTAATGGAATCAATACCTATCACTTTAATGTTCTTCACATCGTGAAAAAGACGTTTAACAAGGTTGCTGCCAATAAAGCCAGCAGCACCTGTTACAAGAACCGTCTTGCTTTCTAAGTTTACATTATATTCTACCATCTCTTAGTCTCTTCTAAATATATCTCGTGTATATACTTTATCTTCTACATCTTTTAGACAGTCATCAAAGCGATTAGCAATGATTGCCTTGCTTTGAGCCTTGAAATCATCAAGATTATTAACTACCTTGCTGCCAAAGAAAGTTGTTCCGTCTTCCAATGTTGGTTCGTAGATGATAACTTCAGCCCCCTTAGCTTTTATACGCTTCATTATGCCTTGAATGGCTGACTGGCGGAAATTGTCCGAGTTTGACTTCATGGTCAAACGATATACGCCAATCACGCAATTGTGTTCTTTACTTGCATCCCACTGACCATTTTCTGCATAATAACCAGCCTTGCGCAACACTGCATCAGCGATGTAATCCTTGCGAGTCTTGTTTGACTCAACAATGGCAGACATCATATTCTGTGGGACATCCTGATAGTTTGCGAGGAGCTGCTTAGTGTCCTTTGGTAAGCAGTAACCACCGTAACCGAATGATGGATTGTTATAATGTGTACCGATACGTGGATCAAGACCCACACCTTCGATGATTGCCTTTGAGTCAAGACCTTTTACTTCTGCGTAAGTATCAAGTTCATTGAAGTAGCTAACGCGAAGGGCAAGGTAAGTATTAGCGAAAAGTTTTACAGCCTCTGCTTCCTTCATGCCCATAAAAAGTGTGTCGATGTTTTCCTTGATGGCGCCTTCTTGCAAAAGTGAAGCGAAAGTTTTAGCTGCTTCGACCAACATCTCTACATTTGTTACTGCTTCGATAGCCTTATTCTCAGCCTCAAACTCAGGCTTGTTGATGATCTTGGGATAACCAACAATGATACGGCTGGGGTAGAGGTTGTCGTATAGAGCTTTGCTCTCACGAAGGAACTCAGGAGAGAATAGGAGATTAAACTTCTTAACACCTTTCTGGGCATACTTCAAATAGAGATTACGTGTATAGCCAACTGGGATGGTTGATTTGATGACCATGATGGCATTAGGATTAACCTCCAATACCAAATCTATGACTTCTTCTACATGAGTAGTATCGAAATAGTTCTTTACAGGGTCATAATTGGTAGGTGCTGCGATAACTACAAAGTCGGCATCTGAATAGGCTGATTTGCCGTCAAGTGTGGCTGTAAGATTCAATGGCTTTTCAGCCAAATACTTTTCAATATAATCATCCTGGATTGGTGAAATCTTATTGTTAAGCTTTTCCACCTTTTCTGGAATTACGTCTACTGCTGTTACATAATGATGTTGAGATAGCAATGTTGCTATGCTCAGTCCCACGTAGCCAGTACCGGCTACAGCGACTTTAATGTCTTTAAAATCACGCATATTTTTTGATTTAGTTTAATGACAAAATAGAAATTACATTTTGGAGATTAATAACCAACCCGTTACGATAGGTCTTTTAACCTATGTTTTCCTAAATTATGATTATTGACTGTATTATCTTTTAAGTAATCAATTTGATAGAAATTGTAATAGCCTGTAAACTTCTTTACAATTCCAGTTAAGCTTTTTATGTCCTTTAATCTTAATGATTTTGAAAACATTAATATTCTATGCACCTCATATATTGGTGCACATTCTATTATGCGATGATCTATTCGTTTTGAGTCTTCTTCTGTTAAGTGATATCGGGTTGTTTGCTTTACAGATTGGCACTTGCTTATATGTTTTCTAACTTTTAGTACCTTCTTTATCGAATTTTCAAAAACACTAATAATATCATTAGTCGTGCTCTTGAGATTCATTCCTATACTATGTTCTATACTTGACTCTATAATAAATTCCTGTGCAGCTTGAACTTCACTTACGATTTCTTTGTCTTGCCCTGAAAATATTTGATACAACGTCTGTCTTTGATTCTCGTCAATTTCATCTGGAGTAATAAGAATATCTTCAATTTGATATATTCTTTCAATATCCAAATTTCTCAAACTGACTCTATAATCAACAAACTTTTTGTTGCAGTTTTTAGCTTGTGTCTTAAAATCAGAACAGTACAAGGTGTATTGATGTAAAACAGAACTTGGTAAATCCACAACTTGGCTCTTATTTACGTGTGCGCAAAAATTCATATTTATGGCATTACCCAAATCCTCTATATCTGCTTCACCTGTTAACATAAGAGCTCTTGCTTTGGTATAAAGTCTTAATTTCTTCAATAATTCCGTCCCTGTGATAATGGGCATTTTTTGATCTAATACCAGCACTTTTATATCATTGTGCTGTACTATTCGTACGGCTTCATCAGGGTCTGATGTTGGTATTACCTTAAGCCCCGTTTTGGTATTTATCAGTCTTGCATAGTCCTGCGCAGCTTCTAAAATATCATCAACTACAAGAATTTCATATGCAAAATCAGAATTATCCATTGTGTCGTTTTTTTAGTTGTATTGTCGCTTTTACAGTATTGTCTATAATATCAAATGATAAACTCCCTGTTTTAACAAGGCTCAGAAGATTCCGTACAGTCTGAAGGCCGATACCCTCATGATTATTCTTAGAAGAAAATCCAGGCTTATTTAGCTGTTGTAAATCTGGTAAATTTTGACAGCAATCATTTGTTATGTGGATTTTGTATTCCCCTGCATAGTCCTCACATTCAATCTTGATGTTTCCACCTTCAGGAGACGCGGCTATTGCATTTTGTAGTAAAGGGATTATCAATGCATAAACATAATTTCCTGAATAGCCATCAAATGTATTTGGTACATTGTTGTTCAAAATAAGCTGCAACCCATGCTGATATCTTTCACCGACAAGCATGTTGAAATATGCCTTTATACCATTTCTAATATCCAAGAACGCTGGTAAAGAAATCGTATTTGATGCTTCAACATATGAGTGAATAATAGAAAGACACACCCTTGTGGCATCTTCTATTCGCTCAATTTTTTCTTTTTGAACTTCACTATTATTCTTTGCCTTCAATAACTCACAATTTATTTGTATTTGTGATAATGGAGTTGTAATGGAGTGTTTTATGTTACTCACAAGTTCAGAAAAGGAGAATGGCATTTTTTGATTCGGGTTTTCAATTTTCTTGTTTATCTCCAACAATTCTCTATATATCAAATCTTGTTTATTATTGTCCAATTTATTATTCCGACCACCTCGCTTTGAGATAAATGTATTTACAGTAATCCCATCCTTTACTTCATTGAATAATTCAGCTATTTCAAATTTCAACTCATCTTTTATGAGTTTTGTATAAGGGCCAGAAAATGTAGTTAGAGATATAAGTTTCTTTTGAATTTCTTCATGCAATTCAATCAATGTATTGGTTGATTTATTAAAAGAGCGTCTACTTTTACACACAAAATAGAACAATATAGCAATATTAAATATCCCTAAAACAAGCGCAATACAAACCAATAATGTTTCTACATTGTACTTAAATATAGGTATTGATAAGTTTATAACTTTATAGGAACAAGATAATATAGGAATTCCTCCGAAAACAACAAGCCCCAATATTCCTAATATGGGAAATACAATACCTTGTCGTTTACGACGGAATATCCCGATTAATAGGCATACTGCAGTGATACAATTTAAACCACCAAGAGATATTTGTAACAACTTATTAGTGTTGAATATGTCATAAAGCAGTAAATAGCATATATAAGTCAATGTGGATGATAATATACTACATATTGGTATCCATTTCAAGTTATTCTCATTACTAACAAGGATTGTTAGTGTGACTATATATAATGCTAACAAAACAACAGTACCAAGACCATTAAATATTATATAAAAGATATCCATAATCTTTCAGATTGATTTCCTATTAAATTATCTTGCTCACACTTACATTGTCAATCGCACGCTGATAGATATCTTTTACCATTCTCATTGACGGAACAACAGATAGGTTGCAACGAGTAGCAATTCTTTTAAAGGCTCTCATCACATTCTGTCGCACCCTTTTCACCTCGCAATCCGCCATTTGCATATCTGTTGATTTGATGAAAGGGAATAAGAATTCTGAATCAGAGGGGTAGCGGTCTGCGATTTCCTGCATGGCTGCATCCCATTGTACGGTTATACGTGGCAATCCTGGTATTTGTGAGATGTATGTTAATGTGAATCCTTTGATGTCGGTTTTCTTGATGTTTGCCAAATCTGTAAAACTGATGCCTCTGCCGTAGATGCAAAAGAAGAACATATCACGGGCAAAAGTTTGTGGTATGGAATCAGACAGGTCGGCATAACGCATTCTACGTAATTCATCAACTGACAGCAATTCACGTTCTTTTTTGGCTGGCAAAGCAACTCTTACGCCTTTCAGTAATTTAAGTTTTGGAACAATTCCTTCTTTTACTGCAATATTATATACCGAACTGATTTGGTATAGATAGAGTCGAGTCGTTGATTGTTTACGCCCTTTGGTATTCAACCATTCCTCGAATTTTATCATAAGTTCTGGAGCCAATTCGTTTAATGAAAATTCCTCTTTACCCAAGAAGTTGACAAAGCAACGGAGTGCCATCTCACGATTGTGAGCTGCCTCAAAGTGACCTTCTTCTTTGTCTTTTTCTATTTTTCGACGAGAATATGCGAAGAAATCGGTTCCCATTTTTACTTCTCTACGATGACTGATAATAGCTATTCAAACAGATAGCCGTAGTTGTTTTGCAACGCCTCAAATTCTGTTTCGCAGCGATCATGCAGTTCTTTGTCGCTGTCCTTGAATATCTTTATAGCTTTCTCTATCTCTTCCTTTACGGTTCTTCCTGCTTCAAAGATGGGCCTAAGCTCGTCTTTGAAATAGTCGATGAAAGGTGCATAGTAGTAGCCTATCTCTTCTATCATAAAATAGAAGGTGTCATAGGCATCTTTCAGATCCAGTTTCTTGTCTCTTACATCTGCAAGTGTCTGGAGACGGAGTATTTCTATATTTTCTACTTGGGCCGACACCTCTTGGGCGGTCTTCACTTGATGAAAGTATCGGTCGATAAAGGCGTTGCGCTCATGTAGGTTGCGCTTGTAGAACAGCTCGCGCTCTTTTTTGTCTGCCTCGTTCTTGTTTACTTCCTCAAAACGTTCGGCATGTACGCTTGATAAGGCTACTGCCATTCCACCGACATCCATGACGAGCTTGCGGTCTCGGGCTATGCGGATTACATAACCTTCGAGTCCGGCATATTCACCAGTCACGATACGAAGTAGGGTACGGTTCTTGGAATAATAAACAAAAGGACGCAGAAGGAAACGGAGACGCTCTGGCTCGGTTTCTGCCACACGCATAAATGGTTCCATTTGGTTGCAAGGGATAGTGGCAACCTTTCCTGTACTACAATTCTTACAGAGTTTGTATGGTTTTATGTTTTTATCTAAGTAGTCCTGTAATATTTCTGGGTTACCTTGCAAGAATATCAGTCCACTTACCGAAGGGGTTTCCACTTCGCGCATTCCGCCTCTGTTCCTATGACGGGGAACATATTTTATTGTCTTATGCACAAAATGGGTTACTCCATCTTTCTTTAGCTGTTCTTCTATCGACTTTACTTTTTGGTTGTGTACAAAAAGATAACTCCAAGACGTGCAGTTATCTTTATCGTCATTACTTGGAACCACTTCGGGAATGGATTCGTTTTCTTTCTCCGTCTCAGTTTCCTTGTTCGCTTGCGAACACTTCTTTATCGCTGAACCAGTCATTTCGTCTGGCTCAGAAACGTGTGTGCCCTCTGGAAATTCTTTGCTTTCAGTTGTCTGAAAACTCTTTATTTCGTCGGCTGTAGACTGAGAAACCGTGCAATCCTGCTCCATAACCTCTCCTCTACTTTATGTCACTGTTGGCTACCATCACCTGAGATGACGATGCCAATTTCACAATAACATTGTTCATAAATTCATACTGTCTGTGTGTATGTTTGTCCAGTTATGGGATCCAATGTTTTACAAATCATATATGCTGATTGCACCGCATTTACACCTCATAGTGGCTTTGTGTCTCTATCCGTTCATCCGTATTTTGTACGTCAAAATACGGATGAACCGAATTGAGACTGAAAATCAAGGTGTTTTATGGTGCTGATATGGCAGGTTTATTAAACATTTCTACGGAAAATCGCAAAATGGCGGAAGATTTTCGGGAGAAGATGATAATAAATGCAAGAAAAAATGTACCTTTGCAGCACGTTCCGTATTTTGACGTACAAAATACGGATGAGAGACATTCTTTTGTTAAACATTTCCCAATGTCATTTTCCCTTTGTTTTCATTGACTACTTTTATGCGAAGAATGACATATTACTCTTTTATCCCAATTATACTAACTCATCTTACACAGCCTCAATTAGTCACTTGTTGGAAATCTTTTACATCAGATATTCTTTATTCTCATGATTTCTTTGTAACTTTGCGCTCAACGCAAATTATAATGGAAATATGACTGAATTGAATCGTATAAAGGCAGTTTTGGCGGAGAAAGGCATCATGGGAAAATGGCTTGCCAAAATGCTGGAGAAAGATCCTGCGACCGTTTCAAAATGGTGCAATAATCATGCACAACCAGATTTGTATACTTTGGCACATATTGCCAATGTATTAAATGTTGATATACACGACTTGATTTGCCATACCAAAACGACTGACTTATGACACGTGATGAATTAAAAGACAAAATACGCTGTGGCGAAACAAGCCATGTGCAATTCAAAAGGCAGTTTACTACACAAAAGCAGATTGCTGAAGAAATGGTAGCCTTTGCTAATTGTGAAGGAGGTGAGATTTTATTTGGTGTGGAAGATAAATCAGGAAATGTCATTGGCCTTGATTATGACACCATACAAAATGTTTCTCGCGAATTGGGAAATACTGCTAATGAACATATACGTCCTACGATATACATTCGAACTGAAGTTGTTGATTTGGATGGCAAACTGATTCTTGTTGCATCTATTCTCCGTGGAAGGAATAAACCTTATAAGGATTTGTCTGGAACGATTTGGGTAAAGCAAGGAGCAGACAAACGTCGTGTGACGGAAAACAGTGAAATTCTTGCCTTGTTCCAAGAGTCAGGCGAATTTCATCCTGATGAAATGGGCGTGTACGGAACATCTGATAAAGATATTGACACACTGGCACTTGATCGTTTCTTCGACAATGTGTATCATAAGCCAATGGCTGACTTCAATCTTCCCAAGGAACGGTTACTTCGCAGTTTGCATATAACCGATGAAGATGGCAAACTTACTACAGCAGGGTTGCTCTTCTTTGGACAACACCCCCAACTCTTCAAACCGACTTTTGTTATAAAAGCCGTTTGGTTTTATGGTAATAATATTGCAGGTACCGAATATCGTGACAGTCGTGACATTGAAGGTACTATCCCCGAAATGTATGAACAAGGTATGATGTGGTTGAAGTCCTGTCTCCATCGGACACAAAGTGGACAATCTTTCAATTCTGTGGGAAAATTGGAAATTCCAGAGACGGTACTGGAGGAATTACTACAGAATGCTTTGGTTCATGCCGATTTGCTAAAGACTGCAGCAATTCGTCTTCTTGTGTTTGACGACCGTGTGGAGATTATCAATCCTGGCTGCATCATGGGTGGACATAGCATAGAGGAGGTGATGCTCGGCAATTCTTTTGCACGAAATCCTCTCATGGCAAATTTCTGTGCCAAGACAATGCCGTATCGCGGATTGGGGTCAGGCATTCCTCGAGTATTGTCAGAGGATAGCCATGTCAAATTTATAGATAGTAAAGATGGAAACCAGTTTACTGTTTGCATTTATCGTGTCCTTGCAGAAAAGCACAATGAGACTGAAATCATCGGCTGTGATTTGGCAAGGAGTAATACGGAAAAAGCAAGGAGCGGTGATTCCTTGGCAAGGAGTGAAGACGAGAAAGCAAGGAGTATAGGTGAAAAGGCAGTAAGTAAAGAAGAATTACTCCTTGCCTTTTGTTCTGAACCGAGAAGCTTGTCTGAAATTAGTGAATTTCTTAAATTGAAGGAGAAGTATAAGATGAAGAAAAAACTTATAGACCCACTATTGGGCAAGTCTCTCCGCATGACAGAACCAAACTCTCCTAATAGCCCGACACAAAAATATGTTATTATTGGTAACGATGATTAGGACTGTCCTTATTCTTATCGTTATGTTGCCTTCTTTTTACTGGGATTTGTATTCAGTAAAAAGAAGGCAACATGCTATTTTTTGCTTATTTTCCGTATTATTTTCTTATTTGCCTCGTTGATTTTCGACACATCAATGGAGTTCAGATACACTTGCGTTGTCTTTATGGAGTTATGCCCCATGCCCTCGCTGATTATTGGAATGGGTATGTCCATGTCTCTCGCTATACTTGCCCATGTATGCCGTGCGGTATATGTGGTGAGTGGCATTTTCAACCCTGTCATTTCACCTATCTTCTTCAAATTATAGTTGATGTTCTCCAACATACGATGATATTGTTTTTGTTCAGTTCCGTCATCTTGCTGAATAATAGGAAGAAGATAGGGACTGGCGGGATTTATTTGTTCGTATCGGTCGATGATTTCTTGCGCCTCTTTTACCCATTCCACCGTCAGATATTGGTTGGTCTTCTTGCGGCTATAAGCCAACATTTTATTTTTCAAGTCCTTCTTCCGCAGATAGGCGATGTCGACGAACGGCATTCCTCGCATATAGAAACTGAACATAAACACGTCACGGGCAAAGGCTATAGACGTACCTTCGGGCAATTGCAGCATGGCAATGGCTCTCATTTCTTTTTCGCTGATGGCTCGTTTGGTGGTTTTGACGTATGACAGACGCACATGACTGAACAGATTGCTGTCTATCCTCATTCCTTCATCGGTTGCCTTATATAATAAGGTGCAGAGAGTTCGCAGATAGCAGCTTATACTGTTCTGCTTCAACCTTCTGTCTTTGAGCCATGCCTCATAACACTCCATCATGTCTGGAGTGAGTTCGTCAAAGGTCAAGTCCTTGCCTTCACGAAACTCTTTGAACCGCCGATAGGCGTTAGAGTATGTCATGGCTGTCCCTTGCCGTTTCATCTGCTCTTTCTTCGTCACCTGTTCTTGTAGAAACATAAAGACGGTCTTTTGGGTCTTGGTTTTATTGAATGCATCGCACAGTTCATTTATAGTGACATTCTTATGCTGGTTTTCCATTTCCACGATAATGCTGTCCCATTGCTTCAACCCCCAATTTATTTGGTTCTGCATATTTTCTAATTCTGCTTTTCGTTCGCTGTTTGGCGGAATCAGCATTTCGCTTGCCTTTTCGTCCCATTCACATGGGTATACATGATACCCTGTGCTTATCCACTTCACTTTTCGCTTGTGTATCACCTGATAATACAGCGTTCCTTCTGTCTCGGGTACTGACGACGGACGGAATTTCAATTTTATTGTTGCCATTAAATGTTTGTTTTTACGGGTTATTACTACCTATAAATAAGGTCTTGTCCTAACTATATTGTCGGAACAAGACCTTATTTATGTTTTCCGAGTGACATCATAGTTTCGCAAACCCCAACGGTTTTTCTCTGTTTACCGCATCTATTTTCCAAGTGGCTGTACAATTTTTCAGGCCCAACGGTTTTTATTCCATTTACGACCAGATGTATTCTCAATGCGCAATTTGTGGGTCCCACTGGTTTTTATTCTGTTGTCACCATATCGGTTTTCCAAGTAATGATCACAGTTTAATATCACCAACGGTTTTTATTCTGTTTATCGCCGTATTTGTTTTCCGAGTGGCACATCGTGCCACAGCTTTACATTCAGATAAAGCAGTCGAGAGTTCACTCTCGTAAGGCTTTATATGAATGTAAAGCAAGTCGAAGACTCGGAAAACAGATACGGGGTTTATCTCGGTTTTTGTCAACCCTCATCCAGCAGCTTCCACAATATACCCGACAACTCCAACCGCAACCCATATATAGCATTTCCAGAGAAAAGGCATTCTGCTTTGCTTTTTACCGTGGCAAAATTTGCAAAATTCAATTATTTGATATAACTTTGCCACATCATTAACAACAAATGCTGACATATTATGAATGAAAATCAGATTATAGGACGTAACATGAAAGCCTTGCGCGAAGCAAACAGCTACACGCAGGAGCAAGTTGCTGCCTATCTTGGCATCAATAGGTCTGCATACGCCAACTACGAGACCGGTGATAGAGAAGCACCCATTGATGTTTTGGAAAAGGCTTGCAATCTGTTTGGTTGTGAGATGGAGTTGCTGTTTGACCCAGATGAAAAGGCGGTTAAAAACATGCTTGTGTGTGCTTTTCGTGCCGACAATCTCAGTGAAAATGACCTTAGAGAGGTCAGTGCGTTCAAGGAGATTGTGTTGAATTATATGAAAATGGAAAGGTTGTTGGCAATATGAAAAAACTCACCATTGAAACTGCCGAAGAGCTTGCGCTCAAAATGAGGATGATGCTTCGAGTTGGCGCAAGCGAACCCCTCAACATGAAAACGGCTCTACGCCAGTTGAACATCATGACAATATACAGACCCTTGTCGGATGGAACTTGGGGACTGTCTCTTAAATCAAACGATGGTAAAATGTTCATGCTTGTTAGTAGCAATGCAACAAGAGGTAGTCAGCATTTTACCATCGCTCACGAGTTATTTCATCTCTTTTTTGATGACAATCCCAAACCGCATTTCTGTAAGTTAACTATGTCTAGTGATGTCGCAGAGCGTTCTGCAAACATGTTTGCTTCGGCTTTGCTCATGCCCAAAGAGGGATTGTCTTATAAAATTCCTGCAAATGAGTTGATAAGCAAAACGGTTTCCATCGATACTGCCTTACGGCTTGAACAGCTTTACGGTGTTTCTCACTCTACTCTTATTGTCAGACTGAAGGAACTTAAACTGATTTCCCCTCAGAATGCAGAGTCCTTAATGAATTTGCGCATCCGACAGGAAGCATCTCTCCGGGGATATGATCGTTCCCTCTACCACAAAGGCAACGAAAATCTTGTTCTTGGTGACTATGGCTCAAAGGCTAAACGACTATTCGATGAAGAGCGCATATCAGAAGGACATTATCTTGAACTAATGAGAAAAATTGGATATGGAGAAAGTGAAGATAATTCTTGATGCGGATGTCCTAATCCACTTCTCAAAAGCTGGGAAACTATCTTTGTTGCCGACGATTCTTCCAGAATATGACCATGCAATACTTAGTGCTGTCTATGAGGAGACTATTTCTATACGCACTCAGATAGATAACCAAATGAAGTTCCTGAAGAATATGGTTCTCCTTCCATTTGAACCCACGGGTCAAATGAGGTTGGAGTATGCTAAGCTAAGATCTAAGTATGGCAAAGGAGAAAGTGCTTGTATGGCATTTTGCAGATTTACGCACAATGTCATTGGCAGCAGCAATCTCCGTGACATCAAGGATTATTGTGCAGCGCAAAAAATCACTTATCTAACGACTTTGGACTTCCTCTATTATGCATTTGTAAGGGAAATAATGACAAAAACAGAGTGTAATGACTTTATTCGGGATGTCAATGCCAATGGTAGTAAACTCCCCGTTATAGACATCACCCTGTACTCACCCAATGCAAAAATTTGATGGTTGGATTGGTAGTGCCATTTCCTTTCTTATGACATGTGGCTCATTAGGAACTTTGGGTAATAAAAGCCTGTTTGCTGTTTAGCGTTGTGCATTCTCACCAATGACACAGTTCGCGCCCATATGTATTTATCCTGTTATCACCATATCGGATTCCCAAGTAATGATCACAGTTTAATACCACCAACGGTTTTTATTCTGTTTATCGCCGTATCTGTTTTTCAACTGGTGTCCACAGTTTAAGAGCCCCAAAGGTTTTCATTCTGTTATTACCATATCGGTTTTCCCAATAATGATCACAGTTTAATACCACCAACGTTTTTTATTCTGTTTATCGCCGTATCTGTTTTCCGAGTGGCACACCGTGCCACTGCTTTACATTCAGATAAAGCAGTCGAGAGTTCACTCTCGTAAGGCTTTATATGAATGAAAAGCAAGTCGAAGACTCGGAAAACAGATACGGTGTTTTTATCGGTTTATGTCTAAGACCCACCCTGCTTCAAGGTTCATACAACAGCCTAAGCTCCGTACCCCGTCTTCGCCTTATTGAAGCAATAACCTTACCTTTCCATCTGCAGAAGTCCAAATACTCCCTTTCTATATCCCTTTCCCCACGCTCAATCTTCTGCAATAGCCGGCTTTTGCGGAACTTTCTTCCATCTCCAATCACTTTATACGGCCCCACATTGTAAGCAAGCACTGCCAACAGCAATGAATCCTTTCCGTACTTGCGGAACATTCCACAAAAGGTTCTCAGATCACTTCGTAGCAGAGAGTCCGCTTGCTTCAATGTCAGATTTTTCTTGAAATTCTCATGTGGTTGCACACAATGTCCCCATCCTATATAGGGGTAGTTGCGCTTGATGTCGTGCCAACCTTCATAGAACTTAATGCAGCGTACCGCACGTTCAAAAAGAGGGAAACGAAATATTCCCAAGTCCGACTGGCTCTGTACTGTAGTCTGTGCCTGTATCACCAGGCACAAACACATCATCAACGCCACCATTATCGTTTTTCTTATCCTGTTCATGTCATTACTCTTATCATCTGTTATCTCCGCACCTTTGGCTTAGTCTGCCCTAAAAGGCTTAGTAAGGCTCAATAACAAAGACTGTATTACTTCACCTTATACCTCTGTATCGTATTTATCATTAACTTCACATCCTCTCCAACTTGCACGAAATTCTTATATAGGATGCGCTCTCGCTCATCCCTCGACTTAAATGTGTAGAACTTGGGCAACGCTACATAGCCATCTTCTTCTTTCTTGATGTCTGCCATGTTGAAGTCCGTCTTGCAGTAGAACTTACTGGTCTTAAACTCCTCGCTCTCTTGTATGTTCATACTGCCACCGCGTCCCGTCTTGGTTTTCACAAAGTCACGTGCTGTCTGACCGCATATCCATCCTGTCGGCATATCCGAGATTTTCGAGGCTGGCACAAGACTGTCCATATTCTCATTGAGATTGATGCTTGTCTTGTCACAGTCAATGGTCACGCCTTTCTTCAACTGCACAACCTTACCGAAGATGTCTGAGGACAACCACTCCAATGTTTCCTTACTTCGCGCCGAACCACTTACCACATTACCCACTGTGGTAATTATCTTCTGCATACCTACTTTCCCGTAGTCGGCTTCCAACTGCGGAAGCTCCTGAAAGCCGAGTGTCACGCTCACTTTGTTGCTTCGTGCAGTTCCGATAAGTCGGTCAATTTTATGGAAGTAGAGCGTCGGCAGCTCATCCACAATGATGCTTGTCGGGATATTCTTGCCTTGCCCGGTGTTCACTCTTGTCACCAGTCGATTGAGAATTAGGGCGTTTAGTGCTCCAATAATGCTTTCCATTTCGGGGTCGTTGGCTATCAGCAGATAACTGGGGCTCTTGGGGTCGCTGACTTTCAGGTCGAAGTCATCTCCGTCCTTGTGGAATATCCAGTAGCTTTCCTTGGTGGCGAGTCTGGAGGTGTACACACGTAGCGTACCTATCATACCTTCCAACTGTTCCATTGCACGATTTTTCAATGCAGTCTGGAACGGACCGAGCAATGGTGCCACCTCGTTGTCTGTTTCCAACACCTCAAAGATGGTCTGGTAACTTTCATTCAAGAAGGAAAGGATATGGGGCATATCGCTGTACTTGCCCAGCCAATAGGCAGGTTCCACTTCGTTCCCCATTTTGTCGAATACCCTTCCTGTGGGTATCATACGCAGCGTTTGTTTGTCCTGCACCTTTTCTGCTATCAGCATGTTGCCGTCCTTATCGTATGGCTCTTTCTCCCAGTTACAGAAGAAATAGATACATGCAGCCAAGAAGTTCACTGCTGATGTTTGAAAGAACTGGTCACTGCCGCCACCGCCTTCTTTCTTGCCTTTCTGCAACGACTCCAACAAGGTTTCTGCCGTTTCACTCGCTGCTGCCAAATTGTTGATATACTTCAACTGGATAGGGTTCACTCTTCTTGAATACTCCACGTCTACGAAGTTTATCATATTGAACTTCATGCCCTTTGGCATCTTGCTGTCCTTGGCATTTTTGTTCTTCAGATAATGGTAATACAGCTTCGTCGCAAGTGTCGGAAACTTATAATCATATAAGACGACCGCAAAGCCTTTCTCACTATGCTGTCTGATGAATGGTTCGATGATGGAGAAAGTCTTACCAGAGCCTGGTGTTCCCACCACCCATGTGCCTCTAAAGGGATTGACAATGTTTACCCAACCCTTTCTAAATTTACCCTTATAATAGTAGCGCATGGGGATATTCACACTGTAGTCATTGCTCTGCAAGTCCTTGCATTGCTCAAAAGACTCATTCTCGAAGTTGAAACGGTCTTTCAACAGTCCTTCCTTCAAGAACTTGCTGATGTTATCCAAAGCGATATGCACCAACACCACACCTATGATGGATGCTGCCATATATAATAAGGTGTTCTGCGAGAACATATACACTCGCATTTCCATCGGTGTATTAAACAGCCAGACGGATAACACAATGAAGCCTACACCACTCACCAATGGATAAAGCACCTGTTTCCTTGCGTCAAACTCCAGATGCTTCTTGTTTCTCGTACCTACACAAGTGATGCACACCAACAGAAAGGTGGCAATCTTGCTATATGCCATATTTCCATCCTGGTATATCATCCACTGCTTGATACGACTATGCAAATCGCATACGATGCTTCCCATCGGACTGGGGTCTATGGCATATTCAAAGAACTCCATCAGCACGGAGATATAAATCACCGCCCTGAATATCTTGTAAAACCCTTGTAACTCCTTGCTTTCTTCCATATCTTTATCTCATTCTCTTACACACATTATTACCATAATCTGTCATTTAATCACCAAAAACACTGACATGTCAGTCTCATATTCCTTTTTCGTCATATTAGTCTCATTGTATATTTGTACCTTTGCAAAAAACTTTGAATATCAAGATGAAAGTCTCCAACGAAATCATTTCTAATCTAAAGAAACATCAGTCATCCACTCCCTCAAAATGGCGTGAGAATGCAGAATGGCGTGTAGCGAACAAGCCGTGGCTACGCTATTCCCAGCATATTGCGATGATGATGCTTGACAAGATGGAAGAACTCGACATAACTCAAAAGCAGTTATCAGAACTGATGGGATGCAACCAACAGTACATTTCCAAAGTCCTCAAAGGACAGGAAAAACTGTCTCTTGAAACTATCTCCAAAATCGAAACCTGTCTTCAGATACGCATTCTGTCATGAATTACCACTTGGGCAATCTCCAAGATTTCAATCCTGACTTATGCCAACAGCTGAAACGATATTGTTATGAGATAAACGGATGTTGCCAAACAGTCCATAAGGAACTCGGTCCTTTCCTCAATGAATATATGTACCAAGATGCTTTGGAAATCATATTCAATGAGCGTGCTATACCTCATACAAGAGAGTATTATTTCTCTGTAGACTTCCATGGTCAGCAAATAAGACATAAGCACTTTGTGGACTTCTATGTTCGTGGAAAGGTCTTCATCGAATGTAAAGCAGTTGGTTCTCTTGGTCCAGAACAGCGTCAGCAACTCTGGAACTACATGAGATTGACCAAAGTCAGAATTGGCATCCTTTACAACTTCGCTCCCATACGAGACCAAAGCGAGCATTACTATCTTGACACAGACACCAACATAATGTATTTTTTCTGATAGCGTCCCCACCTAACCCCCGATACCCCAATGGTCTATCTCGGTTTATCACCAGTACGAACATCTCTCGATACACCAACGGTCTATCACGATATGTCACCAGTGCGCACAATTCTCGATACCCCAACAGTTTATCTCGGTTTATCGCCAGTACGAACAGTTCTCTATACGCCAATGGTTTATCTCGGTTTATCGCCAATACGCACAATTCTCGATACGCCAACGGTATATCTCTGTTTATCACCAGTGCGCACAATTCTCGATACACCGACGGTTTATCTCGGTTTATTGCCAGTCTGTTTTTCTGAATGGCGCATACGCCACTACTGATGTGGGGCGGACTTTCCGTCGAGAGTTCACTCTCGTAAGGGAAGTGCGAACCACAGCAGTAAGCCGAAGGCTCAGAAAAACAGACTGGTGTTTTTACTCCGTTTTTGTCTTCCAATCACTCACTCATTCACTTATTCAGCGTAATTATCGGTCTCGCTCTATGCGCCTGTATCTTTGGCGTTTCCTGCATGGCTCCACTTCCTAAAGAGTAGAGCCATGCCTTGGCTATCTGTTGTCCTTTCACTTCTGTCGATGTCCAATACCAACAGTCATTGCTCTCATCTGGCAATGGGTCTCCACCGCATTTCTCAATGATGGGGTTCACTGTTTCCTTGGCTGCATACAGCAGTCGCATTTGCGCCACACTCGGGATATAGGCACTCTGTCCGTATTTCCAAATGTCGAAAACTTTCTCTGCTAAAGGGGAGAAGATATCAGTCGTACCATACAAGGCGAAAGTATTGGTGTTTCCATCATAAGCTGTCAGATCTGCTGACGTGCCTTGTGCCACACCGATACTATCTGCAAAGGATTCTGGAGCTATATCCCATAGATAAACGGCATAACCGTTTCCTTCCACATCTTCTCGTTGGTTGATATGGAACACAACGGCTATGGCTTGTTTTCCCGACTTCTCATAGTCTGCATACGACATGACATTGCCATTCGTACACAGAATATGGCAGGGCTTCATTGCTGTATCAGGGATATCACGATGTGCATCACAGGCTACAAACAGCACTGCCATCAGCACACCTATTATATAATGTGTATATCTTCGTTTCATCATTCGTCTTTCTTTGGTTTCACCTTCTTTCTACTTTACTGGCAGTTTCACACCTAATACGACACCTGTTCTGAATAGGTCTTCACCTTTTATCATTATGTCACTCTTTACTTGCCAATAGAGTTTCCAACCGGCTCGCAGCGTGTAGTTGTGCTCATAACCGAAATGTGCGCCTCCCAAGAAATCCTTGGTGTCACTTCCTGCAGAAGCTCCGATACGTAGGTTGCCATGATGGTTACGCCCTCTGGTCACGCATGGCTTATAGGCAATACCGAAACCATAGCTTCTATAGTTTCTCCAAAAGGAATCTGGACATACGTGGCCACAAGACTTGCACTCATCCCATTTGATATAACCATTTGCGAAATACTCCCACGCATTGTGGTACTTTGTCTCATGCTCATAGGATAGGGTCATATCCAATCCTCGCTCATAGAGCGCACCAACACCTACTGATATTCTGTCGCTATTGGTTTGCGCTTTTATCGTTGAAGCAGTGGCAATCAATGCCATTGCCATCATTATGCTCTTCATTTTCATCATTCTTCCTCCAACATTACCGCATTAAACGAGTCTGCCGACAGAACATCTTCGTAGTCTATGCTCACACTGATGTTGCGTCCGCTTATCTGGTTCTCCGTCATTTCGATGGTCAGCACCTTGTCGTTGGGGAAGGTCATCTTCTTCAGCACCATGACATTTCGGTAGCCGTACTTGAAGCTTCTGTTACCTTGCAACATCAACTCTGGTGTCAGTTCTACGACTTGTGCATTGGTGGCTTTCGACAGTTTCTTGTCTGTCAATTTCACACGTATCTCATCGATGTCAAAGCGTATGTTTGTTTTGTTCTCTACGGAAAAGTCAATGAAGAAGTAATCGCCTACAGCATATATGTTATTTATGCGCATCACCATTCGATGCGCCTTGCTTGCCACATTTCGGAATCTTGCAGGTGAATTCCACACTTTCCATGCATAGCGTGTCATGTCTTTTGTGGACATACTCACTGCTGGGTTGTTATAGGCGGTCTTCTCCTGCTTGCGTATTTCCTTGTCTGTTACGGCTTCCTTTAGGCGTGTCGTATAGAGTAGAGCATATTGTGTACGGTAGCGTTCTGTTACTATGGTTACAATCGCCAACACATCTCCGTCTGCATGACCGCCTTCCTTTGGCTTCAGTCTGATGGTGTTGTTGATGGGCTGGTCTCCCACTACCTTATCTGTAGAAATGTCTACAAAACGTATCGGTTCACTTGCCGTGATTACTGTGGTCACTTCCTCGTTGACTGTCAGTTGTTCCAACTCTTGATACGTTTCTTGCGCTTGCATGGTCATAGTCGCCATTAGTCCAGCTACTGCCAAACCTATTCTCTGAATGATTTTCATATTCATGTGTTGTTACTTTTTGGTTTCCTTTGAATTGATGATATACACGAATGTCCCGTACTTCAGCTTCACCTTATTCTTCTTGATAGCCTTGCCGATGGCATTGCTGGTTTTCTGATAGGCATTCTGCATGGCTTGCATTCCCCATTGCGAGAAACTGCTGCCAGTACCAGATGTGTTCATATTCATATTGCCACTCACAGCTCCACTTGCCACGTCTTTGGTTGTCTCTCTGAACTGGCTGCTCGGCACATATAGTCCTTCCAATCCATCGGTGTCATATAGCGACAAGCTGACTTTCACCAGTTCGTCATCTACCATGATACTGCTGATGCTGCCCTTTACTCGTTGCGAAGCGAAACCGCTCATTGTGGCATATAGGTATGAACCTCGTTTCACTACATGCTCATTGATTTCTACATCATCCAACAGTCGCAAGCGCACTCTCGATCCATCCGTTGCCTTCACGTTCTCATCAATGATGGCTTTTATCAACTTAGGCTCCTGCTCATTTTGGGCAAGGGTATTGAAATAGTCTGATGTAGTACTCACCTTTTTCACCATCTCACTTGGCTTTTCCTCATCCGATGGTTTGTTCACGGCATTTGGGTCGGTTGAAATCTTCCCCGAAAGCTCTACTGATGCTTGATTGCTTCCATTTGGATTATTCGTTCCGTTGATGGCTGCTGACTCACCATGTTCCGTATTGCCGCCACCTGCACTTGTCTGTCCTCTCAATCGCGCTTCCGCTAGGGCCTTCTCCAACTCCGCCATTGCTTCTTTCTCACGCGTTTGGGCATCGGCTGCTTCTGCTTGTGCCTTGTTTTTCTCTTGCTCATCAAGCAGGGCAATGTCGTTTTCTGTATATTTTGATTCATATTGTTCCTGGTTTTCTTCTGGGGTGTCTCGTTCGATATTGTCCACAGCGGTGTAATCACCAATCTTCCCCCATGCCTTGGTCATATTCTCATACTTGCCTCCGATACCGTCTCCCTTTGTCTTTGCTCCTGGCAGTTCGGGGTTCAAGTATTCTGTGGTTTGCATACTCTTGTCCGTCACTTCGGCTTTTTCAGCATTGAACAAGTCAAAGATGAAATACGAAGCTCCCAACAATGGAAAGTAGAGTATGGCAGGAAGCATATACTTCGGTTGTCTAAAGTTTATCTTTTCTGTTATCTTCATTGCCTTGTCTGTTTATTGGTTCTACTTCTTGTTCACGCTCCCTGTCCACCTTTTCTTTATGATATTCCAACGCTTTGTGTCGTTCTCTCAACAGACTGTCTTGCATTTCTGTCGCTGTCCGTTGATTGGGCTTGTGATTGTACACTACTGCCAGTCGATAGATGTTCCATGCAAAACTGCCTACCACAAATCCGAACACTATCACCAGAAACGCAGTTCGGTGTCTGTCTGCAAATCGCTGTATGCTTGCTGCAAACTTGTCTATATGCAGCGTCTCCGCAAACTTACGTCCAGCCTTCACTTCTCGCTCATATCGCTCTTTATATTTCGGATCGTCCTTGTCGGGCATTTTCTCCCCGAATATCATTCGCTTGATGTTCATTGTTATATGTCCTTTATGAGATTTTCCTTTCTATTCTATTAGCCATATCTGCCTTCTCCAACCTAATCACCAATAATGGCATAGCACACTTAGAGAGGCTTAGTAAGGCTTACTCAATATAATGATTATCCATAGGGCTTATCTTAGTTTATTGTCAGTACGCACAATTCCTGATATGCCAATGGTTTATCTCGGTTTATCGCCAGTTTGTTTTTCTGAGTGGCGCATGCGCCACTGCTGATGTGGGGCGTACTTTCCGTCGAGAGTTCACTCTCGTAAGGGAAGTGCGAGCCACAGCAGTAAGCCGAAGGCTCAGAAAAACAGACTGGTGTTTTTACTCCGTTTTTGTCTTCAATCAACCCATTATCACTAATCAATAAGTACTTTTCGTCTTCTGCTCAATATCCTTATTCAACAGCGTTCTCCAGTTTGTTATCAACAGTCCATGCGGATTGTTGTCCGTTCTCGGCACTCGCTTCAATTGTCCTGCTGTCACCAGTTCTCGTGTCAGGATATTGCTGCGTCGCTCAATGCGCTGCCGTCCGTAGTAGGTGAACTCCATATTCTCCTTGTTGAACTTGATGCTGTCACAGAATATCGAAATCACGGCACTTGTACCTAAGATATTCGAATAGAACCCTTTCTCTTTCAAGGTGTTGTACTGCGCCAATCCTGTCTCGTCCACCAGATACATGGCTTTCTCCATCGTGTATTTGATGTATTTGTCGTCAGGTGCCAGTGTAAAGAAGTAGTGATGAAACATCTCTACATGACTCTTGGCTTCCACATCAAGGGTCTCATCCATCGTTGTACGGTTCACCAATATGGGGACATTGCCATCCAGTACATACACTTTCTGCTGGGCATCTGTCACCATACATCTTGCTGTCCATACACTCGACACGCTGATGATGATACAGCCAATCAAGAAGGCGGTGCAGACAATGCCCACCAACTTGATTTTGTTTTCTAAGTTCTTGATTACCATAGCTTACTTCTTGCTTTTCTTCTGCAACAGCATATACTCTCTGTACAGCATCGGCATAATCTCCAGTCGCAGTTCTTCCACCAAATTCTCATAGTAGCAGTTGAACACCTTGATGTAGATGCCCTGCATGGCAATCTCATACCAAACCCACCACAGTTCCTTCTCACGCTTGCATCTGTTCTTGCAGAGCTTCGCCTTGTGCAATCGGCTGCTCAGGTATTCCACCATCGGCACTACATACTCGTCCTCCTCGTCAAACCCTTCGTCCATCTCCTCAAACATCGGATCAATGGGATGTCGTTTGTTCAACAGCACGTTGTTCATTCGCTTGTTAGCAAATGCCACAAACTGCTCGTTTTCAAGCCACTTCTCAATCTTCAGTTCCAACTCTGTCATCTTGTTATTTTCCATAATTCGTTTTCTTTATTGTTTTATGTCGTTGTTTTTACATTATCTTGCTCATTGCTCCTGATGCCGTCATCTTAGCCTGCTGAGCCACGCCTTCACCAAAATTTCGCGTTGAGAATGCTGTGTCTCCCTCAGGAATCATCCAAGCTGCCAAATCAGGAACGAGGTTAAGGCATTTTAAAGCCACTATACTTGCTGCCATCAGATAACCTGCTGAGAAGAACGCATTTTGTAGATAGGCTGCCATTGTCTGTTCACTGGCTGTAATGGCTGTCAGGTTCTCCACTTGTATGGACAGAACGATGTCAAACAGCAGCAATACATAGAATCCGACGAAGTAGAGGATATTATGACGTAAAACAAAGTCGTAATAAATCAAAGAAAACACACGTTATCCCATTGATACACAGATACTTCTTTGATTTGATTTCTTTTATTTCCTTGACTGTTAAAAATCTATTTTTGGTGCATTTTTGTTGCACGTTTGTTACGCGAAACAAAATAATCTTTATAACTTTGACCTCAGAGAAACCCGAATGGGGCATAAAATAGAAACAAATAAAAGCATATAACAGCATGGGAAGACAAAAGAAAGTATCAAAACCAAAAGAGCCTGTTCGCATTCGTCAGCGCAAGTTGAAGAATGGAAATATCAGCCTCTATCTCGACATTTATTCAGATGGTGTCAGAAAATACGAGTCGCTGTCGCTCTACCTCGTTCCAGAGAAAGACCCGATTTCAAAAGACCAGAACAGGCACGCTATGCAAGTGGCAAACAAGGTGAAGTCAGAAAGAATATTGGGGTTGCAGAACCGTGGCATCAAACAATGGGAGAAAATCAAGCAGGAGAATATGCCACTGCTGACTTGGCTCTGCAAATATGAGCAGCCGGACGGCAACTTTGCCAAATCCACACTGAAAGGAAGAAAGGAGATGCGCCACAAGATAGAACAGTACCTTGCCACGACTGGCGACATCAATATCTGTTTGTCAGAAATAGATGTTGATTTCTGCCGTGGCTTCGTGAAGTTTTTGAAAACGGCACATCATGGAGTGAAGAAAGACGCTACAGCTGTAATCAGTCAAGGTTGCGCACATCATCATCAAGCGGTATTCAATGGAGCGTTGAATAAGGCAGTACGTGAGGGTATCATAGCAAGTAATCCAATGAAACTGTTGGATGCCAAGGAGAAGCATCAGCCAGCCGAAAGCGTAAGAGAATATCTGACCATTGACGAGTTGAAAGCCATTATGAAAGCGGACTGCGCCAACACGGAAGTAAAAAAGGCATTTATCTTCTCTTGCTTTGCAGGATTGCGCTTGGGTGATGTACGTGCGCTCACATGGAACAAGGTGTTTCTCGCATCTGACGGAAAGACAAAGTTTGTCCGCACAATCATGGAGAAGACAAACAAACTCGTCAATGTTCCATTATCAAAAGAGGCTCTGAACTGCCTTAATGAAAAAGAAGACCCTAATGAGCCGATATTCACTTTGCCAGGCACTCCAACGGTATGTCACGACATTCGTAAATGGATGCAAAATGCTGATATTAAAAAGCACATCTCGTTTCACTGCTCACGGCACACCTTCGCCACGATGATGCTGACACTTGGAGTTGACATCTATACAACAAGCAAATTATTGGGGCATAGCAATGTCTCTACAACACAGATATACAGCAAGATAGTGGACGAGAAAAAAGTGGAGGCGGTCAACAAGGTTGATAATCTATTTGATTAGCACTAATAAAAAAGTAACTGAAAATGAGTATAGAGATAAGAACAAGAGTGTTAAAAAATGGCAGTCAGTCGCTATACCTTGACTGCTATGAGAATGGTAAAAGGGAATATGAGTCACTGCATTTGTACCTTGTTCCAGAGGTAAACGAAGACGCAAAGCGAGAGAACAAGAACGCCATGAAAAAGGCGGTCGCTATAAAGGCAGAAAGACTCCTTGGTATTCGTAAGGAGGCAAAGTCTCCAGATGAAACGGCATTAAGAAAGGCATCGCCTGTTTTCTCAGAATGGCTGCTTGATTATCACAAGGGATTGATTGACAGCCAAGCGTATTCTCAGAACTACATCAAGAATGTATGGAAGCTGATAGCCATCATGCACCAATATATGAAATACAGCCATAAAAGTGGCATACGATTGATAGACTTCAATAAAAACGTATATATGGGCTTCTTGAACTATATGAGGGACATCTATGTTTCGCCAAAGTCTCCAAGCAACCCTCAGAAATTGGCACAGTCCACTATGCACCAAATGCAGACCACGCTCAATACCATATTGAACAAGGCGGTCAGAAACGGTCTGATAAGTGCAAATCCTTTTGCTTCATTGGATATAAGGGAAAGGGTCGGCAAGGCAGAGAGCAATATAGTGGCACTGACAAAAGATGAAGTCATGGCATTGGCTTCCGTTGAAACAGGCAGTCCTGCAACCAAGCAATGTTATATGTTCTGTTGCTTTACAGGTTTAAGACATAGCGACATATCCAACTTAAAATGGAAGGATATTCGCCAAACTGATGCGGGATTGGCAATCTATCTGCCTCGTATGCAGAAAACCAAGCACCCCATTCTGATACCATTAGGCAAAAAGGCATTGGAATGGTTGCCCGACAAGGAAGATAAAAGTGAAGATAGCCTTGTGTTTAACACACCGCAAATCTGCAACTGTGACAGAGCCTTGAAGCACATGGCAAAACGAGCTGGCATTACAAAGGTTCTCGGATTTCACACAAGTCGGCACACTTTTGGAACATTGGCTATCCTCTCAGGATGTGACATCTTGACTGTGAGCAAACTATTGGGTCATAAAAGTGTTAAGACAACACAGATTTATGCTTCCGTAGCCATGCAGATGAGAGCGGATGCCGTCAAGCGAGTGGAAAAAGTATTTGGAAATTAGGGAAGAAAAGAAAGGGAGTAAGGAGTATAAAATCTCTTTATTCCCTTATTTCGTATCAAATGGATGTGAAGTGTGAAATATCGTTATATTTTTATCTATTAGAGCCACATAACGAATTATTATCGCAAAATTTAATGTATATTTGCAGTAAAATTCGGTGAAAATATGAAACTGAACAGAATAAAAGACACGTTGGAAGAAAAAGGCATCTCTCAGACATGGCTTGCAAAACAGCTTGGGAAGAGCTTTAGTACAGTAAACTGCTACGCCAGGAATAAATACCAGCCAGATTTGGAAACATTGCTTGAAATATCCAAAATTCTACAAGTCGATTTGAAGGACTTGATAACAGACGAGGGCGAGCGAGAATAAAAACGCCAAATACTGGATTTTTAGAACTGGACAAAATAACTTCCGATAATAAAACGTTATTTGAACATGGGCATAAGCAAAGAACTTACAGAAGAGGACATCAAGTTCCGCTATATCAACGAAGCCATCACAAGCAAGGGATGGTCAAAGGATAGTATATTCATGGAACAGAAGGTTAAATTTACTGATGGTAAAATTAGCCTTCATGGTAATCTTGTGCATAGAGAGAAACCTAAGTTTGCCGACTATGTACTTTATGCAAATAAGGCAACACCCATTGCTATTGTAGAAGCAAAGGATGCCAATCATTCTGTTTCTCATGGATTGCAACAAGCCATGACCTATGCCCAAATGCTTGATGTGAAGTTTGCATACAGTTCAAATGGTGAAGGTTTTGCCGAACATGACTTCTTGACAGGCAAGGAACGCACTTTTGCTATGGACGAATTTCCAACAAAAGAAGAACTTGTCGAAAGATATAAAAATGAGGCTAACGATGGAAACGGACTTAACGAACAAGAGCTGGCTATCATAGAGCAGCCTTTTTGCACTGGTCAGAATATATTTCCGCCACGATATTATCAGCGCAATGCAGTAAATCGCACAGTTGGTGCCATTGCCAAAGGACAAAGCCGTGTGCTTCTTGTCATGGCAACTGGCACAGGCAAGACATATACTGCATTTCAGATTGTATGGCGTTTGCTCAAAAGTGGTTTGAAAAAGAAAGTGTTGTATCTTGCAGACAGAAACATATTGGTTGACCAATCCATACAGCAGGACTTCAAACCATTAGAAAAGATAACGCACAAGATAGATTACTCAAAAGACAAGAACCACTTGGAAGAATTAGGGTCTTATCAAGTGTTCTTTGCACTCTATCAACAGTTGATTGGACAGAATGATGCCAAAAACTATAAGGAGTTGTTTCCTAATCCAAACTATTTTGACCTTGTTATCGTTGATGAGTGTCATAGAGGTAGCGCAAAGGATGATAGCAACTGGCGAAACATCTTGGAATACTTTTCTTCGGCTACTCATATAGGTATGACTGCAACACCAAAAGAAACAAAGTACCAGTCAAGTATTGGCTACTTTGGTGAGCCTATATATACATACAGTCTTAAAAACGGAATTGAGGACGGATTCCTTGCTCCTTTCAAGGTAATCAACATCACAACCAACATTGGCGATGAGTGGAGACCGACAAAGGGACAAAAGGATATTTACGGCAACGAGATAGAAGACCGCATTTATAACAATAGCGACTATGATTATAACATTGTTATAGAAGACCGTATAAGGGAAGTTGCGCAAGAGATAACCAACTATCTGAAAAGTACAGATCGCATGGCTAAGACCATAGTGTTCTGTGCTGATGAAACTCATGCGGAACGTATGCGTATGGCTTTGGCTAATGCCAATGCTGATATGTGCAAGAAAAATCCCGACTATGTGGTTCGTATAACTGGTAGTGACGAATACGGAAAAGGCAAGTTGGATTATTTCATTTCTGTTGCCGAGAAATATCCTGTCATAGCAACTACAAGTAAGTTGCTTTCAACTGGTGTTGATTGCAAAATGACAAAACTGATTGTGCTTGACCAACAAATCGGCTCTATGACAGAGTTCAAGCAGATAATTGGTCGTGGTACTCGTCTTCGTGAGAAAGAAGGAAAGACTTACTTCACTGTAATGGACTTCCGCAACGTGACACGATTGTTTGCAGACCCAGATTGGGACGGACCGATTGAAATAGACCCGAACTATCCACCTAAACCACATATTTGTCCTGTATGTGGGCAGAATCCATGCGTGTGTCCCAAACCTACACCAGAACCCTGCCCCGTATGTGGTCAGATACCGTGTATTTGCCAACAACCGCCCAAACAGCCTAAGCCAATAGTAAACTCGGATGGTTGTACAGTAAAGGTTATTAACAAGGTCGTTTCTGTCTATGACACAAATGGTAAGTTGCTTCGCACGGAAAGCATTACCGACTATACAAAGAAAAGTATCATAGACACATACGCAACGATTGATACGTTCACTTCCAAGTGGCAAGAAACCAAGAGAAAGTCAGACATTGCCGAAATGCTTAAAGAAAGTGGCATTGACCTTGCGGTGTTGAAGCATGACCAAGATATGGACGATGTTGATGATTTCGATTTTATCTGCCATATAGCCTACGGCAAGAAAACACTTACACGACATGAACGTGCCGAACAAGTTAAGAAACGAGACATATTCAGCAAATATGGTGAACAGGCACGACTTGTGCTTGAAGCCTTGTTGGATAAGTACACCAAGGAAGGTGTGTCTGAATTGGAAAGCCTTACTGTGCTTGAAAATGACCCATTCCGCAAATTGGGTTCAAAGGCAAACATCGTGAAGTTCTTTGGTGGCAAACAAGGCTATCTTGATGCCGTAAAGGAACTGGAACAATACATATATAATATAGCATAAAATAGAAACTAAATATGAGTTTATCAAATTTCGTAAAACGAGTACGCAATATAATGCGCAATGATGCCGGTATCAACGGTGATGCGCAACGCATAGAACAAATGGCGTGGATGCTGTTCTTGAAAGTCTATGACGAGAAAGAGAATGACTGGGAGTTGGACGATGATGATTACAAGTCTATTATTCCAGAAGAATGCCGTTGGCGCAACTGGGCGCATGACAATGGAAGCGGTAATGCCTTGACAGGTGATGAACTGCTTTCGTTTGTCAACAACACATTGTTTGTGGAACTCAAAAACATAGAGGTAACACCAACTACCCCTATCCGTCAAGCGATTGTAAAGACCACATTTGAGGATGCCAACCAATATATGAAAGATGGAGTCCAACTTCGTCAAGTGCTGAATGTGATTGACGGTTTGAACCTTGGTGACTATGAGGAAAGTCATGCTTTCGGTGAGATATACGAGACTATCCTCAAAGAAATGCAGTCGGCAGGTTCCTCTGGTGAGTTCTACACCCCAAGAGCCTTAACCGAATTTATGGCAGAGATTGTCAATCCGCAGATTGGTGAGAAAATGGCAGACTTCGCTTGTGGTACAGGAGGTTTCATCACAAGTTGGTTGGGTGAATTGGACAAGAAGGTAAAGACTGCTGAAGACCGCAAAGAGTACAATCAGTCTGTATTTGGCATAGAAAAGAAACAATTCCCGTATATGCTATGTGTGACAAACCTGTTGCTGCATGGTATTGACACGCCATTGGTATATCATGACAACTCGCTTACAAAAGATGTACTCAACTATACAGACGGAGACAAGTTTGATGTTGTGTTGATGAACCCACCATACGGTGGAAACGAGAAGTCGGATGTCAAGTCACACTTCCCTTCAGATATGCGCAGTAGCGAGACAGCAGACTTGTTCATGGTTCTCATTATGTACCGACTGAAGAAGAATGGTCGTGCAGCGGTTATTGTTCCAGACGGTTTCCTGTTTGGAGCGGACAACACAAAGATAGCCATCAAAACCAAGTTGCTCAGAGATTTCAACTTGCATACCATTATCCGTTTGCCTGGCAGTATCTTTGCACCTTACACTTCGATTGCCACGAACATTTTGTTCTTCGACAATACCAGTGCGGAGGGTGCTCCTGAAGGTTATTCTACAAAGGAAACGTGGTTCTATCGTTTGGATATGCCAGAGGGGTACAAGCATTTCTCCAAGACAAAGTCCATGAAGTCGGAACATTGCGACCAAATCCGTGAGTGGTGGAACGACCGTAAGGAGATTATTATTGCTGATTGTGACGAGAAATCCCGTTGCTATTCGGTTGAAGACCTTATTGCCACCGATTGCAACTTCGACCTGTGCAAGTTCCCGAAAGAGGATGAAGAAATCTTGCCTCCTGCCGAACTGCTTGCCGACTATTTCAAGAAGCGCAAGGCTCTTGATCATGAAATTGATAAGACATTGGCGGAGATACAGCGTATCTTGGGGATAAATGTGAATGTGGACGAATTGTAAAATGTGGGACGGTGTTCCACAAATCTAAAAGATTGGCATGGAGAATAAAGGTTTGACAAACATAAATGATGCTGCCTATCAGAAGTTGATAGACAACATAACCACGCTATGGGATGAGGCAAAGTCAAAAGCCATTGCTGCGGTCAATACGGAATTGCTTGATGCCAACTGGCAAACAGGAAAGTATATCATTGAATTTGAGCAGGGTGGTAAACAAAGAGCTGAATATGGCAAAAGGTTACTTGTAAACCTTGCAAAGGATTTGACAGCAAGAAATGGAAAAGGTTTTAACCGAACAAACCTTACCTATATGCGTAAGTTATACTTGGCATTCCCAAAATGTGGGACACTGTCCCACAAATTGACATGGAGCCATTATTATGAACTGTTGAAATGTGATAATACGCTTGAAATGCAGTTCTATTATAAGGAAGCCATCAAGGAATGTTGGAAAGTTAGGGAACTGAGAAGACAGATGAAGAGCTGTCTGTTTCAGCGACTTGCACTAAGCACAGACAAGGCTGGAGTTCTTGCTTTGGCTAACGAGGGGCATCAAGTACAAACTCCGCAAGACATCATCCGTGACCCTTTCGTACTTGAATTTGCAGGACTTCCCAAACAGAAACGCTATAAGGAGAGTGACTTGGAAAAGGCTCTTAAAGACCACATGGAGCAATTCCTTTTGGAAATGGGACGTGGTTTTGCTTTTGTGGGTAGACAATACTCCATGCAGATAGGAAGCCGACAGTTCAAGGTGGATTTGGTATTCTACCATTGTATTTTGAAATGCTATGTACTGATTGACCTAAAGCGAGCAGAGATAAAGCATGGTGACATCGGGCAGATGAACCTCTACCTTAACTATTTCAAAACAGAAGTATGTCAACCTGACGATAATCCACCCATTGGCATAGTTTTGGGAGCAAGAAAAGACGAACTTCTAATGGAGTATGCCTTGGAGGGTATTACCAATCAGTTGTTTGTGGCACGTTACCAGCTCTATTTGCCAAAGCGTGAAGAACTGCAAGCGCAACTTGACAAGTTGTTGGACGAAGCAGAGTAACAACAATAAAATAAGGACATTTCGATTTTATAGCATAATTATGAAAAGTAATATTGGAATACAAATCATTTTGTCTATTGTACTGACTATGTGCAGTATCAATATAAATGCACAAACGGTCGGATATACATATCGACCTTTGGCTGCCGAGGGATGCAATATGAAATATAGCGTTGCAAAGCAAGATACGGCATATTACATTATCGCAACCGTAAAGTCAGACCGACTGAATTTCTTGAAAGAATCAACCATGTTGTTGAAAACATTCGATGGTGAAGTTATTAAACTTTATGGTTCTCAGGTTGGTAGTGGCTCTGAAACGGCAGGTATTGTTTCTGGCAATATAGTCCTTCCTGTGACAGAAATCAGTTCTACAGCTCAATTCAAGATAAGTCCACAACAATTTGAGTTGTTGAAAAAAGGCGTGGCTAAGATAAGGTTATCTACCATACCTATTGAGCATGAGCGGACATTTGCCAAAGATAAAATAGGCAAGAAACTTTATCAGTTCTTCTTGAAGCAGAAGAATAAGGACAATGATTTCTAACGATAGAAAATTACAATGAACGGAAAGCAATTAAAGAATAGCATATTACAATGGGCGATACAGGGAAAACTTGTACCGCAGGATCCTAATGACGAACCTGCAAGCGTTTTGCTTGATAAGATTCGCCAAGAGAAAGAACGCTTGATCAAGGAGAAGAAAATCAAGCGTGACAAGAACGCATCCATTATCTACCGTGGTGAGGACAATTCCTAATATGAGAAGTTACTTGCCACTGGGGAGGTGAAATGCATTGACGAGGAGATTCCATTTGAAGTGCCACAGGGATGGGAATGGTGCAGACTTAAACATATTTGTTCTATGCAAGCAGGTAAGAATATCTCTGCAAGCAAAATCTTCTTAGATAAATCCGATTCTCATCCTTACAGATGTGTTGGTGGAAATGGATTGCGAGGACACACAGAGAGCTTTAATACTCATGGACATTATTCAATTGTTGGCAGACAAGGAGCATTGTGTGGCTGCGTAAACATAGAACAAGGAAAATTCTATGCTACAGAGCACGCTGTGGTTGTAGATACTTATGGGATTTTGTCACCTTTGTTTATGTATTATTTCTTGACGGCATTGAATCTAAACAAATATGCAACCGCTACAGCTCAACCTGGCCTTGCCGTTTCTAATGTGTTAGAAGTAATGTGTCCATTGCCTCCACTCAATGAGGGTGAGCGCATAATCAAAAAACTTGCTCTGATAATTCCTTTGATTGAAAATTACAATTCGATTCAAGAAAAACAGAATACCCTTAATGTCTCCATAAAAGAGAAATTAAAAAGGTCTATCCTTCAAGAAGCTATACAAGGAAAGCTTGTACCACAAATAGCGGAAGAGGGTACAGCCCAAGAACTGCTCGAACAAATAAAAGCTGAGAAAAATCAATTAGTAAAAGAGGGTAAGTTGAAGAAGTCTGCTTTAGCTGTTTCTACAATCTTCAGAGGTGACGATAACAAGTATTGGGAGAAGACGGAAGATGATGCTGTATGTATTGATGAAGAAATACCATTTGAGATACCATCAAATTGGGCATGGGTACGACTTGACGATATTTGTTCTTTTATTCATAGAGGCAAATCTCCCAAATATAGCCCTATAAAGAAATATCCTGTTGTAGCTCAAAAATGCAATCAATGGGTTGGATTTTCCATAGAAAAAGCAAAGTTTATTGAGCCGCAGAGTATTACATCTTATAATAGTGAGTATTTCTTGCAAGATAGAGATTTGATGTGGAACTCTACAGGATTGGGAACATTGGGTAGAATGGCTATATACTACACGCTACTTAACCCTTATGAATTGGCTGTTGCTGACAGCCATGTTACAGTTATTCGTCCATACAAAACGTACATCGTTTCTGAATACCTGTACTATTATTTTGCAAGTAATACAGTTCAGTCTGTTATTGAAGACAAATCGGACGGCAGTACAAAGCAAAAGGAATTAGCAACAAAGACTGTAAAAAGCTATCTTGTTCCACTACCACCATTTGCAGAGCAACTGCGTATAGTACAAAAGATTGAGTCCGTAACAAGTATTATGAGTTGATAGACGACAGCCATGTTTGTATTGACGAGTTTTTGCCGTTTCAAATACCAGAAACATGGGTTTGGTGCAAGGTCAAAGATTTGTTGGAAATACAAACAGGGGCTTCGTTCAAAAAAGAGCAAGCAAACGCAAATAAAAAAGGCATTAGAATATTGCGTGGTGGAAACATTCTACCCAATAAGTATATATTCAAAGATGATGATGTCTTTGTGTCAGAGGAGTTTGTCAATGCAAATTCCATTCTAAAAAAGAATTGCATCATTACTCCTGCTGTAACCAGTTTGGAGAATATTGGTAAAATGGCAGTGATAGAAAAAGACTACAACAATGTTAGTGCTGGTGGTTTTGTATTCATCATTAGCCCATACATTCAAGACTTTAATCACTCCTTGGTACTTGCGTATTTTCTTCAAAGTCCATTCTTGATTGAGGCTATGCGAGGAATAACTAAGAAGTCTGGTGCTGCTTTTTATAATCTTGGGAAAGAAAGGCTGAAAGAGTTGTATTTACCATTGCCTCCAATGGCAGAACAAAGAAGAATAGTAGACAAAATTAATGAGGTTTTATCAAGTATTATGAGCAGATAGGGGGTGAAGTAACCGAGATTGAACTTCCTTTGGACTTTCCAAGTTCTTGGTCTCTTGCTCGATTAAATGCAGTTTGTCAACTTACAGACGGCTTAAAAACAACTGGCAAACAATGCTTATTAGATGCAAAATACCTGCGTGGTAAAAGTTCTGGAACTATTGTTGAACAAGGCAAACTTGTCTATAAGGGTGACAATATAGTACTTGTGGACGGTGAAAACTCTGGTGAAGTTTTCATCGTACCACAAGATGGCTATATGGGTAGCACTTTCAAGCAACTATGGATAAGTTCTTCAATGTATGAACCTTATATTTTAGCTTTTATACAGTTCTATAAAGAGACATTGCGCAACTCTAAGAAAGGTGCAGCAATTCCACACCTCAACAAAGAATTGTTTTATGGGCTTATTATTGGTATTCCACCACTACAAGAACAGAGAAGAATAGTTCAGAAGATAGAACAATTAACGCAGTTGCTCAAATAGTTTTTCTATTTGAGCAACAATGCGTTGTTGCTCTTTTTGAGTAGGCAAAGGAAATAGTTTGTCTTCCAAGTAACCCACGACAATACGTTGTTGATTAGCGGTTCCCTTAAACGTTGCTTCATCTATGAAATACGGAGACTCTAAGAAATACAATAGATACCACCTATCTATTGTATTTCCATAGGGTCTCAATACCTTTAATTCTGTTGTTCCTGCCCCGATTCCATTGGGTAAGTCATGGAAAATTGCAGACTTTCTGTTTTGAAAGCATGGCGTGATTTTTGCAAAAGCAACATCACCATTCGCAAAATGAGTAAATCCTTTTTTGATAGTTCCCCATTTGGCAGTATCAAAAGTAAAGTCTGATTTATAGCCAGCACTAATTTTCTCCATAGGAATAAAAGCTACCAACTTCTCATCTTCGGCTTCATTCTTTGGGTTTAATTGGAAAACATCACGAACCCTTACCCATTGCCATGTTTCAGGAATTACAAATGGTATTTCATCTGTTATATCCAAACACTTTTTGCCTATCTGCTCATAATACTTGTTATCGTCACCTCTGAAGATGACTGAATCGTTGAGGGCAGACTTCTTTAATTTGCCCTCTTTTACTAATTGATTTTTCTCTTCTTTTATCTGTTTAAGAAGTTCTTGCGCTGTGCCTTCTTCCACTATTTGTGGAACAAGTTTACCTTGAATAGCCTCTTGGAGAATGCTCTTACGAATAGTATTGGAAATTTCTTCATTTAACTTATTGAGTTTATTCTGTGCTTTTCCATATCTATCTATATATGGCATCAACTCCTTTGTCTTTGTATCAATACGGAACTGCTCAGAAAGAGGAGGAAGTGGAACTAACAGAGATGTCATAGTTTCTGTACTTACACGTGGCATTTTTACACCGAATGTAACAGAATTGATATAGTCATCTACATATGGTGATTTCAAAAAGCTAACAATATAATCTTTGCATATGTTGCCATAGCAAGTGAAAGGTATGATTTCGGGAGTGCAAATACCTTCTTCTGGTGCAACGAGTATCTTTAATAAATATGGACGGAGTTTGCTGTATAAAATATCACCACGGTTGAATATTGTCTTGTCACCGATGGCTTTACGCTCACCAACAGTCTTGATATTCAGTAGTCTTCCTCCTTTTTCTATATCCTCCAAATCCAATCCCCACAATTGAGAATCGGCATTCGATGCGTTGATTTTTCTTTTTGTTTGGGCATAAGTTGATATTTCTCCCAATCGACACCATTCCCATCCCTGTGGTATCTCAAACGGTATCTCCTCATCAATGCACTTCACCTCTCCAGTAGCGAGCATCTTCTCATAATAGGAACTCATAGAACAAATCCATGCCTATTTATTAGGACAACTTAATGTTTCACTAATAAACGAATAGAAATGGAATTAGACAAATTTGAAGAGTTCCTAAGCCAAGGCAATATGGCTAAGAACACGATTTCGGCATATCTGTATGCCGTGAAGGAGTTTGGCTCTCGACACAAAGAGTTGAACAAGAGAAACTTGTTGGTTTACAAGACCTACTTGATTGAGACTTACAAACCAAAGACGGTGAACCTCCGTATTCAGGCGTTGAACAAGTATCTTGTATTTGTAGGCAAAACTAAGCTCCGCTTGAAGTCGGTCAAGGTGCAGCAACGTTCTTATTTGGAGAATGTCATCAGCAATGCCGACTACACATTCTTGAAGAACAAGTTGAAAAAGGAAGACAACTTGGAGTGGTACTTTGTGGTGCGTTTCTTGGCTGCGACTGGCGCCAGAGTGAGCGAACTTGTACAAATCAAGGTTGAGCACGTGCAAGTAGGCTATTATGACATCTACACCAAGGGTGGCAAGATACGGCGTATCTATATCCCCAAGGCATTGCGCACGGAAACAGAAAAGTGGTTGCAAATACTCGACCGTACAAGTGGCTATCTCTTTCTCAATCGCTTTGGCGAACGCATCACGACAAGAGGCATATCACAGCAGTTGAAGAACTATGCGGTGAAGTATGGCTTGAATGAGAAAGTGGTGTATCCTCACTCATTTCGCCATCGTTATGCAAAAAATTTCTTGGAGAAGTTCAACGACATTGCCTTGCTTGCCGACCTCATGGGACACGAAAGCATAGAGACAACACGTATATATCTACGAAGAAGCAGCATTGAGCAACAAGAGATTGTTGACAAAGTGATAACCTGGTAATCGGAGCATATTCTATATCTTTTGATATGTTATCCATGCTATTAAACTATGCAAACGAGTATATGCTTTTTACAACAAGTAGAATTGATTATCAGCGTTTTGCATTACCTTTGCACTCAAAAGAAAATACGCATGGGACTATTCAAGAAGATAAAAGACATATTCAGCAACGACAAAGGCAAGGAGACAAACACGCAAGAGAACGTTTCCTTGCCTTCTTCTATAAATGTACCTCACCAGTCCACCAAGCTGCCTTTGGTAATGCCTGGTGTTACAGAGGTTATAAAGGCAAGGACATATCTGAAAGTAAATGACACAGAACAGACTAAATGCCAATACGAGAGTGCGGTTCAAAAAGGATATTCATTGAACCTTGAACCCTATAATTGGCTACTTCGCCATTATATAAGCAAAGAACAATGGAGCGATGCCAAGCGTGTTATGTTGCTTGTCCCTGCAAAATTCAGCCAAGATGCGCTTGTTGTCGAATTTAGGGAAGTAATAAGGCAACGAGAAGACAAACTACCCAAACAGGCCAATCTCAACAGAACCATTACCACCAAAGATACATTGGCAAACCGATACAAAAGTTTGATTGCTCAACTGCCCGAATTTGACTTCTACACAAGTGGAAATGACGCTCTGTTTTCAGAAGACGCTCCAGTGTGCCATCAGATAGAATATATAATCAGCCATATAGAGAATGAACTACGCAAGGCAAAGGTTGCCGAGAAAAGCAAGGATTACATCACCGCAACCAATATCTATGAAGAGTTGATTGCCAATGGCTATTGGAAGCCAGAGCCTTACAACCGTCTGCTTTATATCTATGATAAGGCAGGACTTACAAATGGTGTAAAGGAATTGCTTGTTCTTGCAATAAGTTTCTTTGAAAATCAGCAAAAGAAACAGAAACAGGAATTGTTACGCCTTGCCGACAAGTACAAAAGCAGAGCCTATGCAGAGGCGAAAATAAATCAAGGAAAGACAGTGGCATATTTCGATGGTTTCTTTGAAATATACATGCCTTTCCCTGATATTGATGTCTGGAAGCGAATACTCGCTGACACTACCGCTTAATGCCCGAACTCTTCTTGGGATAGTGTTTGCTGTGGGCGAATCTCATGCAGCGTCTGGCAAAGCTGAAAATATCCTCGTCCTTATCCCTCCAAGGCAATTCTGAATTGGAGCCACCGCCACCTCCCGACTGCGTGATGCTTGTTGCCCCATTGATGCCCTCAATGAATATCTTGACGGCTGTGCCAAGCACATCTTTGAAACGCATATCGCACATATCTTCAATGATGGTGTTCTCTGCCATTTTCTTGGCTTCGGGTACATTGGTGCAAATCCTACTGCTCATCGTCAGCAGTTCTTGAAAACTGCCAGCAAGAATAGAGGCTTGGGCGTATGTCTGCAAAGTACGTGATGTCTGCTCCTGCACGACACGCAAAGTTTCAGCCTCAGACTTCTGCGCCCTTGTCATGGCTCTGAACTCGGCAAGGGCTTCATCGGCTGCACTCAGTTTTTCTCGTTTGTCTGTCAGCTTGAACTCCAAGGTGGACAACTGACTTTTGAGCCGTTCCAGTTCCTTTGACAACTCGGAATGTTCGCCATTCTGTTGTTCCAAATGTTTCTCAACCTCATGGATTTTGTTCTCCACCTCGGACTTCTGGTGAGTGAGGTTTTCTATCATCGTTTTCAGACCCTTAACGGCATTCTCCTTTTTGCGAATGTCAAGTTCCAGTTTGCTATTTGCGATTTCCAACTCACGGCTTTCGGCTTGGAGTTGTCTATACCATTCGTCACGAGGGATATGCTGGGCATTGGTAGCCGAAACTGATTCGCCACGTACCAAGCCCCACTTTTTGTTGACCTCTGCCAAGTAGTCGTGGATAGCATCCAGTTTGTTTGCATCACCACCAAAAGTATCTCGGTATTTGATACGCATCTTCTGTTTCTTCTCATCGTACATAATGGGCGTGACAAGGCAATGGATATGCGGTGAAGACTCGTCAAGATGGACAGAAAAGTCAATGATATTGTCTTCACCCCATGCATCGGCAACAGCCTTGTAGATGTCCTTTGCCCACAATTCTATCTCCGATTTGCGCTTGACATGGCTGTTGTCTGCGCCTTTCGTTCGCTCCACATTTTGGTCTCCGAAAGCCATTTCTCGCATTCTGTCGGCATCGCCCGAAAATATCATGTTGCAGGCAATGCGATATTTTGGCGTTTCAAGCCCTTTGTTAGGGTTTTCCGCACCAGTGGCTTCCAAACGGTCTTGAAACCGTTCTAAAATGGGCTTAGAAGAGCCGAGAGGCACAATCTTACCGCCCTTGACTATCTCAAAGTTGAGATGCGCACGGCTCTTGTCGTAGTTAAACTTCTTGTTGGAGGCTTTGGCTTCCCATTGGGATTCCGTCCAACGCCTCTGATGTTCGTTGTCTTCACCTGCCGAAAACGACTTGACGGCTTGTTGGTGAAACACTTGGTATTCTGGCATAATGTTATTTCTTAGATGGGGTAATGAAATTTATAAAATGAGCTTGCTCTGGTGTCCTCCTGAGGGCTTGCCCGACGGAGCATAATTCGGTTGGTGATAACCATACCGAGGATTATGTTCCCCATCTACATTATGCGTACATATAGGCAAGCCTCTTCTGTTGTGTACCAACACTGCTCTAAAACGGTTTTGATGAAGTCTTGGCATTGCGTTCTTACTGGCAAACTGACAGCATGAAGGCAAATGCCAAGACTAAAAATGAATGAACGGTAGGTTACATTTCACGTTGCTTGTGGAATTGCTCCATATCTTCCGCTAACAACTGCTCTCTCACATCATCAGGGATTTCTTCCAAGGAATGGATTTGCTCCATTTCCGAAGGAGTGATTTCTAATGAATCGGAAGAAGGCAAAGGCAAAGTTGAAGAAGTCGAATCTGAAACAGACTTGTTCGGGTTCTGTTCCGACTTCGCTATGCCGTTGTCTCGCTTATAAAGGGCATTGGCTGTATAAACCGTTTCACCCTCATGCTTCCACGCTGCTATGCACCTCATATCCATAATGGTGGTAAGGCAATCAGTTTTTATTGTTACGATACCCAACTGTTCCAACTGTTTCAAGAAGCGGATAACCGTCTTTCGGTTGCAGTTCCATTCCTTTGAAAGTTCAAGGGCAGATACACAAGTTTGTCCTTGCATTAGTGGTTTGGATATACCACGCTTGGTATAGGTGGTATCGGCAGTTGCCGTGTGGTGAAGCAGTCTGCGGAAACATTGTATTCTATTGATGCCTCCCTCGTTGCTACTGAGAAAATTCAGTTGTTCGTCCGTCAATGACAAATAGTAAGTGACAGGGCGAGTTTTGTCTATCTCTTTTCTTTCCATGTCCGAATGGTTTATAAATGGTGAATGACTGAAAGGACAACAAATCATCGGTGAAGACCATGCTGTTGCTGTGGCATGTCCTCACTGACAATCTCCATGAGTTTTCTATCCAAGCGTTGAAGTTCATCTTTGTTAAGACTGTTTATTGCCTCTATGCTTACTCGTAATGCAACGGCACGTCTTCCATACAAAATGGCTTGTTCGTCATTGTCTATGGCATGGTTTGCACCAGTTGCTTCAATGTAATCATTGACGGCATCCCTCATGGATAGTTCACGAAGTCCTGTCTTAGCCCAGAGGACAGACAGTTTGACTGCCTGTTCCTTCTTGGCTTCAAATTCTGTTGTCCTCATGGCTACTTGACACTTAGATTTTTCAAGATACGGTTGGCTTCTTCTGAAACCTGTGCCTTTGACGCAATCGCATTTCTGCGAATCCATGTCAAGAGTTCAGCTTTCTCGAAATACACCATCTTGCCATTCGGCTTGTAGTAAGGAATGGTCTGCTCATGTGTCATCTTGTAGAGCGAACTTTTTGTCACTCCCATAAATCGGGCAGCTTCTTCCAAAGTCAGCACTTCCTTACCTGCTGACAGGGTATTTTCAAGCACTTCTACTCGCTTGGCGAGTTTTAGGTTCTCCAACATGAGTGCTTGAACATCTGGAGTAACGCTTTGATTGGTTCGTGATTCCATAATCTGTTGATGTTTTAATTTGACTATTTCATCATGACCATTGTTTGTGATTGCAAGTTGAAAGTGGTGCAAAGGTATGTAAGAAATTTCTCATTCTGTTAGAAATGCTTGGTCAATGACGAAATCTTAAGTTATATTATAATAATGAAGTTGTTTCATACTCTAAATCATACTTGAATGAAATAAAGTGAAGACAAAATCAAACTTAGAAACGATAGTAAGAATACAAAAGAAACGCTGTTTGGGGAACTTGGTTGTCAAACCCTCAAAACAGCCATAAAATGCAGAAATGGTGCTTGGGCTGTAATTTTATAGTTGCAAATACGCAATTATCTCTTTTTTATTTGGAAATTTTTGTTGCACGTTTGTTACGTGGAGGTGTTTTACAAAATAACAACACTGATAATCAGTGAGTTACACAGCGAAATAATCCTACGAAGTACAACATGGCTCCGTAGAAATGCACGGTCAGATAGCGTGTCAGCCATTTTGCCCAAGCTCCTTCCCATTTCGAAAGCAGGGAAAATGCCCATTGTATCGGTCCGAAAATCGTGAGCATTCCGAGCAAGATTTGTTGGCAGTATATCGTTGCCCACCAACCGATTCTGAACACTATCAATGCTATCAACATCACCAGTTTGTCGATACCTACCACAGCTCCTGCTGTCAGTGAGGTGAACCATAGCTTGGATGCGTCGGTTTCCATGTTCGTCACTTCGTCCACTCCTGCATTTTCCATTGTTGCTTCTATCAGGTTGGGGTCCGAAGTTCCTTTGTGCGCCACGTCTGCCTGGGCTTGGATATGGGTGTACATCGTGTCTCGTACATAGACGAGCTGCTGCACTTCTTCAAACTTGTCACTGATTTGTGTCGCCTCCGAACTGTATAGGTCATGAGTGTAACTGCCGATGCAGTTGGGTATATAGGATAGAAAATCCAATACGCACCAACTGCTGCCGCTATTTGTCATGTTTGTATCTGCCGGTGGATACCACCAACAGAGTATCACTGAAATGACCAATGGCTTGAAGAGTTTCATCACATCCAATGGCTCATGCTTCACCATCATCTTGTACGCCATACCTGCCGCTACGATGATTGAGAACAGTGCTGCCAATGCCATGCTCATTTGCAGAATCCACCAATTATCCCAAGTGGGTCTAACCATCGGAAATGAAAGGATAGTAAGGTGATGTAATATCACTGATTTACAGTCTATTAGGAATGAAAGCC
>ERZ856578.1047-NODE-1047-length-54696-cov-22.540673_pt1 | contig 54696 bp, 50 predicted proteins | sample MGYA00514384_ERZ856578 | MGnify/ENA primary metagenome ERZ856578 (study PRJEB29103, sample SAMN06111958) | human gut metagenome | biome: human gut; feature: ankylosing spondylitis patient; material: healthy_person | host: Homo sapiens | place: China:Hangzhou...
AAAGAAAAGAAAACCGGCGTAGCCTAAACTACGCCGATTCTCTCACATAAATGTTTTCTTACGGAACCACGCCTTTCTAAGTGGCCTTTTTTTGCTTGCCGTTCTGGAAAGCTTCCGTCTAAACTTGGCTATATACACAAAAATATGGTGGTTAACACTCTCTTTCGCCGGTGCAGTGGCACAATTTGTTCTCTGCATACTCATCGCAGTTAAGTCTGGCGGCGATTATCCCCATTTTGTGCGTTTCACTCGCAAGGTTCTTCTTTTTGAAACAATCTATACCGCATACCAGCAGGGTGTTGAAACCTACGTGAGAAATTTTGATATGATTTCCGCACTTATCGTATTTTTTGTTATCTCGATTGTATTATATTTTATATGGTATCGGCTAAATGTCAAATATTTTGAAAAGCGTCTGTTGCCACAGCGGGACGAGACTTCCGCCTCTTTGGGCGATGCCCCTTCGTCCGGCTTTCATGAAGGAGAGACTGGGACTGCTGGCGAAAGTGGACAAATTCTATTTTGCCGAAAATGCGGCGCAAAACTCATAGCCAACAGTAAATTTTGCAGCCGATGTGGCACACGAGTTTTGGAGGAGGAATCATTAACATGATTTGCAGCAAATGCAACCACAATCTGCCTGATGATAGCGAATTTTGCCAGTACTGCGGAAGCAAAATCCAGAAAGTCACCAACATCACAGATAATATTCCCGTAGCATCTCCAGCCACCCATTCTGCCAATATGCCGACTGATACAGAGACTGTGTCCGTGAGAAGTGAGACTGCGTCTGAAGGTGTATCCAATGAGCCCATCGAGGTGATGGCGCCCATAAATCCGACCTCCACATCTTCACAGGCGCCGTATCAAACCTCCGCTAAGGAGCCTACTAAGCGGCTTGCCCTAAACAAGCACACGATCGTTTACATCGGCCTATCACTGCTCATTGTACTTGCTGTTGGATTTGGAATCCTCCAAACCGTAAGTGTGCAAAAGCTGCAAACCGAGGTGACTGATCTGGAGAAGCAGATAACCACGAAAGAATCTACTATGCTTCATCTGGAAAAACAGATTGTACGCCTGAATGCGGATATCCGCTCCTTGGATCGCGACATTGCCAGCTATGAGAAACTTGCATCCTTTATAGATGACTATGTGGTTTTTATTGAAGATGACGGTACAAACCTATATCACAAGTTCAGCTGCTACAAGTTTAGAGGGGATTCCTTTTGGGTATACAATACCGAAAATGCTGTACAGCGGGGCTTCTCGCCCTGCCCCATTTGCAATTGATAAGAAAGCAGGCCCCCGTCCATAGGACGAGGGCCTGCTTTCTTATTACATTTTTTCGATTATTTTTGCGTGCAGTGATGCGGTATAATGTAATAAGAAAACAAATTCAAAGGAAAGGAGGCAACGGATGTGCAAAGATATCTCTGTAATGGACAGGTTCATTTACACAGCCCCTATGAACCGGATATGACTTTTGTACTTATACATAGAGTCGTCGAAGCGTGGGACGATATGGATGCCGAGGACATTTACTTGAACCATCTTGCGGAAAGCGATATCGCTGACCACATTCGGTTTATCGAAACGAAAATCACACCGTTAGCTTAATGCCGGACAGGCCCCGTCCATCGGACGGGGCCTGTTCTTGCGCTTTTGGGGAATTTGCAGCTCCTCTTACCGCAACCTGACTTACCCGTAGTACGCCATGAGCATATCCACCACGGTGCCGTAGCTCTGGACGCCACGGCTCTCGCCATTGCTTTTGAGGAAGGAGTCGTAGACCTTGCTGGCAGCGTCGTTCACCGGCCCCTCGAAGGCCGCCCAATAGGCGCTGTTCTGCCGCAGGTCTGCCACCACCGTATCCGGCAGTGTATCCCGGATGACCTGCCACCGGTCCGGGTCCGCCCGGTACAGGGCGTTGCCCAGATGCACATACCCCATCAGCAGCCCGGAATACCGGTACACCGGGTCGCCGCTGGCCAGAGACACGGCAATGGCGATGAAGTTGCACTCCTGCTCCGAGGCGATGCCCCGCTGATGGGCCATCTCATGGACGATGGTGGAGGGCAGGAAGCTGGCAGGGCAGTCCACATTGAGGTTGGCCTCTCCGGTGAAGGGGAAGTAGAAGCCCGTGAAGTCCATGGCGCTGAGCACTGTGGAGCAGCTGATGGCCTTGGGCGTGTGATCCTTCACCCGCAGACAGGGGAACTCCTCATAGGAGGGGGCGTACACCGACGTGGCGGCGGCGAAGATCTCCTGCCGGGACACGGCAAAGCAGCCATTCTCGTCCCGCTGCACATTGTCTGCCGCCTGTGCCAGCTGGCGGGCAAAGTCCGCCGTGACGGCCTCTAACTCCTCCACGGTACAGGAGCGGGCATAGATGCCGGACTGCTGCTGGAAGGAGTCGGCATAGTAGTTGACGCCCCACAGCAGGCAGAAGCCCGCATAGATGCTCAGCCCGCTGCACACCACCGTCAGGAAGAAGCGGTACAGAGTCCGGCCCCGGTGGGGCTGAGTCACCAACCGCCGGAGGACATTGGCCACATAGAAGATAGCCACCGATAGCAGCACGATATATGCCACCTCTGCCATAGAGGTGCGGAACAGATAGCAGACGCTGGCCACCGCCCGCTCCCAAGGCATGATGACGTGGCGGCTGAGCCAGTTCATCAGCCCCGGCACCGGCCGCAGGGCGAAATACACTGCCAGCAGGGCTACCACGGCCAAAAGCCACCGGTGCAGTCCTCGGTGGCGTCTGTAAAACTCCCTCATAGCGCTCACAGCTCCAGCGGGCGGCCCGTCAGATCCATTACCGTCCGCAGCGTCGCCAGCAGACGGCCCGTTTCGTCGGTGATGTCCGTGTGGCAGAAGCAGAGAGACTTGCCCATGCGATCCACGTGGCCCACGGCGATGAGGGTGCTGCCCAGCCCCGCCGCATCCAGAAAGTCGATGGAGGCGTTGACGGTGAGGCACACTTCCTGCCGCAGGGTCAGGACCGCCGTTCCGGCGGCGATGTCCGCTAAGGCAAACAGGATGCCGCCGTGGGCCGTCCCCCAGCGGTTCAGGCTCTCCGGCTGAAGCGTCAGCTCCACACGGGCCTCGCCGTCCTGCAGGTCCGTCACCCGGATGTGATTGTGTACGGTAAATGGCTCGGCCTTGGTGCCGTAGGCCAGTAATTTCTCTTTCAGTTGGTTGGTCATATGCTCTCACTCCGCCGCTGCTAACAGCGCTTTGGTATAGTCCTCCTTGGGATGGTCGTAAAGCTCCTCCACCGGTCCCTGCTCCACGATGCGTCCCCGGTGCATCACAAGGCACCGGTCGCAGATCTCATACACCACGTTCAGATCGTGGGAGATAAACAGGTACGACAGCCCGTACTCCCGGCGCAGCCGGGCGATGAGCTCCAATATCTGAGCCTGAATGGTGACGTCCAGCGCCGACACCGCCTCGTCAGCGATGATGAGCCCCGGCTTCTGGATCAGCGCCGTGCCGATGCACACCCGCTGCCGCTGGCCGCCGGACAGCTCCGACGGGTACATTTTGCCGCACTCCGGCGGCAGGCCTACCAGCTCCATAATTTCCGCCACCCGCCGCCGTACCTCGTCGGCGTCGTATTTCCCGTAGATCCGCAGGGGTTCGGACAATATCCACTCCACCGTGCGGCTGGGGTTCATGGCGCTGGCCGGGTCCTGAAACACCATCTGAGGGCGCTTGCTGTGATGGATGATCTCCCCCTCACAGTCCGGCAGCATCCCCAGAATGGCACGGGCCAGCGTGGATTTACCGGAGCCGGACTCCCCCACCAGCCCCAGTATCTCGCCCCGGTACAGGTCAAAGCTCACGTCGTGGAGCACCTGCTGCCGTCCCCGGCGCAGCACGCCGGAGGGCCGATACCACACATTCAGGTGCCGCACCTCCAGAATGGGTTCGCTGTTCATAGCTTCCTCCTTGTGGGAATGGCGGCAATGAGCCGCTGGGTATAGGGAGCCTGCGGGTGGAAGAAGATCTGGTCCACCGGCCCCGTCTCCACAATGCAGCCCTTTTCCATCACCGCCACACGGGTGCAGAGCTTACGCACCACATGGAGGTTGTGGGAGATGAAGAGGATGGACATTCCCATCTCCTGGTTCAGCCGCTTCAGCAGGGCCAGTATCTGGGCCTGAATGGTGACGTCCAGCGCCGTGGTGGGCTCGTCCGCCAGCAGCAGACGGGGCCGGGCCACAATGGCGGCGGCGATCATCACCCGCTGGAGCATCCCGCCGGAGAGCTCGTGGGGGTACTTGCGATAGACCCCCTCCGGGTCCGGCAGCTCCACGTCCCGCAGAGCCTGCAGGGCCCGCTGCCTCCGCTCCTGCGCCGACAGGTCCGTGTGGACCCGCAGGCACTCCTCCACCTGCTTACCGATCCGCATGGTGGGGTCCATGGCGCTCATAGGCTCCTGAAACACCACGCAGATGTCCTTGCCCTGAATGGCACGGATGCGCTGGCCGCCGGCGTGGAGCAGATCCTCGCCGTCCAGCAGGATGCGGCCCCGGAAATCCGCCTGCTCCGGCCGCAGCAGGCCGGACACCATCATGGCCGTCACGGTCTTGCCGGAGCCGGATTCGCCCACCAGCCCCATGATCTCGCCGTCCTGCACCGTCAGGTCGATGCCCCGTACTGCCTCGTGGTCGGAGGTATGGAACTGCACATGAAGGTCCTTGATCTCCAGCATGGCGCTACCTCCCCCATTTCTTCTGCTGCAGGCCCTCGCCGATGAGGCTGACCCCTAAGATCAGCAGCACGATGACACTGCCGCAGGTGAGCATATACCACGGCGCACGGACCATGTAGCTCTGGGACTCGGACATCATGTAGCCCAGAGACACCTCCGGCGGCTTGACACCAATGCCCAGAAAGCTCATGCTGGCCTCCGCCAGAACGGCGTTGTTAAACCCGATGGCCAGCGTCGGCAGCAGCACCTGCCGGGTGTTGGGCAGGATGTGTACCAGCATGATCCGCAGGTGGCTGGCCCCCATGAGCCGGGCGTTTTTCACATAGTTCATCTCCCGCTGCCGGGCGAACTCCCCCCGGATGACACGGGCGTAGCTGGGGATGAAGGCGATGCCCAGCGCCAGAATGACGTTGTAGGTGCCGAAGCCCAGCAGGGAGATGAACACCAGCGCCAGCAGGATACTGGGAAAGGCGGTGACAGCGTCGTTGACCCGCATCAGCAGCTCGTCCACCAGCCCGCCGAAATAACCGGTCAGGGCGCCCACCAGCGTTCCCACCACGGCGCCGATGGTCACGGTGCAGGCGCTGATGAAGAAGGTGGTGCGGGCGCCCACCATGACCCGGCTGAAAATATCCCGGCCGAAATTGTCCGTACCGAACAGGTGCCGCAGGGAGGGCGCAGCGAATTTCTCGCTGCCGGACATGGCCGTGGGGGCATAGGGCGTCCAGAAGCAGCCCACCAGCGCCATGGCCGTGATGACCGCCGTGATGGCAAGGCCGATGCGGAGATAGTGATTCTTTTTCTGGTGCAGCAGCAAGAAGCCCGCCCCCCTTTCCATAAAAATTTCTCTTTACAAATGTGTGCGGCTCAATCCGTCAGCCGCAGACGGGGATCCAGCCGCTGATTCAGCAGATCCCCCAGCAGGTTCACCAGCACCACCCAGAAGGCCACCAGTACCACGATGGCCTGCACCACCGGATAGTCCCGGTTGGAAATAGAGGTCAGCAGCAGCCGCCCCAGCCCCGGAATGGCAAAGACCTGCTCGATGACCACAGAGCCCGCCACAATATCTGCCACCGTCATGGCCAGAAAGCTCACCACCGGCGGCAGGGCGTTTCGCAGCACATGGAGGTACAGGGTGGCCCGCCGGTCGTTGCCCCGGCTGTACGAGGTGCGGACATAGTCCTTGTTCATCTCCGCCAGCAGCGCCGAGCGCAGCATCTTCACCGTCATGGCGATGCGGGGGATGGCGATGGCGGCGGCAGGGAAGACCAGATAGCCGGCGCTCTGCCAGAAGCTCTCCGCCGGTGAGACGAAGCTCCCCGGCACGAACCACCGCAGCAGCAGGCCGAACAGGTACGTCAGCAGGATGCCGGTAAAGAAGGCCGGCACCGCCATCAGTACCTGATTCACCACCGTCAGGGCCTTATCCAGCGCCCCGCCGCTGTGTCGGGCGGTGAACAGCCCCAGCGGGATGGACAGCACCACGATCAGCAGAAACGACAGCAGGGTCAAAAGCCCCGTCACGGGAATTTTCCCCTGCAGCATCTGGCTCACCGGCATACTGTAATTGTACGACGAGCCCATGTCCCCCCGGACGAAATCCCCCAGCCAGCTGACGTACCGCTCCAGAAACGGGCGGTCCAGCCCCAGCTCCTGCCGCAGGGCCTCCACCCGCTCCGGGGTGGCCTGTTCGCCCAGCAGCTTGGCGGTGGGGTCGCCGGGAATGATGCGAAAGGCCAGAAAGGCCAAAAATGAGACGATGACCATGGTCAGCAGCATCCACACGATCTTCTTTGCCGCATATTTCATGGTCATCGCCTCATTTCTATGGGGACGGTCTCGCCGTCCTTATTTCACAAAATGCACCGTGGACAGATCCAGCACATAGATGGGGTAGAACTCCAGCCCCGCCAGATTCTGACGCATGGCCACCAGATCCGCCAGATCCTGAATGTACAGGTTGGCGGCGGTGTCGGAGAGCATGGTCTCCATCTGCTTGTAAACCTCCGCCTGCTGCGTGTCGTCGGAGGCGTTCATGGCCTGCGTGAACAGCGCATCGTAGTCGGGACTGTTGTAGTTGACAAAGTTCTTGGCGTGATCCGAGGTAAAGCGCTCCAGCAGCGCACGGGCCGTCATGGCACTGGCATCCAGGCCCACCAGCGTGGCCTGGAAGTCCCGGCCCTTATAGACCTGCTCATGCCACACGCCCCACTCCATGGGCTGGATGGTGACGTTGACGCCCACAGCACGCAGCTGCTCGGCCACCACCTCCGCCGTGTCCATATGGGGCTGATAGTTGGAGGGAACGGAGATGGTCATGTCAAAGCCGTTGGGATAGCCGGCCTGTGCCAGCAGCTCCTTGGCCTTGGCGGGGTCATAGGGGTACTTCTGCACCAGCTCCGGCAGGAAGTACTTGGTGAAGGCCGGATAGATGCTGCTGCCCAGCGCCGTACCGTGGCCGTCAGCGATCATGTCCATGATGCTCTGGCGGTCGATGGCGTAGCACAGGGCCTGACGCACCTGCTGGTTGTCAAAGGGTGCCACGGCGTTGTTCAGATACACCGCCTGTACCAGATTCATGGTACCCTCCAGGATCCGGAAGTCGCTGTCCAGCTGAGCCGTCTGGGACGAGGTCAGATGGGCGCACAGGTCGATGGACTTGCCCTTCAGAGCCGTCACCAGCGCATCGGCGCTCTCGTAAATTTTATAGGTCACCTTATCCAGATAGGCGGGGGTCCCCCAGTAATCGTCAAAGCGCTGGATGACGAAGTTCTCCTGCGGGGAGCGGGACACGTACATGAACGGGCCGGTACCCACGGGATGGGTAGCCTGATCGTCGTAGCCCTTGGGGATGATGGCGCTGGTGAGATAGCTGATGAACTCCAGATCCCGCTGGGCAATGGTGATGGTCACGGTCTTTTCGTCAACGGCCTTGACCTCCTGAATAACAGAAAACGCCGGCACCAGAGGCGTACCCTCCGATGTATCGGCGCAGCGTTCGATGGAATATACCACATCCTCCGCCGTCACCGTTGCGCCATTGTGGAACTTCACACCCTCACGCAGGGTAAAGGTATAAGTCCTTCCGTCCTCAGACAGCTGGTAGCGCTCCGCAACAGCGGGGATCAATTCACCCTTGGAATTGGGCTTTACCAAGCCCTCAAACAGGTTGAACAAGACCTCTCTGGTTCCTGCGGTCACCATCCGGTGAGGGTCAAGACTGTCATCCAGGTCCTTGGCGATGCCAACGGTGATCTCTCCGCCGCTGACTGCTTCGCCGCCGTTATTTCCTTGTCCGCCCTGGCCTTTGCTGCCGTCTCCGCAAGCGGTGAGTACGGTGCAGACCAGTCCCAGCGTCAGGAAAAGAGCCAATAGTCTCTTCTTCATGTCTTCTCCTTCCTTGCCGCCCTTTCGGCGGCAGGCCAGAAATAATGGTCGCCCCCGGCCTGTGTGATCGTGTGGCATCACCCGGCGAGGGCCTGTCGATATGCAGTTGTCGAAGTGCAATGTACCACATTTCCCCACGGTTTGCAAGAGAAAGTTTCGTTTTTGCAAAAAAATGCGGGGAAAGCAGCTCCATCCCCCGGCAAAACCCGGCAGCCAGCAAAAAAGCACCGGCATCCCCTGAGGGGATGCCGGTGCGGGAGCTGCGCTGTCAGTTGGTCTCCGTTGGCGGAGCGGGAGGCTCCTCCGGCGGCATGGGCTCCTGATCCCGGTGGACGTATTCGCAGGCCTCCAGCGGCATATGACGCTTTTCCAGCCGCCGGTCGGTGAGGTACTTTACCAGCGTCTGCAGGCAGGCGAAGATGGGGACGCCCAGGAACATTCCCAGCACCCCGGCAAAGCCGCCGCCCACGGTGATGGCCACCACCACCCAGAAGCTGGAGATGCCGGTGGCATCGCCCAGGATCTTGGGGCCGATGATGTTGCCGTCGATCTGCTGCAGAACGATGATGAACACGATGAAGATCAGGCACTGCTTGGGGCTCACCAGCAGGATCAGGAACGCACTGGGCGCAGCACCCAGGAACGGCCCGAAGAAGGGGATCATGTTGGTGACGCCCACCACCACGCTTACCAGCGGCGTGTAGGGCAGTGAGAAGATGGAGCAGCCGATGAAGCACAGAATGCCGATGATGAGGGAGTCCAGCATCTTGCCCCGGACGAAGCCGCTGAAGATCTGATTCGTCTTGCGGGTGGCCCGCACCACCCAGCGGGCCTGCTCCTCCTGCAGGAGGGCATACAGCAGCTTGCAGCACCGGGCCAGACTCTTCTCCTTCATGGCCAGCAGGTACACGGAGATGATGATGCCCACCAGGAAGTTGGTGGTGAAGGTCACAAGACCCCAGATGCCTGTCCAGATGCCGCCGGTGATGGTGGTGAGCATCTGCTGGGCGCCGGGCAGTACCTGCTCCGTCAGCACCTTCATGAGGTCATTGTAGTAGTTCTCCAGATTCGTCTCCATCCAGCCGGCGATCTCCGGGTTCTTCTCCAGCAGATTGGTGACCCAGACATATATCTTATTATAGTAGCTTTCGGCGTTGTTGATAAGCATGGCCACGCTGTCGATGAGTTGGGGGATCAGCACGCTCATCAGCAGATACAGCAGGTACGCCACCACGGCCCACGTCAGCAGGATACTGACACCCCGCAGCAGACCGCCCCTGATCTTGGGCTCCTGTCCCTTGCTCAGCCGCTTCAGCCCCTTACGGATCAAGCCCTCGATCCAGTTGACGATGGGTGCCAGCAGATAGGCCATGGCGAAGCCGTACAGCACCGGGGCCAGCACCGTCACCAGCTTGCTCAGATAGCGCTGGAGGGTGCCGTTCATATAGAATGTATCGTAAAAGGCAAGGATGGCGCAAACGGTGAGAAACACCGTCAGGCCCCATTTGAAATAGTGGCTTTTTTGCTGCTTCATGGGTGGACTCCTTCCGCCGAAGTAGGTACGCACAACGTACCATAATATCTTATATCATACCGAAAGCCCGCCGCCAATGCAAGCCCGCCGGGTAAATTTTTCTTTAAGAATGTGTTCAGAAACTGTTCGAGCCTCCCCCGCAGCCCCATTGCTTTTTCCGGCAGAGAGGAGTATAATAAAGGTGCTATGCTGTCTTCTGCGGAAACACAAAACCGAGAACCGTGTGCAAAAGAGGAGAACCGGTATGGATAAAAAGCTTCTGTTTATCGTCAATCCACGTGCGGGGCGCACCAAGTCCTTTGCACCGCTGTTTGATGCGGTGGCCTGCTTTTCCAAGGCAGGCTATCTGGTGAAGGTATTCCTCACTGAGGGCCGTGGAGACGCCACCCGTGCGGCGGCAGAGTTGGGCGGAGCATACGATCTGGTGGTCTGCGCCGGCGGCGACGGCACCTTCAACGAGATGGTGTCCGGCCTGATGCATCTGCCTGAGTGTCCAGAGGTGGGCTATCTCCCCAACGGCAGCACCAACGACTTTGCCGCCAGCCTGCATATCCCCGCCACGCCGCTGAAGGCGGCGGAGAGCATCGTAAACGGCCACCCCTTCTATCTGGATGTGGGCCGCCACAACGACCGATACTTTGCCTATGTGGCTTCCTTCGGGGCCTTTACCCGCAGCTCCTACTCCGTGCCACAGGCCACCAAGAACGCTCTGGGTCACTTCGCCTATATTCTGGAGGGCATGAAGGATCTGGACTCCCTGCGGCCCTACCGCTGCCGGGTGGAGACGGGGGAGGAGACCTTCGAGGGGGAGTTCATCTTCGGAGCCGTGTGCAACTCCACCTCCTTGGGCGGCATCATGAAGCTGGATCCCAGCCGGGTGCAGATGGACGACGGAGCCTTTGAGCTGCTGCTGCTGCGGATGCCCAAGACGGCCATCGACCTGCAAAGCCTCATCGCCGCCATCAGCCGCATGGACTACAACGGCCCCGGCGTCATTTTCCGCCATGTGCAGCAGGTGACCGTCACCACCGATGAGGACCTGCCCTGGTCGCTGGACGGGGAGTACGCCCCCAGCGCCCCCCGTGTAGAGCTGCGGAACCTCCCCGGTGCCATCCCCCTGATGCTGTGCCGGTGAGCGGACAGAGCGAGCCTGTGAAAAAGCCGAACAGACGCCGCCTGTTCGGCTTTTGTGCGGGGCGGAGGATACTCCTCTTGTGTTTCGGCAAAGTTTCGCTACCCTTTTTCAAGCTTCTATGTTAATATATAGTCGTATTTTTTGAGTGCCGGGCGTAGAACAACAAACCGGAAGAAATACCGCCGCCGGAGGCACAAAATGCAGAGTTTTTCTTTTGGGAGCCGATCTCATAGAATGATCCCGGAAAATTTTATATAATTCACACGGCAAAGGATGTGGACCTATGATCTTTCAGCGCAAGGGCAGCGGCGTCAGCTGGCTGCTGGTGGGGCTGGGCAACCCCGGCTCCAAATACGAGAGTACCCGCCACAACATGGGCTTTCTGGCGGTGGACGGGCTGGCCCGGCGGAAGGGCTTCCGCTTCAATAAGCTGCGCTTCCGGGCGTGGACGGCGGAGTGGATGGTGAACGGGGAAAAGGTGCTGGTGATGAAGCCCCAGACCTATATGAACCTCTCCGGCGAATCCGTAGGCGAGGCGGCCCGATTCTATAAGATCCCGGCGGACCACGTGGTGGTCATCTCCGACGACATCTCCCTGCCGGTGGGTAAGCTCCGCATCCGCACCGGCGGCAGTGCCGGCGGCCACAACGGCCTGAAGAACATCATCCAGCATCTGGGAACCGATCAGTTCCCCCGCATCAAGGTGGGGGTAGGCGCTCCGGGGCAGGCGGGCTATGACGTGGTGGACTGGGTCATCGGCCGCCCTCTGGGCGAGGATCAGAAGGTGCTGATGGAGGCGCTGGACCGTGCCGGTGACGCTGCGGAGGTATTGATCTCGCAGGGGTCTGACCGGGCCATGAACCGGTTCAACTGATTCATTTGCTTTACCTTTGAAGGGAAGTTTTCCGACAGCCTTTTCTGTTTTGCCTCCGGCGGCCCATCATCCTTTTTGTCTCCGACGGCATACTTTTTGCCAACAGCAGCAAAAAGTATGCAAAAAATGCCGCCAGAAACCGATGGTTTCTGGACTTCCTTTTGTGTGCAAGAGTTGCTTCCTAAATTCCGCCGAAGCAGGGAATCGGCGTTCTTCTACTCACGCTGCCGCTACATTGGGTGGTTGAAGGGGGCAGTTCTTCTACCGGGGGAATCCATACTCCCAAGCGGCAGAACCACCAGTTTCTTCATCTGGGCGGGAGCGGCAGCGGGGCTGCTGCTGAGTCAATTCCCACGACATCTCATATCGAACGAAACTCTTGAAGGTAAAGGAAATCCAAAAACCATTGGTTTCTGCTGGCGTTCTTTGGCGCCTTTCTGCCCGGAGGCAAACACACATCATTTTTCACGCATATTTCTCTGCTTTTTCAGGTAACTTACAGCATAGGGGCGTATACTGCCGTATACGCCCCCCGAAGGCGTTCCCGTCCCATGTGCGCTGGGAGCGGACATTTCATCATCGGAAGGAGGCGGCAGGATGGAAGCTCTGCTGCGGGAGCTGTGGCAGCTCCGGGAGATACAGGAGCTGGCGCAGCTGATGGAGAGCGGCGGCGGCCCGGCGCTGGTGACGGGCCTGAGTCCGGTGCACCGGGCCATGACGGCGGCAGCGCTGCGGCTGAAGTCCGGGCGGCCCCTGCTGATGCTCTGCGCCGACGAGGGGGAGGCCCGGCGGCAGGCGGCGGACCTGCGGTCCCTCACCGGCCGGGAGCCTGTCCTGCTGACGGGCCGGGAGCTCCACTGGCGGGAGCTGGCGGCGGTGAGCCGTCAATGGGAATACCGGCGGCTGGAGGCTCTGTACCGCATCCGGCAAGAGGAGTCCCCGGTGATCGTCACCACCGCCGATGCACTGGCCCTGCGATGCATTCCCCCGCAGGTGCTGGAGCGGTGCAGCTTCACCCTTCGCTCCGACGGGCGGTATCAGGTGGAGGAGTTGGCCCGGCGGCTGACGGCGGCGGGCTATACCTGCACGGAGCAGGTGGAGGGGCCGGGACAGTTCGCCCTGCGGGGCGGTATTCTGGACGTCTATTCCCCCGGTGCCGAGGCCCCGGTACGATGCGAATTTTTTGACGACGAGGTGGACTCGCTGGGCTTCTTCGACGTCGCCACCCAGCGGCGGACGGAGAACTGTCGGGAGGCGCTGCTGCTGCCGGCCGGCGAGGTGCTGCCCCTGTGGCGGGACGGTGCGGCGGAGGAGACCGCCGAACGGCTGGAGACGCTGGCGGGACGGATGAAGGATAAGCCCGTGGCCCGGCAGCTGCGGTCGGATGCCGACCTGCTGCGTCAGGGCATCGTCCCCAACGGCAGCGACCGGTTTCTGGCGGCGGTATACCCGGAGATGGTGACGGCCATGGACTATCTGCCCAAGGAGTGTCTGGTGTGCGTCAGCGAAAGCGGACGCACAGCAGAGGCCCTGAAGGGCTGGCTGAGCCAGATGAAGGCGGACGTCACCTCCGCCATGGAGAGCGGCATCCTGTGCGGCCCCATGGCAGAAGCAGCCCTGCCGGAGACGGACTTTGCCCGGCAGCTGGAGCGCTTCCCCGTGTGCCAACTGGAGAGCCTGCCCACCAGCCGGTATCTGCTGGCCCCCAAGGCCCTGCTGCAAATCGACGCCCGGCAGCTGTCCGGCTACGGCGGATCGCTGGAGACGGCGGTGACGGATCTGACCCACTATCTCACCAGCGGCTGCCGGGTGATGGTGCTGTGCGGCGGACAGGTACGGGCCCGGAATTTACAGGAGCTGCTGGAGGCCCGGAGGATCCCGGCGGCACTGGATCTGGAGGGGGAGCACTCCCCGGTGCGGAACGTGGTGCTCATTACGCTGGGTACTCTGTCCGCCGGATGCGAGTACCCGGCCCTACAGCTGGCGGTGCTGACGGAGGGTCAGCTGACCACGCCGCTGGCAGGCAAGGCCAAAAAGGCCCGCCCCAAGCGGGACAGCAATCAGCAGAAGCTCCAATCCTACGCCGACCTGACCCCCGGCGATCTGGTGGTGCATCAGCACCATGGCATCGGCCGCTTCGTGGGGATGATCCGGATGCCCACCGACGGGGTGGAGAAGGACTACATCAAGATCGCCTATGCCGGCAGCGACTGCCTGTATGTGCCGGCCACGGCGCTGGATCTGGTGAGCAAGTATATCGGGGCCGGGGAGGATACCGAGCACACCCGGCTCAATAAGCTGGGCGGCACGGAGTGGGCCAAGACCACCCACCGGGCCAAGGCAGCCGCCAAGGATCTGGCGGAGGGCCTCATCAAGCTCTATGCCAAGCGACAGCGGGAGGCGGGTCATGCCTTCTCCCCGGACTCCCCGTGGCAGCAGGAGTTCGAGGATGCCTTCGACTACACGGAGACCGACGATCAATTACAGGCCATCCGGGAGATCAAGGCGGATATGGAAAAGCCCGTACCCATGGACCGGCTGCTGTGCGGCGATGTGGGCTACGGCAAGACGGAGGTGGCCCTGCGGGCGGTGATGAAGTGCATCCTAGACGGCAAGCAGGCCGCCATTCTGGTACCCACCACGGTGCTAGCCCAGCAGCACTATGCCACCGCCATGAACCGCTTCCGCTCCTTCCCGGTGACGGTGGAGGTGCTGAGCCGGTTCCGCACCCCCAAGCAGACCAAGGACATTCTGGAGCGGGCGGCGCAGGGAAAGATCGACCTGCTCATCGGCACCCATCGCCTGCTGGCGAAGAATCTGGTGTTCAAGGATCTGGGGCTGCTCGTCATCGACGAGGAGCAGCGCTTCGGCGTGACCCACAAGGAGAAGCTCCGGGAGCGGGTGCGTCAGGTGGACACCCTGACCCTGTCCGCCACCCCCATTCCCCGGACGCTGAACATGGCCCTGTCGGGCATCCGGGATATGTCCACCATCGAGGAGCCCCCCAGGGACCGCCAGCCGGTGCAGACCTACGTCATGGAGCACGAGTGGCCCGCCGTGGCGGAGGCCATCCGGCGGGAGCTGAACCGGGGCGGACAGGTCTACTACCTGCACAACCGGGTGGAAAACATCGAGTCCACCGCCGGACGGCTGCGCCAGTGGCTGGGGGAGGATGTGCGCCTCGCCATGGCCCACGGCAAGATGTCCGAGCAGGAGCTGAGCCGGGTGATGCAGCAGATGGCCGACGGCGAGGTGCAGGTGCTGGTCTGTACCACCATCATCGAGACGGGCATCGACATCCCCAACGTGAACACCCTCATCATCGAGGACGCCGACCGGCTGGGGCTGGCGCAGCTGCACCAGATCCGGGGCCGCATCGGGCGCTCCTCCCGCCGGGCCTACGCCTATCTCACCTACCGCCCCGGCAAGGTGCTGACGGAGGTGGCCAGCAAGCGGCTGTCCGCCATCCGGGAATATGTGGACTTCGGCGCAGGCTTCCGCATCGCCATGCGGGATCTGGAGATCCGGGGTGCCGGCAATCTGCTGGGGCCGGAACAGTCCGGCTACATGATGAGCGTGGGCTATGATATGTATCTGAAGCTGCTGAACGACGCCGTGCTGGAGCAGCAGGGGAAGGGCCGGGAGATCCGGCCGGAGTGCTCCGCCGATCTGACGGTGGCGGCGTACATCCCGGAGCGGTATGTCCCCTCCGACCGGCAGCGGATGGATCTGTACCGGCGCATTGCCGCCCTACGGGATAACGATGCGGCGGCGGACCTCATCGACGAGCTGACGGACCGCTATGGCGATCCGCCCCGACCGGTGACGGCGCTGCTGGATGTGGCGCTGCTGCGGGCGGCAGCCGCCGACACCGGGGTGACGGATATTACCCAGAAGGGCCAGACACTGCTGCTGAGCCTGGGCCAGCGGATGGATGTCCCCAGCCTCATGGCGGTATGCACTCTGCCGGCCTACCGCAGCCGCCTGCTGCTGTCAGCGGGGGAGCATCCCAAGCTGACGCTGCACCTGAAGCCCGGCGAGGAGGCGCTGGACGCCGCCGGGCATCTGGTGGAGGCGCTGACTCTCAAACGCAAGGAAATTTCGGGCGAAACGCCCGCAGAAGGAGGAACCCTATGAAACGTTTTGCTGCGATGCTGGCGGTCTCGGTGCTGATGGTGCTGTGGATCGCCTCCGGCGACCGGATGAGCGCCGGCCAACGAACGGACGGTCTTTACTACGAGGTCACCGGCATCCACCCGGACGCCGTGCTGATGCGCATCAACGGCGAGGACATCTCGGCGGAGGAGTACCTGTACTGGCTGGCCTATGACTGCGAGTACCTGACCTCCTATGTGCCGAATCTGGATTTCAGCGCCGAGGTGTCCAACGGCATGACCTACGGGTCCTATGCCAAGGCCGACGCCGTGGAGACGGTGAAGCTCTATGCCCTGCTGCGGCAGTGGGCCAAGCAGTACAATGTATCGCTGACGGAGGAGGATGAGACCCGGCTTCAGCAGCAGCGGCAGCAGTATGTCACCTACTACGGCGGCGAGGAGGGCTACCAGCAGCAGCTGCAGCTGCTGGGCATCAGCGAGGATACCTTCGACAGCATCAACCGGATGTACCTGCTGTATGCACGGCTCCACGACCTGTATACCGCCGACGGCAGCGCCATGCACCCCACGCAGGAGGCCATCGACGCCTTCGCTCAGGAAAAGGGCTACGTGACGGTGAAGCTGCTGTACTGGCCCGCCTCCGGCGGTGAGAACTCTCAGGCGCAGGCAGAGGACTTCGCCGCCCGGCTGTCCACCGCCGAGGATAAGGATGCCCTGTATGCGGAGATGGCCCAGCAGTTGGGCATCGAGGCCGGGGACACCGGCCGGACCTTCAGCGCCGAGACGCTGGGGGATACCCTGTCCGCCGCCTTCTCTGCGCTGGAGCCGGGACAGGTCAGCGATGTCATTGCCACCGACGAAGGCTGGTATGTGGCCATCGGCCAGACGCTGGACGAGAGCTCCGTGCTGGACGAGATGTTCACGGAAAACGTGACTCAGGCCCGCAGCGAGCTGACGGTGGAATACAACCAGGGCCTCTATGACAAGCTGGACGCCGGGGACTTTTACAGCCGCCTCACGGCCCGGCAGTCCGAGCTCAGCAGCCAGTTCAGCTCCGGCAGCGCCGATCCCGGCACGGACAGCGGTACGGGCAGCAGTACGGACAGCGATAACTCCGGCGAAAAGGAGGGCGGCAGCACCGGCTCCGGGGACTGATTTTCTCCCGAAACAAGGGAACTCTGGAATTATTTCCTATTTTTATGAGATTCTCCCCTTGACTATTTTGCTAAAAATGGTACGATAGATAAGGTAATGGAAACCAAGGCAAATCGGAAAGCCAAAAAGGGACCCAAAACAAATTAGGAGGAAAAGATACTATGAAAGACTTGTACGTCGTCAACTGCTGCAGAACCGCTATCGGTTCTTTCGGCGGTTCCCTGAAGAACACCCCCGCCACCGAGATGGGCGCCATCGTGGTGAAGGAGGCCCTGAAGCGGGCCAACGTTGCTCCCGAGAACGTGGATGAGCTGATGTTCGGCTGCATCCTGACCGCCGGTCTGGGCCAGAACGTGGCCCGTCAGGTCTCCGTCAAGGCCGGTATCCCCTACTCCGTTCCCGCCTACACCATCGGCATGGTCTGCGGCTCCGGCATGAAGTCCGTCATCGAGGGCGCCCGTGCCATTCTGTCCGGCGATGCCAACATCGTGGTCTGCGGCGGTACCGAGAACATGAGCGCCGCTCCCTTCGCCTCCCCCGATGCCCGCTGGGGCGCCCGCATGGGCGACAAGAAGATCGTGGACACCATGATCCGTGACGGTCTGTGGGATGCTTTCAATAACTATCACATGGGTACCACTGCCGAGAACATCAATGATATCTGGGGCATCACCCGCCGTGAGCAGGACGAGTTCGCCGCTGCCTCCCAGCAGAAGACCGAGGCCGCTCAGGCCGCCGGCCGCTTTGATGACGAGATCGTTCCCGTCCCTGTGAAGGTCAAGAAGGAGATCGTGGAGTTCAAGCGTGACGAGTTCCCCAAGGCCGGCGTCACCGCCGACGGCATCGCCAAGCTGCGTGGCGCTTTCCCCGTTGGTCCTGAGTCCCCCAACCCCGAGGTCGTTCACACCTTCGAGGTCACCGGCGCCAAGGAGACCGAGGACAAGGGTACCCAGCGTGTCACCGCTGCCAACGCCTCCGGCATCAACGACGGTGCTGCCGCCATCGTGCTGGCTTCTGCCGAGGCTGTGGAGAAGTACGGTCTGAAGCCCATGGCCAAGCTGATTGGCTGGGGCCAGGGCGGTGTGGATCCCAAGATCATGGGCGTTGGCCCCGTGCCTGCCTCCCGTGCCGCTATGGCTAAGGCTGGCCTGACCATCGACGACATCGACCTGGTTGAGGCCAATGAGGCCTTTGCCGCTCAGTCCATCGCCGTGGCCCGTGAGCTGCACTTCGACATGAGCAAGGTCAACGTCAACGGCGGCGCCATCTCTCTGGGCCACCCCGTGGGCGCTTCCGGCGCTCGTATCATCGTCACCCTGCTGCATGAGATGCAGAAGCGTCCCGAGGCCAAGCGTGGTCTGGCTACGCTGTGCATCGGCGGCGGCATGGGCGTTGCCACCATCTACGAGAAGTGCTGAGGCGCTGAGGCGTAACAAGAATCAAAAGAGCCGGGGACGGAGCTTCCGTCCCCGGCTCTTTCACCGGCAGACCTGCGCCGGTGCATAAAAAATCTGCCGGAAGTGCTCTCCCGGCAGATTTTTTATGCAGTGCGTTATTCCATGTCCACGGAGATGTGGTCGGTGCCGTGGGCCTCGAACTCCCCCAAATAGGCGTTCATGCGGTTCATGACCTCGTCGTAATTCTCCTCCGTGATGGGGGGATCATCCATGTCCCGCAGGGCCAGCTCCTGCGCCAGTATCTCGAAGAAGGTGGTGTCCTCATAGGCCATGATGGCCTCGTGGATGCCGCCCTCGGCAAAGGCCTGTGAGGGGATCAGCTGCCCCTGATACAGCTCCGTCAGCGGTGCCATCCCATGGGCCAGACACTGGGAGAACACCAGACTCTCCACCTCGTCATACTGGCGGATGCGATCGTCGCCACGGGTAGAATTGAGGATCCAGTTGCCGATATACACCAGATCCAGCAGACGCCGGAACTGCTTCTCTGTCATTTTGATCTCCATACGGATACACCTCCACGCCGCCGAAGGGGCCTTTACTGTATGCAACAGTATAACAGACCCGGCGGGAAAATACCACTGAAAAAACCGGGGAAATCCGCCAAATTTTCACTTGAGAAAGGAGAGCTTCCATAGTATAATATGATTGTTTTATTATGCAGCGTGATACACTGCGGCGTCATAGGGACGCCGGAAAGGAGGCCCAGTCATGGACCAACGGCCCATCGGAGTGTTCGACTCCGGTCTGGGGGGGCTGACCGCCGTGCGGGAAATGCGGCGGCTGATGCCCTCTGAAAACATTATATACTTCGGAGACACGTCCCGTGTCCCCTATGGCGGGCGCTCGCCGGAGATCCTGCTGAAATACGCCCGGCAGGACGTCCACTTCCTGCGCTCCTTCGATATTAAGGCAGTGCTGGTGGCCTGCGGCACCGTATCCACCACGGCCCTGCCCCAGCTACAGGCGGAAAACGACCTGCCCATTCTGGGGGTGGTGGAGCCCGCCTGCCGGAAGGCGGCGGCCATGACCCGGAACCGGCGGGTGGGCCTCATCGCCACCGCCGCCTCCGTCCGCAGCGGCGCCTATGAGCGGACGCTGCACCGGCTGGATGAAACCATCCATGTGGTGAGCCGGGCCTGCCCGCTGCTGGTGCCGCTGGTGGAAAACGGCCGCTATCAGCCCGGCGACGTGGTCATCGAGACGGTGGCCCGTGAGTATCTGGAGCCTCTGCGGCAGGAGGGGCTGGACGTGCTGATCCTGGGCTGCACCCACTATCCCCTGCTGACGGATATCATCCGGGAGATCATGGGGCCGGAGGTGTCGCTGGTGAACGCCGGCGCAGAGTCCGTCCACACCCTGCATGATGCGCTGGCCCGGCGGCAGCTGCTGGCCCCAGAGGGGACCGGACAGGCGCTGCTGTGTACCAGCGACCGGCCGGAGGGCTTCGGTCAGATGGCCCGCCGCTTCCTACAGGAGGAGCCTACGGCTCCCGTGCGGCTGGTGGACATCGAGCGATACTGAGGAGGCCGCTATGGAAGGAAATGTGAAGGTCCATGTGGAGAGCCGCACCCGGCTCCCGGACATGGAGGATGTGCTGCACTTCCGGGGCAGCGGCACGCTGGAGCGCACCCCGTCGGGGTGGCAGCTGCGGTATCAGGCCCGCAGCGATGAGGACGGCAGCCTCATGACCTCGGAGCTGTGGCTGGAGGACTGCGGCTGCGTGACTCTCCGCAGCGGCAACAGCTACCGGATGCGGCTGGACCCCGCCGCCCCCACTGCCCTGCACCTGCCTACGGAGGAGGGCGTGCTGGCGCTGGACGTAGCCGCCCATGAGCTGCTGTGGGAGCTGGAGCAGGAAGAACAAGGACACATTACGCTGGATTATTCCCTGCACATGGGACAGACGCCGGTGTCGGCGCTGACGGTCCGGCTGGAGCTATATCAAGAATGAAGGAGGACCCCGCAATGAATATGATCCAAAGCGCGAAGGACCAGGTGCTGGCCCTGACCACCGCCGCCTATCAGAAGGCGGCCGCCGCCGGCCTGCTGCCGGAGGGCGTGACGGTGACCCCCTCGGTGGAGATCCCCAAGGATACCGCCAACGGCGACTATACCACCACCTTCTGCCTGGCTGCCGCCAAGGCCATGAAGATGAACCCCCGGCAGGTGGCCCAGATCCTGACGGAGCAGATGGACCTGGCGGACACCTATTTCACCTCTGTGGAGCTGGCCGGCCCCGGCTTTCTGAACTTCCGGCTGGGCAGCCGCTGGTTCGGCGATACCGTGGCCTGTGTGGAGGCAGAGGGCGCCGACTACGGCCGCAACGACACGCTGGCCGGAAAGAAGTACATGGTGGAGTTCGTCTCCGCCAACCCCACCGGCCCCATGCACATGGGCAACGCCCGTGGCGGCGTGCTGGGCGACACGCTGGCCTCCGTGCTCCAGAAGTCCGGTGCCGACGTGTGGCGGGAGTTCTACGTCAACGATGCCGGCAACCAGATCGATAAGTTTGCCCGGAGTCTGGATGCCCGGTATCAGCAGCTGATCCGTGGCGAGGACGCCGTGGAGTTCCCGGAGGACGGCTATCATGGCGACGATATCCGGGAGTTGGCCCGGCTGTTTTATCAGCAGGAGGGCGAGAAATATCTGGACTGCGACGAAAAGACCCGGCACGATGCACTGGCCAAGTTCGGTCTGGATCACAACATCCCCAAGATGAAGACCGATCTGGCCCGGTACGGCATCCAGTACGACGCATGGTTCTTCGAGTCCACCCTCCACGAGAGCGGCTATGTGGCGGACTCCGTGAAGGCGCTGACCCAGCGGGGCTATACCTATGAGAAGGACGGCGCTCTGTGGCTGGCCACCAGCCGGATCCTGGCGGAGAACCTGAAAAAGGCCGGCAAGTCCGACGAGGACATCGAGAAGCTGGGCCTGAAGGACGACGTGCTGCGCCGTGCCAACGGTTTTTACACCTACTTTGCCGCCGACATTGCCTATCACCGCAACAAATTCGCCGTCCGGGGCTTCGATAAGGTCATCAACGTGTGGGGCGCCGACCACCACGGCCATGTGGCCCGCCTGAAGGGTGCCATGGACGCTTTGGGACTGGACGGCGAGCACCGGTTGGATATCGTGCTGATGCAGCTGGTGAAGCTGGTGCGGGACGGCGAGGTGGTGCGGATGTCCAAGCGCACCGGCAAGGCCATCAGCCTGACGGACCTGCTGGACGAGATCCCCGTGGACGCCTGCCGCTACTTCTTCAACGCCAAGCCGGAGACGCAGATGGAGTTCGATCTGGGTCTGGCCGTCCGGGAGGACAGCGAGAACCCGGTGTACTATGTGCAGTACGCCAACGCCCGCATCTGCACCCTGCTGAAGAATCTGGAGGCCGAGGGCTATACCGTCCCGGCCGCCGATGCCGTGGATTTCAGCCTCCTGACCGACGAGACGGAGCAGGCCCTCATCAAGCAGATCGCCTCCTATGGTCAGGTGGTGCTGCTGGCGGCACGGGACTACGACCCCAGCCACATCAACCGCTACCTCACCGCTCTGGCGGCGGCGTTCCACAAATTCTACGCCGCCTGCCGCATCAAGGGCGAGGAGAAGCCGGTGCTGCTGGCCCGGCTGAAGCTGGCGGATACCACCCGTGCGGTGCTGAAGAACGCCATGACCCTCATTGGCTGCAGCGCCCCGGAGAAAATGTAAGAGGACCCTGCATCAGCAATTTCTGCAGATACGGTCGATCCCTGCATAGAAAAGGAACCCCTGCGGCCTCGCCGCAGGGGTTCCTTTTTAGGCTGCGAATGGACGCAGCGCCTGTCGCCGCATCGCACCCATCCGAAAAAATTTCCCCAAGCGGGAGAAGCATCTTGTGTTTGCACGGAACTGGCAGTACGATCCATATAGATAAGACAGACAGCTTATGGGAAGGCCGCTGACGGCGGCCTTTTGAAAGCACGGAAGTTAGCCTGTTCTAACCGAAGGGAGTTGACCGGATATGGAGGAACAAAGCTGCGTGCTGCTGGAAAACGGCAGACGGATCAGCGCATTTGCATCGCTGCTGCCATTTATGAGAGGAACCGCCCTGACCCCTGACCCGGGCATAAAAAACCGGCAGGCCCCCTGTGGCGCCTGCCGGTTTTTGGTGCGGGCGGCGGGACTCGAACCCGCACGCCGTATGGCAATGGAACCTAAGGGGTATGTCACCTTAGTGAAAGATTTTCAGAGCCCTCCATATCGTAAGGGAAGGACATCTTTCCAACGCTTCAAAAGATATTCGGTCGTGACCGGCCGAACATCTGCTAAATCATAGCACACTCTGCTGGAAAAGTATAGCATGATTATAGCTTGCTGGAGAAAATTTCTGCTGCCCCGGCATAAAGCAGAGGGGAAGGGACGCTGTCTATTTGTTTTCTTCCGGGGAACTCATTTCTTGGCGCTAAGTGGTTGTTTTCTTATCCTGCAAATCCGATACGCCTTTGTACTTGCACAGAGTCCAAGAGTGCGCGCATATCGCTTTCTGCGAAAACCGCCTGAATATCTTCTGCGCTGATCATATTATCGCTTGTACGCATGGCTTGCTTCATACGAGTGCGCTCAAAGACTTTGCGGATCAGCCGGGCGTTGGAGAAGTTTTCATCTTTATTACGAATGATTTGTTCAGCCATTTGCCGCAGCGTTACTTTTACATCGGCGCCTAACTGATACGCTTCTGACTCCGCATATTTGCAATATATCTGCACCAGTTCTTCTGCTGAATAGTCCGGAAAGTCAATATAAAACTGAATGCGATCCCGAAGTCCGGGGTTACTGCTCAACATCTGATTCATCTCGTTTGTGTAGCCGGCCATGATGCAAACAAAATCTCTCCGTGAATCCTCCAGGCGCTTCACGAGGGTGTTGATTGCTTCGTGTCCGTAGTCATAAGCAGCGTTAGATACGAGTGCATATGCCTCATCAATGAACAACACCCCACCCAGCGCATCCTTAACAACAGATGCCGTCTTTGCGGCTGTTCCTCCGAGATATTGAGAAACCAGACCATCCCGATCCGTTTCGATGAACTTCTCTCCGTCCTTAATAATACCAATTTCACCGAACAGCTTACCAACCAAACGGGCGACAGTCGTCTTGACTGTTCCCGGATTCCCCCTGAACACCATATGTAGGCACGGAAGCGCAGATCTTCCCCGATTTTTAAGCAGGGCGACAATTTCTCTGACGCATTTTTTCACGGAATCAAGTCCGATCAATGCGTCTAACTCTTCAAGGGCGTTACTTTTCTTATCGGACTTTTTCGCCAATGGATCAAAATCAGATGCGTGCATGATGAATTCCGTATTATCGGCATCCGCCAACTGATTCTGTATCACGGAGTATAGCTGCGTCTGCAATGTGGGATATGGAAGTTTTAGGATGTCACTATTTCGGAAACTTTTTGCGTCAAAAGTAAATCCATACTCTTTGGCAGCACATTTCAACAGCTCAACTTTCTCTTCTTCCCTCAGGTCTTTAATCTCGACGGTGTGTGGGAAAAACGCCTTAAAATAATCAAATTCCTGCGCTTTTTCGTATTGAGCGCGATCCATCGTAGTAATATAGATGTTTTTCCTGCGGCTCAGTAGACGAAACGATTCTTCTTGCGGTATCCCCCATCGGAAACCGTCATGATTGCCAAAATCCCAGGTTTCCATGATGAAATAAAACAAAGATGTATTCGAAGATGTACAAACGGCATCGTCCAAATCGCCACGCACAATTCTTTGATCTTTAATAATGCCCTTACCGACTAACAGGCTGTAAAGCATATCAGAAAACACAAACTCATTGGCACCGCAGTCATTTACAAGAACCACGTTGTAGTTTCCTCTTTTGCCCAGTTCTATCATTCGGTCAGACAAGGAATTGATCCTGCGAAAAGCTTCTTTGAAGGAAGAAAAGCCTGTCATTTTTTTCGTGCGGCTAAGTTGTTCTTTTGAAGTTTCTAAAATAAGGCGGAACTCGGCGTTTCCTCGAATATAACCGCCGGAGTAGGCACTCATCAGATTTTTTGCGATGGGCAGTGCATCCAAAACTTCTTTAGGAGTAGTATGCTGTTTGATCGGCAAAAGTTCGATCTTACAACCGAATATGTCCTTCAGTTCCGAGATATCTTCCTGAAGCGGGGTGCCCTTCCGATCTGCCTTGACCAAATACAAAAATCTGAGCATGACCCGGTTTGGCTTTTCCAAATCATAGAAAGGTTTGTCCATATAAAGATACTTGCAACTGCCGTTCAAATCTGCAATGCAATTTGTAATCGAATCCCAGTCTCTCTGAATTTTGGGAGAACGTGGTATCGTAAAATAGTAATATTCCATCTTCTCCATAATGCGTTAGCCTCCATATATGGTACATATCCTTGAATGGAATGTAAGGGGATGAAAGAATCCTACCATAGCGATCTGCCCGGGAATATTGCCGTTATTGTCGACTGTTTCGGCGGCTTCCTGCTCTACGTTTCTTATAAGCTCCTGCACCTCCGCAATAGCCGCAAGGAGGTCCTGTACAGAAACCTGTTCTGCCCACAGCACTTCATAGTAGCGATAGCGTCCTGAGGAATAGAAACATCTGTCATATTCGGGGTGTAGTTGGTTATGCGGACGATTTTGATCCACTGTTTCCAGGGCCGAAGTCAGATCATCCAAATAGTAATTCAGCGTTTCAAGTCTGGAAGGATAGCCGCAGACTGAACGCTCAAAAAGCCCGGTGGGGTTAGAATCAGGCGTATAGTTTGAAAAGTATCCCATTTCTATGTTCTCCCTTCCAAAAAACGTTCAGGAACATCCAGACAACGCAGTCGCAGCGGCATAGGTTCAGTTATCGCTTTCTCCGTTCTAACAATAAGATAGCACGGCACCCTGTACAAATGTCTGTACAGGGTGCCGCCTAATAATTATTTCAGTTTTTCTTTTAGTTCTCTTTCAAACTTTTGAATTTTTCCCCAGTTCTCATCAAGGGCTTTTTGCACTTCCGCATCATATTCTATACTTCCCGGCTCGGCATCTATCGGATACCTATCCCAGTTTTGGATACGCTTCCAACGCCAGGTTTCTTTCTTGTCCGGGCGGTCTAACGCTTTGCTAACGAGATCACAGGCTTCCCTCTGCTCATTTGTTATATTGTCACTGCATAAACTAAGCGTCACCTTGAAATAATCGTCCCGTTTCACAATCTCATAGAACGCCATATCCGTTGACTTCCAGCCACTGATAGGCTTCTCGTGCTGCGGGAAAAGTGCCCTAATCGTTCCTGTCGTAAAACGTGTATAGGTGTTGTTCGAGAACTGCGGATCAAAAATCAATGCCTGTTCATCATTTTTCTTTTTGCACCATCCCTCGACCGCAGCACGCATGGGTGCAATGTCGGTCTTGCAGTTTTCGTAGATAAGCTCCAGTACCTCTTTGTGCCGGTCATAAACCTTCTGGCAAAGCTCTATAATATTCTCGTCTCCCACGATATGCCTCCTTACCGCCGCTATGTAGTGATCCAGCAGCATATTTACTTCTTCGGAAAGGACTTCTCCGCGCCGCGCCGTTTCGATGGCTTCCAGCATATCCGAATAACTTATGGGATGCCAATGCGGTTGGTCTTCCACTTTTTTCGGCAGGAGTCCTTCGGGTGATAAAAACACAAAGGACATGGTGAAGTCCTCATATTCTTTTAGCAGGCAGTCCCGATAGTTTTTAAGTTGATCTCCGTGCTCCCCGGAAAATACCTTGTTTTCTATGCACAGCAGATATTTTGCCGTGGGACAGATCGCCAAGAGGTCTATGTGCATCCACTCCCGGCGCACGATGCAATCGGACGTATCCGCGGGGAGTTTCTCTTTCTCCCCCACTTTTGCGGCAAATGCCCGCAAAAACCTGTCGCCCAAGCCATGCGCTTCTTTGGGGTCAAGCAGCCATGCCAAGAAGTTGCTGTGGCGAATTTCTGTTTTTGTAATGCCGAGCACCTCGAAAATATTTAGCCGCCTTGTTTTCTCTACCAGCTCATGAAACTCAGCATCGTTCTCCAATTGACTGATAGCCTCCACCGAAATGCCATTCGCTTTCTCCTCCATGTCACCCATTCTTTCTGTTTGTATATTGATTTCTTGCAATGCTCTCAATGATCTCCTGCCGCAGCCAAGCGGGCTCTGCCACCTCTACAAAGGAGAGGTATTGCAGTGCCCAAAAGCGCACACCACGCGGCGGGGTGGTCAATACGGCGGTAAAGGTCTGCTCGTCCCGCTCAAAAATCTGTATGTCCGTACCAAAGCGGTCCAGCACATCGTCCAGCACGGCGCGGTCGCAGTGCAGCACCACCCGCTCCGGCGCGCCTACAAAGGCGTAAACGGCATCTTGCGCCTCCTGCTTCTGCGCCGGCGTTTCGCTGCGGGGCTCGTCCAGTATCCGAATATCCGCCATGCGGTCAATGCGGTACAACCGCGTGTGCGGATCGTGGTCGGGGACGCAGATAAGGTAATAGTGTTCGTTGGTGTACACCATCTCATAGGGGCTGAGAGTGTAGGTCGCCGTAGGATGCTGCCGTTTGTCATATCCGTAGTGCAAGTAATCCAAGGTCACTTTCTTCTTGCGTGTAATGGCCTCGTCCAACTGCTCAATATTCCAAAAAACCTGCCGGTTACCGGTCTTATGTCCCTGCCGGGCGACGGTCAGATGGCGATACTTTTCCGCTGATGGATACTGAGCTGCTTTTGCAGCTTCTGGACAAGCTGCTCGGTCTGCCTTGCCGGGATGAACGGGAAAGAATATACCGCATCGGTCAGCAGCAGGACTTCCGACGGCTCCACTTCCCGATCTCGTAAGTAATAGCCCACATTGTTATCCTCGTAAAGGGAGACATCGTAACCGAGCTCGATCAAAAGCGCAACAGCCCCGTATACGGTGCGGCGGTCGATTTTGATACCGTAGAGGGACTGCATCTTTGCAATGATCTCCCGCATGGGCAAAATGTGTTCCGCATCGGAATACTCCTTTAGAACCTCCAAAAGGCAGATGGCATTGGCTTTTTCCGTCAGCATAATGCAGTCCCTCCGTGTTGTTTTACTTCAGTACCGGCCACTTAGCCCAATTAGAGCAGGAAGAACTGCAAAATTTCGTACTGCCCCGATTGGAACCGTTTGGAATTTGGCACTTGGCGCTATTGCTGGTCGGCTCCGAAGAATTTCCGGAATTCACCAGATTGCGGCTTCCGGTCCAATAGGCGCAAGTGGCGCAGACCTTGTTTGTTTTGGAATAATGCATAAAGACATCTCCTCTCATAGTATAGCATCGGTTTCGATGCTTGCATAGATGCTACCATAAGAGGGTGTACAAAAGTCTGTATTGCTGTTCTGTCTATATAGAGATGTTATCTATATCTGAGGCGGCTTCGCTCAACACACCATAGACCTCCGCCAAAGCACGGACATACTGCGGAAAATTGCGCCGCAGCTCACTGTCCTCCCCCGGCAACGGGATCGGTCTCCGCATCATACGATGAACGGTCCTCCACACCTGAAGCCCGCTGCCAGGATACGCCGCCTTCAGCTTCTCGACCGCGCGGCTCTTCGCCTTCTCCACGGCGGACTCCTTCATCATGTGATACATCCCAATCTCTTTCAAGGCCGCCTCCGAGTATCCAAAAACGCCGTAGGCTTTGCCAAGGATGTCCCTGTCCTTCTTCGACAGGGTATCGAACAGCTCCCGGAGGAGCTCAATGCAGACCTTGCGGTACACGGCCTGCTCCGCCGAAACGGAGAGCATCCCCGGCATCAGCCGCTCGTAGGGATCGCCGTCATAACCTTCCGGGACAAGGTCATGCACACCGAGGAAATGGGTGTTGTAGCGAACATATCGGCTGACACGAGCCTCGGGGATGCCCAACTCCTCCGCAATTTCGCCGGTATCCTTCCATGCAACAAGATACAGCCTCTGTGCCTGTCGGACGGCAGCCATCTCGTCCTTGCTCAACGCCATGCAGCCAAGATTCTGCTCCAGCCAGCGGGTCATACGCCCTTTCAAATGCGGGTAGAGATAGGTGGTGAGCGCGGCGCGGCTCTCGTCATACTCCCGACTCTGTATCCGTGTCAGGAACTCCAACGCGTCCTCGCCGCAGAGATCGTCCAGAATCGTTTTCGTATACGCGGAAAATTGATTCGGATGATGCTCATCTACCATCAGGCAGTTGAACTCCGCCGCGGCTTCCTTGGCGATGCCGCGGATCAGACCGATGTTTTTATGGTACAGCTTTTCCAGCGCGGCTTCATCACCGTTATAATATTGGCGAATTAGTTGCTCGTTGGTCATACTTGCTCACCCGCCTTTTTCTTCGGCGGACGGCCCCTCGGATTGGCCGTTCTGGTGATCCCGCAGTGCTGGTAAACGCGCTCAGAGGAAATACGCTGCTCGAAAGACTCTACGGAGATATTCGCGTCACGTAGAGCGTCATAGAGCAGATCCCGCACATAGTCCTTGGCTTTTCTTGTGTCCTCCTGTGAGATCGCGCCCCGCTGCATATCCTTTGTGATGCGGGCAAAGGCGGTCACCTTGACTTTGACCTTGGGAATGTCCTTCGCCAGTTCCTTCTGCACCTCTACCGTACCGAACTGCCGGCAGGTGTAGCCGGGCGCGTGGGGACACGCTCCTTCGCAGTATAGCGCGTGGACACCGCTCTTTAGCAGAAAATACCGCCCGCAGATGATGCAGCGGCGGATGTTGTGCCCACTGTTCAGCGCCAGCATATAATCGGCTTTCATCAGTGCCTGTAAGCTATCTGTCACATGCTCCTGACAGATAGCGACAGAGCCGTCCGGCAGCGGCCGCGGCACATAGGAAAGCTCGTAGGCATCGTGGGTCATATAGCAGTCGCCGTTGTTGCGGATGGGATTGACGATGAGCTTTTCCGCAATGCGTTCATCATTGTAGAAGCCGTAGAGTGCTGTGGCATAGTCCTCTGGGCTGTTATGCTTCAGCTTGGACAGACTAAAGCTGATGAAATTCCGAATAGTACCGTTGAAAGCGCGAATGTCGTGAAGATATGTTTCATAACGGCGGATGTACTTTTTGTAATCACGCCATGCGTCCTTGGTAGGACCGATGGCACGAAGCATTTCGTAATAAAAGGCATCGCCTTTTTCTAAAGCTGCTTCGCTCGGATGGAACAGGTCAAGCGGAACATCCTTGACCGTTTCACTGCGCGCGGAGATTTCATTCGCCACGCGCTCAAGTCGTTTCCGTTGTATCTCTTCTGACGGCTCATGCTCCTCTTTCGGAAACAAATCGAACTGCCCCGTGATCTCCCGTATGGCAGAGAAGAAAGCGTCCTCACTCTCGTCCAGCAGCAGGCGGAACACAGCGTAGCGGCGCAGTACCCCACAGAGTGCTGTCAGCTCCTCGTTCAGCTTCCACCAAAGCTCTATGCTCCCGCTCTGCTCATATTCTTCCGCAAGGCTGGTGACCTGCTTCATGCGTTTGCTCATGGGTCGATATTCGTCCGGCGACAGATTCAGCAGATCGGCGGTCAGCATACCGGCAGTGAACTGCTGACCGTATAGCTCCAGCGTACTGCCATAGGTGTAGAAAATGATGCTGCCCTCCATGCGTACCCCTCCCGCTAAAATCTGTCCTACATGAATTTTAATCCGTCCATGCTTTTTCTCAGCATAGCATAAATTCCTCCACAATACAAGCAGAGGGAAGAAACCACGCGCCGTCCCGTGGTAACGCCCCTCTGCTTTTTTCGCTCTCATCGTTCCGATGGGAGCAATATTTTTTAAGGAGGATTCGAAATTGAAAAAAGAAAACCGATTGCTGACCATCGACGGAGAAACGCTGATGAGTCAGCCGCTCACACCGCTGAACTTCGTGGTGGACACGCTGCTCTCTCAAGGTCTGCACATCCTCGCAGGCTCACCCAAGGTTGGAAAATCGTGGCTGGCGCTGTGGCTGGCCGTCACGGTGGCGAAGGGCGAAGCCGTCTGGGGCATGGGCGTGAAGCAGGGCACTACGCTCTACCTCTGCCTGGAGGACTCCACCCTCCGCATCCAGAACCGCCTGTTCGAGATCACGGAGGACGCCCCCGCCAACGTCCACTTCTCCACCAACAGCGATACCCTTGGTAAGGGTCTGGAGGAACAGCTCTGTGCGTTCCTCTCTGAGCACCCCGACACGGTGCTAATTATCATCGACACACTGCAAATGATCCGCGGCACCGGTTATGACAACACCTACGCCAATGACTACCGTGACCTCTCCGTGCTGAAGCACATCGCGGATGCCCACGGCATCGCCATTCTGCTGATCCACCATCTGCGAAAGGAGCTTGCCGACGATGTGTTCAGCCGCATCTCTGGCACGACGGCCATCAGCGGCGCGGTGGATTCCAGCTTCACACTGGTGGAGGACAAGCGCGGCAGCGGCAAAGCGACGCTCTCCTGCATCGGGCGCGACATCGAGTACCGGGAACTGACGCTGGAGCGCAACGCGGAAAACGTGTGGGAGCTGGTGTCGGACAGCCGGACGCAGCCGGAGCTGCTGGGCGGCCGGATCGTCATTCTTCTCTCTGAGCTGATGCGTGACCGCGCGGAATTTATCGGCACTCCCACGGAGCTGTCCGCGCAGATCGACCCTGCGGGCAGCGAGGGCATCACGCCAAAAAAGGTATCCCGTCTGATCCTGCAAAGCGTTGCCGCACTAAGCAAAATCGGTATTTCCGCCGTGGTGCGCCGCAGCAACGGAAAGCGGCTCATCGAGCTGCGCCGTGCCGAAAGTGACGATGCACAGGGTACCCAAGCTGTTGACCCTATCGACCCTGCCGATGTCTCAGGCGGTGAGAACGCCCCGTGTTTCGCCCTGTGAGCCGCTGTGTGCGCGGTTCGGGGCTGGGGTGGTGTGTGTACCCGACGAGGGGAGATTCAGCCCGCACAGGGCGAGCACTGTGGCGGCATAAAAACGGCGAATACGCCGCCGTGACCCGCGGGCGTCCAGCGTTTCAACGGCATGAAGCGCACGCCGAGGGTAGTGATACCACCCCCACACAGAAGCACCGAAAAAGCGCTGTGTGCAGGAGGGAACAGCGTGTCCGTCGGCGCAGAGCACCCACTCTGAGAAAGCCGTTTTTCTGCCGAAATAAACCCCGTGTGGGGTTGTTCCGACACAGCCACAGCGGTCGGAGGGTAGTGATACCGCCCCCGCACAGAAGTGTCGAAAAAATGCAAAACGGGAGTGTCTTATCGCCTCCCCCAACAGGGCTCCCGCCGAAACCCAGCGAAGCGGTTTCGGTGGGAAGAGGACGAGCGACAGAGAGAGCGAGTCCTGCCGCTTGCGGCGGGACGAGGGATTCATCGTCCGCTCGGACGACAGCCAGCATCGCATTTGTCTGGTCTGCGGCGAAGCCGCTGCCCTGCCAAATGCACTGGGCGGGGCATGGCCCCACACCCCCAAGCTGCGGGCAGAAGCCCACACCCACTTTTAGCTACGATTGGAGAAAAACATGAAAAAAGATATCAAATTCAGCACGCGCATGGCGTCCGCTGACCGCGAGAAGATCAGGGCGCTGGCGGCGAAGGCCCACATGTCCATGAGCGACTACGTCACCGCCTGCTGTCTCGGCAAGCGGATCATTGTCATCGACGAGCAGAAGGAGCTGCTCCGCCAGCTCAAGGGCATCGGCAGCAACATCAACCGCCTCACCGTCCTCGCCAACATGGGCAAGGTGCAGATCATCGGTTTGGAGAAAGCTGCCGGTGAGCTGTCCGAGGTCAGCGCCGCGTTGCGGGCCGTCATGGAAGGTCGGTGAGCCGTATCGCCATCATACATTTTGTGAACTACAAGCGGGGCACACAGTCCCGCGCCGCCATGCGCGGCGTGATGCTCTACGTCATGCAGGAAAAGAAAACCGCATGGGATGGCGTGCCGCTCGTCAGCGGCGTCAACTGCCAAGTGCAAAGCGTCTACGACGATTTTCTGAACACGAAGCTGCTCTATCACAAGGACGGCGGGGTGATGTTCTACCACATGGTGCAGAGCTTTCCAAAGGGAGCGGCGGTCGATCCCCGGCAGGCACACGAAGCCGCACGGCGGCTGGCGGAATACTTCGACGGCTGTGAGGTGCTGGTCTGCACCCATGTAGACCGCGAGCACATCCACTCCCACTGCGTCATCAACTCCGTTAACTTTGAGACAGGAAAAAAGCTGCACATGGCGAAGGAGCAACTGCAAGAGTTGATGCGGCGCAACGACGCGATCTGTCAGGAGATGGGCCTGCCGGTCTTTGAAACACCCATTCAGAAGGCCCGCGGCATGGGCGGCGCGGAGTATCACACAGCGCTGAAGGGACAGAGTTGGAAGCTTCGGCTCATGAACACCATCGACGAGTGCATGAAGTACGCCGTCGACAAGGACTCATTCGTTTCCCTGATGGCGTCCGAGGGCTACGCCGTCCGCTGGGAGAGCAGCCGCAAGTACATCACCTACACCACGCCGGACGGACTAAAGTGCCGCGACAGCAAATTACACGAGGAAAAGTATTGCAAGGAGGTCATGGAGCATGAATTCAGAATCAGAGCAGAGATTGTCTCTACAAGAACTCAAGCAGCGCAACTCCCAGCAGACAGCGCTGCCGGTGCAGACACCTACTCCCGAAGTGCATCCCGCGAAAGTGGACTGGGAGCAAATGATGAACGATCTGGATACACTGTGGCACCATGCGGATCGACAGACAGATCTGTTGGAGAGCGTCAGCAGGCAGATGTCGCAGCTTCCCACGCGGACGCAGCTGGACGATCTTCTGAAGATGGTACGCCATCTGGAGCAGATGACCGAACAGGCTGGAAAGCCGAAAGAGAATTCTTTTTCTCTGCACAGAATCAGACTTCCCAGACTGCATCTGCCACATGTCAGTATTCCGGCATTGATCTCTCTGCTAATGGCGGCGGCAGCGCTGCTTCTGCTCTGGTGGGGCTTGGGCACCGTCTGGAGCAGCTCCAGCCTGCTGAGCCTGTGATTCCTGCGCGGCACCACACCGACAGAAAGGTATTGCAAAAAGAACGGGAAAAGAAAATTGCCCTCGGTCACAAGACAGATGACCACGAGGACGAGGTGAGTTATGACTGGCAGCAGACCATGTGAGGTCTGCTATTTTTATTGTCCGAATTGATTTCGGGAGAAAGGAGCGCTATGGGTAGAAAGAGAAAGGAAGCCAATATCGCAAGCGTCATGTACTCCTATGTGGGTACGGACGATCAGTTTGATGATTTTCTGAAAATGATGATCCACGACTATCTGTCTGTGGATCATCCATATACAAATCAGCCCGCCGATTTTGTTGCTAAAGTAGAAATAGAAGTCGCCTGATTTGTTTTGATAGCTATTCAAAAAATTGTGTGCTATGGTGTGTCGTGCATGATCGGCACACCATAGCGGAAAGGAACGATTATGAAAGTCTGGCTCTATTATCGGCTGTCCAGAGATGAGGATGAAGAATTGAATTCTCTGAATAACCAGCGGAAAATCATATATAACTTTGCCGTCAGCAACGGCCACGAGGTGGTGGGCGAATCCTTCGATGACAATGTCAGCGGTATGCACTTCAACCGTGAGGGAATCGACAAAATCTATGAGGTGGTCGAAGCAGGCAAGATCGAAGCGATCATCGTTAAAGACCTGTCCCGCCTGGGCCGTCACCGGACGCAGACCGCACTCTTTATCGACTATCTCCGTGAACATGATGTGCGGGTCCTGTCCGCAACGGAAAATATCGACACTTTTAATGAGAACGATGATCTCATCATCGGCTTCAAGGGGCTGGTCAACGACTTCTATGCCCGCGATGGCAGCCGTCGTGTGCGGACCGGTTACCGGCAAAAGCAAAAGGAAGGTATTGTGACCATCCCACCCTTCGGCTATTTCAAGGATAAGAACACAAAAAAGGTCGTTGTCGTAGAAGACGCCGCCGAAACGGTTCGACTGATCTTCTCCGCCTATGTCGGCGGCAGCGGCATGAAAGCCATCGCCCGCACACTGAATGAGCAGAGAAAAAAAACGCCGGCACTTATGCAGGCGGAACTGCTAAATAAGCGCCTGCCCAACACCCAGGATGGCATCCTCAAAAAATACCTGTGGGACGCAACGATGGTGGCAAGAATCTTGAAAGATGAAAGCTACATCGGCACCCTAATCTGCCACAAAAGCGAGCGCAATAAAATCAATAAGACCTTCCGCTTTACAGACCTGGAGGAGCAGTTCCGGCATGAAAATTATCTGCCAATAATTGTGACTCGTGAGATATGGGAGCAGGCGCAGGCGCTCCTTGCAGAGCGCAAAGAGAAAAATGTCCGTGCGGGCACCAACCGGGGCATCCTCCGGTACGGTGGATTACTCCGCTGCAAGGATTGTGGCCGAACCTTTATCGGGAAACATATCAAGCTGAAAAGCGGGGAACGGGTAGCCTATGTCTGCGACACCTACCATCGGTATGGCAAAGAACACTGCTCCTCTCACATGGTGGACGAGGAAACATTGGACAGATTGATCGGCGCGGAGATCCTGCGAACAAAGAAAATGTATGAGGAAAACTGGTCGCGGATGGAATGGCTCATTGAGAGATGGACGCCGAAAGCTTCCACGGCCAGCGCCAAAATAAGTAAACTGCAAGAGCACATTCTCTTACTGGAGGAGGAAGTGGAGGTGATCCTGATGGAACGCATTCGGGATAAGGTCAACGCGGAACGCTACGACCGCATGATCGCCAAGCGCGAGGAGCAGATCACGGAGGCCAAGAAGCAAATCGAAGATCTGCAAAACATCTCAGAAATGCTCCGCAGCCGACAGGCCAAGCTGAAGCGGGACATCAGCCTGATCGACGATATCCTGCGAGAGGGCAAAATGTCAGAAGCACATCTGAGGATGCTGGTAGAGAAGATACTCGTTCATGAGGAGGATGGCAGGCTGGATTTGGAGATCCGGCTGAAAGCGCCCTTCCGTGACCATCTGGACGTCTTCGAAAACGGAGCGCAGACAGATTGCATCCCCTCAATGGATTTTGACTATGACCGGCTGGGTGCGGCGATCTACGGCGATTATTATGCGGGGTAGGTGATAACAGGTGCGGGTATGGCTCTATGCGCGGCTTTCTAACGATGATGACCGTGAGATGAACTCCCTGCTAAATCAGCGGGAAATCTGCCAGGCGTTTGCCGAGCAGCACGGGTACGCCATCGTAGGACAGTCCTTCGATGACAACATAAGCGGCATGAGTTTTGACCGCCGTGGGCTGGACGAGCTCGCGGCAGCTGTGGACGCTGATAAAATTGACGCTGTCATCGTGAAAGATTTATCCCGGCTTGGCCGCCATAGGACCCAGACCGCATTGTTCATTGACTACCTGCGGGAACACCAGGTGCGAGTGATCTCTGCCACGGAGGGCGTTGATACATTCCGCGACGAAGATGACTTGATCATCGGCGTCCGCGGCCTGATGAACGATTACTATGCAAAGGATATTGGCAAAAAGATCCGGGCGGGATACCGCCAGAAGCAGAAAGACGGCATCGTGATCACGCCGCCCTTCGGCTACTGGAAAGACAGAAACACGGGGCAGATCAGGATAGACGCAGAGGCGGCAGTCACGGTGCAGCTCATCTATTCTCTGTACTTGCAGGGGTGTGGGCAGAAAGAAATTGCCCGGCGGCTCAACGCTGTGGGGCGAAAAACACCGGCGCAGCTCTGGGCTGAACGGTGCGGCAGAGAAGTCCGGCATACGCACAAAACCCGTGATGGGCAGTTCCTATGGACATATACCAGCGTGAAAAACATTCTGATGGAAGAAGCGTACACCGGCGTGCTGAACAACCACCGCAGAGAATACAACAACGGTAAGACCAAGCATATAGACAAAGCCGACTGGTATCATCATGAGGGATTCTTTCCTGTGATCATCGGAAAACAGGAATGGGAGCAGGTACAACGCTTGCTCAAGCGGCAGGCACGGCCCGCAAACGGCAATCAGGCCAAACACCGCTATGCGGGGCTGCTGACCTGCCGTGAATGTGGGAATGCGTTCATTCCTATGATTCGCTGCTGGAACGGCAAGAGCCGTGTGGAATATGTGTGCCGTGGGTATCATCGGAATGGAAAAACCTATTGCGCCTCCCACCGTATTCATGAGGAGGTACTGGATGCTGCGGTGCAGGAGTATACCGAAACTGTGCGAGAGCAGTGTGCCGTGGAACTAAAGAAGCTGGCACAGCTGCAAAAAATGTGGGCGTTGAGGAAACCGATCCTCGACGCCCACATTTTGTCGTTGCAGGGGAAAGTTCAAGTACTGGAACAAGAGATTGATGAGATAGTGATGGAGAAGATTATACATCAAACCTAATCTGAGTTACTTTACAACTCTTGACTTTCCGCTCGGTAATTCTATCCTCAGGTCCTACTTCGCCAAAAAGTAGCGGAGATTCCGGATTGTGCTTATTGGAGTTCGTGAATACTGTTTTTTCGCTATAATTTGCGTAACAATACTTGCAACCATTTCGACATGTGTTATACGCTCCAATATCAAGACTCTCAATACATCCGCACTCGAGGCGTTGGTTCTTATCTTTTCCCACTTCAAGAGGGCAGTTGAGCAACCTGCTTAGTAAACGATCATCTATACAGCGAGCATGCTCAATTCCGTATTCCTGCAACTCAATTCCCTCGGCGCAAGTATCAATTTGGAGGCCGTAGCTATGAGCGATTGCAGCGAGTTCTTTTGCAAGACTTCTTTGGACTTTTTGTGGGAAATCATGCAAAGCCAAGCCGGAGACATTTCTTGATGTATTGCGATAAAAATCTATAAAACTAATCGTGCATTTTTTTGTATATGGGCTTAGTTCTTTTGCGATTTTTTCAAAATATCGGATGTGATACTCTGGAGTGTATGTATCGTTCAATAAAATGGGGTCATATCGCCAAATGACGCGATTAGGCCCAATCAAGTCCGATAATTTTTTGAATGCGGGAATGACATGGCTCTGCTTACTTGGGATGTGTGTTTCGACGTCCTGTGCATATGAATTAAGCGTAAACTGGAAGTAGTACATATAGTCTCGGAGCATATCCAGTTTTTCAAGCATGGGAATGGGATTTTTGGTCCAGAATACAATGCCATCTACTACATCGGGATTTAGAGGAATTTTGCTTATTTGGTGTGCGTTCATAGGATTACGAACCAGTACATATCCCTCCTTAAGTCGGTTAAAAAACCATTTCGAATAATATGTTGGAATATCGGTTCGACGACTGGCACTTATAATCACAAATCACACCTCTTTTCTAAACTCAAAAATTTGCCATTGAGCTTGTTGACAAGTAAGAATTGGCCACCATCCAAGCCTGTGTTCGCAATCACCTTCACAGTGCTCACCATCATAGCCAATACAGCATGTATGCAAGTCTTCTGTCAAAAACTTGACAGTATCCCAAGGATGGCGAAACTCATTATCTACTTCTCTGATTTTCTTTCCACGCCATTCATCTGCAAAGTGATAGTAGCTGTTCGGATCGTCATTTGAGCTAAAACCATTTCCAAGCATAGCATTAAAAAGTGCTCTTGTGCGGTTCACATCTCGTTCCAGACTGCCCAAATCAGTTCGCAAAGAAAACAGGAAGAAAACAGTGTTCCCGGCAGGCATTTTTTCGCCAAAAATCTGTCCAATGCGTCGCATCACACTGGCGGGGAACTCGCTTATAGACTTTGGGAAAATGTACACATCGGCAGAAAGTGTTTTAGCTTTGAAGAGACAGTCAATTGCATCATGACATATAAACTTCATGTCGTCTTGATCCCGTGCACTTATCTGATATGCCCAATCGATTGTATCAATTCCCCGATATCGAATTCTGCACGACTCTGGTACAACATTAGCGAGTGCCCAGTAGTCAAGCATGCTTCCACACCCAATGGAGGTAACTGCTATGCTTGAGCCAAAATCCGCACGGTGGAGCAGTTCTTCATACATGCGCTTATACTCAAAAGAATATGCATATGCATAGCGAAGTAAATATAATTGTTGAATGTGAAGACTTGAATAATCAGGGATTCTGCCGGCATCATAATGAACGCTTTTTAAATCGCACAGCTTTACACCAGAGCGAGCGTAAGATTCAAAGTCGATCAAGATGTTATCCAAGTAATCATTAATCGAAAGCATTTTACGCACCCCTCTTCGCTATAATCTTTGTTTCAGAAATGCCAAAAGCTGCATTTTCCAAAACGAAAATGCAGCTTGTAATTTGGTGCGGGCATGGGGACTCGAACCCCAACAGATTACTCCACGAGAACCTAAATCTCGCATGTCTACCAATTCCATCATGCCCGCATATGAGCTGTATTTCCACATCAGCTGTTTTTAGTGTATCATGTTATGTGATTATATGCCAGAAAAATCTTCACTGAGGTGACATCACCTAAATCCATCGAGTCTACCAATTCCACCACGCCCGCATACAGTGATCAGTATAGCACACCCGCCGCCGTTACTCAAGCAAAAATCCCCGCCGCCGCAGAAAAATCTCCCCCGGCGGCGAAAAAAGTCTCGTATTTTCCCGAAACTGTGATACAATACAAGGCAAAGAATACCGGTATCCTGCGGGATGCCTGATACAGGAGGAACCACCATGCAAGTGACCGAACGTTTTTTGAAATACGTCTCCTTTGACACCACCTCCAGCGAGACGTCCGACACCGTCCCCACCACCGCCCACCAGAAGGAGCTGGGCCGGTATCTGGCCGACGAGCTGGCCCGGCTGGGGCTGGAGAACGCCCATATGGATCAGTTGGGCTACGTCTACGCCGTCCTGCCCGCCACGCCGGGTCAGGAGCACGTCCCGGCGCTGGGTCTCATCTCCCACATGGACACCTCCCCCGCCGTCAGCGGTGCCGACATCCAGCCCCAGATCGTCACCTATCAGGGCGGCGACCTGCCGCTGGCCAAGACCGGATGCCTGCGGGTGAAGGACTTCCCCTTCCTCAGCCGCTACGTGGGGCAGCAGCTCATCGTCACCGACGGCACCACCCTGCTGGGTGCCGACGACAAGGCTGGCGTGGCGGAGATCGTCACCGCCTGCGAGTACCTGCTGGCCCACCCGGAGATTCCCCACCGCACCGTGGCCGTCTGCTTCACCCCCGACGAGGAGGTGGGCAAGGGCGCCGACCACTTTGACCCCGCCAAATTCCCCGCCAAGGCCGCCTATACCGTGGACGGCGGAGAGCTGGGCGAGATCGAGTATGAGAACTTCAACGCCGACGCCGTGACCCTCACCGTCCACGGCGTCAACATCCACCCCGGCTCTGCCAAGGATAAGATGAAAAACGCCGTCCTCATGGCTCACCAGTTCATCTCCCTGCTGCCGGAGGCGGAGACTCCCGCCCACACCGAGGGCTACGAGGGCTTCTACCACGTCACCGACGTCTCCGGCAACGAGACGGAGGTGGTGCTCCACGCCATCATCCGTGACCACGACCGTGAGAAGTTCGAGGCCCGCAAGACCTTCGTGGAAAACGCCGTCCGCTACCTCAACGGCGTTTGGGGCGATGGGTCCTTCCAGCTGGAGCTGAAGGACAGCTACTATAATATGAAGGAAAAGCTGCTGCCCCACATGGAGCTCATCGACAACGCCTGCGCCGCCATGCGGGCCGTGGGCGTGGAGCCGGAGATCGTCCCCATCCGGGGCGGCACCGACGGAGCCCGCCTCTCTTGGGAGCGGGATATCCCCTGCCCCAACCTCTGCACCGGCGGCGCCAATTTCCACGGCGTCCATGAGTTTGTCCCCGTGGCCTCCATGGAGAAGATGGTGCAGGTGCTGGTGGAGCTGGTCCGCTGCTGATCCTGCCCATGTACCGCCTGAGCGCCCCTCTCCCTGCGAGAGGGGCGCTTTGCGTGAAATCGCTGTAAAACCGCTATGTAAAAAACGACAAAAAAATGTCAACTCCTCTTGCAATTTGCCGTAAGGAGTGCTAACATACGTGTATAGACAGTGTGCCGAACCGCCCATGGGCGGTTATCGTTTCAGGCGAAACGATAAGGGGTTATTCCCCGTGCGAGCGCTCCATCGGTCACACGCAAAAAATAGGAGGCAGATACTATGACAAACCGCAAGAGTACCAAACGGGCCTTGCTGGGCAGCGTCATGGCCATGGTTCTGTGCCTGGCCATGCTGGTAGGCGCTACTTTCGCATGGTTCACCGACACCGCAAGCACGGGTGTCAACAAAATTCAGGCCGGTAATTTGGATATCGAGATTCAGGATGAGACTGGCAAGGCGATCGACACTCTGGCATGGGCAACGAAAGACGGTACCGCTTTCGCCGAAGATGGAAAAACGCCCCTGTGGGAGCCGGGCTGCACCTACACCCTGACCCCCTTCCAGATCGTCAACAAGGGCAATCTGGCCCTGAAGTATAAGATCGTCGTCACCGGTCTGGAGGGCGACACTGGCCTGCTGAAGGTCATCAAGTTCACCTATAAGACTGGCGAGGAAACCTTTGACATGAACACCGAGGGCCATCTGACTGCCAACGGCGGTGCTTCCAAAGTGATCACCGTATCCGCCCATATGGACGAGGCCGCCGGCAACGAGTACATGAATAAGACGCTGGAGGGTGTCAAGTTCACCGTCTACGCCACGCAGGACACCGTGGAGAGCGACAGCTTCAATAACACCTATGACGCCAACGCCACTTACCCTGTGGCGAACGTTACGGAACTGAAGGAGGCTCTGACCACCGGCGGCGTCGTGGCTGTTACCAAGGATATCCAGACCAACAACATTGAGGATACGGCTGCGGCCCGCATCGTCATCTCCCAGCCCACCACGCTGAATCTGGAGAAGAAGATCATCACCCCCGATAACATGGGCAACAACAATACGAACTTCTGCGCCCTTATCATCGATGCAGATACCACCATCAATGCGGGCGAGAACGGCGGCATTGATACCGGCGTCAACGGCGGCTATGGCATCAACGTCCGGAATGGTGCAACCCTCACCATCAACGGCGGCTACTATTACGGCGGCGGTACTGCTGTGCAGGTCCAGAAGGGTACCCTCATCATCAACGGCGGTACCTTCGCCTGCGAGCCGTACAGCAACCCGACTTACGGTTACAACTTCTTGATCAACTGCTTGGACGGCGCTTACAAGAATGGTACGGCGAAGGCCATCATTCAGGGCGGTACGTTTATCAACTTCGACCCGTCCAACTGCACGGCCGAGGGTGCCGGCACCAACTTCGTGGCCGATGGTTACAAGGTCGTGTCTCAGACTCAGACCAACGGCGATGTTTGGTACACCGTGGTCAAGGGCTAAGCCTACCGCTGCAAGTTAGACTCTGATATTTTTCCATACAAAAGGGCGCTCTCCCCACCGGGGAGAGCGCCCTTTTCCCGCCTTGCCCCCCTGTCATTCCGAGACCAGTCCGCAGACTGGTCGTGGGGATCCGTACTCCCCCAGCGGTAGACCCACACGCCCCTTCACCTGAGAGGGAGCGGCAGCGGGTTTGTTGCACAGTCGATCCCCTTTACGGCCCATAACGAACGCAACTCTTGAGAGGAAAGGAAGTCCAGAAACCATCGGTTTCTGGCGGCGTTTTTTGCATACTTTTTGTCGCTGTTGACAAAAAGTATGCCGCCGGAGACAAAAAGAAAGAACTGCTGGGAAAAGTATGCCACCGGCGGCGCTTCGGCGATTCGGAACACCGTCGTGTCAGCCGGTTTCCAGCCCCTTTGGGGCGTGAAAACCGGGACACTTCCTCGAAATCGCCTCGCTTTCTCCGCCACCGGCGGCGCTTCGGCGATTATCCTTGCATTTTCCCGCCGATGTGCTATACTAAACCCATCACACATACAAAGGCAGAGTAGGGATCTGCGTGTCGCCCCCATGGGGGCACAGTGCCGGCGGAACGGGGAGTTGTCCGCCGGACGAAATGGCATCGCCTTGCAGTGCAGATCTCGCATCCCGCTGCCGCATAGCGGCTATCTCCGGGGCAGCACGCCCCGGCGCTCCTCTGTGCGGCTGTCCGGCCTGTCCGGTCTGCCAAATCAGAGGAGGTTTTTTTATGCCGCTTTATCCCCATCCCCTGTCCCCCGGCTACTGGCGCAGCGCCGCCGGGGAGCTGAAGGCTCTGCGCCGTCTGGTGTTCATGGCCCTGATGATCGCCGCCTGCATCGTCCTGAGTCACTGCTCCATCCGTCTGGGCGAGAGCCTGTCCCTCAGCATCACCTTTCTGGCCAGAGCCCTCTGTTCACTGGTCTGCGGCCCGCTGGCGGTGATCGTGTTCGGCGCCGCCGAGGATACCCTCAGCTTCTTCCTGTCCTCCGGCGGCTACCCCTATTTCCCCGGCTATATGCTGACCACCATCACCGGCTGCATGACCTACGCCCTGTTTTTCTACCGGGCCAAGATCACGTGGCGGCGCATCATTCTGGCCAAGCTCCTCACCAATATCCAGAATGTGCTGCTGGGCGCCCTCTGGAGCGCCATTCTGTACAGCAAGGGCTACCTCTACTACCTGACCCAGAGCGCCGTGAAAAACGCCCTGTATCTGCCGCTGCAAATTCTGCTGCTGGGCTTCCTGTTTCAGGCGGTGCTGCCGGTGATGCAGCGCCAGCACTGGCTCCCGGAGCAGCTGCCGGGCGGTCGCCTGCGCTGGTAAGCGACGTGTTTACAAATAATTAAAATTGCGGGTATTGACTTTACCTGCCCACGGTGGTAAACTCCATTTAGCACTCAGGAGATAGGAGTGCTAAATGGAGTTTTATCATGGAATTGACAGACCGGAAAAAGCAAATATTAAAGATCGTGGTGGACGGCTATGTGGCCACGGCGGAGCCGGTGAGCTCCAAGGCCATTGCCGAGAAGATGCCCGGCAAGATCAGCTCCGCCACCATCCGCAATGAACTGGCGGATCTGGTGGAGATGGGCTATCTGGAGCAGCCCCACACCTCCGCCGGGCGGGTCCCCTCCGCCAAGGGCTACCGGCTCTACGTCAACGAGCTTATGGAGCGCCGTGCGCTGCCGGAGGCGGAGGCCGAGAGCATCCGCCGCTCCCTCACCGGGAAAATGTCTCAGGTGGATCAGGTGATGGCTCAAGCGGGCCAGATGGTCTCCAGCATGGTGGGCTACCCCGCCTATGCCATGGCGGACCACACGCAGGCGGTGACGGTGCAGCGGTTCGACCTCATTGCCGTGGACGATGACAGCTTCATCGCCGTGGCCATGCTGTCGGACAGCCGGGTCAAGAGCCAGCTGCTTCGCTGGCAGCTGCCGGTGGAGCGGGAGGCCCTGACGGAGATAAGTCACCTGCTGAATACCCACTTTACCGGCCTTGGGCCGGAGGAGATGAACGCCCGGCTCATGAGCCTGTCGGATCAGGTGTCCGGCAAGTGGTTCCTGCTGCTGAATCAGGTGTGCGAATACGCCGGACAGCTGTTGAAGGACGCTGCCGGGCAGGAGGTCTATCTGGGCGGCACCACCCAGCTGCTGAAATTCCCGGAGTACCGAGACGCCGACAAGGCCCGTGACCTGATGACCTTCATGGTGGACAACAAGCAGAACCTTCCGGTGCCGTCAGGCAACGCCCCGGTGCAGATCCTCATCGGGCCGGAGAATGTGGATGCCGCTCTGAAGGAGAGCAGCGTGGTCATTGCCAGCTATGATATCGGTGACGGTATGCGTGGGCTGGTAGGGGTGGTAGGTCCCACCCGCATGGACTATGCATCCGTGGCGGCCCGGCTTACCTGCTTTGCCGAGAGCCTGAGTCATATGTTTGAAAAGCGGCAGCTGCCGCCTACCAAGGAGGAACAGTCATGAGCGAGAAGGAAAAGAAGAACGCCCCTCAGGAGGAGCAGCCGCAGGCCAATACCACTCCGGAAACGGAGCAGGCTGCGGAAAAGGCCGCCGAGGAGGAGACCTTTACCGTCACCCGTGAGCAGATGGAGCAGATGGAGCAGCTGGCCAAGATGGTCAGCGATGCCAGCGACAAGTATCTGCGTCTGGCGGCGGAATACGACAACTACCGCAAGCGCACCACCAAGGAAAAGGAAAATACCTACGCCGATGCCAAGGCGGACACCGTCAAGGAGTTTTTGGGGGTGCTGGATAACCTGGAGCGTGGCCTTGCCCAGTTTGACGAGGGCGACCCCCACCGTCAGGGCATGGAGCTGATCTGCCGGCAGTTTCTGGCAGTGCTGGAGAAGTTGGGCGTCACCCGCATTGAGGCGCAGGGCCAGCCCTTCGATCCTCAGAAGCACGATGCCGTGATGCACGTGGAGGACGAGAACGTCGGTGAGAACACCGTGGTGGAGGTGCTCCAGCAGGGCTACCAGCTGGGCGATAAGGTTCTCCGGTTCGCCATGGTCAAGGTAGCCAACTGAAAGGAGAAGCATCATGGAAAGAAAGAGACTGTATCGCAACGTCAACGATAAAATGCTGTGCGGCGTGTGCTCCGGCCTTGCCGACTACTTCAACATCGACCCCACGCTGGTGCGTCTGGCTTGGGTGGTGCTGGGCTTCATGGGTGGCAGCGGCCTGCTGGCCTATATCATCGCTTCCATCGTGATCCCCGTGGACCCGGACCAGCAGTAACGATCCGTAAAAAATCAATCTATATATATCTTATCAGGAGGCAATCATTATGTCTAAAGTTATCGGTATCGACCTTGGTACGACCAATTCCTGCGTCGCCGTCATGGAGGGCGGCGAGGCTGTTGTGATTCCCAACGCAGAGGGCAACCGCACCACCCCGTCCGTGGTGGCTTTCAGCAAGAGCGGTGAGCGTATGGTGGGCCAGACGGCAAAGCGTCAGGCCATCACCAATCCTGACCGCACCATCGCTTCCATCAAGCGTGAGATGGGCTCTGACCACCGTGTGAACATCGACGGCAAGAGCTACACCCCGCAGGAGATCAGCGCCATGATCCTGCAAAAGCTGAAGAGCGACGCCGAGGCCTATCTGGGCCAGCCCGTCACCGAAGCTGTCATCACCGTCCCCGCCTACTTCACCGACGCCCAGCGTCAGGCCACCAAGGACGCCGGCAAGATCGCCGGTCTCGATGTCAAGCGTATCATCAACGAGCCCACCGCCGCCGCTCTGGCCTACGGTGTGGATAAGGAGCAGACCCAGAAGATCATGGTCTACGATCTGGGCGGCGGCACCTTCGATGTCTCCATTCTGGAGATCGACGACGGCGTCATCGAGGTGCTGGCCACCGCCGGCAACAACCGTCTGGGCGGCGACGACTTCGACCAGTGCATCATGAAGTATCTGGTCAGCGAGTTCAAGCGCACCGACGGCATCGACCTGTCCGGCGACAAGGTGGCTATGCAGCGCCTGAAGGAGGCCGCTGAAAAGGCTAAGATCGAGCTGTCCGGCGTCACCAGCAGCAACATCAACCTGCCCTATATCACCGCCGACGCCACCGGCCCCAAGCATCTGGACGTGACCCTGACCCGTGCCAAGTTCAACGAGCTCACCGGCCATCTGGTGGATGCCACCATGGGCCCCGTGCGTCAGGCCATGTCCGACGCCGGTCTGAAGGCCAGCGACCTGTCTAAGGTGCTGATGGTGGGCGGCTCCAGCCGTATCCCCGCCGTGGTGGAGGCCGTGAAGAAATTCACCGGCAGCGAGCCCTTCAAGGGCATCAATCCCGATGAGTGCGTGGCCATGGGCGCCGCCCTGCAGGCCGGCGTGCTGACCGGCGACGTCAAGGGCCTGCTGCTGCTGGACGTCACCCCCCTGTCCCTGGGCATCGAGACCATGGGCGGCGTCTGCACCCGCCTCATCGAGCGCAACACCACCATCCCCGTGAAGAAGAGCCAGATCTTCTCCACCGCCGCCGATAACCAGACCTCCGTGGAGGTCAACGTCCTGCAGGGCGAGCGTGAAATGGCTGCCGCCAACAAGAGCCTGGGCCGCTTCCATCTGGACGGCATCGCTCCGGCCCGCCGTGGCGTGCCTCAGATCGAGGTGACCTTCGACATCGACGCCAACGGCATCGTCAACGTCTCCGCCAAGGATCTGGGTACCGGCAACGCCCAGCACATCACCATCACCTCCTCCTCCAACATGAGCAAGGACGATATCGAGCGTGCTGTGAAGGAAGCCGAGCAGTATGCCGCCGAGGACGCCAAGATCAAGGAGAAGGTGGAGGTCCGCAATCAGGCCGATCAGATGGTCTATCAGGCGGAAAAGACCCTCAGCGAAGTGGGCGACAAGGTGCCCGAGAGCGAGAAGGCCCCCATTCAGGCCGGCATCGAGAAGCTGAAGGAGACCCTGAAGGGCGAGGACACCGACGCCATCAAGGCCGCCACCGAGGAGCTGACGCAGGCCTTCTATAAGATGAGCGAGAAGCTGTACCAGCAGCAGGCGCCTCAGGGCGACGCTGCGGCCCAGCAGCCCGGCGGCGACACCGGCGCACAGGGCGGCCAGTATTACGACGCCGACTACAAGGTCGTGGATGATGACGACCAGAATAAGTAAGCATCCTGCGCCCCGCAGCGCAGCTTGACCACCGGAAAGGGGCAGGGCTTCCTGTCCCTTCCTGTGGCGTTTGGAACCAGATGATATCCGGCCGTCTTTCCGGCCGCCGGATATTCCCGGAGAAGGGAGAAACGCCGGTATGGCAGAAAAACGAGACTATTACGAGGTCCTTGGCGTAGACAAAAACGCCAGCGAGGACGAGATCAAACGGGCCTATAAGAAGCTGGCCCGCAAATATCACCCGGACATGAACCCCGGCGACAAGGAGGCCGAGGAGAAATTCAAGGAGATCAACGAGGCCAACGAGGTCCTGTCCGACCCGGAGAAGAAGGCCCGCTATGACCAGTTTGGCTTTGCCGGCACCGATCCCAATTACGGCGCCGGTCAGGGCGGCGGCTTCGGCGGCTTCGACTTCGGTGATCTGGGAGACATCTTCGGCAGCTTCTTCGGCGGCGGCTTCGGCGGCCAACAGCAGCGCCGCAACGGCCCTCAGCGGGGCGAGAGCATCCGGGTCAGCGTATCCCTGAGCTTTACGGAGGCCGCCTTCGGCTGCGAAAAGGAGCTGACGGTGGAGCGCATGGAGCAGTGCGCCACCTGTAAGGGCAGCGGCTGCGCCCCCGGCACCACGCCGGAGGTCTGCCCCGAGTGCCACGGCAGCGGCGTGGTGCAGACCCGCCGTCAGACGCCCATGGGGGTGTTCGCCTCCAGCAACCCCTGCCGCAAGTGCGGCGGCACGGGCCGCATCATCCACCAGCCCTGCCCCGACTGTCACGGCGGCGGCTTCACCCGCAAGCGCAAGACCATCAAGGTCTCCATCCCCGCCGGCATCGACCACGGCCAGACCATCTCCCTGCGGGGACAGGGCCATGCCGGGAAGAACGGCGGCCCCGCCGGCGACCTGCTGGTCACGGTGATGGTGCAGCCCCACGACGTGTTCCGCCGGGACGGCACCGCCGTGTTCTGCGAGGCCCCCATCACCTTCACGCAGGCGGTGCTGGGCGCCGAACTGGAGATCCCCACCATCGACGGCAAGGTGAAGTACACCATCCCGGAGGGGACGCAGACCGGCACCGTGTTCCGCCTGAAGGGCAAGGGCATCCCTGTCCTCAACGGCCGGGGCCGTGGCGACCAGTACGTCACCGTCACCATCGAGACGCCCCGGAACCTGAACCGGGAGCAGAAGGATGCCCTGCGGAAATTCAGCGAGACCTTGAACGAGGGGAACTACGAGAAGCACCGCAGCTTCTTCAAGAAGAAGTAACGCCTATGTATCTGGCAGATTATCACGTACATTCCACCTGCTCGCAGGACGGCCGGCAGACCATGGCACAGGCGGCGCAGGCCGCCGTGGCCGCCGGGCTGGATGAGCTGTGCCTGACGGATCACGTGGACACCGTCTACTGGGGCCCGGAGCAGAAGCCCCGCTGGGACTTCGACTGGGACGCCGTCCGCCGCCAGTTCTGTCAGGCGCAGGAGCAGTGGGGCCACCGCATTACCCTGCGGCTGGGAGCGGAGCTGGGAGAGGCCGCCATGAGCTTTCAGCGGGCGGAGCATCTGATGCAGAATGCCCCTCCGCTGGACTTTGTCATCGGCTCCGTCCACATGGCGGGAAAGAAATTTCACCACAAAGACCTCTATTATATTGAAAAAGCTGACGAAGCGTATTATGATAGTATCATCGACAGCTATCTGGAGGACGTGCTGGCGCTGGCCCGATGGGGCAAGTTTCAGGTGCTGGGCCACTTGACCCTGCCCCTGCGGTATATCAACGAAAACTACGGTGAGCACATGACCTTCGCCCACCACATGGATCAGGTGGAGGAGATCTTCCGTACCATCATCCCCAAGGGGCTGGGCATCGAGTGCAACACCAACCGTGGAAACGAGCCATTGCCCGGCGCCGATATCCTGCGGCTCTACCGCCGTCTGGGGGGCGAGATCATCACCTTGGGCAGCGATGCCCACCGCCCGGAGGATGTGGGCTGCTTCATCCGCCAGCGGCAGGAGCTGCTGCGGGAGTGCGGCTTCCGCTACTTCACCACCTTTACCGGCGGAAAGCCGGAGTTCAAAGAATTGTAAGAGGAGAATACACCATGAAAATTGCCATCGGCTGCGATCACGGCGGCTATCTGCTGAAGCAGGACATCCTCATCTGGCTGGAGGAGCACAACATCGACTTCGAGGATGTGGGCTGCTACTCCACCGAGAGCGTAGACTATCCCATGTACGGCGAGAAGGTAGGCCGCATGGTGGCCTCCGGCCAGTGCGACAAGGGCATTGTCATCTGCACCACCGGTATCGGCATCTCCATCGCCGCCAATAAGGTGGCTGGCATCCGCTGCGCCCACTGCACCGACCCCCTGTCCGCCGAGATGACCCGCCGCCACAACGATGCCAACGTGCTGGCGCTGGGCGCCGGCATCACCGGCCCCAATCTGGCCAAGCGCATGGTGGAGGTCTTTCTGAACACCGAATTTGAGGGCGGACGCCATGCCCGCCGGGTGGCCCAGCTGGATGCCATCCGACCCTGAACCTGAGAAAAAGGAGGTATCGTCATGGCAACCAGAGGTTATCAGAGCTACCGTGGCCGAAACCACGGGAAACTGGCGCTGGTCATTGTGCTGGTGCTGATCCTGTTGGCCGCCGTGGGATATCTGGTGGCGCAGGAGTATATGGTCTACGATGACGAGGGCCACCGGCATCTGGAGCTGCCCTTCCTGAAAAAGGGACAGACGGAGCAGCCCCAGCAACCGGAGGACACCACGCCGGATGACGTGAACCTCATCATCGACGAGCCGGAGCGCCCTCTGCTGAAGGAGCTTCACGCCCGCCAGCTGCCGGACACCGTGCTGACGGAGGATCCCTCCACCGTGCTGGCGGAGCACCCGGAGGCGGTGGTGATCCCGGTGAAGCTGCGGGACGGCACCGTCACCTATGACACGCAGACCGCCGCCAGGGACACTGTCACCACCGGCGGCCCGGAGACGCTGGCAAGCCTCAAGACCCTCCTCTCCGGAGACACATGGACTGTGGCCCGCATCGCCTGCTTTGCCGATATGGACTTTGCCAACGCCCAGCCCGACCAGGCGGGGCTGCTGCGGACCGGTGACGGCTGGCTGTGGTACGACGATGACGCCGCCTGCTGGCTGGACCCCGGCAAGGCTGCTGCACGGGAGTATCTGGTGCAGCTGTGTAAGGAGTGCGCCGAATTGGGCTTCGACGAAATCCTGCTGGACTACTGCACCTATCCCGTCCACGGCCGTCTGGACCGCATCGACTACGGCTCCGTCACCAACCTCACCGACACCCTCAGCGTGTTCGTGGAGGGGGTGCGGGAGGCCCTGCCCAAAACCACCGCCCTGTCGGTGCTGGTGCGGGATCAGGTGACGGCGGACGCCAACGACGGCGGCGTCACCCTCGCCCTGCTGACGGAGCACTTCGACCGCATCTATGTGGACACGGACACCGTGGACGCAGCGGCCCTGCAAGGGCTGCTCCCGGCGGACTTTGACCCCGTGACCCGGCTGGTGCAGGTGGCGGCGGAGGCCGCCTCCTCCGGCAGCTATGTCACCCGTTGAATTTTCCTGTTGCCAAGCGGGAAAAGTTGTAGTAAAATAGTAGCCACGACCTCTCCTCCGCTGACAGCTGCGGAGCCGGTCTCACGCAATGGATACCCACGAATCATGTCAGGCGGGGAACCGAGCAGCATTAAGAGGGACCATCCATGTGCCGTGAGGGCGCCGGCTCCACAGCTGTCAACGGAGGAGAATTTTTGTTTTTTCGGGAGGAGGAGATCCATGTATCAGGCGCTGTACCGCAAGTGGCGGCCCAAGGTGTTTTCCGAGGTCGTGGGACAGGAGCACATCACGGATACCCTCCGCCGTCAGGTGGCCGAGGGCCATACCGCCCACGCCTATCTCTTCACCGGCACACGGGGTACCGGCAAGACCACCTGCGCCCGGATACTGGCCAAGGCGGTGAACTGCCTGTCCCCGGTGGACGGCGAGCCCTGCGGCCGGTGCGAGGCCTGCCGGGCCGTGGATGCCGGTACCACGCTGGATATCACGGAGCTGGACGCCGCCAGCAACAACGGCGTGGATCAGGTCCGTGCGCTGCGGGAGGAGGCGGTGTATACCCCTGCCGTGCTGAAAAAGCGGGTGTATATCATCGACGAGGTGCATATGCTCTCCACCCCGGCCTTCAACGCCCTGCTGAAGATCCTGGAGGAGCCGCCGGAGCACCTGATGTTCATTCTGGCCACCACGGAGCTGCACAAGGTACCGGCCACCATTCTCTCCCGGTGCCAGCGCTTCTCCTTCAAGCGCATCCTGCCCCGTGACATGGAGCGCCAGCTGCTGCACATCGCTCAGGCTGAGAAGATCGACCTCACCCCTGACGGAGCGGAGATCCTCTCCCGCATGGCGGGGGGCGCCCTGCGGGATGCCCTGAGCCTGTTGGATCAGTGCCGTGTGGCGGAGGGGCAGCTCACCAGCCGTGCCGTGCTGGACGTGCTGGGCCTTGCCGGCAGCGTCCAGACCCAGCAAATGATGCGCTGTATTCTGGACCGCCGGACGCCGGATGCCCTGCTGCTGCTGGATCAGCTGTACCGCAGCGGCAAGGATGTCTCCGCTCTGCTGGGGGAACTCAGCGATCTGGCACGGGAGATGACCATTCTCAAAGCGGCGCCGGAGGGGGGCAGCGCCCTGCTCTCCGGGCTGTACGATACCAAGACACTGACGGGCCTCTCCGAAAACATCTCCATGCAGCGGCTGCTGTACCTGACGGAGACGCTGCAAGGGGTCCGTGCCGCCCTGCCGGACAGCTTCCAGCCTCGGACGGACGTGGAGCTGTGCCTGCTGCGGCTGTGTGACGAGAGCCTCTGCGGCGACCTGACGGCCCTCAGCGCCCGGCTGGACCGGGTGGAGGAGCTGCTGAAAAAGGGTGTCCCCGCCCGCCGGGAGCGCCCCACCACTCAACCGGCGGCAGAGCGTCCCGCTGCCCCGGAGTCCCGCACCTCAGTGGATTCAGAGTCCCGCCCCGCTGCGGCGGAGAAGCGTCCTCCCGCCCCGGAGGAGGTCCCGTGGGAGGAGCCGCCTCTGCCAGACGAACCGGCGGGCCGGGAGCGTGTCTTTGACATCCCGGAGGAGCCGCAGCGCTCCTCCGCCCCAAAGCCAGCCCCTAAAGCTCCCCGCAGGTCTGCCCCCGCAGACCCGGCCCCCTCGGCGCCCGCAGGCGACAGCCGCCTGTGGACCCAACTGCTGGATCAGTTCAAGGGCCGCCTGCCGGTGAACCACCGGGTCTTTCTCAACATGGCCTCCGGCACCGTGGAGGGTGACTGCCTCACCGTCCACTGCCGCAACGATTTCGTTCGGGACTCCCTGAATAACCGCACGGTGCTGGCGGTGCTGGAGGAGGTCACCTCCGCCGCCGTGGGAAGCCCCGTCCGGGTGATACTGACGGTGGGCGGCGAAACGCCATCTGCCCCCCGGTCCACCCGCTCTGCCCCGAAGCCCTCCCGCCCCGCTCCGGAACCCGCTCCCGCACCGGAGAAGGAGCGCCCTCCCCTGCCGGAGGAGCCGCCCCTGCCTGCAGAGCCATCCCGCCCCCCGGAGCCGAAAGCGGAGGAGGAACGTTCCCCTCTGCCGGAGGAGCCCTCGGCGCAGGAGGAGAACATCCCGCCTTGGGAGGGCGGCAGTAAGGACCGGCTGGAGGAGCTGATCGGCCCCGGCAGCCAGCTGGAGCACTTCAAGATCAAATAGTCCATCGGGTTGGACAAAAGCTGGACAAATACCGGACAAAAACAGTCCGCCGGAAGCTCCCGGATCGGACAAAACGGACCCTTAAAACAGATCAATAAGGAGGATACTCAGCTATGGCAAAAGGATACAGCGCACGGGGAGGTTTCTCCGGCGGCGGAAGCGCCATGCGCCAGCAGCAGATGCAGCAGAAGCTGCTGAAGATGCAGCAGGATATGGAGGCGGCACAGGAAGCGGTGGAAAACGCCAGCTTTACCGCCTCAGTGGGCGGCGGTGTGGTGCAGGCCACCGTGTCCGGCAAGAAGGAGCTGACGGCCCTGACTATCAAGCCGGAGGCCGTGGACCCGGAGGATGTGGAGATGCTGCAGGATCTGGTGATCTCTGCGGTGAACGAGGCCCTGCGCCAGGCGGATGAGGCCATGAACAGCTCCATGCAGAGCTTTACCGGCGGTCTGAATCTTCCCGGCTTCGGCCTGTGATCCCCGGAAGGAAGCGCAAAGGCTGGAATCGGCATACGATCAAAGAAGCAGCGGGCAGACACGCCGTTCGGCGTGTCTGCCCGTTGCTTTTGCCATGGAAAACACATCTATTGGGCGTTTTTGTCATTGCCAACACGGTTTTGGCGTTTCTATCGCCAGTGTGCTTTTCGGCACGTTTTGTTATCGCCAGCACACCTTTTCGGCACGATTTGTCATGGCCGGTACGTATTTCCGGTGCTCCTTGTCATCGTCAATATGCTTTTCCGACGTTGTTTGTGATTTCTGGAATATTATTTCGTGTGCTTTCCGCCGATAGTGTGGATTTTTAGCACTTCTTCTATCTTCATCTTGACGAGCAAAACCGCAGCGGCCAAGGGATGTCCTTTGGGTACTGCGGTTCTTTTCACACCTTTTTCCGCATAGAGATGATATCGGAAAGTCATCTGAGGAGTGGTGCGCTATCAAAGGCAACATGGAGCAGCGGGCGTGCGATCTCGCCCTTTACGTCATAGAGAGCCGTGGAACCGTCCGTTCCGCCGCCAAAAAGTTCGGCATCAGCAAATCCACCGTCCACAAGGATCTGTCGGAGCGGCTCCCGGCCTTTAATCGGGGGCTGTATCTTCAGGTGAAGCAGGTTTTGGAGGAGAATAAAGCCCAGCGGCATATCCGGGGCGGTCTCGCCACCCGCCGGAAGTATAAGGGCGAATAGAAGTCTGCCAAACATACCGAGTACAGGAGAGACGGCCACCAAACGTACCAAGTGCAGGACAGACGGTCGCCGGATGGATCAAGAGAGTCGAAAGAACCGCCGGCCCCCGGAATTTTCTTCCGGAGGGCCGGCGGTATTTTATGTCTGTAGGCCGTTCGACGCAGCTGCCGGGACGGCAGCTTACCGTTGGGTGCGGCGGTTTACCGCTGGATGCAGCAGCTTACGGCTGGGTGCGGCGGTTTACCGTTGGGTGATGCAGCTCACTTCTTACCGGCGGCCTGACGCATGGAGAGACTGATGCGGTGCTTCTTCTCGTCTACCTCCAGTACCACTACCTTCACCACGTCGCCCACGGCCACGGCCTGAGAGGGATGCTTGATGAAGCGGTCGCAGATCTGGGAAATATGCACCAGCCCGTCCTGATGGACGCCGATGTCCACGAATACGCCGAAGTCCACCACATTGCGGACCGTCCCTGTCAGCTCCATGCCGGGCTTTAAGTCCTTGATATCCAGCACGTCGGTCCGCAGGATGGGGGCCGGCAGGTCGTCCCGCACGTCTCGTCCGGGCTTCACCAGCTCCTTCACCACATCCTGTAGGGTGGGGACGCCTACGCCGATCTGCCGGGCGGCGTTCTCCTCCCCCATGGCCCGCACCTTCTGGGGCAGCTGACTCATGGCGGCGGCGCCCACGTCCGCCGCCGTATAGTCGCACAGAGTCAGCAGCTGCTCCGCCGCCGGATAGCTCTCCGGGTGGACGCCGGTGTGATCCAGCACATTGCGGCTCTCCGGCACCCGCAGGAAGCCGGCGCACTGCTG
>ERZ856578.1054-NODE-1054-length-54480-cov-7.662537_pt1 | contig 54480 bp, 50 predicted proteins | sample MGYA00514384_ERZ856578 | MGnify/ENA primary metagenome ERZ856578 (study PRJEB29103, sample SAMN06111958) | human gut metagenome | biome: human gut; feature: ankylosing spondylitis patient; material: healthy_person | host: Homo sapiens | place: China:Hangzhou...
AGCAGCTATCTCATCGTGGTGTCCATGGGCTATGACTACAACGGCAAGCGCATCAAGCCCCAGCAGAAAACCGTCCATCCGCCGGAGGAGCTGACGCCCAAGCAGGTGGAAAAATGGCTCAACGAGCAGGCCGTCCTCTTTGAGCGGGAATGCCGCCATGCGCCGCAGCCTGTCCAGCAGCTCACGCTGGCAAAATACATCGACCTGTGGCTGGAGACGGTTGCACCCAGCAAGCTGACAAAGTCCACCATCCGCCGCGACCGGCAGGACATCGAGCGCATCCTCCCGGCGCTGGGCCACTACAAGCTCACCGAGCTGCGGCCGGAGCACTTCCGGAATTTCTACGCAGAGCTGCAAAAAGTTATCAGCATTGAAACGAAAAAGCCACTCTCCGAGTACACCACTGAGGGCGTGCACGCGACGCTGTGCAGCATCCTCTCTGATGCCGTGGAGGGTGGCTTTCTTTCGCATAACCCGGCTTGGCGCACCTACCGCTACGCCGGTCGCAAGTGTGAAAAGAAGATCGCGGACGAGGAAACGGCGCAGAAGATCATCGCCGCGCTGGAGGGGGAGAGCATCAAGTACGAAACCTACTTCAAGCTCATCATCGCCACGGGAATGCGGCGGGGTGAGTGCTGCGGTCTGAAGTGGTGCGACATTGATTGGGAGCAGCGTTCCATCCACATCTGCCGCAACGCGGTCAAGGTGACGGACGAGGAGATCTTTGTCAAGGAACCCAAGACCCGCGCGGGCAACCGCTATGTGTACTTCTCCGCCGAGATGGAAGGTCTTCTGCGGGAGTACCGACAGGAATGTGCATACATCACTGAGACCTATGACCAGCGGGAACTGACCGCTGATGGCTTCCTGTTCCGCCGCCAAGGGGCGCAGCTCCCCATGACGCCCACCACCTTCACCTACCGCTTCAAGCTGATCCTCAAGAAGAACGGCCTGCCACAGGAACTGAACGTCCATTCCCTCCGGCACACCGCCGCCAGCCTGATGATCGCAGGCGGCACGGATGTGGCAACGGTGGCGGGCATTCTCGGCCACAGCCAGCCCTCCACCACGCTGGACATCTACACCCACGCCTTCGACAAGAACAAAAAAGCCGCCAGCGCGGAACTGCAAGGGATGCTGGAGATATGACATAGCGTAATAGCTTAGTTGGATCGCAAAATGTGCAGTAGTGGTCAAATCGGGTTTCAATTCTCCTAACTTTCCGCATATAAAAACCGTCTCAAACGTATTGTTTGAGACGGTTTTTGGTACGCCCGACTGGATTCGAACCAGCGGCCTTTAGAGTCGGAGTCTAACGCTCTATCCAACTGAGCTACGGGCGCATAAGCTATTCGGTTTTCTGAAGCCAAATTAGTATACCAAACTTTTCTTCGTATGTAAAGTCCTTTTTCAAACTTTTTAAAAAATGACCGTTTTTCAGGTGCAAGTTCCAGAAATATACCGTAAAGACGCTTGCGGAATTTGCCGAAATACGCTACACTGGCCACAGAGAAGCAATATAAGGAGGCGTCCCTGTGCTGAAATACATCTTTTTTGATTTGGATGATACAATTCTAAACTTTACCGCTGGAGAGGCCAATGCGCTTTCGCAGGCACTTTCCGAAGCCGGTATCATACCCACACAGGCTGTACTGGACCGTTATCATGTCATCAATCAAGCCTGCTGGGAGTTACTGGAGGAGGGCCGCCTCACCCGTGATGAGGTTTTGGTGCAGCGCTTTGAGCAGCTGTTCCGGGAAATGAACATCCATTATTCGGGGCGCGACCTGTGCCAGCGGTACGAGTACCTTCTCTCCAAGCAGCACGCCTTTATGCCCGACGCAGAGCAGCTTTTGCGTGAGCTGTCCTCCAAATATCGTCTGTATCTGGCCTCCAACGGCGCGGCAGCGGTGCAAAATCCCCGTCTGGATGACGCCGGCATCCGCAAATATTTTCAAGGCATTTTCATTTCTGAGGAAATCGGGGCCGATAAGCCTTCCAAGGCGTTCTTTGACGCCTGTTTTGCCGCTATCCCTAATTTTCGCGTTGAAGAAGCGGCCATGGTCGGTGACAGCCTGACCTCGGATATTCGCGGCGGGCACAATGCAGGTCTTCGGACAGTCTGGTTTAACTGCCACGGCAAGGAACCACGGGCAGACATTCGTCCCGATTATGTGATTCAAAATCTTTCGGATCTGATTCCGCTTCTGGAGAAAAAACTGTAAAGCTATATTACTTTATAGATTTTATTCAGTTGGGATGGATACATCAAATATCTCAATTCCCTGCCGCAGCGCATATTCTACCGTATAGCGCGTCCCTCCAGCACTCCCATCAAACGCGGCGATCAGCAGCATAGAGTGGTCCACCATATAACGGTCCCGCCGCTGCATACAACTGGGCGAATAGCTCCCGGAAACCATTGTTTCCATGTCGCAGGCCGCCACCAGACGATGATAACGCTGCCGTTCCGTTTCCGGCCACGAGTCAGCCTGTGTTGGACACGGAATCGCGGCCTCCACCGTAATCTCCGGGTGCTGCTCCCGCAGTGCCAGCACAGCCTCGCAAAAATAGAGGTCGCAGCCCTGCGCCATGCCACAGATAAAATGGCGGTAGCCCTCCTGCCACGCCAGGGTCACCGCATCGGAAATACGTGCCTTCAGCGTGACGCAGCGCGGGTCCTCCTCCCGGTAGCCCCACGGCAACTTTGCCGGCCGGTGCCCCGTAAAGCAGCAGGATTCCTGTCTGGCGGGCATTGCTTCACCTCCCCAAAGGTTTGGTTTTTATTATAGAACATCCGTTCTTTTTTGTAAAGTCCAAAATTGGGGGGTTGCATTTTTCCTCAAAGCGTTATATACTGCGTACAGAAAACAACTGAATCTTTGTCTTCAGGGCGGGGTGCAATTCCCCACTGGCGGTACAGTCCGCGACCGGATGCATTCGCATTCGCTGACTCGGTGTAACTCCGGGACCAACAGTTAAAGTCTGGATGGAAGAAGATAGGTACGGGAAAACCGTGCGCTGTTTGTGCGTGCTCCTTTTCTGTTTGTTCACCTTGGAGAAGTCAAAGTATCCGGGGTGTTTTCAAACAGAAAAAGGAGTGTTTTTTTATGTCTGAACCCAATGTCAACGCAATCCCCACCTCCCGTGCGGCTGGGCGGAGCCGCACCCATAAGGTCACTGTGACCGCCATGCTGTCCGCTGTGGCCTTTTTGCTGATGTTCATCGAATTTCCCATCCCGGCCCTGATTCCGTCCTTTGTCAAGCTGGACATTTCCGACCTGCCGGAGCTGTTGGCCGCCTTTTCTCTCGGCCCGGTGTACGGCATCGCGGTAACGTTCCTGAAAAATCTGCTGTTTGCCCTGCTCCACGGAACGTCCTCCGCCTATGTCGGCGAGCTGTTCAATTTCATTATGGGCAGCGTCTTTTCCTTCTCCGCCGGGTTCCTCTATCAGCGCAACAAGTCCCGCAAGGGCGCTCTGCTTGGCTCCGTGCTGGGCGCGGCGCTGATGGCGGTGTTGTCCGTTCCCTTCAACTATTTTCTGGTCTACCCCGCCTATGTGGTGTGCTACGGTCTGCCGCTGGACGCCATCATCGGTATGTATCAGGCCATTCTCCCCTCCTCGGACAGCCTGATTAAGTGCCTGACCATTTTCAATATGCCCTTCACCTTCTGCAAGGGAATGCTGGATGTGGCGCTGTGCTTCCTTGTTTACAAGCCGCTCTCTCCCCTGCTGCATAAGTAAAAAGCAGAGGCGCTGTCCAATCGGATAGCGCCTCTGCTTTTTTGTATTTTTTCAGTTCTCCCAAGTCACGTTGGTGATGGTGCCATCGGAAAACTCGATATACTCGCTCTTTAAGATGTAATCCGTTTTGCCGATGCGGACCTCCTGATCGCCCACCTTGGTGGTCATGACCTCAGCAGTGGGCGTTGTGGTGGTCACGGTGAAGATCAGCGTCACATGGTCCGGGTCCGTGACCCAATTTCCGTTGGCGTCCAACACCTGATGATCCTGCTTTTCCACCGCTTCGATCTGGCCGCCTACCAATGCGCCGGAGGCCATCAGAGGCGAAGGCAGATGCTCTAAACAATTTTCATACAGCTCGGGGGCCACGCCCTCCACCTTTACCTGATAGGTGACCTTTGTCTGGGGGCGTTCATAGTCGATACTGTCGCCATTTCGTCCGATGAACTTCCATGCCGCCAACACAAGTACCGCCGCAATGAGCAGAATTGCCAGCAGATCAATGATATTCAGCTTTCCGATACGCTTTGCTTTTTGTTCCATAGCTTCCTCCGTAACGGGTCAACCCCGTTTTTTCATCTGTAGACATTCGATGCAGTCTATTGTATAATACTTTTCAGCATTTCACAAGGACTTTTTTGAAAGTGTGGTCATTTATGAAAGTCATCCATCTCATCAGCGGCGGTGATTCCGGCGGCGCCAAAACCCACGTATTGAGCCTGCTGCAAAATTTAAATCAGGTCATCACCGCCCAACTGGTCTGCTTCCGGGACGGTCCCTTTGCCGAGGAGGCGCGGCGCATGGGGATTCCCACCATGATCTGCGGCGGCAATAATATTCCCCGCCAGTGCCGCGCTCTGACGAAAATCATCCATGACGGCGGCTATCAGCTTATCCACTGTCACGGCAGCCGCGCCAACATGGTGGGCGCGCTGCTGCGAAAGCCCACGGGACTGCCGGTGGTGTCCACTGTCCACAGCGACTATAAGCTGGATTACATGGGGCGTCCCTTTGCCCGGCTGACCTTCGGCGCCATCAACGCATGGGCCCTGCGGCATTTGGATTACCGCATCGGCGTATCGGACGCCATGGTTGACCTACTTATTGACCGGGGCTTCCCGCCCGATAAATTCTACGCCATTTATAACGGCATCGACTTTACGCCCCCACCGCCGCAGGGGGACCGTCTCGACTACCTCCGCTCACTGGGGGCCGATGTAGACGCAGACAGCGTAGTCATTGGCATTGCAGCGCGGCTAAACCCGGTCAAGGATATGTCCACGCTGATTCGCGGCTTCGCAAAGGCCCATGAAAGCTGTAAGCGTCTCCGGCTGGTCATTGCCGGTGACGGTGAGGAGCGGGAAAAGCTGGGGGCGCTTGCAAAGGAGTTGGGCGTTGAGCGGGAGGTCACCTTTGCCGGCTGGATCAGCGGCGGCATGGACCGCTTCTATTCCACGCTGGATATCAACGCCCTGACCTCACTTTCCGAGACCTTCCCCTACGCCCTGACCGAAGGCGCCCGCTTCCACCTCGCCACCGTTGCCACCGCCGTGGGCGGCATCCCCTATCTCATCGACCAGAATGTGAACGGATATCTCTTTACAGCCGGTGATTGGGAAGCGCTGGGCTCCTATTTGGCGGCACTTGGCAGCAATGACAGTCTGCGGCATGAAATGGGTAAGCGGCTCTATGAAAAAGCCTCCTCCAAATTCTCCATTCAAAGCACAGTGGATACCCAGCTTCACATTTACCGGGAAATTCTTCGCCGCCATAACCGCCCTGCCAAGGAGCGGGACGGTGTAGTGATCTGCGGTGCCTATGGCCGGGGCAATGCCGGTGATGACGCCATTTTGGAGGCCATTTTGCAGGAAATGCGCTCCATTGACCCGGATATGCCTATCACGGTGCTGAGCAAGGACCCCAAGGCCACCCGCCTGACCTACCGAGTCCGCACAGTGGGCCGCATGGATATTCTCGCGTGGAAGGCCGCCATGCGCCGTGCCCGCCTTTATATCAACGGCGGCGGCAGTCTCATTCAGGATGTGACCTCCCGGCGCTCCCTCTGGTTCTATCTCCACAACATCCGGGCGGCGCACAAATCTGGCTGCAAGGTGCAGATGTATGGCTGCGGCATCGGCCCTGTACTGCGGGAGGAGCACCGCCGGCTGGCCTCCAACGTGCTGAACGCCTGCGTGGATGTCATTACTCTCCGGGAGCCGGATTCTTTGAAGGAGCTTCAGTCCATGGGCGTGACGAAGCCGGAGATCCTGCTGACCGCCGACCCGGCTTTGACGCTTCCCGCCGCCGGAGCGGACGAAATTGACAGCGTCCTGCTCCGCGCCGGTATCCCGCCCCACGGAAAGTACCTCTGCTTTGCTCTGCGGAACTGGAAGGGCTTCGCGGACAAGGCCCCCCTGTTCGGTCAGGCGGCAAAATACGCCTATGAGACCTATGGTCTGACGCCGGTTTTTACCGCCGTGGAGAAGCATCTGGACCCCGGCGCGGGTCGGTTGGCTGCGGCCGGGCTGGATATCCCCCACTACTTTTTGGATGACGCCGGAAACGCCAGCACCATCATCGGCGCGCTCAGCCGAATGCGGGTCGTGGTGTCTATGCGGCTCCATGCCTTGATATTTGCGGCTGGACAAGGAGTTCCCCTTGCCGGTGTTGTGTACGATCCCAAGGTCTCCGCATTCCTTCGCTATATCGGACAGGAGAATTTCCGGGCGCTGGATACCCTGACCCTTGGGGACCTGACCGCCATGATCGACTCCATGGCCGCAGCGCCTGTCTCTGCCGAGGCACAGGCCGCCGCTGTGGAAAAGCTTCGGCAGACGGAGCAGGTCAATGTGGACACCGCCCGCCGCCTGCTTCAATCTTAAAAAAATCGGAACAGATGGGTTCTCACTCCGTCTGTTCCGATTTTTCCTCATTCTGGCATAGACTGCGCTGCACGGCGATCATGGTCAGAGAGCCGCTGAGCTGCACCAGCACCGCTGTCAGCCACGCCAGCGCGTCATCGTCCAGATTTTGCGAAATGGCTACCGCCAGTGTATTGATGGCCGTGGTAATGGCCAGTGGGTCCGAAGCTCCGCATTTCATAGCATCACCGCTCTATTCTATGCGTTCGGAACGCGGTTCAGCCCTACAGCCGCTCCGTCTGCCCCTTGGGCGCGGAGGGCTCCATGGGAAACACGGTCAGCTTCTCTCCCCCGTCCCATAGAGCCAGCAGTACGTCCCGCTCCTCCCGGTAGCCCTGCCGAAGCAGCGCCCGGTGCACCCAGCTCTCCTCTTTCCCCGCCTGCCGGATATTGCCGGTCAGCAGCCGCCCATCCATGATAAAGGGCGTCTGCACCACTGTTTTTTTCGGTGTCTGCCCCAAATCCGATGGTGTAGCGGGCCGGTCCGTTTCCTTCGGCAGAAAGCTGACAACGCCGTTATGCTCCAAAATTGCCGTTTGAAGCTGGTTTAGATCAAACCACCCGGCAATTCTGCAAAACGTGAGGAACTCGTTGATGTCCAGCTTCGCCTTTTTCAGATTGTCCCGGTAGAGCACACCATCCTCCAGCAGCACCAGCGGCTTGCCGGTCAGAACGCGGCGGGCTGTCAGCGAATGACTTGTCCACAAAGAGATTCCTACCGCCGCAAGGCCATAGAGCACCAGTGCTGTCAGGCTGTTCAGCGGCGCGTCCAGATCCGTTGCCAGTTCCGCCGCCACAGAGCCGATGGTAATTCCCTCCACATAGTCAAACATCGTCATCTGGGATACCTGCTTGGCCCCCATGAGCTTTGTCAGCAAAAACAGCACCACCAGTGACAGCAGCGTTGTCAGGCTTACAAGTCCAATGCTTTTCAGCACATCCATAAAAATACCTCCCACGGCACCTGTTTTCTACAGTATGCCGCGGGGGGACGTTTTTTATTTTGCCTGCGCTTCCTCCGTCGGTAACTCACCGGCATGGTGCGCGTTGGTGTGGACGTTGATAAACTGCGCCTTCAGCTTGGAATACAAAATCGTCTGGCTGGAGTAGAGGCCCTGATAGCCGGAGAGCATATAGCTCAAGCAGCAGGCCAGTGCAAAATACAAAAGGCCCTCCGCGCCGAACAGCTCCACCGCCAGCAGCGTGGACGCCAGCGGGCAGTTCGTTACGCCGCAGAACACCGCCGCAAGGCCCACAGCCGCACCAAACCCGGCGGGCAGTCCCAGCAGCGGCGCCACAGCACAGCCAAAGGTAGCTCCCACAAAAAAGGAGGGTACCACCTCGCCGCCCTTAAAGCCCGCCGCCAAAGTAATGGCCGTGAACAGCAGCTTTAATAAAAACGCCCACGGGACCGCCACAATCCCCTGCTCCACCGCCGCCGTTACAATGTCCATGCCCGCGCCGTTATAGTCCGTGCCGAACAGCAGCGTCAGTACGATTACAGCCACGCCGCCGCAGGCCACCCGCAGCCACGGGCTTTTGATTTTTTTCATCAGGTGCCCGGCCCCGTGCATAACCACGCAGAATACAATCGATACCACGGCGCACAGCACGCCCAGCACCGCCACACGGATAAACACCCCTGTGCTCTGGGCCGGAATCGCCACGGAAAAACGGGTCGGCTCCACGCCGAGATGCAGTGACACGCCATAGGCCACCAGCGCCGCCAGCAGACTGGGATACAGGGCCACATGGTAAATAACGCCGATACTGATGACCATGATGGCAAATACCGTGGCCGCCAGCGGCGTCCCGAACAGCGCGGAAAAAAAGGCTGCCATGCCCGCCAGCGTTGCTACCCGCAGGTCCTTATCATCCAGATGGAACACCCGGCCCATACATTGGCCCACCGTACCGCCCATCTGAAGGGCAGCGCCCTCCCGTCCGGCGCTGCCGCCGCACAGGTGCGTTAAAATCGTTCCCAAAAAGATAGCGGGCAGCAAGAAAAAGGGCAGCCTTTTTCCCTGATGCACAGCGTCAATGATATCATCCGTCCCGAGACCGTCCGTTTTTGTCAGCTTATAAAAGCCCACAATGACCAGTCCCGCCACAGGCAGGCAATACAACACCCACGGGTGCGCCCCCCGGAACGCAGTCACCTCATGGACGCCGAAGTGGAACAGCGTTCCAATCACGCCGCAGACTACGCCGATAGCCGCCGCGTCCACCGTCCACTTCAAAAGCGTCCAGCAGTATAGTCCCCAGCGCCGCAGAGCGGTCCGGGTCATTCCTTTGTTCATGGTTCTCTCTCCTCAACATATTCTGACATCCCGGCGGGGCTGTCATGCCTCCGTATCGTTGGCCCTTGCCGCCCCGGAAGCCACCGTTGTCATTATAGTTAAGGATTTGCTAAATTTCAAGCAAAAGTGACAGGCTCACTAAAATGTTCTCCCCTGCCGCTGACCGCCGATTGACGCCGCCAGCAGTCCCAGCGCCGCAGGCAGCAGCCACAGGCTCCCGCCCGTCTGCCACACGAGCCATACCGCAAGGCAGCAAACGGCGGCGGCCGCCGCGCATCCAATACACCGGCTGCCCCAGAAGGCCGCCTGCGGTCCTGCCAGCCAACTCAGTAGCAGATACAGCACCGTCCCCCCGTCCAAAGGAAAAACAGGCAGCAGATTGAAAAGGCACAGCACCGCGTTGGCACCTGCCAATCCGTCGCAGTCCAAAGCCCCGAACAAAACCGCCGCCAGCAGGTTGACTCCTGGTCCCGCCAGCAGACACAGCAGCTCCTGCCCATAGCTCAGATTCCCCCGTGTTTCCATTATCGCGCCCAGCACACCAATTCGCAGCCGGCAGATTCCCGCGCCGCTGAGCCGCAGTGCCAGAATATGCCCCAGCTCATGCAGCAGCGCCGCCGACAGCACCAGCAGCGCCGCCTCACCGCCGCAGCTCACGGCAAACCAGCCCACTATCAGAAAAAAGCCGCCGGAGACCGACAGCTCAGGCGGTTTCCACATAATAGACCGGATTGAGGTAGACACCGTCCTTCTGAAGCTCAAAATGCAGGTGCGGGCCGGTAGCCATGCCGGTCTGCCCCACCTCCCCCAGCTTTTCCCCTGCCTTTACAGCGGCGCCGGAGCTGACGCTGATGCGGCTGCAATGGGCATACAGCGTAGTACAGCCGTTGTCATGGGTCACGGTACAGTATTTGCCGTAGCTGCTGCTCTCACCCACGGCAGTCACGGTCCCGTCCGCAAAGCAGCCAATGGCGGTGCCGCTGTCTGCCGCCAAGTCCACGCCGTAATGGAAGCGTTCCTCACCCTCTGTGGGGTGCTGCCGGTAGCCAAAGCAGGAGGACAGCGCTCCCTTCACCGGCGTCTGATGGTCAAAGCCCAGAATCGCCTGCCGCATACTGACGTTTTCCGGCAGCTCCTCATCGGAATACAGCACCAGATTCTCTGTATCTACCTCCCCGGCCCCGCTTTCTCCAGCAGGCAGCATATCCGCCAGACTGTGCGCCTTCAGCTCCGTCAGCGCCAACGGCGTATCCGTGCTGTCCGCCGATGTTTTGTCCGCCTCTCCCACTTCGGGCTGGAAAACCGCGCGGTACACTTCCTCCGCAGCCGACGCCGCACCGCCCTCCCGGGTAAACAGCTCCCCTACCGCCGCGAACACAGCCTTGACGTCCATATTCCGATTCAGCGCCGCTGAAAGCGTTCGGTCAAGTTCTGTCATCCTCCCCGGCAGCAGCAGCTTGACCGCCACCAGCAGTACAAAAAGGCTCCCGCAGACCACCAGCCTCAATAGACCTGCCTGCCCCTTGGCCCCTCCTGCATCCTTTCTGTTTGTCCGATATCCCGCCGCCTGTTTTCTTTTTCCCGGCGCAGGGCTCACCCGGCGTCCTGTCCGTCCTGTCAACATAGGCAAGCCTCCTCCCAAAATTGAGCTGTTCCGGTTCCATATCTATGTCCCTCCGCCCCGGAAAATACCATAGGGTATTTTACTCGCTTGCCTTTCTGCGCCCTTTTGTCCGTATACTTTGACAGGAGCGCCGCCCTTATCCCGTTTTTCGTTTTTTTCGCCATTTTCCACTTGACCTTATGTTAAAAATCTATTAAAATAGTAAATTGCATTGCAATATTATATTATGGAGAGTCTTTCGCTCTCCTTTGAATGGAAAGGCCGATCGATATCATGAAACATCCCTACAAAACCCGAGAGGGCGGCGCGACCGTCACAATCTTCGTTCCTTACGATTGTAAGAATCACTGCCCTTTCTGCATCAACAAGGAAGAATACGGTGATATGACTGGCTTCTCTCTGGAGAAGATCGTGGAAAGCATCCGCCGGATGGACGCCATCACGCCCCGGTGCGATTTTGTGTTTACCGGCGGCGAGCCCTTTGCCGATATTGAAAAGCTCCAGACCATGCTGGACGTTATCCCCACAACTCATCGCGTCTTTGTCAACACAACTCTGCCGGTCTCCCAGCTTCAGACCGAGGATGACATTCTGGCCTTTGCAGAGCGGAACAAGGAGAAAATCACCTGCATCAACGTTTCCCGGCACATGCAGCATTATGTGGTGGAGTCCAATGACTCTCTGCTCTCCCGTCTGCCGGTGCCCTTCCGCATCAACTGCGTGCTCTACAAGGACTATCCCAAGGAAAACCTCATTCCCTTTATTGAGCGGTTCCGCAAAATTCCCGGCGCCAGCATCCAGTTCCGCTTTGATTACACGGCAACCACGCCGGAAAATCTCTACGAGCCGGATAAAATTCTCCATGATCTGAAGGAAATTGCCGATTATACCGGGCTGGATGGCTGCCGGATGCGCTGCGGCTTCCACTTTGACTACAAGGGCATGGAGCTGACCTACCACAAGACCCTGCCCTACTCCACCATTGAGGAGACCGACCCTACAGATGGCGTGACCTACGATATTCTCTATGATATCCTCATCAAGCAGAACGGCGATATCCACTCCGATTGGACCGGTGTGAAGATGGATGTCCCTGCCTACGAAAAGGTCACCTTTGAGCCCTATGACCTCAAGTGGCTGGAGGGCGGCCCCCGCAAGTAAACGAATTTGCTTCAGGCTGACAAATCACACAAGTGATTTGTCAGCCTGTTTTTTATCTTCCATACGAAGTCATTTCATTTTCTGATAAGTCTGGCTTGTATTGCAAAAGCGCAAAAAAGGACGCCCTGTTCAAAATGAACAGGGCGTCCTTTTCCATATTCTATTCGGTTCCGGTGCCGTATCAGCGGTTCAGACTGGCCGCCCAAAGTCCTGCATCGCCAAAGCCCCCGCTGGGGTCTCCGCCCCACGGGTCCACCGGCACCGTCGGCTCCGTAGGCGTTGAGGGCTCAGAGGGAAGATTTTCATCGCCAAAGCCCCCGCTGGGGTCCTCCGTGGGCGGATTGTAATTGGGGTCATTGGGATCCTCGGCCTCTCCGCTGGAATGATCGGGGTCCTCCGGCGTCATCCCGGCATGGACCGGACAGCCGATGACTGCGGGATAGGTTTCGCCGCCATTCGCCGTGGGCGTGGGCTCCAGCCCGATGGCCCGCTTCATTTCAATCAGGTGGAACATACTGTCCGGGTTCTTGGCGCTGTCCGTTGTGATGGATGCGTAGCGAGTCCCGTTTGCCCGGAAATACTCCTCCCGCTCAAAGTCCAGCACGGCTACCTGCTTAACCGCAGAGGACGGGCAGCTATCCGTGGCAAGGCATTTGCCCTCAGTACAGTAATCCACGAAAACGTGCATATCGCAGGACTCGGTGGGAGCAGTCCCCGATGCCACTGTGACCTCAACGATTCGGCTGCCCCGGATATCGGAGGCACACGCGTCCGTTGCCAGCTTGCCGCTGTCAGAACAGACCCGCACCGTTTCCAGACCACTGGAGGGTTTTGAAAAGCTCTTATTGGCCAGATTTTCGTGAATTTTCTGCATGACCGGTTTCCACATGGTAATAGCCGGGTTGCCGGAGGCGGAAATTTTCTCGTTGGTGGAGGGATAGCCTGTCCACACCGCTGCGCAGTAGTAGGGCGTATAGCCCACAAAGTAGCGCACGCGGCTGTCATCGGTGGTACCGGTCTTACCGGCGATGGTCATGCCGCTGAACTTGGCGGAGGTGCCGGTACCGGCGTTGACCACGCTGGTGAGCATCTGGTTCATGAGGTATGCGGTGGTCTCCTTCATGGCAACGTGGGTCTCACCCTCGTTTTTCAGGACCACCTCGCCGTTGCTGTCCCGGACCTCGGTGTACATCTTGGGGGAATTATAAACGCCGTTGTTGGCAAAGGCAGAAAAGGCCGCCGCCATCTCCACGGTGCTCAAGCCGTAGGTCAGACCGCCCATGCCCAGGGGCGAAACAGCCATATCCTCCGGCACAAGGCTCAGCCCCAGCTTCTCCGTGGCATAAGCGTAGGATTCCGCCACCCCCAGCGCCTGCACGGTCTGCACGGCGATGGTATTGATGGAGCGGCGGACGCCCTCGCCGATCATGGTCCGGCCGGTGTAGGTATTGGGGGAGTTCTTGGGCCACGGCGTACCGTTCAACAGCTCGACGGGGTAGTTATCAAACGTGGTGGCCGGGGTCACGGCTCCGGCATCCAGCGCGGCGGAATACACCGTCAGCGGCTTGATAGAGGAGCCCACCTGATGCTTCTGCACCGCGTAGTTATCCACAAGGTTCTGGGTCTTGGCCCCCACTGCGCCCACCATGGCAACGATGTTGCCCGTATAGGGGTCCATGATGGTAATACCGGACTGAAGCTGCTTACCCTTCGCGGAGTGAATATTCAGGTTGTCCGTATTCTCATAAACGCTTTCGGCAATTCTCTGGATGTCCAGATCCATCGTGCAGTAGATCTGGTAGCCGCTGTTGTTCACAAGCCGCTGCGCCGCCTCATAAGAGATGCCTTTGGCCTCCGCAAGATCATTCGTCACATCCTTGATGAGCTGCTCAACGAACCAGTTGTTGATCTCAACACCGTCCGTCTGCTTGATGACGCTGCTGGCATCGCCGGAGGTATCTGTGAAGTTCAGCGGCTCCGCCTTGGCGGCCTCATATTCCTCTTTTGTCAGGTAAGGCTTGCCGGTGTCGGGATTGACAACCTCCGTCATTTTCTTCAGGATGGTCTCCTGCCGCTGCTTGTTCAGCTCCCGGGGCGTAATGGTTGTACCGTCCTTGCGGGTGTACGTCCGTTCATATTTGGGGTTGTATAGGGACGGGTTATTGGTGATGGCGATGATGCAGGCGCTCTCCGCCACAGTCAAATCCTTAGCGTCCTTGCCGAAGTAATATTCCGCGGCGGTCTGTACACCGTTGCAGCCGCTGCCAAGGTAGATCATATTCAGGTACAGCTCTAAGATTTGCGTTTTGGTGTAATTCTTTTCAAATTCCAGCGCTCGGAAAATCTCCTTGACCTTACGGTTGATGGTGTTCTGATTTTCGCCGGTCATGTTTTTCAGCATTTGCTGGGTAATGGTGGAGCCGCCGTAGCTGTCATTGCCGCCGGTAAGCATCGTCACCGTTGCGCCCAGCGTCCGCTTCCAGTCTACGCCGTGGTGGCTGAAGAAGCGCTCATCTTCAATGGAGACTGCCGCCTCCCACAGTCCCGGCGCCATATCGCCGATGTCCACCCAGACGCGGTTTTCCTGTCCGTGGACCTTCTGGAACTCCACCCACTCGCCGCTGTCCCGGTTCTGGTAGTACACCACGGAGCTCAGGGCCATGGTGTAATCCTCTGCCTTCACATCCAGTGTTGGCAGCAGGGATGTATTGACATACTTCATAAAAATGCCGAACAGCATCGCCACAGTGCACACACCCACCAACATCAGCGTCAGCACTGTCATTAAAATACCCTTGGCCACGCCGTCGGTCCGGTTTCTCCGCTGCTTCCGGGGATGTCCGACCGGCTCCTGTGCCCGCGGGCTTCTTCTCTCGTCCATGAGGACCTCCTTTTTGCATTACTCAAAGCGCCATATAGGAATGGCTGCATACTACACCATTATCAGAGATATTATATCATCCCCTGTCAACCTTAAAAATGTCGGTTTCTCCTGCCAAAAAGTTTCCGTACTGCTCCGTTTTTTGGAAAACTCTTTGTTTTCTTAACGTCCGGCTGCAAAACTTCCACCGTTTTTCATCTCTTTTGCTCTTGCAAAGTCTGCTGCTTTCCGCTACAATAGCATCAAATCACCGTGCGCCGCTTTGGTGCCCGGTCCGAGAAAGGGTAAACGAGATGAGTGAAGAATTCGGCCCCACCTTTATTACCGTAACGGATGAGGACGGCAAGGAGCTGGTCCTTGAATTTGTGGATGCTCTGGAATATAACGGTCAGATGTATCAGGCCTTCTTCCCCGCCGAAACCGAGGATGAAAACGAGGATGACCCCGATAACGGTCTGGTCATTCTGAAGGTCATCCATGAGGATGGCGAGGATATGCTCTCCACGCTGGATTCCGACGAGGAGCTGGAAGCCGTATACGAGCAGTTCATGGAGCTGCTGTTTGACGACGAGGAGGAATAACCGCCTCATCGTCCGGGAAAACTGACACCATGCCCTGCGGGGTGCGTGATAGATCTTTTTTTAACCCACATTTCGTTATTCGGGATGCCGCCTCAGTATGTGGCTCGCAGGCCTCCCGGCTGCTGTTTGCGGCTGGAAGTTGGAAGCGGTAAAGCATACTGGAAGCAACCCACCTGTGCTTGAAGGTGCAGGTTATAACGAGGTCTACACGGCCGCCGCGGGGCACATGAATATCAAAACGGACTGCAAAGCAGTCCGTTTTTTCAGACTATTTTCAGATAACTTTGCTATACTTTTAAAAGTCGGGTCATGCCCTGCCTAACGCGGACATAATCTGGCTCTTGCATATCGCCGTCCAATCCAGTATAATAAATCGGTATGCAGCGGCGCCGTTCGGCTCTGCCGCAACGGAAGAACCATTGAATTTGAGAGGATGAACAACAAAAATGAGCGCATCGAACGAAAAGAAAACGCGAAAGGACGCCATTTCCGAAACGCCCAAGACCGCCATGGAGATTGAAAAGCAGAAGGCGGAAAAGCGCAGCAATTTCCTGTACGGTCTGATTGCCGTGGTATTTGTGGTGCTGGCCGTGGTGTCTCTGATTTGGAAATCCGGCATTGTCAACCGCACCGCCACCGCCGTGACCATTGACGGACAGAAGTACAGCGCCGCCGAGGTGAACTTCTATTATCAGAATGTCTACCGCAGCTTTTTGAGCAGCAATTCTTATTTCATCAGCTATCTGGGACTGGACACCAGCTCCTCCCTGAAAAATCAGACCATCAACGCCACGGCCGCATCCATGATGGGCGTGGAGGAGGGCTCCTCCTGGTTTGATTACATGATGGATAATGCCATCCATCAGATGACCACCATCCAAAAGGGTCTGGAGGCTGCCAAGGCGGAGGGCTACCAGTTCCCGGACAGTGTGCAGGCCCAGTATCAGGACTCTATGGACTCTCTGAAGACCGCCGCCACTTCCAGCGGTATGTCCGTCAATAAGTACCTCCAGCAGAATCTCGGCAGCACCATGACGGAAAAGGTCTACGGCCAGCAGGTTCTGAAGCTCCTGCAGTATCAGGATTACGCCAACGCCTATGCCGACCGGCTGACCTATACCGATGAGCAGTTGGAGGAAGCCTATCAGGCCGATACCAAGACCTATGACAAGGCCTCTTGGGAGTATGTGGTTGTCAGCGGCGCCGCTGAGAGCACTACGGACGCCGATGGCAACACCGTTCAGCCCACGGATGAGGAAACCGAGGCCGCGAAGGCTGCTGCCAAGGAGACCGCCGATAAGATTTTAGCAGCCTACAAGGCCGGTACCTCTCTGGAAAGTGCCGCCGGCAACTATGAAAAGGCCAGCTATTACAGCAGCGACAGCACCGCCTACTACGATGGCACCACCGGCAACTGGCTGTTCGACGGCGCTCGCAAGAGCGGCGATACCGCCGTTCTGGAGGTCGGCAGCAGCTACTATGTGGCTCTGTTCCACAGCTGCGGCCGCGAGGAATACAACACCGTGGATGTGCGCCACATCCTCATTCAGCCCGAGAGCGGCACCCTGTCCACTGATGACGAGGGCTATGATGCCGAGCAGGAGGAGTTGAAGGCCGCCGCCCGCACCAAGGCTGAAGAAATTCTGGCTGAGTGGAAGGCCGGTGACGATACTGAGGATTCCTTTGCCAAGCTGGCAATGGAGGATTCCGCCGATGGCTCCAAGTATACCGGCGGCCTGTACACCCGCATCACCAAGGGTCAGATGGTTGAAGCCTTTAATGACTGGTGCTTTGACTCCTCCCGCAAGAGCGGCGACACCGATGTGGTGGACACCACCTACGGCTCCCATGTCATGTACTTTGTCGGTACGGACCTGCCCGCTTGGGCCGCTGCTGTGACGGACAACCTCCAGACCGAGGACACAAACAAGTGGAACGAGGAGCTGACCAAGGACGCCGTAACGGAGCAGAAGGACTTCGGCATGAAGTTCGTCGGCTGATCCTATATTCCCCTTTAAACCTTTAATCACCGGGGCTGGCTGATGATCAGTCGGCCCCGCTTTATTTCTGATAAAAGCCTGTCCAAAGGCAGGCGGGAGCAAATGATGGACGCACGTTTTTTAAGAAATGAAATGCTCTGGGGCAAGGAGGGGCAGGCCCGTCTCGCCCGTGCCCATGTGATTTTATTCGGACTGGGCGGTGTCGGCAGCTATGTGGCCGAATGTCTGGCCCGCTCCGGCATCGGAGAGCTGACGCTGGTGGACGGAGACACGGTGGCTCTGTCCAACCTGAACCGGCAGTTAGAGGCCCTGTCCTCTACCATTGGACTGCCAAAGGCCGAGGCCGTAGCCCGGCGCATCGCTGAAATCAATCCGGAGGCGGTCCTGCACCCCATGCAGGCGCTGTACAATGCCGATAACCGGGCACTCTTCTTCCCGGAGGGCTGCCACTATGATTACATCGTAGATGCCATTGACCTTGTGAGCTGCAAGCTGGATTTGGCTGAGACTGCCCGGCGGCTGCACATCCCGCTCATCATGGCGCTGGGAACCGGCAACAAGCTGGACCCCTCCCTGCTGCGGCTGGCGGATATTTCCGAAACCTATGGCTGTCCGCTGGCGCGGGTCATGCGAAGGGAACTGCGAAGCCGGGGGATTCAGCACCAAACCGTTGTCTTTTCCCCGGAGGAACCGGCCCCCACTCTCCAACTGGAGGCCCCGCCGCCGGGACGCCGCAGTGTTCCCGCCAGCAATCCGTGGGTCCCGGCCACGGCCGGTCTGCTGATGGGCAGCAAAGTTGTGCGGGAGCTTATCAGTCGAGAGGGATAATGCTATGTTAACCGGAACCATTATCAACACGCTTGCCATTGTCGCAGGCTCTCTGATTGGGCTTGCCATACAGGCCGTCACCAAGCACTCCGCCGACGACGTGTCCGCTGACAGCCTTGGCGGGCGGCTTCAGGCCCTTGTAATGCAGGGCATGGCACTGTGCGTCCTCTACATCGGCATCAGCGGCAGTCTCAAGGGGGAAAATACGCTGGTGATCATCATCTCTATTGCGCTGGGCGCCGTTATCGGCGAACTGCTGGACTTGGATGCCAAAATGCACGCCCTCGGCGACTGGGTACAAAAGAAAACCGCACGCCTCGTCCATACAGGCGAAGGCTCCCCCAGCGTGGCAGACGGTTTTGTGACCGCTTCCCTGCTGTTCTGCGTAGGCGCCATGGCCATTGTCGGGTCGCTGGAAAACGGCCTCACCGGCAACTACGATACTCTGAAAGCCAAGGCCGTGATAGACGGAATTGCCGCCATTGTTTTCGCCTCGTCTCTTGGGATCGGCGTTCTCTTTTCCGCCGCGGCAATTTTTCTCTATCAGGGGACGATCTCCCTTGCAGCCGGATTGCTGGCCCCCCTGCTCAGCGATAGTGTAATCGCGGAGATGACCTGTGTCGGCTCTCTGCTCATTGTGGCGTTGGGACTGAATATGCTGGTGGCGTCAAAAATCAAGATCATGAATCTGGTCCCCGCCATTTTTCTCCCGATTTTGCTCTGCCTGTTTATGTAAATCTCCTGACCGTAAAGAGCAATTTCAAAGCGGACATTGCATAAAAGTAAAAACCCCGGCAGGTCAGAACCGATGACCTGCCGGGGCTTCATTTTAAATCAGGTTAAGCATTCCATATAGAGCAACCGCTCCGCGCCGGATACGGCTTATTCCTGATTGCCGTTGTCCTCTCCGTTGTCTTCCTCCAGAGAGCTCATGTCAAACTCCAGCTTTTCGCCGCAGTTGGGGCAGATGACCTCGCCATCCTCCAGTACGGACTCATCAAAATAGATGGTCTCCTCGCAGGTGGGGCAGGTGGTAGCGTAGCAGTCCTCGTCCTCCTCGGCATCGTCCTCATAATACTCATTGTCAAAGGACTCGTCCTCGTCATCATCCTCGCCGTACACGGCGTCCTCAACGTCCTCCAGATCGTCGCTGACAACGTCCAGACCGTCCTCCAGCTCTGTCTGAGAATCCCACAGGTCCTCCAGCTCCAGACTGATATCCTCTAAAATATCGGCCATGGCGGAGAGAATCTTTCCCTCGTTGGACTCGGTATCCAGCTTCATGCCTTCCATAAGGCCCTTCAGATAAGCAACCTTCTCAGTGATCTCCATCGTGATCGCTCCTTTCAAAATATCAGATTGGGAAACAAAGGGGGGACTGCAGTCCCCCCCTTTCGGCTTACTCCTTGACGCGGCCCAGATACTCGCCGGTGCGGGTATCCACCTGAATCTTCTCACCCTCGTTGATGAACAGGGGCACCTTGATGATCGCACCGGTCTCCAGCGTAGCGGGCTTCGTGACGTTGGTGGCGGTATCGCCCTTCACGCCGGGCTCGGTAGCGGTGACCTCCAGCTCCATGAAGTTAGGAGCCTCCACGCTGAACACATTGCCCTTATAGCTCACCAGCGTGCACATGGTATTCTCCTTGACAAACTGGAAGCTGTCGCCCAGAACGTCCTTGTTCAGCGGGGTCATGTCATAGGTCTCCGGGTCCATGAAATAGTACAGATCGCCGTCGTTGTAGCTGTACTCGGCGTTTCTGCGCTCCACAGTGCCGTTTTCAAACTTGGCGCTGGGGTTGAAGGACTCCTCACGGATAGCACCGGTCATCACGTTCTTGTACTTGGTGCGGACAAAGGCAGCGCCCTTGCCGGGCTTCACGTGCTGGAAGTCCACCACCAGCATGGGCTTACCGTCCATCTCAAAAACAACACCCTTGCGGAAATCGCCTGCGGAAATAGGCATAGTTAAATCCTCCTCACAAATCTTTACGAGAAAACGACCGTGAAGTGGACATTTTCTCAATATTTTCTGTTTCTCCAAAATTGACCGATGATATTTTACCCTATCTTGTCCGCCTTTGCAAGTAGTTTTCCGTTTATTTTGTGTTTTCTTTCGGCTTTTTTTGCATTTTCAGCGGACAGGCGGCCTTAAACGGCCGCTGCAGCAGGTGCAGAAATCGGTTCCACGCCCCCACCGGGCCGCCCAGCGGCTCCACCATCAGCGCCAGTACGCCTGCCCTGCGGGCGGCCAGCATATCCGTCAGCAGCTTGTCCCCCAGCATGGCCGTGTGGGCCGGGGACACGCCCACGCGCTCCATAGCGGCCCACAGGCCCTTGGGGCTTGGCTTTCCCGCGTGGCCCTGAAAGCCCACCCCCAAGTCCGCGCAGAACTCCGTGACCCGCTGCCCGGAGCGGTTGTTGGAAACGATCATGACCGTGATGCCCGCGTTCTCCATGGCGGCGATCCATCGGCGCAGCGCGTCATCCGGCCGCCGGACAGCCTTCGGCGCCAGCGTATAGTCAAGGTCCGTCAGCAGCAATCCGATTTCACGCTGCCGCAGAAACGCGGGCGTAATGTCCCGGTAGCTGTCAAAAAGAACATCCGGCGTCAAAAGCATGAACCGCTCCCCCTTTTCGTATAAGTGGTAGTATAGCAAAAAGCAAATCATTTCTCAAGGGGGGAATTCTCATGCGCCTCTATTTGACCGTGCGGCCCGAGGATGTCCGGGAGGCGGCGCCCTACCGTCGGGAGCTGGCTCACGCCGCCTATCATATTGGGGAGGAATCCGCGCTTTTGCGGCGAAATCTGCTGGTGCAGACCAGCGGCGGGCTGCTGGTACTCAGCGACCGGGGCGCGCCGCCGGTGGAGGACCCGGAGGGACTGGCCGGGGCGCTGCTCCGGGAGTGCGGACGCAGGAGCTATTCCGGCATCGTACTGGATTTTGAAATGCCGCCGCGCCGGGACCTATCCGACCTTGCCGCCGCCCTCGGACGGAGCTGCGCCGCCGGACACCGCCCTCTTTACCTCCCGGAAGCGTATGCCAAATTAACAGCGCACCGCATCGTCATCATCAACACGGCAGTGTCCGGCGGCAGCTTTGAGGAGCACCTGCGTGAAGTCATCTCACTTTACGGCGGTTCCCAACACATTGCGCTGGACGTTCAACTGCTCCGAATGTGCTTTTCCCTCCCAGCCCCCACCGGGCTGGGAGAACCGCTGACGCCGGAGAAGCTGGATACGCTGCTGCACGCGCAGGGCCCCGCCGTTTTCTTCTCCCGGGACCTGTGCGCCCGGTACTTTACCTGTACACGAAGCGGTCAGGCGCAGTTCATTCTGTTCGACGATGCCGGAACGCTGCGGCAAAAGCTGCGGCTGGGACAGCAGCTTGGCGTAGCCGCCGCCTTTTTCCAGTGGCCGGAAATCAGCAACATCGCCCCGGAGCTGTTTGCCCGCTCCTGAACCAATATTTACCGTTTTATTTCCGCACTTGCCGGAACGCTGTCTTTACAAACCGCGCAGAAGCGTGTAAAATATTTGCTAATTATTGAATTTTGCAGAATACGGTCATATTTAAAAAAAGAGAGAGAATACAAGAGTGGTTATGAACAAACATACGAATTGGTCCCGGCTGGCCGCCGGTGCGCTGGCGCTGTCCCTTCTGTCCGGGTGTGGTGCAGAAAAGGCCGCCGCCGAAAGCAAAACCGTTACGCTGGACCCCAGCAATCCCGTTTCCCTGACGGTGTGGCACTACTACAACGGCGCACAGCAATCCGCTTTCGATGAGCTGGTTTCCGAGTTTAACGCCACCGTTGGCAAGGAGAAGGGCATTTATGTAGAGGGCTACAGTCAAGGCTCCGTATCAGACCTTGAAAAAGCTGTCACTGCCGCAGCCGCCGGCTCCGTCGGCTCTCAGGAGCTTCCCAATATCTTCTCCACCTATGCCGACACAGCATACGCCATGCAGCAGCAGGGCAAGCTGGCCGACCTTTCCCAGTTTTTCTCCGCTGAGGAGCTGAGCGAATACGTGGACGCCTATATTCAGGAGGGCTACTTCCACGATGACGGTGCGCTGTACATCTTCCCTGTCGCTAAATCCACCGAGATCACCATGATCAACACCACCGACTGGCAGCCCTTTGCCGACGCCACCGGCGTCACGCTGGACCAGCTTTCCACCACAGAGGGCATTGTGGACGTTGCGCGGCAATACTACGAGTGGACAGACAGCCTGACCCCCGATGTGCCCGATGACGGTAAGGCCTTTTATGGCCGGGATTCCATGTCCAACTATTTCATCATCGGCATGAAGCAGATGGGCGTGGACATTTTCGATGCGGAAAACGGTGAGGTCACGCTCCGGCCGGAAAAGGAGCAGATTCGCCGCCTGTGGGACAACTATTACGTTCCCTACGTCAACGGCTGGTTCGCAAGCCTCGGCAAATTCCGCTCCGACGATGTCAAGACCGGCGACATTCTGGCTTACACCGGTTCCTCTTCCTCCTCCATGTACTTCCCGGATCAGGTGGTGCTGGATGACAGAAGCCGCCCCATCGGCTACGCCGTACTGCCCACGCCGGTCATGGAGGGCGGCCAGCACATCAACGTGCAGCAGGGCGCCGGCATGGCCGTGACCCTGTCCGACGAGCAGCATGAGTTTGCCGCCTGCGAATTTTTGAAGTGGTTCACCGCCAAGGAAAATAATCTCCGCTTTGTGTGCGACTCCGCCTATCTGCCGGTCCGTAAGGACGCTAACTCCATGGAAGCGCTGGAGGCTGTCATTGAGGACCAGCAGCTCAGCATCAACAGCAAGGCGTATGACTGCCTGAGCAGCATCCTCAGCGATTACGATTCCATTTCGTTCTACACGCCCAAGTGCTTCCAAAACGGCTTTGCCGCCCGGAAGGTGCTGGACTACAACCTCTCCGACAAGGCCGTGGCTGACAAAGCCGCCATTGACGAAGCCGTTGCCGCCGGAACGCCCCGGGTCGAGGCTGTCACCCCCTATGTGACGGACGAGGCTTTCGAGACGTGGTACGAGGCTTTCTGCCAAGTGCTGGAAACCGCCGCTCAGTCCTGAGCGAAATGATGCAAGGCCCTGTCGGGCTGAAGGAGGCGCCATGAACCGGCGTAAAAAATCACTGACGTACCTGTTGCTTCTGCCTTTGCTGCTGGTTGTGCTGCTTCAGGGCATTGTCCCCTTTTCCATTCTGCTGGCCAGCGGCACCCGGGAAACCATGGAGCGCAATACCGTGGACATCGACAGCAATCTGGTGGAAAACCAGAGTGTTGTGCTGCAAAACGCCATGGTGGACCAGTGGAGCGGCATTCGGAACGAAAGCAACTTTCTAACCAATATGCTCTGGACATTCCTTGCGGAGCAGGATATCTCCATAGGGACCTTTCTGGGAGATTCGGCGCTCCAGCGCGCCTATGCGGCGCAGGTATTCCCGGAGCTTCTGGACTATCTGCGGCGGGACAGCTCCTGCGGCGTGTTCCTGATTCTCGCCAACAGCGCCGACCCGATGCTTCCGGCAAATTACGAGGGCTTTTTCCTGCAGGATTCCGACCCCGCCACCAAAACCGAGACAAACTCCGACCTTCTGATTGAGCGCGGCGATAAGGCGCTGGCCCGCCAGTCCGGCATTACGCTGGACAGCTCATGGTCCCCCTCCTTCTCCTTTCAGGGGAGCGGTGTTCGGGCGGCGGACGATTTCTTCTATAAGCCCTATCTGGTAGCCCGCGAAAATACAACCGTGGACATGACCAGCCTTGGCTATTGGTCCCTGCCCTTTACATTAGAGGAGCATCCGCTGGATAACCACTGGATGATTACCTATTCCGTTCCCCTGCTGTGCAACGGCGAAATATACGGCATTGTCGGCGCGGAGGTATCCACCAGCTATCTTTCCAATAACTATCTCTCCCTCCGGGAGCTGGACCGCAGTCAAAACGCCGGCTACGCGCTGGCCATTGACCAGGGGGACGGAAGCTACCGGGCCATCATCGGCAAGGGCGCGCTGTATGAAGCCGTTCATCAGGAAGACGGTCTGTTTACCCTGTGGAAAACAGAGGTCAGTAATCTGCTCCGTGTCAAGGACTCTCAGGTGGGCGACCAGGACGTTTACGCCGTTGTCTCCGGCATGAAGCTCTATAACCGCAACGTTCCCTACGGAAATACGGATTGGGTCCTCTGCGGCTTTGTATCGGAAAGCTCCGTGTTCGGCCTTGGAAATCAGCTCTATCAGAATGTTCTCACCACGATTCTGTTCTGTGCGCTCATTGGCATGGCCGCCATGTTTGTGTGCGTCCGGCAAATTACCCGGCCAGTCTATCAACTGGTGGACAGCGTTCGAGGCGGTCTGCACGGCCTGAAGCTGTTCCGCCCCTCTGATATTTTAGAGGTGGACGAACTGCACCATGTCATTCAAACGCTGACGGAAAGCGAAATCACCACTGAAAATCAGCTTGCCGAAGAAAAGGAGCGCTACCGCATCGCGCTGAAAAGCTCCAGCGATGTCTTCTTCACCTACCGGCAGGAGGAACAGCTCATTGAAATCGTCAACAGCCGGCAATTTAACGGCACATGGACGGTAGAGCAGTTCCGGAAGGGTGTCCTACAGTCCTGCCTCACGCCGGAGGAGCAGGCATCCTTCAACGCCCTTCTATCCAGCTATGCACCGGAGGTACGGGCACAATTTCTGTTCCGCCTCCCGGAGCATCCTAACGGACTGTGGGTAGAGCTGCGCGGCAAGGCTGTTCCTGAGGCTCAGACGGGACATCGCCGCGTGGTGGGTTTTGCCCGTGACATTCAGGAGGAAAAGCTGAAAGAGCTGGAGCGGACACAGCGGCAGATGCTTGACCCCGTGACAGACTTTTACCGTTTGAAGCCCGGTCTGAACGCCGTTGCCGCCGCCCGCCGCAGCAGCCCTGTAGGCTTCCTTGTTCTCATTGACATCTGCGACTTTACCAAAATCGTCCAAAGTCACAGCCTGACCTTCGGCGATGTGATTTTAGAGGAATTTTCCAAGCAGATTGCCTCTGTCTGCGGCGGCATAACCACGCAGCCCCTCTTGATTCGGGCCGGCTCCGACGAATTTCTCCTCTGGCTGCCGAACGTCACCGAAGTGGATTGCCGTGGCGCTTTGAAGGCATTGCAGACACAGTTCGCCTCTCTGATTCGTTCCAGCGCGCTGGAGCTTCGCTTCCGGGCCGGTATCACCCCTGCCACAGGAGAATCCACGGAGCTTCTTCTGCGTCAGGTCCGCACGGCCCTTGCCAATGCGGAGCTGCTGGATGCCCCGCTTGCCGTATGGGGCAGTTTGGAACAACCCAATGCCGCAGGCAAGCCCTTTGGCGAGGTCATATCCCTTGGCTACACGGAGCAGATGGGACTTGCCGCGCTGGCGCTGAATCTGTTTGACCGCAGCCCCTCCACCCCGGCGGCGCTGGACCTGCTGTGCTGCCGCCTGCGGGACCGCTTCGGCCTTAAAAATCTGCTGATCGACACGTTCCGGCAGGAGTATTTTTCCAGCAGCGTTGAATACGAGTGGCGCCCCGTTCTGGCACTTGGCAGTGAGCACAGCGTCATTCGGTGGACCGATGAGAGCTACCGTCATCTGGACAGCGCTGTGGAGCAGGGCAAGCTGCTGCCCTTAAAGCAGCTTTATTTCATGCTCACGCTGCCCGATGACATCTATCAGCCAGAGGGCCTTATGTTCCCCATGTCGGATAACGGCCGGTATTCCGGCGGACTGTTCCTCATCGGCGTGGACGCCGCGCTTCTGGAGAAAAAAGAGGACGCCAATCTTCTCTGGGAGCTCGGCACCATCATCCAGAACCGCATCAACCTGACCCACCATGACCAGTCCGCGCAGGCCAAATCCGAGTTCCTTGCCCGGATGTCCCACGAGATTCGCACACCCATGAACGGCATCATCGGCATGACGGAAATCGCCCTGAAGGAAAACCAGACCGAGGCCGCCCGGCTGGAGTGTCTGCAAAAGGTACGCAGCTCCTCCGAATATCTGCTGGGCCTGCTGAATGATATTCTGGATATGTCCAAAATTGAAAGCGGCAAGATGTCTCTGGTGGAGGAGGATTTTGACCTGCCGCAGCTTTTGAACGAGCTGCATCCTGTGCTGGACGCCAAATTTGAGGAAAAGCAGCAGCTATTCCGCACGGATATTCAGCTTAATAATGACTGGTTCCGCAGCGATTCTCTCCGCATTACGCAGGTGCTCATCAATCTGCTGGGCAACGCCATCAAGTATTCCGGCAGCGGTACGGAAATTCTCCTGACCGTGCGGGAAACGGTGCTCTCCGGCGGGTGTTCCCGGGTCTATTTTGCCGTGCAGGACCACGGCATCGGCATCGGTGAGGCGGACCGCCAGCGGATTTTCCAGAGCTTTGAGCAGCTGGACAGCTCCGTTGCCCGCCGTCAGGGTACCGGCCTCGGTCTTGCCATCAGCAACCGGCTGGTGCACATGATGGGCAGCAGCATTCATCTGGACAGCACCGTGGGACAGGGCAGTACCTTCTCCTTCTCCCTGACCCTCAAGCACGGCACGGCTCAGGCGTCCCGTCCCGCGCAGCAGCCGGAGGGTGAACTGAAGCTCAACGGTCTCCGGGTCCTTGTGGCGGAGGACAATGCCCTGAACATGGAAATTCTGAAAACGTTTTTGGAGGACATGGACTGCCGCGTGGACTGCGCGTGCAACGGCAGTGAGGCCGTGGAAAAATTCTGTGCCTCCCCGGAGGGCTATTACCGGGTGGTCTTTATGGACGTTATGATGCCGGTCATGGACGGTCTGGCCGCCACTCATGCCATCCGCACCCTGCCTCGGAAGGACAGCGCTGCCGTTCCCATTGTGGCTGTCAGCGCCAACGCCTTTGACGAGGATATCAAGCGCTCCCTTGCCAGCGGCATGAACGCCCACCTCTCCAAGCCCATTGAGGTGCAGAAGCTCCGTGAGCTGCTCCGGCAGCTTACCGCCAACGCATAAATCAAGACGCGCCCCGGTACGGTGAAACGTACCGGGGCGCGCTTTCTATTCTTGTATTAAAAGACAGGCCGTTATTCGTCCAGCGCAGTCAAATCCGCAAACGTCTCGCGGCGGACCGCCGTATAGCTCCCCTCTGGCGTCAGCATCACAATGGGCGGACGGGGCAGGCGGTTATAATTGGAGGCCATGGAGTAATTATAGGCCCCGGTGGTGCAGACTGCCAAAATATCGCCCCGGCAGGTATCTGCCGGCAGCTCCACATGGGGCTGGATAATGTCGCCGCTTTCACAGCAGCGGCCCACCACATCGAAGCGCTCTGTGGGGCCGGTCTTGCTGCCGTGATACACCGTGTACCGGGACTGGTACAGCGCGTAGCGGGGATTGTCCGTCATACCGCCATCCACTGCGGCATACTGCTTATAGCCGGGAATCCGCTTAATAGAGCCAACGGTATACAGCGTCATACCTGCGTCGGCCACAATGCTGCGGCCCGGCTCCATCAAAAAGCGGGGCATCGGCAAGCCGTGCTTTTCCGTTTCACGCCGCAGATGGAGGGCCACCTCCCGCAGCCGCGCCGGGATGTCAATGGCCTCGTCCTCCTCGGTATAGCGGACGCCGTAGCCGCCGCCCAAATTCAGCTCCTCCAGCACAGCGCCGGTCTCGTCCCGTATCTCCGCCAGAAACGCCGCCATGATGTCAATGGTCCGCTGGTACACATCCTCTCCAAACACCTGAGAGCCCACATGGCAGTGCAGCCCCAGCAGCTTCAGGTGCGGCTGGGCCAGCGCCAGCTTCACAAGCTCCATGGCCTGTCCCGTCTCCACGGCGGCCCCGAACTTGGAATCCACCTTTCCGGTGCTCACGGCCTCGTAGGTGTGGGGGTCGATGCCCGGCGTCACCCGCAGCAAAATGGCCTGCGTAACACCCGCCCCCGCCGCCGTTTTCTCCAGCGCCAGCAGTTCCTCCCGGTTATCCGCAATGAAGCAGCCGATACCGGATGCTACGCCGTAGGCAATGTCCGCGTCCGTCTTGCAGTTACCGTGAAAATGGATACGCTCCGCCGGAAAACCCGCGGCCAACGCGGTATACAGCTCCCCGGAGGACACGACATCCACGCCCATGCCCTCCTCCGCCATAATGCGGTAGATCTGCTTGAAGGACGCCGCTTTGCTGGCATACAGCGGTAGAGAGTCCTCTGGGAAATTCTCCCGGAACGCCTTTAGATACATCCGACAGTTGCTCCGAATCCGCTGCTCATCCATCAGGTACAGTGGGGTGCCGTATTCCGCCGCCAGGCGGGTCACCTCCTGCCCCGCAATGGTCAAAACGCCCTCCGGCGTTCGTCCGATATTATCTGAAAGCATTTTTCATTCCTCCTGCGGCCAAGCCGACAATTCACGGCATTCCCGCAGGCGCCGTTATTTTGTGATAAATAGTACCATATTTTTCCGACTGTGGAAAGCGTTTTCTTTCCATTTTTCGCCGCAAAACTGCACAAAATTACGGCGGACAACCGCCTTCGCTCCGTTGTCCGCCGTTTAAAAACAAATCAGGCAAAATATTTTCGTCTGCCGTGTCTGACCGTTTAGGAATCCTGTGTGCTCTGCCCGCCCGCCGAACGGTCCAGATAGGAATAGAGGGTATATTTGGATATTCCGAAATATTTGGCCACCTTCTCCCCGGAGCGGGTCACTAAAAAGGCCCCCTGCTCGCTGAGGAAGCGGATGGCGCGAATCTTGTCTTCCTTATTCATTAGTGCTGCCGGCTTTCCCACCAGCGCAACGGACTGTCCGATGAGCTCGTCCAGCACATCGTTGATGTTGATGATCTTCTCCGGCTCCGCCGACTGCGGCTCATCCACGGAAATAAAGTCCCGCAGGGCCTCCCCCGCCAGCAGCATGGCGGAAATATCGAAGTTGATGGCCAGAATGGCCGTTACCCTTCCCCTGGCATTTTTGATGTAGATCGTGGAGGATTTCAAAATCTTCCCCTCCGGCGTCCGGGTCAGGTAGCAGAGATGGTCCCGGGCCTCCCACTCCTGATGCTCCATGCGCTCCAGCACAACGGCGGAGGCACCGTCCCCCACCTTTCTCCCAGAAACGTGCCCGTTCTCAATGGCAACGATGGTGTGGTCCGCGTGCCGGGTCAGGTCATGGACCACCACCTCACAATGACTGCCGAACTGCGCCGCAATGCCCTTTGCAATCTGGCATAAAAGTTCCAGCCTTCCGCTCTCCATGCACACCACCCTTTCCCGTTCATCATACCATACTCCCACGGCAATGCAAACATTTTTCTAAAAATTTTTTAGGTCTGTAAAAATTTTGTTTGACACCTGTTAAAAGCGTGTTATGATGAAGGTAACTACAGGCGCGATCCAGAAAATAACCATATTTGACGGAGGGCAACAACATGGATTTTGAAGCGATCAAGGCGGCGGCCCGCGGCTATCAGGCGGATATGACCCGCTTTCTGCGGGAAATGATCTCCCACCCCAGCGAAAGCTGCGAGGAGCGCGAGGTTGTTCACTGCATCAAGGCGGAGATGGAGCATCTCGGCTATGACGAGGTGGAGGTAGACGGTCTCGGCAATGTCATCGGCTGGATGGGCGATGGAGAAAAGATCATCGCCATCGACTCTCATATCGACACCGTCGGCATCGGCAACCTCTCCAATTGGGAGGCCGACCCCTACGAGGGCTACGAAACTGAGGACATCATCTACGGCCGGGGCGGCTCCGATCAGGAGGGCGGCATGGCCGCTGCCGTATACGGCGTCAAGATCATGAAGGATTTGAATCTCATTCCCTCCGGCTATCGAATCATGGTAGTGGGCTCCGTTCAGGAGGAGGACTGCGACGGTATGTGCTGGCAGTACATCGTCAACAAGGACTTTGGCGGCCCTGAGGACGCCCGCAGCAAAATCGAGTTCGTGATCTCCACCGAGCCTACCGACGGCGGCATCTACCGGGGTCACCGGGGCCGCATGGAGATTCGCGTAGATGTAAAGGGAATCTCCTGTCATGGCTCTGCCCCGGAGCGGGGCGACAACGCCATCTATAAAATGGCGGATATTTTGCAGGACATCCGTTCCCTGAATGAAAACGGCGATGGTCCCTCCAACGAGATTCGGGGCCTTGTGAAAATGCTGAACCCCGCCTTCAACCCGGAATACGCCGAGGACGCGCAGTTCTTGGGCCGGGGCACCTGCACGGTCTCCCAGATTTTCTACACCTCCCCCTCTCGCTGCGCCGTGGCGGATGGCTGCTCCATTTCCGTTGACCGCCGCATGACCGCCGGTGAAACATGGGACTCCTGTCTCAAGGAAATTGAGGCGCTCCCCGCCGTGCAAAAATATAAGGACGATGTGAAGGTCAGTATGTATATGTATGACCGTCCCTCCTGGACCGGCGCTGTCTATGAGACGGAGTGCTTCTTCCCCACTTGGATCAATAAGGAAAGCGCCGCCCATGTTCAGGCATTGGCGGACGCCCATAAGGCGCTTTGGGGCGAGCAGCGCATCGGCCACGCCGATGCCAATCCCAAATATGATGCCATGCACCTGCGGCAGCGGCCCCTTATCGACAAGTGGACGTTCTCCACAAACTGCGTATCCATTCAGGGCCGCTATGGCATCCCCTGTGTTGGCTTCGGCCCCGGCGCCGAGTCGCAGGCCCACGCCCCCAACGAGATCACATGGAAGCAGGACCTTGTGACCTGCGCCGCGCTGTACGCCGCCGTTCCCGGCCTCTATAAGCCGGAAAACCGGACAAATGACGCAACTGAGTTCCGTCAGTCCCTGACCAACAACGACATTCAGTAACCACATATACTTATATAGGAGATAGAATTATGTCTAAAACTACCGAACTGGCCCGCCATTTAGAGCGCCTGCACATCAACAATATGTATAAGTCCGATTTTTACTGGACTTGGGATAAAACCGATGAGGAATTGGAGGCCATTTTCACGGTGGCCGATGCCCTGCGGGACCTGCGGGAACGGAACAGATCTACCCGCATCTTCGATTCCGGCCTTGGAATCTCTATTTTCCGGGATAATTCCACCCGCACCCGTTTCTCCTTTGCCTCTGCCTGCAACCTGCTGGGCCTTCAGACGCAGGACCTTGATGAGAAAAAGAGCCAGATTGCCCACGGCGAGACTGTCCGGGAAACGGCGAACATGGTGTCCTTCATGGCCGATGTCATCGGTATCCGGGACGATATGTACATCGGCGAGGGCCACAGATACCAGAAGACCTTCATGGATGCGCTGAATGAGGGCTACCGGGACGGTATTCTGGAGCAGCGTCCCACGTTGGTGAATCTTCAGTGCGATGTGGACCATCCGACGCAGTGCATGGCCGATATGCTGCACATCATCCACCAGTTCGGCGGCGTAGAAAATCTGAAGGGCAAAAAAATCGCTATGACATGGGCCTATTCCCCCTCCTACGGCAAGCCCCTGTCCGTCCCGCAGGGTGTCATCGGCCTGATGACCCGCTTCGGCATGGACGTTGTGCTGGCTCACCCCGAGGGCTACGAGGTCATGCCCGAGGTGGAGGAGATCGCCCGGAAGAACGCGGCGGCCACCGGCGGCAGCTACAAACGGGTCGCCACGATGGAGGAGGCGTTTGACAATGCCGACATCGTGTATCCCAAGAGCTGGGCGCCCTTCGCCGCCATGCAGGAGCGCACCAAGCTCTATGCCGCCGGCGATCAGGCGGGCATTGACGCGCTGGAGCAGCGCCTGCTATCGCAGAACGCACAGCACAAGGACTGGACCTGCTCCGAGGACATGATGAAGCGGACAAAGGAGGGCAAAGCGCTGTATCTCCACTGTCTGCCCGCCGATATTTCCGGTGTGAGCTGCAAGGAGGGCGAGGTGGACGCCTCCGTATTTGACCGCTATCTGGTGCCGCTTTATAAAGAGGCCAGCTTCAAGCCCTATATCATCGCCGCCATGATCATGATGAGTCAGGTAAAGGACCCCGTTTCCGCTCTGCGGGCGCTGGACGCCGCTGACAGCAGCCGCAAGCACTTTTAAAAAGGCGAGCGTACATAAAATACAGCCATAGCGGGAATCCTATTCCCGCTATGAGCTTTTCTTGGGAAAGCCATCGTCATGATTATGATTAGAAACGAGGATGCAGCTATGGGTAAACGTATCGTCATTGCTCTGGGCGGCAATGCGCTGGGTAAAAATCTGCCGGAGCAGATGCAGGCTGTCAAGGAGACCTCCAAAGCCATCGCGGACCTGATTGAAGCCGGGCATCAGGTTGTTATCGCCCACGGAAACGGTCCTCAGGTGGGCATGATTCAAAACGCCTTTGCCGCTTACCGCAAGCAGGAGCCCGGCGCTGACGTCATGCCGCTTTCCATGTGCGTTGCCATGAGTCAGGGCTATATCGGCTACGATCTGCAGAACGCTCTGAAGGAGGAGCTTTTGAACCGTGGACTTCAGCAGGGCGTGGCCACCGTTTTAACGCAGGTGGTGGTGGATGAAAACGATCCCGCCTTCCGGCATCCCACAAAGCCCATCGGCGCCTTCATGGCAAAGGAGGAAGCGGAGAAAATGGCCCGGGAAAAGGGCTGGAACGTGGTGGAGGACGCCGGACGCGGCTGGCGGCAGGTTGTTGCCTCCCCCAAACCCATGGCGGTGGTGGAGCTGACAACCATCAAGACGCTTGCCGAGGCCGGCAGCGTTGTCATCGCCTGCGGAGGCGGCGGTATTCCGGTCATTGCTACAAACCGCCACCACCTCAAGGGCGCCGCCGCTGTCATTGACAAGGACTTCGCCTCGGAGCTGCTGGCAGAGCACCTCAATGCCGATATGCTCATCATCCTTACAGCCGTTGAAAAGGTCGCAGTCAACTTCAACAAGCCTGACCAGAAATGGCTGGATACCATGACGCCCGATGAGGCCCGCGCCTATATGGCCGAGGGGCAGTTTGCCCCCGGCTCCATGCTGCCAAAGGTGGAGGCCGCCGTGAAATTCGCGGAATCCAAGCCCGGCCGCACCGCTCTTATCACACTGCTGGAAAAGGCCCGGGATGGTATCGACGGTAAAACCGGCACCAGAATCTCCCTGTAGTCACGCAAAAAAAAACAGGCGAACACACTTAAAGAGTGTTCGCCTGTTTTTTTATTTACTTCGTATGCAACCGTGCGGCTGTGACAATATTGCTCATCAGCATAGCCCGAGTCATGGGTCCCACGCCTCCCGGCACCGGGGTGATGTAGGACGCAATAGGCTCTACACCTGCAAAATCCACATCGCCGCAGAGCTTGCCCGCGTCATTGCGGTTCATGGCCACATCAATGACCACCGCTCCGGCCTTCACCATATCGGCGGTGACAAAGTTCACACGCCCCACAGCAGAAACCAGAATGTCCGCCTGTCGGGTCAGCTCCGCCAAATCCGGCGTTCTGGAATGGCACAGCGTCACTGTCCCGTCCGCCTGCGTCAGCAACGCCGCCATGGGTTTGCCGACAATATTGCTGCGCCCCAGCACCACGCACCGCTTCCCCGCAGGGGAAATGCCGTATTCCCGCAGCATTTCCATGACGCCTGCCGGTGTGCAGGGCAGAAATACCGGACTGCCGGCCTGTAGTCGCCCCACATTATAGGGGTGGAAGCAGTCCACATCCTTCTCCGGCGCGATGGCCTCAATGACCGCCGCTTCTTCCAGCGGCTCCGGCAAAGGGAGCTGCACCAAAATCCCGTCTACCTCCGGGGCGCGGTTCAGACGGTCAATGAGCGTCAGCAGCTCTGCTTGTGTTGTCTGCGTCGGAAGCCGGTAGGGAAAGCTGCGGATGCCGCACTCCGCGCAGTCCACCTCTTTGCCCCGCACATACACCTGCGAGGCAGGGTCCTCCCCTACCAATACCACTGCCAGCCCCGGACGGCGGGGCAGCTCTGCCGCCGCTGCCGCAGCACGGGCCTTGACCTTGACCGCCAGTGCCTTTCCGTCAATCCGCACTGCCATGGTCTTCCTCATCGGCGGTCTCCGTTTCCACGGACTCCCGATTTTCGGTCTCGGTCTCGACGGCTTCCGCCGTCTCCGCCTCCGTTTCCACGGCGTCCGTTTCTTCACCGGCAGTGGGCTCCTCATTCAAAAGCGTTTCCGCTAAAACCACGTCCTCCGATGCCGCTGCGGCAGCCCGGGCCTTCTCGGCGGCCACTCTGTTCACCCATAGGCCCTCCGGCGACCGCTTTTTGACGGCGATGTTATATACCAGCATAAAGGCCGCCACCGCCGCCATAACGATGCTCAGCGCCTGAGAAACGCGGATGCGCTGGCCAAACAGCTCCCAGTTAAAGAGGTACAGGCTGTCCGTCCGCAGGCCTTCGATCCAGCTCCGGCCAAGGCCATACCACAGGAAGTAGAACCATGTGTTCTCCCCATCAAAGCGGCGGCCCTTGGACACAATGAACACGATCAGCAGCAGGCCGATCAAATTCCAAAGGCTCTCATAGAGGAACGTGGGGTGCACCTCAATGCTGGTATAGCTGGTGACCCACAGCTTCATCCGCCAAGGCAGGGTTGTTTCCGTGCCGAAGGCCTCCCGGTTGATGAAATTGGCCCAGCGGCCGATGATCTGCCCCAGCATCAAACCCATCACCGCCAGATCCGTCATGGCAAAGAAGGGGATTTTATGCCGCTTCGTGTAGATCAGCGCCACAAGGACGCCGACGATCACCGTACCGTAAATGGCGAGGCCGCCATCCCAAATACGCAGCATGGCGCCCCAGTCCAGCGAACCGTCCGCTTTGCGGTAGAGGTCCAGATAAAAGAGCACATAATAAATGCGGGAGCCGATGATGCAGCAGGGCACGGCCCAGAGCACCATGTCCATGACGTTGTCCTCCGTCAGTCCGTAGTGCTTGGACTGCTTCATACAGAGATACAGCCCCGCCAGCATGGCAAATGCCAGAATGATCCCGTACCAGTAGATCCCGTGGCCGATATGGATGGCCACCGGGTCAATGTTCAATTCCCAATCCCCGAACAGGCCGGGGAAGCTGATGGGCATGTTTTTCATTGCGGTCAATGCATTCACAACAGGTTCTTCCTTTCGCCAACGGAGCCGCCGCCCCATTGTATATGTTTTCGTGCAAGAGAGCCAACGGGCCTTTTCCTCCGTTCCCCCGCTTACTGTTTGGGAACAATGCGGCTGAGGACCATGTGCTCCGCCGTGACGTTCGTTTTCAGGAACGCGGCAATGTCCTCCGCCGTAATGGAGTCAAACACCTCCGGGAAGCGGAGCGGATCATAGCCGTGGAAATAGCCCTCCGTCAAGGTCACAGCGATGTTCTCAAAGGAGTTCAGGCCCCGGAGATTTGCGCCGAAAGACGCCTTGCGGATACGCTGGAAGTACGCCTCGTCCATACCCTCCGCCGCAAGACGCTCCGCCTCCTGCAAAATGGCGTCTGTCACCGCGTTTGCGTCCCTGCTGTCTCCTCCGGCGTAGAGATACGCCACACCGGGCAGCATCTCATAGGCGCCGCCGAAGCTGGGATTGATGAGTCCCTGCTCATAGAGCCGCTGGTAAAGCGGGCTGGAATCCCCCAGCAGAATATCGCAGGCCAGATCGCCCAGGATATTTGCCCGCATATAGTCGCTACCCTCCGCCGCCGGCGCGCACTTGAAGCCCGCAAGGAACTGCGGCGCGGAGACCTCCATCTCCATGACAGTTTCCTTTTCCGCCACGGTCTCTGGCTCCTCGCCGTAATCCCGCTCAATGACCGGGCCGCTGAGCTTTGGCAGCACCCGGTTGGCAAGGTCAGCCACATGAATCGGGTCCACATCGCCCACCACTGTCAAAATCATGTTGGCCGGGGTGTAAAACGCCTTGTGGCAGTTATAGAGCGTGCCGGCGGTGATGTGGGAAATGCTCTCCACCGTTCCGGCAATGCTGGTGCGGGCCGCGTGGTTATGGTACAGCGCCCGTAGCATCCGGGTGTAGATCTGCCAGTCGGGGTTGTCCTCGATCATACGAATCTCCTGCCCGATGATGCCCTGCTCCTTGGCAACACTCTCATCGGTGAAATAGGGAATGGACACAAAGGACAGCAAAATCCGCAGATTTTCCTCAAAATGCTCGGTGGAATCAAAATAGTAGGCCGTCATGGCATTGGAGGTAAAGGCATTGGGTTCCGCGCCGTTTTTAGCAAGCTCCTGTAGGGCGTTGCCCTCCCGGGTGTCAAACATCTTGTGCTCCAGATAATGCGCGATACCCGCCGGGGTGTCCAGCCATTTCCCATCCAGCCGGAAGCGGGTATCCATGCCGCCGTAGCGGGTGGAGAAAAAGGCGTACTTCTTGCTGTAGCCGGGCTTTGGGACCACGCAGACCTCCAAGCCGTTTGCAAGGCGCTGGCGGCAGACCGCCTCGCCGATCCGCTCATAAAACGTTTCCTTCATGCCTGCGCCTCCTTACCCTTCAGGAAATAGACGGTATCCAGCTTCACCGTGCTCATGGCCCGGCAGATACGCTCCGCCGAAACCTCCATCACAGCCTGCGCCAAATCGGCCGGGGTCTCGCTGCGGCCGGTAGCCGCCTGCCCCAAATAGAAGTTTTCCAGCTTGCCCTGGGAATCTCCCACAGTGGCGTAGCTGTTGAGCAGTGTGGAGCGGGCGCCGGCCAGCTCCCATTCCTCCAGCTCACCGTTCTGCACCGCCGCGAGCTGAGATAGAATCTCATCGTAGGCCCGCTGGTAATTCTGAAATTCGATACCGGAGGAAACCGTGATGATACCCTTCTGCCGGTGGTACATGGAGGAGGCGTAGTAGCACAGGGACAGCTTTTCCCGCACATTCAAAAAGAGCTTGGAGTTGCTGGAGCCGCCAAAGAGCGTGTTGCCCAGCAGCAGAGCGGGCATGTCGTCACTGCCGCAGGAAAAGCCCATGCTCAGCTTGCCCTGCGTCACCTCCATCTCGTCCTCCACGGTCTGTACGCTTTCCCGGCAGACATGTGGCACGGCATCGGCAATGGTCCGCACCTCCTCCCGGGGCAGCGTGGCAAAGGCCGCCGCCAACGCCTGACGCACCCGGTCCAGCTCGGCGCTGCCGCTGTAAATAATTTCCAGCGGTGCCGTTGTGATCAGGTCACGATACTGGTCATAAAGCCGCAGCGCCTGCAGCTTGTCCACCGTTTCCTCATCGCCCAGCCGGGGAATGGAATACGGCTCCCCGGCGCACATGGTCCGCAGCAGGCGGCTGTCCGCCCAGTCCCGCTTATCGTTGACGAGGGAGCGGATGGCCTCCAGCAAATTTGTCTTTTCGCTTTCAAAATACTCCGGAACAAACCGGCCATGGCTCGTCACCGGGTCGCAGATCAGCTCGCCCAGCAGCGCCGCCGCAGGCTCTAACAGACGCTCGCCCCCCGGCGCGTAGCGGTCGTCAATGAAACTGGCTACAAAGCCAATGCACTGATTTTCGCCCTTTTTCCGCACCGTGTAATCAATGGACGCATCGTAAAGGTCATCCATTTTCCGGGACAGCGCTCCCATGTCCGGGCAGCTCACCGTGCCCCGCCGCAGCACCGCCGCCAGCAGCGCGTTGGCCCCGGCGGTCTCCCACCGCAGCGGCGTGACAAACTGCGCGGAGAGCAGGCTGGTTTTGAATTTTCTGGCAGGCAGATAGGTCAGGTGGACGCCCTGCGCCAGCTGAATACGTGTTGCTTCCAAATCATCAGCTCCTTATGGGGCGGCAGAGCCGTCCCTCTCAATGTCAATACAGAGGATATTATATGCCATATTTATGAACAATTCAAACCTTTTTCGCAAAACAGGGCCGCATTTTACCATACGGGCAAAAAAAGTGCGGAAACCGCGAAAAATTGCGGTTTTCGCACTGATTTTCCAATCTATTCCAACACCCGCAGCAGATTTTCGGAGGCAATGCCCTGCCGCTCCGCCGCTGAAAAGCCCAGCCGCTCCAGCTCGAAGAAGAAATTTCCGGTCTGGGCGCAGCTCTCCATGCCCTCGCAGCCCTCATTGCCCGGGCCGAAGTATTCACAGAAATCAAAGCCGCAGGCCACGTGCTCCGGCCCGATGGTCTCCGCGATATGGGCGGCGTGGCGGGCCAGCATGGCTGCGGTCTGCATACGCGGCTCCGCATGGACGAACCCGTGGTACACATTGACACCAATGACGCCGCCGGTATCCCGAATAGCCCGGAGTTGCTCATCCGTCAGGTTCCGGCGGACATCGCACAGGGCGCGGCAATTGGAATGAGATGCCACCACCGGCCCTTCCGCCAGCTTCAGAATATCCCAAAAGCTGCGGTCGCTGGTGTGGGACACATCCGGGAGGATTCCCCGGGCCTGCATCCGGCGCATAGCCTCCCGTCCCAGCGGCGTCAGCCCCCGGTCCGGGTCGCCGCCTGCGCCGCAGGCCAATTGGTTTTCTTCATTCCATGTCAACATCCCCAGCCGGACACCCCATGCCGCATATTGGTCGATGCGCTCCAGCCGGTCTCCTACCGGCTCCATGCCCTCCACCACAAGAAAGGTAAAGCGCTTCCCCTCCGCCGCAGCGCGCCGGGCCTCCGCCGCTGTCCGCACCGGGACCAGCCACGGGCACTCTGTCAGCTCCGCCCGGGCACAGTCCATCATGAGTTCCGTCCTCTGCCAACCGTCCGCTTTGGGGTATTCCGTCCAGAAACCGTCCTCCTCTGCCGTTGTCCACAGGGACAACCCCAGTCCGCCGATACCGCCCGCCCTCAGCCCCGGCAGATGGCGGCGCTCCAGCACATGGTCCTCTCCCGCCAAGCGGCGGCGTGTCACATCGTAAAGCAGGTCCGAATGTCCGTCAAAAATCATCATCCGGTGTCGCTCCTCCCCTTTTTGTACAGTATATTCGGATACCGTCTCCGCCGCAAGCACAAATTTCTTTGAAAAATCCATGGTTTTTCCCCGATTTTCCCTTGACTTTTCAAAGAAAATCAGGTAAACTAATTGCTGTTGTAAAGCTCCATAGCTTTACAGGAAAGGAGTTCGGCATGAAAAATCAGACTTATCGGATGACGATGCTCTTTGATTTCTATGGAGAACTCCTGACAGAGAGACAAAAGGAGTTTTTCGATCTCTATTATAATGAGGACCTCTCCCTGTCTGAGATTGCCGAAAATGAGGGCATCTCCCGGCAGGGCGTCCGGGACGTCATCGTCCGGGCAGAGGCCGCCATGCAGGAGATTGAGGACAAAACCGGCCTGATTCGCCGCTTTGAGCAGTTCCGAGGGCATCTGGACGCCATCGGCGAAGCCGCCAATGAGATCAAAACGCTGAATTACCGGCAGTATGAGGACAACCGCCTGACGGAGCTCACCGATCAGATTTTGGCAGAGGCCGCCGTCCTGAAGGAGTAAGCATGGCATTTGAGGGTTTAAGTGAAAAACTGAATGTGGCTTTCAAGCGCCTGCGGGGCAAGGGCCGCCTGACGGAAAACGATGTCCGGGAGGCCATGCGCGAGGTACGCCTCGCTCTGCTGGAGGCCGACGTCAGCTACAAGGTGGTCAAGGAATTTGTTGCTGCCGTCACGGAGCGCGCCGTGGGCACAGATGTGCTGGACAGCCTGACTCCCGCGCAGCAGGTGGTGAAGATCGTCAATGAGGAACTGACGAACCTCATGGGCGGCGGCACCGCCAAGCTGTCGCTGGCCAATAACGGCCCCACTGTTGTGATGATGGTGGGCCTGCAGGGCGCCGGTAAAACTACCACCACTGCTAAGCTGGCTGGCTATTTCAAAAAGCAGCACAGCAAGCGGCCGCTGCTTGCCGCCTGCGATGTGTACCGTCCCGCCGCTATTGAGCAGTTAAAGGTTGTGGGCGGTCAGTTGGGCCTCCCGGTTTACGAGGAAGGGCAGGGCGATCCCGTTGCCATCGCGGCAAACGCCATTCGCCACGCCAGAGACTACGGCAATGATCTGGTATTTCTGGATACCGCCGGTCGGCTCCATGTGGATGAAGCCCTCATGGACGAGCTGAAGCGGATGAAGGCCACGGTCCATCCCAACGAGATTCTGCTGGTGGTGGACGCTATGACCGGTCAGGACGCGGTCAACGCCGCCGGTGCCTTCGATGAGGCTCTCGGGATTGACGGTGTGGTGCTGACAAAGCTGGACGGTGACGCCAGAGGCGGCGCGGCCCTTTCCATCAAGGCCGCCACCGGCAAGCCCATCAAATTTGTGGGTACCGGCGAAAAGCTGGATATGATCGAGCCGTTCCACCCGGACCGTATGGCCAGCCGCATTCTCGGTATGGGCGATATGCTGTCTTTCATCGAAAAGGCCCAGCAGACCTACGATGAAAAGCAGGCGAAAAAGCTGGAGGAAAAGCTGAAGAAAAACAGCTTCACCCTTTCAGATTATTATGACCAGCTCCAGCAGATTAAAGGCATGGGCGATCTCAGCCAGTTGGCCGGGATGATGCCCGGAAACCTCGGCAGCAAGCTGCAGGGCGCCACCATTGATGAAAAGGCCATGGCCCATACGGAGGCCATCATCCTCTCCATGACGCCGGAGGAACGGGAAAATCCCCAGATCTTAGGTGCCAATCGGAAAAAGCGCATTGCCGCCGGCTGCGGCCTTGAGGTGGTGGATGTGAACCGCCTTCTCAAGCAGTTTGAGGGAATGCAGCAGATCATCAAGCAGGTGGCAGGCCGCAAGCCCGCTATGGGCTTTGGCTTCGGTCACGGCCGGGGTCTGCGGAAGCGGAAGAAAAAGTAACACTGTATATTAGATGTCACATCTCAGACATTTATTATAAAAAATCAATTCATTTATTACATTTTGGAGGTACAGACAAATGGTTAAGATCAGACTGCGCCGCATGGGCGCCAAGAAGGCTCCCTTCTATCGTGTTGTTGTTGCCGACTCCCGCTTCCCCCGGGATGGCCGCTTCATCGAGGAGATCGGCACTTACAATCCCTGCGTGGCTCCCGCCGAGATCAAAATCGACGCTGACCGCGCCAAGGAGTGGATCAAGTCCGGCGCTCAGCCCACCGACACCGTGAGAGCTCTGCTGAAAAAAGTGGACGTCCTCTAATCCGGAGGACAGAGCATGAAGGACTTGCTGCTCTACATCGCCAGAAATCTGGTGGATGACCCGGACCGCGTTTCCGTAACGGAGGTCCAGGGTGATCAGGAGCTGACGTTGGAGCTGCGCGTCGCCCCCGATGACATGGGGAAGGTGATCGGCCGTCAGGGCCGCATCGCCAAGGAGATTCGGACCGTGGTCCGGTCCTACGCCCAGCGCACCGGCGTCAAGGTTTCTGTGGATATTGTAGACTGAAATCAGCCCATCCGCAATGCGGATGGGCTGATTTTTTTATTCACACTGCGAGGCCCGCATAAAACAGCCACACCAGCACATAACCCGTCAGGACCGCCGCCAGTGTAAACGGCACGCCAATGCGGACAAATTGCCCGGTTGTGACCTCATAGCCCTCCCGGCGAAGGATGCCGCAGGCGGCAATGTTGGCGCTGGCCCCCACCGGCGTCAGGTTTCCGCCCAGCGTGGCGCCGGTCAGCAGTCCGAAGCACAGCACCGCCTGATTGACGCCCAGCGACGCCGCCACACCGCCTACCACCGGTAGCATTGTCGCCGTATAGGGAATGTTATCCACAAAGGCGGAAATCAGTACCGACGCCCATACGATGATGGTATACGTCCAGAACAGGCTGCCGCCGCCCATGCGGGAGATTGCTCGGCTGAGCTCATCGATGATGCCCACCCGCTCAATGCCCCGAATCACGATAAACAGCCCTGCCAGCAGGCCCAGCGTTTCATAGTCAATGGCCTTCAGCACATCGGCTGTCAGGGATTTTTCCTTGCTTTTTCCGCTCTCCAGCAGCAATCCCACCAAAAAGAACGCCATGCAGATCACGCCGTTGGTGATGTCCGGCTTGTTGGGGATAAAGGACGCCGCGATCAGGCTCAGGACCGTTCCCAGCAGCAGCCATGTGGGCAGATAGTCTGTCACCGGCGTCAGGCGGTCCACCCGCAGTTTTCCCTTCTCTCTGCGGAACAGCACCAGCATCACCGGCACCGTCACCAGCGCCCCCGCTTCCACAACCCAGAACATTCCCGGATGCCCCCGGTAGACAAAAAAATCCATGAAATCCAGTCCCATGTGGCCCGCCAGCAAAATCGAGGTGGTGTCCCCCACCAGTGTCGCCGCCCCCTGCAAATTGGAGCTGACCGCAATGGCCAGAATGGGCTGCACCGGGGAAATATTCAGCTTTTTGGAGATGGCAAGTCCCACCGGAGCCAGCATCAGCACCGTGGCTACATTATCTACAAAGGCGGAGACCAGTCCCGCAAACAGCGCCAGCGCGATGATGAGCCATTTTACGCTTGGCAGCACCGACACCAGCCTGTCGGACAGGCGGTTCGGCATATTGGAGCGGATGAACAGGTCCACCGTTCCCATCGTCCCCGCCAGCATCAGCAGCACATTCCAGTCCACCGCGCCGGCCACCTCTCCCACCGGGACAATGCCTATCAGCACAAAGGCCGCTGCCGCCGCCAACGCCGCGGCGGCGCGCCATGTTGGCAGCAGGAGCATCAGCGCATAAACGGCAATGAAAATCAGCAGTGCGATCAGTTTCAAAATAATTCCCCCTATTGTGTCTGATTCGCCCAAATACGACAAAAGCGAGACTCTCGCCGTACCGAAACGGCAAAAGTCTCGCCTCTTCCTACACGATCCGGGCCACAGGCCGGGATGACGAACCGTACAACGCCCCGCAGGGCGTGAGCTACTCCCTTTTACAGGTAACAGCATAGCAGACGCCGCCCGGTCCCGTCAAGACAAACCTTTGTTAAGGCAGCCGTGAAATCCGCGCCGCCTCAAAAGCTCCGCCAAAAGGAAGCACGTTCACTGCCGCCGCGCGGTACGGTATTCATCTCCGAGGCGATAAAACGGACAGGCATCGTTGGCAGCGCGGAGAAAGCGCTCCATCTCATCCTCGTCCAAATCCGCCTCGCAGAAATTCGTATCCGTTTCCGGGTCATAATCGTAATAGGCACATTCTTCGCAGTTGGTCATAGCGTCTCCCTTACCGCTCCGGCACGATCTCGATCCAGTAACCATCCGGATCAGAAATAAAATAGATGCCCATAGCCGGATTTTCATAGCAGATGCAGCCCAGCTTCTCGTGAAGCGCATGGGCCTTGTCCATATCCGGCACGCTGAGGGCCAGATGGAACTCACACTCTCCCAGATCATACTTCTGAGGATGGTCCCGGAGCCATGTCAACTCCAGACGGAAATCCGTTTTCCCGTCTCCTAAAAACGTCAGGACAAAGCTGCCATCCTCCGCCTCCTTCCGGCGCACCGACTCCAGTCCCAGCGCGTCATGATAAAACTGAATGGACTTGTCCAAATCCGCCACATTAAAATTAAAATGGTTAAAGGTGAACATTCTGCTTTCCTCCTGTTTTTCTTTCTCTTGGTCCGAAGCCGTCCTATCAGCATCGAGCCTTCTGTGCTGCGGACACTGCAGCCATTATACTGTATCCGTCCGCCCTGTGCAAGCGGTTCCCGGGGAGAACTTTTCTTCTTCCTTCGTCATTTTGTGCAAATCATTGCCATTTATTTGTATACAGCGTCATATCTTTATCCATTTTGCCCCGTGTCCCCCTGTTGACATTTCCGCTTTGCGGCGATAAAATAAGCCCAACATTCGACAGAAAGGAGCGGTCCATGATGTTCCATCGTTTTTCTCATAACCATACTATGATGTCTATGTCTGCGTCCGCTTCCTGCGCGAACGCGAATCGTTTCTGCGCTCGTTCTGCTTCTGCCAATCGTTCCATCATTGCCGTTCTGGACGCCATTATTATGGCGTCCTTTATTATTTTGTCCCTGCACGGCATTCTGGGACTGGCTTTGATTTGCCTGCCGGTCATTATTCTGCTGGTATCCGTACTTGTACTGGTACGTCTGGTTGTACGCAAGCCCATATCGCTCTGGCAGCTTGAACCTGCGATGTAACTGTTTGATACAGTAAAGCGGTTCCGCCAGCGGCGGGACCGCTTTTTTGTATGGCTTCTCCGCACCTCACACGATTGTGAAGCGCGGCGGGAGTACCTATATAACATTGTCAATTTTTGATGAAAAGGAGAACTTCAAATGAAAACGAAGAAATTACTTGCCTTTGTCATGGCCTCTGCCATGGTCCTCAGCATGGCGGCCTGCGGCGGCTCCAGCAGCTCCGGCAATTCCGGCAGCTCTGACGCTGCGGCCGACAACTCCGGCAGCACCGACACCGCCGATACCCAGACCTTCAAGCTGGGCTCCATCGGCCCCCTGACCGGTGACTACGCCATCTACGGCATGGCCGTGGTTCAGGGCGCGGAGCTGGCCGTCAATGAGATCAACGCCAGCGATTCCAAGATCAAGTTCGAGTTCCAGAAGCAGGACGATGAGGGCGATGGCGAGAAGGCCGTCAACGCCTACAACACCATGATGGACCATGGCCTGCAGGTCCTGGTTGGCCCCACCACCACCGGCGCGTCCATCGCTGTGTCCGACGTCTGCTACAATGACCGCACCTTCATGCTGACCCCCTCCGCCTCCTCTACCGACGTGACCGCCAATAAAGACAATGTGTTCCAGGTCTGCTTCACCGACCCCAATCAGGGCATTTCCTCCGCTGACTACATCTTCGAGCATATGCCCGAGAGCAAGCTGGCTGTGATCTACCGCAACGATGACGCCTATTCTCAGGGCATCCGCGATACCTTCGTTCAGGAGGCCGCCGATAAGGGTATGGAGGTTGTCTATCAGGGCACCTTCACCAATGACACTGCCTCCGATTTCACCGTTCAGCTCACCGGTGCCCAGAAAGCCGGCGCCGATCTGGTGTTCATGCCCATCTACTATCAGCCCGCTTCCATCATTCTGGCTCAGGCCAAGCAGATGGGCTATGCTCCCACCTTCTTCGGCGTGGATGGCATGGATGGCATCCTGACCATGGAGAACTTTGACGCTTCTCTGGCTGAGGGCCTGATGCTCCTGACCCCCTTCTCCGCTACCGTTCCCGAAACCAAGTCCTTCGTGGATGCTTACACCGCTGCTTATACCATCGAGCCCAACCAGTTCGCCGCTGACGCTTATGACGGTGTCTACATTGTCAAGGAAGCTCTGGAAAAGGCTGGCTGCACCGCTGATATGAGCAACTCCGACATCTGCGACGCCCTCGTGGCTCAGCTCACCAGCTCCGACTTTTCCTACTCCGGCCTCACCGGCAAGGACATGACCTGGAATGCTGAGGGTCAGGTCTCCAAGGCTCCTACCGCTTATGTCATCAAGGACGGCGAGTACGTTCTGCCCGAGGACTAAGCTGCCTTTTGAACCTTTACGCCCTGCGGCGGCCGCCGGGAATCTCCCCGGCAGCCCCGCGGCGTTGGGACGTCTGTCCTTTCCGCTTCCATAGCGGAAATCCGGGCAGAGGCAGCCCCTCCGTCCGGATTTCTGCCATGGAAATCCATTCATTCTATTTGGAAAAGAGGTTTGCCCCATGGAATTTCTCTCCTATCTGATCAGCGGCATCAGTCTTGGCAGCATTTACGCCATTATCGCGCTGGGCTACACCATGGTGTACGGCATCGCCAAAATGCTGAACTTCGCCCACGGCGACATCATCATGATCGGCGGCTATGTTTCCTTCTGCGCCATGTACTATATGAATCTTCCCCCCATCGTGGCGACGCTACTGGCAGTCATTGCCTGCACGGCGCTGGGTATCATCATTGAGCGGCTGGCCTATAAGCCCCTCCGCTCCGCGCCCTCTCTGGCCGTGCTCATCACCGCCATCGGCGTCAGCTATTTCCTCCAGAACTCCGCTCTGCTGATCTGGAAGGCCGCCGCCAAGACCTATCCCCCTGTTGTGGAGGGCTCTGTGAAGCTCTTTGACGGTCAGCTCACCATCCCCTATATTTCCCTTTTGACCATTGCTGCCTGCATCGTCATCATGCTGGCCCTGACCACCTTCGTCAGCAAGAGCAAAATGGGTAAAGCCATGCGTGCCTGCTCCGAGGATAAGGGCGCGGCGCAGCTCATGGGTATCGACGTCAACACTACCATTTCCGTGACGTTTGCCATCGGCTCCGCGCTGGCTGCCATCGCCGGTGTGCTGCTGTGCTCCTTCAACACCTCTCTGATGCCCACCACTGGCTCTATGCCCGGCATCAAGGCGTTTACCGCTGCCGTGTTCGGCGGCATCGGCTCCATTCCCGGCGCGTTCCTCGGCGGTCTGCTGCTGGGAATCATTGAGGCGCTGGCTAAGGCCTATATTTCCACGCAGCTTGCAAACTCCATCGTGTTCGCCGTTTTGATCGTGGTGCTGCTGGTGAAGCCCGCCGGCCTGCTGGGCAAGATCATGCCCGAGAAAGTGTAAGGTGACCGGAATGAAACTTCAGAAACTCAGTCGGACCAATGCCGTGAATTTCTCCACCTATCTCGGTGTTGTGGTCTTCTATGTGGCCGTCACACTGCTCAGCGGTGCCGGAGTCCTGAACCGCTCCATGACCGGCCTGCTGGTCCCCATCTGCTGCTATATGTCCATGGCCGTATCCCTGAACCTCACCGTGGGTATCCTCGGTGAGCTGAGTCTGGGCCACGCCGGCTTTATGAGCGTGGGTGCCTTCGCCGGTGTGATTGCCTCCCAGAGCTTGATAGACACCATCCCCTCCGCCGGTGTGCGTCTGGCCATCGCCATGATCGTCGGCGCTGTCTTTGCCACCATCGCGGGCTTCATTGTGGGCGCGCCTGTGCTGCGGCTTCAGGGCGACTATCTTGCCATTGTGACGCTGGCCTTTGGTGAGATCATCAAGGAGCTGGTGACCTGCCTCATTGTGGGCCATGATGAAAACGGTCTCCACATTCTCTTTAACCTCACCGGCAATAAGACGATAGACGATCTGCACCTGACTGAGACCGGCACCGCCATCATCAAGGGCGCGCAGGGCACGGCCAATGTCAAAACCATTGCCTCCTTTACCGCCGGCTTTATTCTGGTGATGCTCACGCTGGTCATCGTCCTGAACCTGAAGCACAGCCGTGCCGGCCGGGCCATCATGGCCATGCGGGATAACCGCATTGCCACGGAGAGCATCGGCATCAACGTCACGAAGTACAAGCTTATGGCTTTTGTCACCTCCGCCGCGTTGGCCGGTGCCGCCGGTGCGCTGTACGGTCTGAACTACTCCTCCCTGCAGGCGTCCAAGTTCAACTTCAACACCTCTATTCTGGTGCTGGTGTTCGTGGTGCTGGGCGGTCTTGGCAACATCTGGGGCAGCCTCATTGCCGCTGCCGCGCTGACCATTCTGCCCGAGGCGCTGCGTCAGTTTGCGGATTACCGGATGCTGGTATACGCCATCGTGCTGATTCTGGTGATGCTCATTACCAACAATCCCACGCTGAAGAATTTCTTCCTCCGGCTGAAGCCCGGCAAGAAAAACGAAAAGGAGGCCGCCTGATATGTTTGGAAAGCTGGTTCCTGTTCCCTCCGGCGCCATGATTCCGGAGCGGGACATTGATAAGCGGCCCATCCTCAACTGCGTGAATCTGGGCGTTACCTTCGGCGGCCTGAAGGCCGTGGACGATTTCAACCTCATGATCGGCCGCACGGAGATTGCCGGTCTCATCGGCCCCAACGGTGCCGGTAAGACCACGGTTTTCAATCTGCTGACCAAGGTTTACCAGCCCACTCACGGCACAATTCTGCTGGATGGCCGGGATACCCACGATATGTCCACCGCTCAGGTGAACCGGGCGGGTATCGCCCGTACCTTCCAGAATATCCGCCTGTTTGACAACCTGACCGTAGAGGAAAATGTCACCGCCGCCATGGATTCTCAGATGAAGTACGGCATGGTCAGCGGCATTCTCCGCCTCCCCGGCTTCTGGAAAGAAGAAAAGATTGCCCACGAGCGGGCGCTGGAGCTTTTGAGCCTGTTCCACATGGAGGACGTCGCAAACGTCAAGGCCGGTTCCCTGCCTTACGGTGCACAGCGCCGTTTGGAGATCGTCCGGGCGCTGGCCACCAACCCCTCTCTGCTGCTGCTGGACGAGCCTGCCGCCGGTATGAACCCCTCGGAAACGGCAGAGCTGATGGAAAATATCCGTAAAATTCGTGATACGTTCCAGATTGCCATTCTCCTCATCGAGCATGACATGAATCTGGTCATGAACATCTGCGAGGGCATCTGCGTGCTGAACTTCGGCAAGGTCATCGCCAAGGGCAGCCCCGCGGAAATTCAATCCAACCCGGTGGTCATTGAGGCCTATCTGGGTAAGCAAAAGGAGGCGTGAGCATGAGCACCATTTTGAAGGTTGATGACATCAACGTCTATTACGGCAGCATCCACGCCATCAAGGGTATCTCCTTTGAGGTCAACGAGGGCGAGATCGTTACTCTGATCGGCGCCAACGGTGCCGGTAAGTCCACAACGCTGAACACCATCGCCTGCCTGCTGCGGAGCAAGACCGGCCATATCGACTTCATGGGCCAGCCCTTGAACCACGTTCCCAGCCACAAGGTCGTCTCCAAGGGGCTTGCACTGGTCCCGGAGGGACGCCGGGTGTTCCTGCAGATGACCGTTCAGGAAAATCTGGACATGGGCGCGTTCTCCCGCAAGGGCGGCGATATTGAGGGCGACATGGAGCGCGTGTTTGAGCAGTTCCCCCGCCTGAAGGAGCGCCGCCGCCAAATCGCCGGAACGCTTTCCGGCGGCGAGCAGCAAATGCTGGCGATGGGCCGCGCTTTGATGAGCAACCCCAAGCTGCTGATGCTGGACGAGCCTTCCATGGGCCTTGCCCCGATTTTGGTGGAACAGATTTTTGACATTATCAAGGAACTGCACAAAGCGGGCACCACGATCCTTCTCGTGGAGCAGAATGCACAGGCGGCCCTTTCCGTGGCCGACCGCGGCTACGTGCTGGAAACCGGCAAGATCGTCACCACCGGCACCGGCGCGGAGCTGCTGGCCTCCCCCGCCATCAAAAAAGCATATCTGGGCGGCTGATTTTTCCGCCCATCATCAAAATCTCCCCGTTGCTTCCAGCGGGGAGATTTTTTCCCGCTTTTCAAACGGCACAGCGCATGGTATACTGGTGTCAAGACACCTGTAGACCATATTCAAAAAGGGGGTAAGCGCTGTGTATCTCATCGGCGGACTTCTCATGATTGCGCTGGGGCTATTTATGCTGCTGCGCCCGGACGATTTTTTCGACCTGACAGAGATCTGGAAATCCGAAGCTCCCGGTGAGTCCTCCCCCAGCTATTGCTGCTCTACCCGGTTCGGCGGTATCATATTCTGCATCGTGGGTATGATCGCCATCGTAACGCAGTTTCTCACATAATCACCTATCGGCCGCTCTCGGCCATTTTCCCGTATTTTAAGGAGGTCTTTTGATGCACGCACAGGAACGCCGACAGGAAATTTTAAAGCTCCTGCACCAATCCGCACACCCCATCAGCGCCTCGGCGCTGGCGGAGCGCTTTTCCGTCACCCGTCAGGTCATCGTGGGCGATATTGCGCTGCTTCGCTCCGGCGGCGCGGATATTCTGGCTACCCCCCGGGGCTATTGCATTCAGGGCGCCGCTCCCGGCCTTGTGCGCCGGGTAGCAGTCCGGCACACGCCGCACCGCATGGAAACGGAGCTGAACATCATGGTGGATAACGGCTGCACCGTGGTAGATGTGATCGTGGAGCACCCGCTCTACGGACAGCTCACCGGCTCCCTTCAGCTTTCCACCCGTGCGGAGGTCGAACAGTTCATGGCCCGCAGCCTGACCACACAGCCCCTCTCCGCCCTCACCGGCGGCATCCACCTCCATACGCTGCTCTGCCCCGATGAGGCCGCGTTCCAGCGCGTCCGGGAGGCTCTGCGGCAGGAGGATATTCTGCTGGAGGACTAAACCGCACAAATCACGGTTGACAGCCGGAGAAACTATGTGTATGATAGAGTATACAGGTGTCAAGACACCTGTATACTCTATCATTTTGTAAAGGATACACACCCATGGAAAGCATCAAGAAATTTTTGCAGCGCAAGAACATCGTCTTTTCCGCGAAGCGCTACGGCATCGACGCACTGGGGGCCATGGCACAGGGCCTTTTCTGCTCCCTGCTCATCGGCACCATCCTCAATACCCTCGGCAGCCAGTTCCACATCGACTTTCTCACCGCGCAGATCGCCGAAAAGGTCCCCTATACCGTAGGCGGCCTGACCTCCTTCATGAGCGGCCCCGCTATGGCCATCGCTATCGGCTACGCCTTGCAGGCCCCACCGCTGGTGTTGTTCTCTCTGGCCGCCGTGGGCTATGCCTGCAACCTGCTGGGCGGCGCGGGTGGCCCGCTGGCAGTGCTGTTTGTCGCCATCATCGCCGCCGAATGCGGTAAGGCTGTCAGCAAGGAAACCAAGATTGACATTCTGGTCACGCCCATTGTCACCACCCTCATCGGCGTCGGCGCGGCCTACCTCATTGCGCCGCCCATCGGCGCGGCGGCCAGCGCCTTCGGTCAGGTCATCATGCAGGCCACGGCGCTCCAGCCCTTCCTGATGGGTATTCTCGTATCCGTTTTAGTGGGAATCGCCCTGACGCTGCCCATCTCCTCTGCCGCCATCTGCTCCGTCCTGAGCCTGACCGGGCTTGCCGGCGGCGCCGCCGTGGCAGGCTGCTGCGCGCAGATGGTGGGTTTTGCCGTGATGAGCTTCCGGGAAAACGGCTGGGGCGGTCTCATCAGCCAGGGCCTCGGCACCTCCATGCTGCAAATGCCGAACATCGTGAAAAATCCCCGGGTCTGGATCGCTCCCATTGTCACCTCCGCCATCACCGGTCCTATTGCCACCTGTCTGTTCCATCTGGAAATGAATGGCGCGGCCATCAACTCCGGCATGGGAACCTGCGGCCTGTGCGGCCAACTGGGTGTCTGGACAGGCTGGGTGGCTCCCAGCGAGGCTGCCGTAGCCAACGGCGCCGCGGCCATTATCCCCACTGCCTTTGACTGGGCGGGCCTCCTGCTGATTTCCTTTATTCTGCCCGCTATTCTCTGTCCCCTTATCAATCAGTTCTGCCGCAGAGCCGGCTGGGTCAAGGACGGAGACCTGAAGCTCCCTTGATTTTCCGCCGCAGCCGTGCTATCCTTGGTAAAAAGGAATGTGAGGTGCGTTTCATGGAATACAGGAAATTCGGCGATACCTATGTGCTCCGTCTGGATCAGGGCGAGGAGGTCATGGAGTCGCTCCGCCTCTTTGCAGAGGCAGAACAGATTTCGCTTGCTTCCGTACAGGGCATTGGAGCCCTCAGCGCCTTTGATTTAAAGGCCCACCACTATGAGGGCTGCTATGAGATCACCTCCCTGCTGGGAACCATTGATACCATGGACGGGCAATTCTATTGCCATCTTCATCTCAATGCCGCCGAACAGGATGACCGCCCCGTGGGCGGACACCTGACACGCGCCGTGATTCGCGTCACCGGCGAGTTGATCGTCCGGGTGCTGGACGGCCAGGTGGAGCGGGCCATGGACCCTGTGATTCAGCGCAATCTCTGGCACTTTTAACACTTTGACAACAGCACACTTTACGGACATTCCGGCCGTTTTCGGCCGGAATGTTCTTTTTTCTCTGTTCTTTATAAAAATCAGTCTGGATTTCATTTTATTTTGTTTGCATTTCAGGCAGCAAAAGCGGAACATCTGTTGACGTTTCGCGCATTTATGGTTTAAAATAGATGTAAACACAGGCATTTTTCCGCATACTGTACCCGTTTATTGCCGAGGCACACATCTTACGGTATATCGCGGTATGCTTACGCGCCTGTTCACGCCCCGCAAAGCTCTTTAAGCAGCTCATTCATCTATCAGAAAGGATGCGTATATTACATGGATGTAAAGAAGTGCAGTATCTTGGCGGCCAAAATCCGGCTGGAGACCCTGAAGGTCATCCACTCCCGGGGCTTTGGCCATGTGGGCGGCTCCATGGATCTGGCAGACCTGATGGCCGTGCTGTATGGCGAGGTCATGCGCTATGATCCCAAGAACCCCCGCTGGGAGGACCGCGACTGGCTGGTGCTCAGTAAGGGCCACGCCGGCCCCGTGGCCTACGCCACCTTCGGTCTTGTGGGCTTTTACCCCATAGAGGAGGCCTACACCCTGAACCAGCCCCACACCAAATTTCCCAGCCACACGGACCGGAAGCTGACGCCCGGCGTGGATCTGACCACCGGCTCCTTAGGACAGGGTGCCTCCTCTGCCGCCGGCGCCGCCCTCGGCAACAAAATTGATGGCCGTACCAATCATGTTTTCTGCGTTGTAGGCGATGGCGAGGCCGATGAGGGCGAGGTCTGGGAGGCTTTCCACTTTGCCTATGCTCACAAGCTGGACAACCTCATCTATTTTATTGACAAAAACGGCTATCAGTTGGACGGTCCCACAGATGACATTCTGGCCCACGGCGACCTCGCCAAAAAGGCCGCGTCCTTTGGCCTCTACACGCAGGAGATCAACGGACATGACCTGCAGGCCATCTATGACGCCATTCAGAATGCCTACGCGAAAAAGGGTGTTCCCAGCTGTATCGTGCTGGACACCTGCAAGGGCAAGGGCGCGACCTTTGCCGAGCCGAAGCATGACCACTCCTCCCAGCCCAGCGAGGAGCAGTGGGCTGAGGCCATTGCCGCTTCCGAAAAGGCTTTGAAGGCCATTGAAAACGCTTGAGGAGGGTGCGAGAGATGAGCGTAAAACTGATTGGAAAGCATGAAAAGGACTCCCGCGCCTGCCGCGACGCGCTGGCCCTGCCCCTGAACGAAATGATGGCCGAGGACAAGTCCATTTGCTATGTGGACTGTGACCTGACCGGCTGCATCAATACGAAGCAGCTTCTCAAAAACTATCCCGACCGCGCCCTTGAGGCCGGTATTGCCGAGGGTAATGCCGCCGGTGTTGCCGCCGGTCTGGCCGCCACCGGAAAAAAGGTATTCTTCCATTCCTTCGGATCCTTTTCCTCCCGCCGCTGTTATGACCAGATTTATATGTCCGCTGCCTATTCCGGACTGACGGTACACGTTCTGGGCTCCGATGCCGGCGTCTGCGCCGCCTTCAACGGCGGCACCCATATGCCGCTGGAGGACGCCGCCATGTACCTCAGCATCCCGGAGACCACCGTGCTGGACCCCGCTGACTACGCCCAGCTTGCAAGTATTACCCGCCAGCTTCCCGGCATCACCAAGGGCGTGACCTACACCCGCTTTGTGCGTAAGGGCATCATCAAGGTCTATGAGGACGGTTCCGAGTTCCCCATCGGCAAGGGCGTTGTCCTCCACGAGAGCGACCACGATGCTGCCGCCATCCTCACCTCCGGCATTATGGTGGACGAGGCTCTGAAAGCCTATGAGGCGCTTCAGGCAGAGGGAATCTCCGTTCGGGTCATCGACCTGTTTACATGGAAGCCGCTGGATGAGGAGTTGGTCATCAAGGCCGCCGGGGAGACCGGCGCCATCGTCACCGCCGAAAATCACAATGTCACCTGCGGTCTTGGCAGTGTGGTTGCCAACTGCCTTGCGAAAAACGCGCCGACCATTCAGGAATTTGTCGGTGTGCAGGACCGGTTCGGTCAGGTCGGCCCGCAGGACTTTTTGATGGATGAGTACGGGCTCCGATCCGTCAATATCGTGGCCGCGGTCAAAAAGGCAATCAGCCGGAAGTAAAGCCGATTTCCCCGTTTTAAAAATAAAAAAGGAGCGCCATCCTTTCGGATGGCGCTCCTTTTAATTAGATTTCAGCTTACTTCGCGGCCTTGGCAGCCTTGATGGCCTCGATCAGCATCGGAGTGACCTTGAACAGGTCGCCGCAGATGCCGTAGTCAGCGATCTCGAAGATGGGAGCGGTGTCATTCTTGTTCACCGCGATGATGCACTCGGAATCCTGCATACCAGCCTTGTGCTGGATAGCGCCGGAGATACCCAGAGCAACGTACACCTTGGGATGGACGGTCTTGCCGGTCTGACCCACCTGATGGTCGGCAGACAGCCAGCCGGAGTCAATGGTGGCACGGGAGCCGCCAACAACGCCGCCCAGGACCTCAGCCAGCTCCTCAGCCAGCTTGATGCCGCCCTCAACGTCCTTGGAAATGCCGCGGCCAACGGACACGATGTAATCGGCGCCGATGAGGTCCACCAGCTTCTTGGCGGCCTTCACCACCTCGGTAACGTCGGTGTGGATGTCCTCGGCAGTCAGGGTGAAGCTGGGCTTCACGATCTCCACAGCGTTGGCCTTGGCCTCGTCAAAGGCGTTCTTCTTCATAACGCCGGGACGGACAGTAGCCATGCAGGGACGGAAGCGGGGGCAGATGATGGTAGCCATCAGGTGACCGCCGAAAGCAGGACGGGTCATCTTCAGGTTGCGGTCCTCCATATC